>Ga0247677_1000056_pt1 | contig 8736 bp, 5 predicted proteins | sample CNK18_metaG_FD_182796 | JGI IMG/M metagenome (GOLD analysis project Ga0247677, IMG submission 182796) | Soil microbial communities from Purdue University Martell Research Forest, Indiana, United States - CNK18 | ecosystem: Environmental > Terrestrial > Soil > Temperate forest > Bulk soil | place... | reverse complement strand
CCACGGTCCACTCCAGCACGTCGTGAATCGAATGTCCGCCGATCTTGACCTCGAGCACTTCGCGCTTGAACCGCTTGCCGCCGCAGGCGTCGCATGGGACAAAGACGTTGGCGAGGAAGACCATCTCGATCTGCACCGCGCCCGCGCCCTCACAGGTCTCGCACCGCCCGCCGCGCACGTTGAAGGAAAAGGTGCTCGGCGTGTAGCGGCGCTCGCGCGCACGGGGCTGGGCGGCAAACAACGCGCGCAGCTCGTCGAACGCCTTCACGTACGTGACCGGGTTGGAGCGCGGCGTGCGCCCGATCGGGGACTGATCGATCAGCACCACGTCGCCGATCGCCTCCGCGCCTTCGAGAGCCGTGACTGCTCCGACCGGCTCGCCGAGGTGCTCCTTGGCGCTATGGCCGCCCTTGAGCCGGCGCTCGAGCTGCCGGTACAGCACGTCGTGCACCAGCGTCGATTTACCCGACCCCGACACGCCGGTCACGGCGACCAGTGCGTGCAACGGCAGCCGTACGTCCACGTCCTGCAGATTGTGCAGGCGCGCCCCTTTCACCCCGAGCCAGCGCACGGCGGGGCGGCGCGCCGAGGGCACGGCGATGCGTTTCTCCCCGGAGAGGTATTGGCCCGTCAGCGTCCCGGCCGTCCGCACCGCCGCGGCGGCTCCCTGATAGACCACGTGGCCTCCCGCCGTCCCGCTGCCCGGTCCCAGCTCCACCATGTAGTCGGCGATCGCCATCGCTGCGGGATCGTGCTCCACGACGACGACGGTGTTGCCGTTGTCGGCGAGGCGGCGCAGCAGCTGGAGCAGGCGCTGGATGTCGGCGGGGTGCAGGCCGATCGTGGGCTCGTCGAGGACATACAGGGTGTCCGTGAGCTTCGAGCCGAGGGCGTTCGAGAGCGCGATGCGTTGCGCCTCTCCCCCGGAGAGGGTGCGCGTTTGGCGGTCGAGGCTGAGGTAGCCCAACCCGACATCGACGACAAACGAGACCCGCGCCGTGAGCTCGCGCAGGAGATGCTGTGCGACCGCCTGCTGGAACGGAGTCCATGTCAGGCGCTCGAGCCACTGCAGCAGCTTGCTTGCGGTGAGCGCAGCGGCTTCGGCGATGGTGCGACCGCCGACGCGCGGGGCGAGGGCTTCGGGCTTGAGGCGCGCCCCGCCGCACGCGGGACAGGTGCGCGCCAGCTGGTACTGCCGCAGAAACACGCGGATGTACTGCTTGTAGCGCTTCGTCTCGAGGCGCTCGAGGAACGGGAACACGCCGAGGTAGCGGCCGGTGGCGCCGTGCAGCAGGAACTGGCGCTGTTTGGAATCGAGCTCGCGCCAGGGGCGGTCGGTGGGGATGCCGCGGGCGCGCGCGGTCTCGCGCAGCAACCGCCGCCGGCCTTCGTAGCGCGGCTTGGTCCACGGATCGAGCGCGCCCCCGGCGATCGTCCGCGACGGCTCCGGGATGATGAGCGACTCGTCGTATTCGAGCACGGCGCCGAAGCCGTTGCAGCCGGGGCAGGCACCGCGCGGATTGTTGAACGAGAACAGGGCAGGGGTGAGCACGGGGGCGCTCTGGCGGCACGACGAGCAGGTGGGGAGCGCGGAGAAACGGCGGCGATCGCCGTTCGACAGGGCCAGCGCCACGCCCTCGCCTTCGCTGAACGCCGTCGCAATGGCGTCGGTGAGCCGCCCCTGGTTTGCCGCCGTACCGTTGAGCCGGTCCACGACGACCAGCACCTCGCGGCCCTCCCGGACCGCGAGCGGGGCAGCGGCATCGTCGAGCCGCATGAGGGTGCCGTCGATCTGGGCGCGCACGAACCCCGCGGCGACCAGCTGCGCCGCGGCATCGACTTCTGGCCGGTGCGCATTTTCGGGTAGGGGGAAGGAGATCAGCACCGGCTGTTCCGCGTTCCCGGTTCCGCGTTCCGCGATAATCGCGTCCACCGCCTCCTGTACCGTGTCGATCTTCACGATGGCGCCGCAGTGGCGGCAATGCGGCGTCGACACGCGTGCCCAGAGCAAGCGCAGGAAGTCGTAGATCTCCGTCGCGGTCCCGACCGTCGACCGGCTCGACGTCGTGGGGTTCTTCTGCTCGATGGCGACGGCCGGGGACAGGCCTTCCAGCCCGTCGACCAGCGGTTTGGGCATCCGCTCGAGGAACTGCTTGGCATAGGTGGACAGCGACTCGATGTAGCGCCGCTGGCCCTCGGCGTAGAGGGTGTCGAAGGCCAGCGAGCTCTTCCCCGATCCCGACGGGCCGGTGACGACCGTCAGCGCCCGCCGGGGCAGCTCGACGGTGATGCCCTTCAGATTGTGCTGTCGCGCGTTGCGAAGGATCACGCGGTCGGGAGATGCAGACATAACCATCAAACTTAACCAGTCTCCCCCCGCTCGGGTGGCGAGCTTACTATTGCAGTCCCGATGACCGGCCAGCCCGACTCCCACGCGCCGACCCTTGCTCTCACTCCCCGCCTGCTGCGGCGGGGGCTCGAGGTGTTCGCCGTCATTTCCATCGCCGGCGGCGCGGGCGTACTGCTCTACGGCAACAACTTCCACGCCTTCGTCACGGCCCTGCTCGGTCTGCACTGGTGGTGGCTGATCGTCGGCATGGGACTCGCCTCGATGGATTGGTTCGGTGGCGGGACGCGCCTCTGGGTCGTGGCGCGGCACGTCAACCCCGGCGTGCGCTGGCGGGACATGGTGATTTCCGGGGGCATGAGCGCCTGGGCCGCCTACCTCACGCCGTTCCAGACCGGCGCCGGCCCGATGATGATGTGGACGATGCGGCGCGCCGGCGTGCGCCTCCCCGAAGCCATGACCTCGACGTTCATGACGTTCGTCGCCACCGTTATCTTTTTCGCCCTCGCAGGGCCGCTCGCGATCATGCTCGGCGCCGGCCGCTCCCTCGAGCGTCACGGCGTCGTCCTCGGCATCACCCTCTACGATCTCTTCAAGACGAGCTTCCTGATCTTCATCCTGATCGGGATTCTGATGGCGTTCGCGATGTTCTTTCCGCGCCTGCTGCGGGACTTCGTGCACTGGCTCGCCACGCGGCTCGAAAAGCGCAGCACGCGCGTCGCCTCGCGCATCGACGGACTGCGCGACGGCATCGACCGGGCGCACCAGTGTCTGGTGGCTTTCGGCAGCCCGCGCGGGCTCCTGGCGTTGTTCTGGGCGATCATCCTCTCGGCTCCGTCCCATGCCAACAAGCTGCTGGCCGGCTACATCGCCATGCGGGCCCTGGGCCTTCCGGCCCAGTTCTTCGACATCCTGCTCGTGCAGACATTCATCTCCTTCTTGTTGTATTTTGCCCCCACGCCGGGAGCCTCCGGGCTCGCCGAAGTGCTCTCGGTGGCGGTGATGTCGATTTACGTTCCACGTCCGTTGTTGCCCAGTTACACGCTGCTCTGGCGCTTCATCAACAGCTACGCCACGGTGATTTTCGGCTCGCTGCTGTTCTGGCGATGGCTGCGCGGCGGGTTGGTCGGTCGAGAGTTGCCCGTCAATTCGGAGTCGGGCACGAGCCCGTAACCTGTGTCTTCTTGCCCGGTTACAGACCCGGGCGTAACTTCCGACCTCGTTCAAGCGCCCCGGAGATCTCGTTCATGTCCATGCTCGAGCTTGGAGGCAGGCGGTTCACCATCCCGATGGGTGAGGTGGTGTTGGGGAGCGATCCCCAGTGCGCCATTTCGCTCACCGGAGCGGGCCTCCTCCCTCGGCATGCGCTGCTGTCCGGCCAACCAGATGGCCAGGTGGTGATCCGGAAGGCCACCCCGGACGCCGAACTGATGATCAACGGCGTGCGGCTCGGCGCCGAGCCGACGCCGCTCCTGCACGGCGACAAACTGCAGGTCGCGGGACATGAATTGTCGTTCGTCGACGAGCGTCGCAGCGGCAGTACGGCGTTCATCCCCGCCATGGCGTTGCCGCAGGCCGGCGAGCAGCGCCAGCAAACTGGTGTAAAGAGCGTCGGTACGACGGGGGGGCGTCTCGTCTCGCTCACCGACGGTCGCGAATACGTGATCATGCAGGCCCCGCTCGTCATGGGCCGCGAGGCGGGGTGCGACGTCGTCATCCCGGGGAAGGACGTGTCGCGGCGACACGCCGAGATCGTTCCTTCCGCGAAGGGATACCTGATAGTCGACTCGAGCACCAACGGCGTCTATGTCAACGATGCCCGTGTGCCGGGACAGCGCGTGCTCACGCGCGGGGACGTGATCCGCGTCGGGGAGGAGAGCTTTCGGTTCTACGCCGACCAGGCAGCAGCCGCTCCCACTCCCGCAGCGGCGGCTGCTCCCCCGCCGGCGCCGCCGCCGCCTCCCGCGGGTGCAGAGTCGCGCCTTCAGAACACGTCATTTGGAATGCCGGCCAGCCCACGCCCTGCGGCTGCCACAGCGAATCCTGGGGGCGGCGGAGGCAGCAGCGCGGGCCCGCTCGCGAATTTTCTCGTCCGCACGGGGACCCTGAAAGGGACGCGGCTCCTCGTCAAAACGCCGATTGTGAACATCGGCCGCGCCGATTACAACGATCTGATCATCCCCGACGAATCGGTCTCGACGTCCCATGCCAAGCTGCAGCGGCGCGAAGGGGTGTGGGTGCTCGTAGATCTCGAGTCCACCAACGGCACCTTCGTCGACGGCGAGCGCATCAAGACGGACACGCCGATCGCCCCCGGCACGATGGTCCGCTTCGGCGACATTCAGCTGGTGTTCGAGCCCACGGACGACGCCTTAGGGGTGGCCAAGGGTGGCGGGACGAAAGTGATCGAGTCGTTGAAAGTGGCGTCGACTCCGACCGCACCGCCGCAGCCGCCGCCGGCTCTCAAGCCGTCACCCGCGCCCGCTCCCAGGCCGGCCGCCGCGCCCAAAGGGCCACCGCCCAGGGCGACCCCGGCGAAACGCCCAGGACCTCCCGCCGGCCAGGTGCCCCAGAAAAAGGGAAAAGGATGCGGCTCGAGCGCCGCTGTCATTGTCTTGGCCACATCGGCCCTCCTGTACTGGATTCTGGCGTAACGATCGAGCGTGCACATTACCTGCGCGGGTAGAACCGACGTCGGCATCATCCGGTCGGGGAACGAGGACAGCTATCTCATGGTCCCGGACCGCGGCATCTTCGTCGTGGCCGACGGGATGGGTGGCCACGCCGCGGGCGAAGTCGCGAGCGACATGGCGGTACGCCATATCGCGCGCGAGCTCGGCTCCCTCAAGGGTCTCGGGGACAAGGACGTGACGGAACGGATGCAGGCCGCGATCCGGGCCGCCAACGCCGCGATCTTCCAGCGGACGCTCACCGAGCACGACAAGCGCGGCATGGGTACGACGGTCACGTCGCTGGTGCTGTACGCCACCCGGTTCCTGATCGGCCAGGTGGGTGACAGCCGAGCCTACCTGCTGCGCGATGGGAAGCTCACCCAGGTCACGAAGGACCACTCCTACGTGCAGGAGCAGGTCGACGCCGGATATCTCACTGCCGATCAGGCGCGCACGCACCCCTACAGCAACGTGATCACGCGCTGCGTCGGCGCCAACAGCGACGTGACCCCCGACGTCTACGTCGGCTCGGTCAAGACGAAAGACCTCTTCCTGCTCGCCTCCGACGGGTTGACGGGGATGCTGGAGGATCCGCAGCTGCATGAAATCTTGGGGCAAGAGGGCCGCATGCCGCAGGAAATGGTCGATCAGCTGATCGACGAAGCCAACCGCCACGGCGGCCTCGATAACATCACGGCGATCCTGGTTCGCATCGACTCGGTAGAATTCCCGGAGGACGGCGAGACGACGTTGTCCACCGCGGCGCAGCACCCCCCCAGCTAGAGCTGGGCCGCCACCGCTTCTCCCGGAAGCCGCACCAGCTCGACCACGCGCGCCGCGTCGACCGACGCAGGGCGCACCGTAAACACCCGCAGCCGCCGCGCCGATCGATACAACTCTGCCGCCACCCGCGGCAACCCGAGGTGCGCCTCGCCCTCGGCACTCGCCAGTGGCACTAACGCCCCGTCCCGCCTGAGCAGCGGCAGGTCGGTCCCGAACATCAACGGCTTCGCGGGAAAATCGAGGAACAGCTCGCCGGGGAGGAGTCCTGCCTCCTTGGCCAGGATGTCCTCGACACGCTCGCACAGGTCGGGGTCGGTGGCGGGCCACCCGGCACCGTCCAGGGCCACGTCGGCGGCGGGGAGATCGAGGATGCGCTTGGCGAGGCGTCGCTCCCGCAACCGCAGCGCCAGTCCCGTCGGATCGTCCCGCGAGAGCTCGTGAATCAGGCCGTCGTCGGTCGCGACCGCGACGTCCATAGGGCGGATGCGCCCGTCGGCGATCGCTCGCCGCACCAGCCGCTTGAACATCACCGTCGCGGCGCGTACGGCGTGGTGCCAGTAGACGGTCCGATACATCTGGTACTTGGCGAACAGCAGCGACTCGAGCGCCGAGAGTCCCTTTTCGTGCACCGCGAGGGCGATGCGGCCGCCGGGGCTGGGGGCGAGTGCGAGGGACGCGAGCAGGCGCTCCACATCGATGACGCCGTAGGGCACGCCGCACATCGCGGCGTCGCGCGACAGGTAGTCGAGCTTGTCGACGTCGACTGGTCCGGAGACGAGTCCCGCCAGCGGCTCCCGGGCCTGGCCGCGGATCAGCGGCAGGAGCTTCGCGGCGGGGACGCCCGCGTGCTTGAGCGCGGCGGCGAGGGCGGGGTGGGCGAGGTGCCGCTCGGCCAGCTCCTCGTGATTCGGCAGCCCCGCCTCTTCGAGCGCATGGGAGAACGGGTAATGCCCGACGTCGTGCAGCAGCGCCGCGAGGCGCAGCCGCAGCCCGTCAGCCGGCTCGAGCGCGACGCCGGCGTCGGCGAACGCCGTGAGCGCGCGGCGCGCCAGGTGGTAGGCGCCGAGCGCGTGCTCGAAACGGGTGTGCGTGGCGCCGGGATAGACGAGAAAGGCGTGGCCCAGCTGGCGCACATAGCGCAGCCGCTGCACGGCGGGTGTGTCGAGCAGCTCGAGCGCCGCCGGCTCGAGCTGGATGTTGTTCCACAGCGGATCGCGGATGACTTCCAGCCGCGTCACGCCCTGGGGCCTGGGGGCCCCGCCTCTCGCACCGCGGCGTGTACCGAGCTCTCGAACTGCTCGAAGTTCTTGCGGAACGATTCGGCAAGACGCGCGGCCTGCGCGTCGTAGGCGGCCGGGTCGGCCCAGGTGCGCCGCGGCAGCAGCAGATCGGCGGGCACGCCGGGGACGTCCGTCGGCACGGCGAGGCCGAACGTTGGCTCGCGCACCGTGGGCGTACGATCGAGCTGGCCGGCGAGCGCCGCCCGCACCATGGTGCGGGTCAACGGCAGCTTCATCCGCTGGCCGACGCCGAACGGCCCGCCGGTCCACCCCGTGTTCACGAGCCAGCACTGCACGCCGTGGCGGCCGATTTTCTCGCCCAGCAGCGTCGCGTACACGTTGGGATGGCGCGGCAGGAACGGCGCGCCGAAACACGCGGAAAAGGTCTCTTTCGGCTCGGTGACGCCGCGCTCGGTGCCCGCGACCTTTGCGGTGTAGCCCGAGAGGAAGTGGTACATCGCCTGTGCGGGGGCGAGCCGCGCGATCGGCGGCATCACGCCCGAGGCGTCACAGGTGAGGAAGATGATGTGGGTCGGGTGGCCGCCGATGCCGGTCGGGACGTGATTGGGAATGAAGTCGATCGGATAGCAGGAGCGGGTGTTCTCGGTGATCGCCGCCGAATCGAGATCGAGCGCCCGCGTCGTCGGATCGACCACCACGTTCTCGAGCACGGTGCCGAAGCGGCGCGTGGTCGCGTAGATCTCCGGCTCGGTTTCCGCCGACAGGCGGATCACCTTCGCGTAGCAGCCGCCCTCGAAGTTGAACACACCGTGGTCGCTCCACCCGTGCTCGTCGTCGCCGATTAGGCCGCGCAGCGGGTCGGCGGACAACGTCGTCTTGCCAGTTCCCGAGAGCCCGAAGAACAGGGCGACGTCTCCGCCCTCGCCCACGTTGGCGGAGCAATGCATCGGCAACACGCCCTGCGCGGGAAGCAGGTAATTCAACACCGTGAAGATCGACTTCTTCATCTCCCCGGCGTAGCGCGTTCCACCGATCAGCACGACGCGGCGCGCGAAGTTGATCACGATGAACGTCCCCGAGCGCGTGCCGTGCGCTGCCGGATCGGCCTGCAGCTCCGGCGCGTGCAGCACGTGCCACGCCGGCTTGAACGCCGTCAGGTCGGCCGCGGTGGGGCGCAGGAACATGTTCGACACGAACAGCGTGTGCCACGCGTTCGGTGTGAGGAACCGGACCGGCAGCCGGTAGGCGGAGTCGGCGCCGGCGTACAGATCGCGGACGAACAGCTCCTGGCTGTTCAGATGGTGCATCACGTCGGTCGCCAGGCGGTCGAACTGCTCGGTGGCGAGCGGCTGGTTCACTTTCCCCCACCACACCTGTTCGCTGCTCGACGGCTCCTGGGTGACGAACTTGTCATGGGGAGAGCGGCCGGTGTGCGGGCTCGTCACCGCGCAAAACGGTCCGCTGGCGGCGAGCACGCCCTCGCCGCGCCGCAGCGCGAGCTCATAGAGCGCCGCCGGCCCGAGGTTCCAGTGTACCGGGTGCTGCGGGGCGAAGCCCACGAGCTGCGCTCCCGACGTTCGGGTGCCGATCGTAGTGGGCGGAGCGGAGGCCATGGGGGATCCTTTAGGGAGTAGGCCGCAGCGGATGCTGGTGTTCCAGCGCATCCAGGGCGGCCAGGACGGCGAGGTTCACG
>Ga0247677_1000055_pt1 | contig 8767 bp, 7 predicted proteins | sample CNK18_metaG_FD_182796 | JGI IMG/M metagenome (GOLD analysis project Ga0247677, IMG submission 182796) | Soil microbial communities from Purdue University Martell Research Forest, Indiana, United States - CNK18 | ecosystem: Environmental > Terrestrial > Soil > Temperate forest > Bulk soil | place... | reverse complement strand
CGAGCGGGGGTCGCGATTCCGACCACCTTGCGGGCCGGCGTGCTGGGCGGGTCGCTCGCGGCCTTGAGCTACGTGGGAACGACACTGCTGGCGCGCTACGCGGTCCCCCAGTACGGGCCGATGAAGGTGCTGTTTCTAGAGATTGTCGGCGGGATCGTCATCCTGGGCGTGGTGCTGTACGCGGCTGGGAGGCCACCGCTTCCCCCGCCCACGACGGGCGCCTGGATCTACACCGCGTTGCTCGCCGCCGGGACGGTGGTCCTCGCCAACGTGCTGTTCTTCAACGCCGCCAAGCGGATCGACGCCGCCCCGACTGCTGTGGCGGCGACGATCGAGCCCGTCGTCGGGGCGTTGCTGGCGTTCGCGCTGTTCAGCCAGCGGCTCTCCGGCGTCGGCATGCTGGGACTGCTCATGGTGGTGGGGGGCGTGGCCGGGGGCTACCTGGAGGAGGCGAAGCTCGCCGCCCGCGACGCATGAGACTCATCGACCTCAGTCACGTGGTCTCCAACGGGATGGTGACCTATCCCGGGCTCCCGGGACCGGTCATCGGCGATCACCTGAGCCGCACGGCGTCGCAAACGCGCTACGCACCGGGGACGGAGTTTCAGATCGGCAAGATCGAGATGATCGCGAATACGGGGACGTACGTCGATGCGCCGTGGCATCGCTACGCCGACGGCGCCGATCTCGCCGATTTGCCGCTCGAAACGCTCGCCGATCTCGATGGCGTCGTCATCCGCCGCGTGGGGATGGGCCGCGTCGTGGATCGCGACGCGTTCGCGGGCATTTCGGTGGAGGGTCGCGCGGTGCTGATTCATACCGGGTGGGATCGGCACTGGGGAAAGCCCGCCTACGGCACGGGAAATCCGTACCTCACGAGTGACGCCGCGGAGTACCTCGTGCATCAGGGTGCCGTGCTCGTGGGGATCGATTCGCTCAACATCGATGACACCGCTGATGGGACGCGCCCCGCCCACACGATCCTGCTCGGCGCCCGTGTGACGATCGTGGAGCACCTGACGGGCCTCGAGCGCCTGCCCGACAAGGGCTTCAGGTTTTTCGCCGTCCCCGTGAAAGTGCGCGGGATGGGTTCGTTCCCCGTTCGTGCTTTTGCCCGAGTCCACTAAACGGTCACGCGGGCGTAGGGCTCCTCTCGGGCTCGCCGATGAGCATTGATAGATACTCACCCGGCGCAGCATACTTGAGAGCCAACTCTTGGAGGGCACGGTGCAGGCTCAGCATTATGACGCCATCGTCGTCGGATCCGGTATTTCCGGCGGGTGGGCGGCGAAAGAACTCACCGAGAAGGGACTGCAGGTCCTGATGCTCGAGCGGGGCAAGAACATCGAGCACATCAAGGACTACGTCAACGCGACCAAGGCTCCGTGGGAGTATCCGCATCGCGGCGGTCACACCCGCGCGATGGAAGAAGCCTACCCCGTCTTGAAGCGGGACTATCCGCTCAACGAGAAAAACCTCGACTGGTGGGCATCCGACAAGGATTCGCCCTACACCGAGATCAAGCGCTTCGACTGGTTCCGCGGCTACCACGTGGGTGGACGCTCGCTGTTGTGGGGCCGCCAGAGCTATCGCTGGAGCGATTTCGACTACGAAGCGAACCTCAAGGAAGGCGTCGCCGTCGACTGGCCGATCCGCTACGCCGACATCGCGCCGTGGTACGATCACGTCGAGCGGCACGCCGGCATCGCGGGCTCGCTCGAGAAAATGCCGCAACTTCCCGACGGACAATTCCAGCCTGCCATGCCGCTGAACTGCGGCGAGGACCTCATCGCCGGAAGGCTGAAGAAGCAGTTCGGCGGGCGCCGCCGCATCATCCCGGGGCGCACGGCGAATCTCACGAAGCCGCTGCCAGGACGAACCCAATGCCAGTACCGCAACGCCTGCTGGCTGGGGTGTCCGTTCGGCGGCTACTTCAGCACCCAGTCTTCGACGCTGCCGGCGGCGATGGCCACGGGCCGGCTGACGCTGACGCCGTTCGCCATCGTCACCGAGATCCTCTACGACAAGGACAAGAAGCGCGCCACCGGCGTCCGGGTGATGGACGCCATGACCAACAAGACCACCGAGTACACGGCGCGCATCATCTTCCTCTGCGCGTCGACGTTGAACTCCACCTGGCTGCTGCTGCGCTCGGCGACGGATGTCTGGCCCGAGGGGCTGGGCTCGAGCTCGGGTGAGCTGGGCCACAACCTCATGGACCACCATTTCCGCGCCGGCGCGTCGGGCGACATCGAGGAGCCCGGGTTCGACGCCAAATACTACTTCGGGCGGCGGCCCACCGGGTTCTACATTCCGCGCTACCGCAACCTGTTGGGCGACAAGCGGCCGTATCTGCGCGGCTTCGGCTACCAGGGTGGCGCGTCGCGCGAGGGCTGGTCCCGCGCGGTGGCCGAGCTGGGGGTAGGGGCGGCGTACAAGGACGCGGCGGCACAGCCGGGGAAATGGACGATCGGCGCTACGGCGTTCGGCGAAATGCTGCCGAACCACGCCAACAAGGTCACGCTCGACAGGACGAATACGGACAAATGGGGACTGCCGGTGCTCGCGATCGATTGCGCCACCGGCGAGAACGAGGCCTTGATGCGCAAGGACATGATGAACGACATGGCCGAGACGCTCACGGCGTGCGGCGTCAAGAATGTCCGGACCTACGACAACGGCTACTTCCCGGGTATGGGCATTCACGAAATGGGGACAGCGCGGATGGGCCGCGACCCGAAGACGTCCGTCCTGAACAGCCACAACCAGGTGTGGGACGCTCAGAACGTGTTCGTCACCGACGGGTCCTGCATGGTGTCGACGGCGTGTCCCAATCCTTCGCTGACCTATATGGCGCTCACTGCGCGCGCGGCGGATTACGCCGTGAACGAGATGAAGCGCAATAACCTCTAGACGATCTCGGGGGAACGATGGCTACGGAATCACGGCAGGTGTCTCTGATCGATCGTCGCGAGGCCATTCGACGCGTCAGCGCGCTGCTCGGCGGGATCGCGCTCGTCTCCGAGACTGCGCTGCTCGAGGCATGCGGTGGAGAGCGCAACGCCGCGCGCACGGGGGCCGCGACGTTCTCCACGAACGACGTCGCCTTTCTCGACGAGGTCGCGGACACTATCCTCCCGGAGACGTCCACGCCGGGGGCGAAAGCGGCGCAGGTGGGAGCCTTCATGGCGCTGATGGTCACGGACACGTACAACGACGGCGACCAGCAGGTCTTCAAGAACGGCCTGCAGCAGATCGAGACGGCGTGTCAGCAAATGCACAAGACGGGGTTCATGGCGGCAACGCCGGCGCAGCGGGTCGCGCTGCTCGATCAGATCGACAAAGATCAGAAAGCGTACATGGACGACCGTGATGCCAAGGTGGCGGCCGCGGGGAATACGGCGCCCAACATCCCCCCTCACTACTTCCGCATGATCAAGGAGCTGACGTTGCTGGGCTACTTCACCTCCGAGATCGGGTACACGAAGGCGATGCGCTACGTCGAAGCCCCGGGGCGATTCGATCCCTGCGCGCCGTACAAGCCGGGGGAGACGTCCTGGGCGCAGCACGCTTGATCGACACGCTCGTCGGCGCGGCGCTGGGGCTTGCGATCGGGCTGCTGGTCGGGCTTGTGGCGTTCATCGTCTGGCGCGCGAAACACGCAGGAGCGATCCGCGCCGACGCGGTGGCGAGGAGCCTGGCGGTCACGGTGGGGAAAGTCTCCGAGCAGCTCGTGCCCTACCTCCCCGGCTTCGGCTACAACCCCAAGGACGCCCGCTTCCTCGGCAGTCCGGTGGACTTCGTGGTGTTCGACGGACTGGACGCCGGGGCCCTGCGACGCGTGGTGTTTCTCGAGGTGAAGACCGGTGCAGCGGCCCTCTCGACCCGTGAGCGTCAGGTGCGCGACGCGATCGAGAGCGGCCGCATCGCCTGGGATGAGCTGCGCATCAACTCAAAACGTCAGCTCGATTCCGAGACGTAACAGCCGCGGCGGTCCATAGTAGAAGAGCGGCTGCGCGAAGTCGCGCGCCGCCGCCATGTACAGCGGCAGCAGCTCGTTTTGCCCCTCGATCAACCCGTTCCCGTCGAGATCGGCCCACTGCCGGTAGCGCGGCGATTCGTAGGGAATCGCCTCCGGATGCGCGTTGTACGCCGCCAAGGCGATCGCCTGCAGCGTTCCACTCGTGAGCGTGGGTTGGCCGGTATCGCGCCGCACCGACAGGGTGTTGCGCCGGTTGAGGAGATTGCGCCCGTCGATATAGAGGCCGCCGTTCAGCCCCATGACGCGGATCGGGCGGCGCAGCAGCGCGTCGAGCGAAAACTCGGGCGGCAGCCGCGCGCTATTGGGAAGCCCGATCAGCGTGTCGCCCGCGGTGTTGGTGCGTGAATACGGCAGCCCCGACCCGAAGTGAAAAATCGCCGCCGCCTCGAGTCCTCCGAAAATCGCCTGCCCGAAAAGCCTGGGGCCTGCCCCGTCGTTCACGCGCCCCTGGCCGATCACCGTCACGCTGTGACGCCGGTCGTAATCGAGCGGGAACTCGACGCGCGCCGGGAAGATCGTGTCCTGCCCCGGCGGCAGCAGCGAGTCGATGCGGATGCGGCGCAGGATCTGGAACGCGTTCGTCGCCGTGGCGGTGGCCGTCTGCAGCGTATACCCGATGCGCATCCCCCACCCGTGCGTCGTCTCCTTTTCGAAGATCAGCTCGACGCCTTTGACGGTGCCGAAGTCGGTGTTGCCGAAGATCGTCGAATCGGGGTCGAGCGTCAGCGGCACCGACGCGACCAGCCCGTCGAGCCGCTTGATGTAGAGGTTGGTTCGCACTGACGTGTGGTCGGTGGGGCGGAGGCGCAGCGAGAACTCGTACTGCATCGCGCTCTCGAAGCCGAGCGCCGGATTGCCCTCGCGGAACCGGCCGGTGCGCGTCGTATCGTCGAACGCCGCGTCAACGAGATACTGGAAGTCCGGCGCCTGGCTGAACCGTCCCCAGCTCGCCACGAACGTGGCGCCCTTCAATACCGTCGATACCGCGAGCCGCGGGTTGATCGAGCGCTGCGCCCCGAACCGCTTGCCGCCGAGACCCGCCGGCAGGCGGCCATCGAACTCGTCGTAGCGCAGCCCGATCGTGAACGCGAGATCCTGGACGCGCAGTTGCGTCTCGGCGTATGCCGCGGCGCTCAGCGGCTTGAAATCAGAGGCGGTAGGCGGCGGGATGGTGCTGTCCACGGGGAGATAGGCGAACACCCGCTGGAACGTCTGCACGTGCTGCCCCGCGATTTCGCCGCCGAGGTAGAAATCGGCGTCGCGGCCGGCGCCGAGCGTCACGTCGAGCTTGCCGCGCACCTCGCGGAAACGGTTCCAGGCGATCTCGCCGCGTGAGCCATCGCCGAGGAAGAACGCCGGAACACCCCAGGGGCTCTGGTCGCTGAAGTCGGGCGCGACGAACCCCGGAACCGCGCTCCGCGCCGCCGTCGTATCCATGCGCCGTGCGAGATCCTGGCCCAGGAAGTGGAACGTCGAGAAGGTGAAGCCGCCGGCCTCGAGCTTCGGCTGATCGGTGAGCGCGCCGCGGAAGAAGCTGCGGTCGAAGTAGCCCAATCGCAGGTCGATGGTGAGCGGGTTGACCGCATCGGGGCCGGAGGTGTGCTGAATCTGGCCGGTGACGAGCGAGGCGCGCACGCGCTGCGCCGGAGCGAACGCCGGATCGTACTTGAACGCCGGGTCGAACAGCAGCTGTTGATCGATCGACTGCAATCCGAACAGCCGGATCGTCTGCCGCGTCCCCAATGGGACGGTGAATTTCAGTCCCGCGTCGTAGCGCTCACCGCTGTTGTGCGGCAGGAGATACGGATTGGCGTTGCGGGGATCGCGCGCGTCGGGCGGCGGTGGCGCGTTCACCGGGTCGGCGTCGAGGCGGCCCTCGGCGTCGAGCACGCCAACGACACCGATGCCCTTCCCCAGGGGACCCGAGCCCGCGACCACGAACCGGTCGATGCCGTAGTCCCACCCCCGTGGCAGCGGGCGGTCGGTCTCGAGCGCCGTGCGCCCTTCCCAGTGATCGCCGCCATCCTTCGTCACGACGTTGATCAGTCCCGAGATTGCCTGGCCGTAGCGCGCCGAGAATCCGTTGGTGACGAGCGAGGCCTCGGTAAGGATGTCGGGCGGAATGCGCAGGCCGATCGCGCCCGTCGAGGCGTCGAGCTGGTTCTTGACCCCGATGCCGTCGAGCACGAACGCCTGCTCGCCGAGCCGGCCGCCACGATAACTCTCTCCCACGGCTCCCGCCGATAACGCGACGGCCTCCGCAACGGTCGTGACGGGGAGCTTGCGGATCTCCTCCCCGGTGACGCGCTGCAGATCCTGCGGCACCATCGGGTCGAGCACGCGGTCGGGCGTCGCCGTCACGGCGATCGACTCCACCTGCAACGCCAGCGCGGTGAGTTCAGAATTGAGGGTGACCGTCTCACCGCTGCGCACCAGGACGCTGTCGTAGACCACTGGGCGATAGCCGATGCGGCTGATTTGCACACGGTGCCAGCCGCTGCGCACCTCGCGGACCCGATAGAACCCGCCGGTGTCGCTGGCTGCGCCCTGGCGGCCGCCGTCCACCGAAATCAGCGCATTGGCGATGCTCAGCGACGACGTGGCGTCGTGCACGCGCCCCGCGATCGCACCGCCGGTCTGGGCCGCGAGCGACCCGGCCGAGCAGGCCGCGAGAACAAGCGCACACAACAACGCCGCGAAACGCCGAGCCACGACTTCAGTCGTGGAACACGAGGGCGCGACTCGTTCATCCCTCATGGCGTCTCCAGGAGCCAAAGGTCGGTGGACCGCGATCCCCCCACGTAGGATTCCGCCACGATGCGCTTCCCGTCAGGGGAGAGAGCCGGGTGGCGAAACAGCGATCCCGCCGCGAGCGGCGTCTCGTTGCCATTCGACGGATCCACCAGCACGATCGTCCCGCCGCTGTCGCGCTGGACACCCCCGGTTATGGAGTCGGGAGTGAAGGACACAAGGCCGCCCACCACCGCCAGGAGACGGCCGCCACCGGCCTGCACGTCGCGCGCGATACCGCCGCCGAAAACGTGCACTACGGTGATGGCACTGTCCGCCAGCGTATAGCGGAGGATCCGCGTGTCCCCGTTGATCGTGAAGAGGAGCGTATCGCGCCCGGCGACTGCCACCGAGGACGCCTGATTGGTGCCGGGCAACACGTGGAGCGCGGCAGTCGTCGAGCCGAAATCGAGTCGTATGATCTCGAGCCCCGAGGCCAGCGTGTCGCGCAGCACACAGCCCATGCACACGGCGGGATACGATACCTGCTGGCCGACGTACACCAGTGAGGTGTCATTGAGCGAACGTACCTGTGCCACACCCTGATGCACGCGACCACTGGGACTGGGATAGGGAATGGACGGGAGCAGCACGCGCACGGTTACCGGATCGGCGAGCGTGCCGACGACGAGCTGCTGGTCGTGCGTCGTCACCGGCCATCCCGCCGCGAACGACGCCGTTCCCCGGACGTAGGCGAGTCGGCCGTTGGGGGCGATCGCCGCAGTGCCATAGGCGTCCACCGAATCGTCCGCTGCGGGTATGCGGTCGCAGATCTCCCGTTCGATCGAGCCGCCTCCGGCCGGCATCAGGACGAGGCAGCGGTCCTTATCGTCGCGATCGAGACGCTCCATCGTGTAGATGAAGCCGCTCCCGTCGGGGAGCCAGACGGGCCCCAGGTCCTCACCCGGGTTGTAGGTGAGCCGCAGCGGCACGACGCTGCCGAATGGACCGCCGGGGGCGTAAATCCCGACGGACATCGGCTGATCGTGCGTGCAGGCGAGCGCGAGACACACGAGCGCGCAGTGCGCCACCGGCTTGGGGTACACGAGCACCCCGAAACCTCTCACCGGGTCTTCCGCACGTACAGTCCGTCGAACACGGTCTGCCACTGCTTCCCATCGGAACTCGACTCCCACAGCTGCCGCACAGTGCCGTCGGCATTATGGAAGAAGGTGAGGCGCTGCTGCTGGGGCGCGCCCTGTGGACCCGGGGCGACGCCGGTGTAAACGAGCTTCCCATCGGCGTACTGACCGCTCACAAACAGGGTCGTCCCGTTCGATGAGACCCATACCTGATGCCACTGGCCGTCCGCGCGGTCGTAGAAGTTGAAGCTCTGGCCCGTGCCACCCCCGGTGCCGGTCCAATACTCGTGGACGAGGCAGCCCGATTCCTCCTGCGTCACCAGATTCGTACCGGCCTGTTTGCCGCCGCTGGTGACGTTCCAGTCACCCACCCAGAAATCGAGTTGGCGGTACTTCGGGTCGTCGCAACGGGGCGCAGTCTGCGAAGCGGCTGGCGCTGCTACAATCAACAGCAGAGCGATCGAAGTGAACGGGCGCATGGTCCCTCCTGAGGGAAGACGTATGGATAAGGCGCATGGAGGGAATGCGTAAGGAAGAATCGTCGGGGGAACGTCAGGATACGGCGAACCGATGCATCTGGCCGACGATTTCTTTCACGATCTTTGCGGCAACGCGTGCGGTCAAACCGGCCGGGTCGAGCTCGGGATTCAATTCCACAACATCGGCTCCCACCACCCCGACCTCGAGGCGATGAAGCATCGAGAGAAAGTCGCGCACTGTGATGCCGCCCGGCTCGGGGTGCGACACTCCGGGACAATGCGCCGGGTCGAATCCGTCGAGATCGATCGACAGATACACGGGATGCGCGAGACGGGGCCGCCGGCCCTCAGACCAGGCATCCATGTCGATCACG
>Ga0247677_1000053_pt1 | contig 8894 bp, 8 predicted proteins | sample CNK18_metaG_FD_182796 | JGI IMG/M metagenome (GOLD analysis project Ga0247677, IMG submission 182796) | Soil microbial communities from Purdue University Martell Research Forest, Indiana, United States - CNK18 | ecosystem: Environmental > Terrestrial > Soil > Temperate forest > Bulk soil | place... | reverse complement strand
TGCAGGTTCGTGCCGCTCAGGAGGACCTGCACTCCCTGAATCGGCTGCGAGCTGACCTTGTCGGTGACTCGCCCCGCGACGGAGCCCTGCTGCGCCGCCAACGGCGTAGCGAGGCTCGCGTATGCGACGAACACCGCGAAGCCGCACAGTCGACGTAAACGCGTGGTAATCATGTGTGCCCTCAATCAAGAATGTGGCGATTGAGCTACGGTCGATGTCTCTGGGTACGCCGCACGGCGGAGCCAAGACAAGACGTGCAGCACACCCTCCGCTGACCCGACGGCGGGGGTCAACGGTGCGCTACCGGTGGCTGCTACTCGGCTCAGCCGTGCGCGCTACATCGAGTGATCGGAGGGCAATACCGAAGGGTGAAGCCGGACAAAGAAGATCTCATACCGAACTCCCGTTGAGGTAACGTTTTAACCTGCTCCGGGTCGGGGGAGTCCGCAAGTGTCTTTGATAACGCACACCTTGGTGCACTTCGCAACGGCTGGTGGGCTTCAAATGGGGTCCTGCAAGTCGGGGCGAGAGGATTTGAACCTCCGACCTCCTGGTCCCGAACCAGGCGCGCTAACCGGACTGCGCTACGCCCCGAATCTCAAATCCATCTCTCTGCATGCGCCCAGAGGGAGTCGAACCCCCAGCCTTCTGATCCGTAGTCAGACGCTCTATCCAGTTGAGCTATGGGCGCGACTATCAACTGACTTGAACTGAGCCACCATACGTCGAGGTGCGAGAAGACGCCGAGCCGCCGAGCCGCTGAGTGGCCGCCAAGGAGTGAGGGATCGGGCACGTCCATCGCCTGTCCCAGCGCCTGTCGCCTCGCACCCACTCGGCGGCTCGGCGGCTTGGCGTCTCCCGTTCACTGTGCGGCTGTCCGTCTCAATCCCAACCGGAATCTACAGGTGGGCGGTACTAGATTCGAACTAGTGACCTCTACGATGTCAACGTAGCGCTCTAACCAGCTGAGCTAACCGCCCGAAACAATTGCGGATTGTAGATCGCGGATTGCGGATTGAACGCTGCCGGCGAACACTCCGCAATCGCCAATCCGCAATCCGCAATTTTTCTCTCAGTAGCGGGGGTGGGATTTGAACCCACGACCTCCGGGTTATGAGCCCGGCGAGCTACCAGACTGCTCCACCCCGCGTCGCTTGTGGTCCTGCATCCGTCCGTGGAGAGCGGGAAACGGGACTCGAACCCGCGACCCCAACCTTGGCAAGGTTGTGCTCTACCAACTGAGCTATTCCCGCGAACGCCCGCCCGAATCTAACCTGGCCCCTGTTCCCTGTGCACCACTGGGCGTCTGTGCGTCTGCCGCTGTCCCCTGTCCCCCAGCCTTACCAGTGGAGGCGAGGGGGATCGAACCCCTGACCTCGTGAATGCCATTCACGCGCTCTCCCAACTGAGCTACGCCCCCGCTAACAACCGAGCTACGACCGGGCTATATTGGCGCCCCGCGGATGCCTCCCGACGGGAACACGGCATGTTATCGGGGCGTTCCGGTAGTGTCAAGTTGGAAATGAACTTTTCGCGCGGTGAGCGGTATCACCGGCGTTCCCGAGCCCACATTGTCAATGACCAAGTCCAAGCGCCGTACCAAAACCTCACTGGCGGCCGCCAAGCCTGCGTCCAAGCAGGCCCGCGCCCAGCCTGCCAAGCGCGGCCCGGCGCCCAAGCGCCCCGCCGCCAAGGCACCTGGCGCCAAGGCATCTGGCGGCAAAGCGCCTGTCGCCAAAGCGCCCGCCGCCACCGGGGCGAAGCCCGGTCGCAAGCGGGGGCGGCGCCGCGGCCTGCTCGCCGGCCTGGGGCCCGAGCACGAGCGCGACATCCTCGATCAGTACCTCCATGAGGTGAGCAAGACGCCGCTGCTCACTCAAAAGGAAGAGATCGCCCTGGCCCGCAAGGTCCGGGCGGGCGACCAGGAGTGCATGCAGGAGCTGGTGAAGCGCAACCTGCGCTTCGTCATCTCCGTCGCCAAGAAGTACCAAAACCGGGGTCTCCCCCTCACCGACTTGATCGGGGAGGGGAACGTCGGGCTGCTCACCGCCGCCCGGAAGTTCGATCCCGACCAGGGCGTGAAGTTCATCTCGTAGGCGGTGTGGTGATCCGCCAGGCGATCCTCGCCGCGCTGGCCCGCCAGGGTCGCACGGTCCGGGTGCCGCTGAACCGCACCGCCGATCTCTCCCGCATCGTGCGCACGGCGGAGTACCTGCGCCAGACGCTGCGGCGCGAGCCGACGCCAGAGGAGATCGCCGACGCGACCAAGCTGTCGCTCGAGGTGGTGCAGTCGCTGGCGGCGCTCAACACCGGCGACGTCCGGCTCGACGCGCCGCTCGACCCCGACGGCGACCGCTCGCTCATCGAGCGGTTCATCGCGGAGGATCTTCCCGATACGGAAGATCAGGCGATGGACCGGTTCCTGTCGGACGAGATCGAAAGCGCGCTCAACACCCTGCAGCGACGCGACGCGAAGGTGCTGCGGCTCTACTTCGGTCTCGACGGCGGGCGCGAGCATACGCTCGAGGAAATCGGCGGGATGCTCGGCGTCACGCGCGAGCGGGTGCGGCAGCTGCGGGACCGGGCTCTGAAGCGCCTCCGCGAAGGCGATGTCGGAAAGGCGTTGGCGAGCTTCGCCGCCTGAGTGAACGAGGGGCCAGGGAGACCTGGCCCCTCGTCTTTGTCCCGTCCTCTGCTCCACGCTAGCTTACAGACGTGATCGACCGGGTCGGCCGATACGCCTTGGACCGCGTGCGCGCGGCGGGGCGGCTCGGCCACTTCTTGGCGGATCTCGTGCGGGCCGTCCCCGACGTCGCCACCTGGCGGGGCCCGCTGGTCGTCCAGATGCGCAAGATCGGGGTCGATTCCCTTCCGGTCGCCATGTTCATCGCCGCCTTCACCGGCGTCGTGCTGGCGCTGCAGGCCTCCTACACGTTCACCGGCACCGTCCCGCTCTACATCGTCGGCACCGTCGTCGCCAAGTCGATGATGCTCGAGCTCGGCCCCGTGCTGACGGGCCTAGCGCTCTCGGGGCGCGTCGGTGCCAGCGTTGCCGCCGAGCTTGGCACGATGCGGGTGACGGAGCAGGTCGACGCGCTCGAGACGCTCGCCTACGACCCCATGGCATATCTCGTCATGCCGCGCGTGCTCGCGGGGACGGTGATGGTGCCGCTGGTCGTCGCCCTCGGCATCGTCGTCGGCATCATCACGGGATGGCTCACCAGCCTCAGCTTGATCCACCTCTCCACCCCCGAATTCGTGAAGGGGCTGAAGCTGCTCTATCAGTTCAAGGACACCTGGTTCGGGCTCGCCAAGAGCGCGTCGTTCGGGATGACGATCACGCTGGTAGGGTGCCGGCTCGGCCTCGACACCTGGGGCGGCGCCGAAGGGGTGGGACGCAGTACGATGCGGGCGGTCGTGTTCTCGGCGATGCTGATCCTCGCGCTCGACGCCTTCTGGGCGGTGGTGCTGTTGTGATCCAGTTCCGGGACTTGCGCAAGGCGTTCAACGGCCGACCCGTGCTCGACGGCTTCACCCTCGACGTCGAGGACGGAGAGACGATGGTGATCATCGGCTTCTCCGGCGCCGGCAAGAGCGTCGCCCTGAAGCACGTGGTGGGGCTGTTGCCGCCCGATGGCGGGGACGTCATCGTTGACGGACGCGCCGTGTCGCAGCTCGACCGGGCGGGGCTCACCGCGCTGCGCGGCGAGGTCGGGTATGTATTCCAGTTCGCCGCCCTGTTCGATTCGCTCACCGTGGAGGAGAACGTCGCGCTGGGACTGGTGCGCCGGCGGCTGCCGGAGCGCGAGATCACGACCCGGGTGCAGGATGCCCTGCGGCTCGTCGACCTCCCGGACACCGGGTCCCGCTACCCCGCCGAGCTGTCCGGCGGGATGCGCAAGCGCGTCGGCATCGCCCGCGCCATCGCGCTGCGGCCACGCTACATCTTATATGACGAGCCGACGACGGGACTCGACCCCGTCACCTCGGCGGTCATGGACCAGCTGATGGTCCGCACCCAGGAGCAGCTCGGCGTGACGGGAATCGTCGTCACTCACGACATGCGCAGCGCCTATACGGTGGGAGACCGCATCGCGATGCTGTACGAAGGCCGGGTCCGGCAGGTCGGCAGCGTGGCGGAGATTCAAGGCAGCTCCGATCCAATCGTGCGACAGTTCATCGAAGGACGGCCAGCGTGAGACGCCAGAACGAATTGGCCGTCGGGCTCGTGGTGATCGCGGCCGCGACGGCGGTGGTCGGCGGCGCCCTGTGGCTTTCCGGCGCCCATCTCGGCGGGACGGAGAAGGTCTACACGGCGCGGTTCCGCACCGTCGGCGGACTTGGGGCGGGGAATCCGGTGGTGCTGCGCGGCGTGCGGGTGGGCCAGGTCCAGGCGATCCGCCTCGCCCAGGGCAACTGGGTGGAGACCGATCTCAAGATCTCGGCCGGCGTCACCCTGCCGCAGCACCCGGCGGTGATCGCCGCGTCCGCGTCGCTGTTCGGAGAGTGGGCGGCGACGCTGATCTCGATGGATCAGCCGCTTTCGGACCCCAACGTGCGCACGGCGTTGACCGAGGCGCAGGCGCTGGGCGGCGGACGCTGGCCGGGGGCGACGCTCCCGGACATCGGCCAGCTCACCGCCCAGGCGAGCCGCATCGCCGGCGACATCGCCTCCGTCGCCAACCGCGTGCAGAGCGCGTTCGACTCGGAGGCGGTAGCCGAGCTGCGCCGCTCGCTGCGGGACTTCGGCGAGATCGCCGACCGCATGGCGCGCGTCACCAACGAGCAGGCCGACGTCATCGGGCGCGTGGGGACGAACCTCGGCAAGGGATCCGACGCCCTGGCGCGGGCGTCCAGCACCCTCGAGGGGACGCTGGGGCGGATCGACACCGCCACCAACCAGGGTCAGCTCGCCACGATTCTCAACAACGCGGCGGCGGCAAGCCAGGACGTGCGGGCTACCTCGCAGGACGTGCGCGACCTGATCGGCGCGGCCCACAAGAACCAGGAGAGCCTGGTCCACTCGCTGGTGGCCGCCGACACGGTGCTGTCGCGCATCGCCAATCGCAGCGGCACGCTCGGGCTCCTGGTGGCCGACTCCGCGTTGTATCGGGAGACGACGCTCACCATGATCCAGCTGCGGCAGCTCTTGTCGGACATCCAGGCGAACCCCCGCAAATACTTCTCGTTCAGCGTATTTTGATAAGAATGCGGAACGCGGAACGCGGAACGCGGAGCACCAAGACGAGGGTCGGACGACCTGTTCCGCGTTCCGGCTTCCACGTTCCGCGTTTATGAAGCGCCGCCAACCACGGGCGGAGCGCGAGACCAGCGCCGGCGGCGTCGTCTTCCGGCGCGGCGCCGAGGGCCAGGTGGTCTACCTGCTGATCCGCGACTCCTACCGCAACTGGGGGTTTCCCAAGGGTCACCTGGAAGGCGGCGAGCCGCCCGCCGACGCCGCGCGCCGCGAAGTCGCTGAAGAAACGGGGCTCGTGGACCTCACCCTGCACGGGCCGATCCGCGTGATCGACTGGTATTTCCGCTTCCGCGGCAAGACGATCCACAAATACTGCCATTTCTTTCTCTTCGAATCGCGCGCCGGCGAGCCTGTCCCGCAGGAGGAAGAGGGAATCACCGAGTGCGCCTGGCATGCGGCCGAGAGCGCGCTCGATACGATTTCCTACGACAACGCCCGCGGCGTGCTGCGGCGCGCGGCGGAAATGGTGCGGGCCCTCTCCGCTGTCCCGGGCGGCGAATCAGGGAGATCGTGACGCCCGTCGTCCCCGTCTATCACCAGCGCAGTGAAGCACGCCGGGCGTTCATGCGGGGCTACCCGCGGCGCCTCGGCACCGTGCGCTGCTGCCGCACGCCGCAGAGCGTCGAGCGGTTGCTCGCCGCGCGGCTCGTCGACGCGGTCGTGGTGGACGTGAAGGCGGCCCCCGAGCTCTGGCTGCCCCTGCCGCAGCGGTTCCCGCGCATTCCGGTGTTCGCGCTGTCGGCCTTCCGTCCCGATGACGGGCCGCTCGTCGCCGACTGCCAGCGGGCGGGGTTCGCTGGTGTGCTGGTCGAGCCGGTCGACCACGCCGTCGCCGGGGAGTGGGTCGCCCGGCGCACGGCGCAGGTCGCGCGGCGGCGCGCGCTGGGCGACGCACCACGGTTGCTACGGCTCACCGATGCTCTGCAGCTGCGCGCCTGGGAAGAGGTCTGGCGCCGGGTGGCCGAGCCGACCAAAACCTGTGATCTCGCCCGCGCGCTGCGCGTGACCCGGGAGCACCTGTCGCGCCAGTTTGCGGCGGGGGGCGCGCCCAACCTCAAACGGGTGATTGATCTGGTGCGCACCGCGTGTGCCGCCGACCTGCTCGCCAACCCCGGCTACACCGTGGGGAACGTGGCGCGCATCCTGGCCTACGCGTCCGCCAGTCACCTGGCAGGGGCCGCGCGGCGCGTCGCGGGGGCCTCGACCCAGGAGCTGCGGTCGCTCGGCCCGCGAGGCGTGCTGGCGGCCTTTATAAAAGGAAGGACGAGGTCGCGGCTTTAGGAAATGCAGAATGCAGAATGAAGAATGCAGAATTGGTTGGCCTGTCGGTACTTGCAAGCCTAATTCTGCATTCTGCATTCACCATTCTGCATTTGTGGCAGGGCTGGCATTGACAGGGACTATGTGATATTTTTCACAAGCTAACCACCAGAACGGATCCGCAATGGCCAGCGACACCATCCTCCGTCCCGGCGAACTCAAGAACATCCTCCTCAAAGAAATCCAGGCCGCCGACCTCGCGGCGATCGACGTGCGCGAAGTGGGAACGGTGCTGGAGGTCAAGGACGGCATCGCCCGCATTTACGGGCTCACCTCGGCGATGGCCGGCGAGATGCTGGAGTTCAGCTCCTCGGAGACGGGTGAGAAGATCACCGGTCTCGCCCTGAACCTGGAGGAGGACAACATCGGCGCCGTCATCCTCGGCGACTACCTCCAGCTGCGCGAGGGCGACGAGGTGCGCCGCACCGCCCGGGTGCTCGAGGTGCCGGTGGGGAAGGCGATGGTGGGGCGGGTGGTCGACGCCCTGGGGCGGCCGGTGGACGGTCTTGGCCCCATCAAGACCACTGCCACGCGGAAGGTGGAGGTCGTGGCGCCGGGCATCATCAAGCGCCAGCCGGTGAAGGAGCCGCTGCAGACGGGCATCAAGGCCATCGATTCGATGATCCCGATCGGCCGCGGCCAGCGCGAGCTGATCATCGGCGACCGGGGCACTGGCAAGACGGCGATCGCGGTCGACACGATCATCAACCAGAAGGGCCAGGGCGTGATCTGCGTCTACATCGCCATCGGCCAGAAGAACTCGACGGTGGCGGGGGTGGTGGAGCGCCTCAAGGAGCACGGCGCGATGGACTACTCCATCGTTGTCGTGGCGTCGGCGTCCGAGCCCGCCCCGATGCAATACATCGCCCCGTACTCGGGGTGCACCATGGCCGAGTACTTCATGTACGAAGAGAAGGCGGCCACGCTGTGCATCTACGACGACCTGTCGAAGCAGGCCGCGGCCTACCGCCAGCTCTCCCTGGTGCTGCGCCGTCCCCCCGGGCGCGAAGCCTACCCCGGCGACGTCTTCTACCTGCACAGCCGCCTGCTCGAGCGGGCGGCGAAGCTGTCGGACGAGATGGGTGGGGGCTCGCTCACCGCGCTGCCGATCATCGAGACGCAGGCGGGCGACGTGTCCGCCTACATTCCTACCAACGTCATCTCGATCACCGACGGGCAGATCTTCCTCGAGACCGACCTGTTCTATTCGAACATCCGCCCCGCGGTGAACGCCGGCATTTCGGTCTCGCGCGTCGGTGGTAACGCCCAGATCAAGGCGATGAAGCAGGTGGCGGGCCGGCTGCGGCTCGACCTGGCGCAGTTCCGCGAGCTCGAGGCGTTCGCCCAGTTCGGATCGGAGCTCGACCCGGCGACGCAGAAGCAGCTGTCGCGCGGCGCGCGCATCGTCGAAATCCTCAAGCAGCCCCAATACCGGCCGATGCCGGTGCAGCAGCAGGTGATGATCATCTTCGCCGTGACCAACGGCTTACTCGACGACGTGGACGTCGCGAAGATACGGGCCTGGGAGAGCGGCTTCCACGAGTTCATCGCCGCCCAGCACGCGCCGCTCGCCGAAGAGATCCGCACCAAGAAGGCGTTGTCCGACGATCTCCAGGCACGGCTGCGCAAGGCGATCGAGCAATACAAGGCGATGGGGAACCGCTAGGTGGCACAGGCGCGCGAGCTGCGCCGCCGTATTCGCTCGGTCCAGAGCACCCGCCAGATCACGCGCACCATGGAGATGGTGTCCACCTCCAAGCTGAAGCGCGCGCAGGACCGGGTCGTGGGGGCCCGCCCCTACGCCGCCGCGCTCGCCGAGGTGATGGCGGAGCTGTACGCCCCCGAGCTGGCCGAGGATTTCCCGCTGCTGCGGCAGCCCGAGGGCGGCAGGATTCGGCGTGCGGGGCTGCTCCTGATCACGTCGAATCGCGGCCTGTGTGGCGCCTTCAACGCCAATCTCATTCGCGAGGCCCGCCGCCGCATCGCCGAGCTTGAGGGACAGGGGGCGGCGGTCGATCTGCATCTCGTCGGGAAGAAGGGCGTCAACTTCTTCCGGTTCACGAAGCGCAAGGCCGTATCCACCCGGATCGACATCGGTGATCGCCCCAGTGCGACGCACGCCGCCGAGCTCGTCGAGCCGCTGATGCAGCAGTTCGCGGCCGGCCAGCTCGATGCGGTGGACGTGGTGTTTGCGAAGTTCAACAGCGCGGTGTCGACGCCGCCGACGACGCTGCGCATCCTTCCCGTCGCGCCGCCGCAGGTGAGCGGACGGTCGGACCGGCCATTTTTTATTCTGCAACCTTCCGCGGCCGCGATT
>Ga0247677_1000052_pt1 | contig 9036 bp, 14 predicted proteins | sample CNK18_metaG_FD_182796 | JGI IMG/M metagenome (GOLD analysis project Ga0247677, IMG submission 182796) | Soil microbial communities from Purdue University Martell Research Forest, Indiana, United States - CNK18 | ecosystem: Environmental > Terrestrial > Soil > Temperate forest > Bulk soil | place... | reverse complement strand
GGTGGCGAACGCCAAGATCTCCTCGCTCACCGAGCAGCTCGCCGTGGCGAACGGCGTCATCGCGAACCTCAACGCCCAGCTCTCCAAGGCGCAGGAGAAGGTGGCCGAGATCGCTGGCAACGCGCTCACCGCCGCCTCGGGGAGCCAGACGCTCCGCGAGATGCAGAACTTCGTGACTGCGCAGAGCAGCAGCAACTCGCAGAAGAAGGCGTAGCGAACATCACGAATCGGCGAGGCCCATGAGGGCTAGCACCGTAGGGAACGTAAAGGTGAAGTGCTGCCCAGGCGGTCACGGCTTCCTGGGGCCCGTAAAACCCTTGGCTGATGCGGTAAAAGTCCGCACTCGCCGATTCATCTCAGTACATCCTTCTTATGAACGAGAAATGGGATCGCAGGTTTCTCGATGTCGCGAAGCTCGTCGCATCGTGGTCGAAGGACCCCTCGACGAAGGTCGGCGCGCACATCGTCAACCCAGACCGGACTCCGGTCTCCTACGGCTACAACGGCTTCCCGCGCGGCGTGGGAGATGATGAAGAGAGGTATGCGAACCGCGAGCTCAAGTACAAGCTCGTGGTCCACGCTGAGATGAATGCCATTCTGAACGCTCGCGGTCAGGACTTGAACGGCACTCTTCTCTACGCGACCGCCTTCCCGTGCTGCTCATGCGCGAAGGCCATCATCCAAGCTGGTATCGGTGAGGTGGTGTCGTTCGAGTGGACCGACGACTACTTCTCGCGCTGGGCGGAAGAGATCCACACCGCCAAGACGATGTTCAAGGAAGCAGGGATCATCTACAGACTTATCGGGGTATAGCTCAGGCTGGTAGAGCGCTTGGTTCGGGACCAAGAGGTCGGCAGTTCGATTCTGCCTACCCCGACCATTTTCGAGGGCTGATCGTCCAACGGCAGGACCGTCCCCTGATTAGGGACAGATCTAGGTTCAAATCCTAGTCAGCCTACCATCTTCATGGTGACGTTCGTCTAAAGGTAGGACACAGGATTGTGGCTCCTGGAATGCGGGGTTCAAGTCCCCCACGTCACCCCAGTTCGGAGTCTGCTGTGGAAGAAGAACTCTGTAGGAAGTGCGGGAAACGTCCTGCTCAGATCGGAATTCGTGTGAACACCACGAACCCGAAGACCAAGCGAGGCGAGTTGTGGTTGATCGCTGTATGTGAGGAATGCTTCCCCGAGGTTCACGAGACAGTGACAAAGCTCGGGGCCGTTCTTCGTACCGACGCGTAGTTCTTGGGATCGTAGGGGAGCCTGGCTGTCCCCGCTGCCCTGTCACGGCAGAGATCGTGGGTTCAAATCCCATCGGTCCCGCCATCTACATGCGCCTCTGGCCGACGTGGTCAAGGCACCCGCCTGAAGAGCGGAACATCTGGGTTCGATTCCCAGGGGGCGCACCATCTTCTGCGAGCCGCAGCATTCGGGTTATCTCCGACATAGGAAACCTCCCGATGCGCTCAACTTGTTCGCAGATCCAGTTTCCGTGAGCCGATTGGATGTGGGTTATCTCCTGAAAAGAGGGAAACACAGGTTCAAATCCTGTCGCCGCCCCTCGTCTTATGGGCGGTGTCGTCTAGCCTGGTCCAGGACGCCAAAAACATCCACGCCTTCACCTTGTTCACGGAATTCCTTGTGGGAAAGAGCGCAAGTATGAAGATACCTTGCTCTTCGTGAGAGCCGCTGTATCTGCGTTATCCTTTCCCGCCATCTTCTACGAGCCGACTGGACATGGGTTACCCATTTAAGGCGGTGGTAGTGGGTTCAATTCCCACCCGGTCCACTTCTACGGGCCGTGGAGCTCGCCGGTAGAGCACCGAAAAACGCCCATACCTTCAACTTGCTCGTAGAGTTTCTTACTGAGAGCCGAAGTGCATTCGGTTACCCGCTCAAAGAGAGACGTGCCAGGTTCGTTGCCTCGGCTGAGGCCCTGGTCCAAGAGCCCACAAGCGGCGTAAGACGTCTCCACTTCCGAGTGACGAAACTTGCTCTCAGTTCCTTTCGGGCCCGTAGCTCACCTGGTAGAGCGCTCGCTTCGCATGCGAGAGGCAAGGGGTTCAACTCCCCTCGGGTCCACCAACCATCTGTCGAGGAAGACATGACCGACTCGAAGCGAGTCGTAGAGGCGGGCGATAACACAGAAAGTCTTGATCACCAGTGCGTCGACAAGATGGCCGAGCTCATGAAGAACGAGCTCAACGAGAACATGCGCCTCAAGGAGGGTCGGAAGAACTGGATCAACGACCAGGCGAGGATGCACGTCCTCCAGACCTACTACCACACTGGCAAGCTCCAGGTGGCGGTGACGGCGCTGGAGCTGCTCATGAAGGATGAGGACAGCTCGCGTCACGAGATCGCGTTCCAGCAGGAGCAGGTGAAGGAGTTCGCTGCTGATGTGGCGAATCACGCGATGATGGTGCTCGATACGCTCGACCTCCTCGGCGTTCCCAAGCCCGAACCCAAGAAGGAGAAGCCGAAGATCGTGGTGAAGGAGAAGAAGGAAGACAAGAAGGACGAGTACGGGAACTGGACATGAAATACTTCCTCGACTTCGAATTCATGGAAGCTGGGCGGGAGAAGCCACTCATCCCCATCAGCCTCGGCATCATCTGTGAGAACGAGACCGGCATCTACATGGAGAACGCGGAGGCCGACCTCACCCAGGCGAACGCCTGGGTGAAGGAGAACGTCATCCCGCACCTTCAGGGCGGGGAGTTCCTTCTCACCTACCCGCAGATGCGCGAGAAGATCTTGAACTTCATCCCGGCCAAGGTCGGAGATGATCCTGCCTACCTGCCACCCGAGTTCTGGGGGTACTTCGCGGACTACGACTGGGTCCTCTTCTGCCAGCTCTTCGGCACGATGATGGACCTGCCGAAGGGCTACCCGTACTTCTGCATGGATCTGAAGCAGCTCGCCGTTCACATGGGCGTGCCACGCAAGAGGTTCCCCGAGCAGGAGACCCAGGTCCACCACAGCATGGGCGACGCCTGGTGGAACAAGAAGCTCTACGACTACCTCATGTCCCACAACCGGCAGCGCATGGGACTGAAGGACTGAGATACGCCCGCTTCGTCTAGTGGTCTGGACGTCGGCATGACAGGCCGAAGGTGACGGTTCGATCCCGTCAGCGGGTACCATCTACGGGCCCTTAGCTCATCTGGGAGAGCGCTTGCATGGCATGCAAGAGGCGACCGGTTCGACTCCGGTAGGGTCCACCATTTATGAGCCTGTATAAAGGCGGAGGCCCTTTCCCTTGGAAGAAGCCAGGAGTCGAATCTTGGCAGAGAAAAGCTCAGCTCGCCGAGGACGAACGACTGAAGCGCATTCGAGCGCATCCTCGTAAAGTCAAAGCCAAACCGCCAATTATCAAGAAGAAGTCTGACCCACCGAAGTAGGGTCCCGCCGTTTGCGGAGGTTCAGTGAAGCTCCACGTCATGAGTGATCTCCATTTCGAGTTCCATCGAGATGGAGGTCGGAAGTTCGTCGATGATCTGGACCCGCAAGGCGCCAAGATCCTCATCTTGGCAGGGGACGTGATCCCCGTCCGCTTCCTCGACCAGGTGCGCCGGGTCTTCCGCTCGTTCCTGGAGAAGTACGAGACGGTGATCTTCGTCCCCGGCAATCACGAGTACTACGGCTCCGAGCCGCAGCACGTCTCGAACCTCCTCACTGCCATGTACCAGGAGAGCGGCGGTCGGTTCGTCGTCCTCGATCCCGGCTACTGGATGGGCCATGGGCTCAAGATCGTGGGCGCCACTATGTGGTTCCGCGACCACCCCATGAACGCTGGGCTGGCCCACATGATCAACGACTTCGATCAGATCAAGAAGTTCGTCCCGTGGATCTACGAGAAGAACGCGCACGACCTCAAGTTCCTCTACGAGAACGTGAGGGAGGGCGACATCGTCGTCACCCACCACCTGCCCACGCCGCTCAGCCATGCGTCGCGCTTCAAGGACAGCAACCTGAACCGCTTCTTCCTGTGCGACGTTTCAGAGCTCATCCTGGAGAATAAGCCCAAGTTGTGGGTTCATGGGCACTCTCACGATCCGAGTGACTACGTCATCGGCTCGACTCACGTGGTCGCCAACCCCCTCGGCTACCCAAAGGAAGTGGGCGGGAGGGAGACCGGCTTCGACGAGTCTCTCTTCATCGACGTCTAGAGGGCGCGTAGCTCAACGGGGGAGCGGCGGCTTTGCAAGCCGAAGGCTGAGGGTTCGATTCCCTTCGCGTCCACCATTAGAAGGACAGCATGGACTGGTTCACATCAGACCCGCATTACGACCACGAGAACATCATCAAGTTCTCAAAGCGACCGTTCTCGAACGTCGAGGAGATGAACGGCGAGCTGGTGAGGCGCTGGAACTCGGTAGTGAAGCCTGGGGATCGCGTCTTCCTTCTGGGGGACATCGCGATCTCCAAGAATCTTCCCCGAGTAGACCGGCTGCTCTCCCAGCTCGCTGGTCAGAAGTTCTGGATCCTAGGTAACCATGACCGTGACGAGGCTCGGAAGGTCTTCGCTCATCGCTTCCAGAAGATCGATAAGCTCATGGACCTCAAGATCGGAAGCGGGGCAACGATGCAGCACATCGTGCTGTGTCACTTCGCGATGATCGCCTGGAACAAGAGTCATCACGGCTCATGGATGCTCCACGGTCATCATCATGGCGGCCTGGTTTATCCGTTCCCGGCGAAGATCGCTGATGTCGGAGTCGACTGCTGGGACTACACGCCAGTTAGCTTCGAAGAACTGAAGAAGAAGCTGGACCCCATGCCGGTGGTCCTGCATCACGCGCCTCTGTAGCTCGAAGGCCGAGCACTTCCTTGGTAAGGAAGAGGTGTTGGGTTCGATTCCCACTAGAGGCTCCATCTTAGGAGGACCGATGTCCCTGGAAGAGGCCATGCGTGCCGCGCTCGCAGCACAGGCCAAGGCCGAAGAGTTGAAGTTGAACGTCTCCATCGCCGTCGTCGACGTCGCAGGCGACCTCATCTACTTCAGTCGCATGGACGAGGCGCATCACGGCAGCATCGACTTCGCCATTGCCAAGGCGCGGTGCGCGGCACGAACCAGGCGCCGCACGTCGGACTGGGAAACGCGTCTCAAGAGTGAGCCAGGCGTCGCGACGCTGCCCGGGATCCTGGCTCTCGCCGGCGGGGTCCATCTCGCTGACGGTGGGATCGGCGTCTCCGGAGCCAGACCCGCAGAAGACGAGATGTGCGCCGAAGCAGCCTCTAGCTCTTTTAAGGCATAAGAGCTAGAGGAGAGAAAATGAACCTTCGTATCAAGTTCCGAGACATGCCGGGGGACATCCCCAAGTACGCGAAGATCGCGCTCTTGGAGAAGCGGCCGTGGGACGCCAAGCTCGTCTACCGATCCGGTAAGCCGAGCAAGGGAATCCCCGAGATCGCCCAGACCTACGGCATGAAGCCGTGCAAGACGTACAAGAAGCGTATTCGGATGAAGGAGCGCGCCGTGCTGAAGCGGCGAGCGCGCAAGATCGTAGAGAATTCTCTCTCCCCGTAGCTCAGCCTGGATTAGAGCGCTTGACTACGAATCAAGAGGCCGGGGGTTCAAATCCCTCCGGGGAGGCCATTTACACACATGAGCGATGAGCCGAAGTGGAAGCGCAACCCCATCAAGATCCGAGGCATCCAGGGCTGGACGAAGAAGCCCAAGTGCGAGGTGGTTGACGAGCACGGTGAGAGCTGTCGACTCGACAAGGGACACGAGGCGCACGACTTCCCGACTCCGCGCCTGGCGCCTGCTGAGGCGCTGAAGAAGATTCAGGAGGCGGCGAAGGAAGGGTTGCTGGTGATGGCCACGGACATGGAACCGGAAGTCGGCGGCTTCGTCGTCCAGTGGAGCATCGAGGGTTACGGCTTCGGAGAGATCACCGTGTGGTCGTCTCCCGATGGAAGCATCTCGGTCGACAGCGAGTGCATGTCGCGCGAGTTCTGCGAGGCGGTGATGATGGCCGCCATCAAGCAGAGCAAGCTCCTCGGCGAATCGATGGAGGAGAAGAACTAGCCGCACGCCCCCATAGCTCAGCGGATCAGAGCGCTGGTCTCCGGAACCAGAGGCCGCAGGTTCGAATCCTGCTGGGGGTACCATGCTCCTGTAGCTCAGTGGACAAGAGCGGGCGTTTCCTAAACGTCAGGACGGGGGTTCGAGTCCCTCCAGGAGCACCATATTATGTTGTAGGCGTGCCAGCCTGAGCCGAGGCAGCCGAAGGTCCAGTGCGCTCGCAAGACGATGGGAAAGTCAGAGAGCACGATCAGCCTTCGGGACGGACAGGAGAGCGCCACGTCGCCGTCTCCGTGGGGCACAAGAGACGGCAGCATCTTGTCGCGGGGTGGTCGAGTGGTCGAAGACACGGGGCTCATAACCCCGATGGCGTAAGCCGCACCGTTGGTTCAAATCCAACCCCCGCAACCATCTTCACGCCGAGCTGGCCTAACGGTAGGGCGGCGGCCCCATAAGCCGCGTCTGTCCGGGTTCGATTCCCGGGCTCGGTACCATCTACATCCGCGCTGAGCTGAGCTGGTGAACACCGCCGGTCCACACCCGGCGTCTTGAGAGGTTCGATTCCTCTAGCGCGGACCATCTATGGTCGAATGGCGGAACTGGTAGACGCACCGGCTTGAGGTGCCGGCGGGTAACACCGTGAGGGTTCGACTCCCTCTTCGACCACCATCTGGAGGTCTCGATGAAGATCAAGGTGAAGAAGTTCGTCGACGATCCCTCCAAGTCCTGGGAAGAACGCTTCAAGGCGTTGGAAGTCCATCATCTCGAAGAGACGAGATGGCTCATCCAGCGAGCCGAATCTTTCGAGCGCTGGGCGCGTCGATGGAAGCTGAGCGCCAAGCAGCATGGGCGAGCATCCGCGCGGACGGTTCTCCCCGTGTGAACAGGACATCAACAACCTAAGGTCCAGTGGCGGAACTGGTAGACGCACCGTCGTCAGAAGGCGGCGAGTTCGCTCGTGAGAGTTCGATTCTCTCCTGGACCACCATCTGAGAACATCATGGCCATCAAGCTGTGCCGAGTCTGCAAAAGGCTCCAACCCTTTCACAGAACGGACTGCGTCTACGCCGGAGCGGTGCTCTACGCGAACCTGCTCAACATGACGCTCCCTCCCGATCCCTACACCGACGTTCCCTACAAGGTGCAGAAGTCGAAGGATGCAGATGGAGGTGAGCTCATCGAGCAGATCCCGGACGTCGCCGCAGAAGACATGCCCCTCTTCTATCGGCTGCGGGACGCCTGGCCGCAGCAACTCACACTCGTTGTCCCGGCCAGAGTCGTGGAGTCATAATCGGTCGCGTAGCCCAATCGGTAGAGGCGACGGTCTTAGGAACCGTCCAGTGAGGGTTCGAATCCCTCCGCGATCACCATTTGGAGGACGCATGGCCAGGATGCTGAACAAGACCAAGCAGCAGGCCCAACGCGACGCCAAGAAGGCAGATCGCAAGAGCGACTGGATCACAGACATGGGCATCGTCCGCTCCAAGCACAGCCTCTTGTGGGGGTACGAGGACGGGCACCTACGCTGGACCCCGTTCTGGGTCCGCGAGCTCATCGTGAAGAGCTGGAACAAGATCGCCTGCCGGCTCTTCGACCATTACATCCTGAACGAGTTCGACTTCCAGGAGGACGGCGTCCGCTTCAAGGATCCAAAGATCGTCTGCGTCCACTGCTGCCAACAGTTCACGCAGGCGGAGTACGAGTCCTACGTGATGCGCTGCAAGGAGAGGCAGGCCGTATGACCCGCGATGAGTGGGCCATTCTCATCGGCATCATCGTCTTTCTGGCAGCCCTGGCTATCGTCATCTCCAGAGTCCACTAATGAGTCGTTCGAACAAGGCGCGCTACACGCGCAAGAGCATCTGGAAGGACACAGTCCTCCGCAGCCGCTGCCACGCACGTACTCGCTCTCGCCTCAAGAAGGTGACGAAGCACAGCCCGAAGAAGACCGCCCATTCGCGGAAGCCGCAGAAGCCTTCGGTCTACATCATCACCGGCTCCGGCATCTACGACTCCCGCTCGAAGTGCATCGAACCATTCGACGACGACTGAGCCCTCGTAGCAGAACTGGTATATGCGCCGGGCTCAAACCCCGGGTCCTTGTCGGTTCGAATCCGACCGAGGGTACCAACATGACCAACAAAGAACGACTGGCAGGGATGTCTGACGAAGACGTTCTCGCCGAGATGAAAGACACCTACGCCGTCTTCTTCGAAGACGACAAGCGGCTCATCAACTTGAACGACACCTTCGCTTACGCCTGCGCTGATGCAGAGATCGTGAAGGAAGAGCAGGTGCCGGAGATCGTCAAGATCTACCGTGACTGGGGCCACATCGGGCTCATCTGCTGGTCGGCGAAGCAGCGCAACGAGGAGCCCGTCATCGAGTACACTGAAGATCCGGTGTACCAGGCAACTTGGAAGGCGATGTACGGGGATCTCATCGTTGGCAAGAACGGCTTCAACCAGTTCGACCCACGCTGGTCCGACGACAAGTTGCATCTCCAGGCGTGGTGATCATGAACGAGATCGTTGCGAAGCTGCTCAAGGCACAGCGAGCCTTGCGTTGGGGAGAAGGCTGGACCGATGGACTCATCGGTCCTCGTGGTGAAGCCCTTCAAGCCCTCGAAGAGGCCCTGTTTCTACTAGGCCTCCAACGGGTCGTCGGAGAGGACATGGTGGAACGCTGGGTTCCCCTCGGCGAGCCAGGTCCGGAGTTCTACAAGCAACCCTAAACTAGAAAGGAGCGTAGCGATGGACACGCTGGTGCTGTCCCATGCCTACGAGCCCGTCGCTCGCGTGACGTGGCAACGGGCGATGGCCTTGCTCTTCGAAAAGAAGGTCGAGGTCATCGAGGAGTACGACGACTGGAAGATCCACTCGATCACCGTGGAGTTCAGGGTCCCGTCGATCATCCGCTTCCTGCGGAAGATCCGGGACCGGAAAAGGGCCATCAAGTTCTCTCGCGAGAACGTGTACTCTCGCGACAAGGGAACTTGTCAGT
>Ga0247677_1000051_pt1 | contig 9278 bp, 6 predicted proteins | sample CNK18_metaG_FD_182796 | JGI IMG/M metagenome (GOLD analysis project Ga0247677, IMG submission 182796) | Soil microbial communities from Purdue University Martell Research Forest, Indiana, United States - CNK18 | ecosystem: Environmental > Terrestrial > Soil > Temperate forest > Bulk soil | place... | reverse complement strand
AGATCGGGAGCGACTGGCCGCCCGAGATCCCGTACTGGACGACGCACGCGCCGACCGGCTGGAACTCCTTCACGTACAGGCCGTTCGACCTGATCTCGAGCGCGTTGCCGGGCGCGCCCGAGTTCTGCACGTCCGCGCGGAGCTTGCGGTCGGAGTCGACCTCGAGCCCGAGCGCGCTGTCCGGGTTCAGCAGTGGCCGCGTCATACGGGAGAGCCTACCTGTCCGCTCACGGGAAGAAGCCTCGGATCCACTCGAGCCAGAACCGGACGGGCGTCCACGTGATCGGCGTGGTCGCGGAGCGGTGCAGCCCGGACATGCGGAACCGCGTGCCGGCGCGGTACGCCTGCATCCCCCACGCCATCGACGTGACCGCGTCGGCGCTGTTGGCCGCGGCCTTCACGTCCGCGTAGTGGGCGGTGTACGTCGCGCCGCCGTTCGTCGAGATGTTGATGTTGACCAGGCGGACGGTGTTGTCCAGCACCGCCTGCCAGTTCGAGTACGCCGCGATCCGCCAGAACCCGTCGATCGGGACGATCAGCGCGCCGGTCGAGTCGTCGTACGTCTGCGAGAAGTTGAACGGCTGCGAGTACGACGGGATCAGGATCGACTGGAACGCACCGGCGCCGGTCGCGAGCGACTGGCCGCCAGCGCCGACGACGAGCTGCACGAACGGGCGCGGGAAGATCTCCTGGATCTCCCCGGCCGAGTCGCGCAGCACGAGCGCGTTGACGCCCTGCTGCCGCTCGGTGTCGGTCGTGCCCGCCCCGAGCTTCTCGATGCTGACCTGCCACGTGTCGGCGCCGGCGAGCGCGAACGGCGCCGTCCGATCCGCCCCGGCCTTCAGGAGCCCCGTCTCGATCGACTCCATCGTGAGCGCGCCCTGCACCTTCCGCGTCTCGAGGCCGCCGAGGCGATCCTCGACCTTCCGGATCCACGCGGCCATCTTGTCCTTGTCCGAGACGATGTTCCGGTCGCTCATCCGCTGCTCCCCGTCGCGCCGATCGGCTGGATCGTGATCGTGACGCTCTCCGCCCCGGCCTGCGCCTGCGCCGCGACCTTCGACAGCCGGAACGTCCCCGCGACCTCGATCCCGCTCGAGAGCCACGCGACGTCGATCAGCGCGCCCGGCACGAGCTGGTCGATCGTGATCGGCGCGCCCGAGTCGATCGACACCTCCGACGCGACGACGACCGGCACGCTCGAGATCGCGAGCGTGCTCGAGGACGACGCGCCGGCGCTCGTCGAGTCGCGGATCGAGTCGTTCGACGAGACCGAGTCGAGCAGGCCGTACGTCGCGATCGAGTCGTCGTCGGACGCCTCGCCGAACACCGGCGTCGAGCCCTCCCCGCCGCCCGCTCCGAGGGTCGTGACGAACGTCGCCATCGCGAGGCCGTCCTTCGACACCTTCGGCGGCGACACGAGGTGCTGGTCGTTGAGCCGCACGATCGGGCTCGCGGGGACGACGATCCCGCCGGCGATCACGTCGCGGCCGACGACCGTCCAGTCGACGCCTGCGGTCGAGAGCTCGCGGAGCTGCGGGCCGATCAGGAGGTGCTGCCCGGCGAGGTACGTCCTCGAGCCGAGCACGCTCGTCGGCGTCGTCGAGACGGTGATGTTCGGCGACGGGTCGGCGAGCATCGCGTCGTCCGCGAGCGTCTGGAAGATCGTCGCGAGGTCGGTCTGCGTGAACGTCCGGTCGACGCGCTCCTTCCGGTGATCCCACCACGCGCTCACGTCGCGCGCGTCGTACGACCCCTTCACGCCCTCCGACGCCGAGTCGACGATCGGGCCCTGCCAGACGACGGCGCCGTCGCGGGCGATCGCGAGCTCGTGCTGCCACGGGTTCGCGTCGCGGATCGCGGCGAAGCACGCGGCCGACCGGCCGAGGCCGGCGAGCGTCACCGACGCCTGCGACGTGTCGTCGAGGCGCCGATCCCACTGCACCTGGGACACCTCGAGGTCGGAGAACAACAGGCCGCCGCCGCCGCGCGCCCAGATCTGCGCGGAGTACCGACCGCACCCGAGGGTGTTGAGCGCCACCCGCTACCCGACAGACAGCGACACGACCGGCAGCGGGAGCTGCGTGCCGGCGCCGACGGCGGCCGCGACGTCGGTGAACAGCGCGAGGGTGTTCGACGCCGGCAGGGTGGTGCCGCCCGACGGGCTGCGCGTGACGACCTGACGGAACGTCGAGCCGGGCGACGTGACGGTCGTCGTGCCCTGGACGCCGGTGAACGACACCGCGCTCGCGGCGGTCAGCGCCGCGACGCCGAGGAACACGAGGTACCAGCCCGGCTCGAACGTCTGGGCGGTGATCGTCTCCGCGCGCTCGTTGAACGAGTTTGCGGCGCCCGCGAACGCCGTCGCGGCGCTCGCGGCGAGCGCGCGGCCGCTCGCGTCGTACAGGCCGATCACGTAGTTCGTCGTCGCGGGCGTCGCGCCCTGCGCGTACTTCCAGCGGAGCCGCGTCGCGCCGACGATCTTCCGCGGCAGGAACGCCGCGTACGCGCCCTGGAAGTTGTCATGCGTCGTCGGGACGAGCGACTGCGCGGCGACGCCGAGGCTCTGGTGCGGGACGAGGAACACCTCGTCGCGGCCGGTGCCGACGGCCGACTGCGTCGAGTAGTACGGGCTCGGGCCGCCGGCGCCGCCGAGCACACCGCCGACGCGGCGCCGGTCGCGGATGCTCGCGGTCACGATCGACCCGGCGCCGGCGCCGACGAGCACGTCGGCGAGCAGCTCGTACCCGGCGGGGACGGCCTGCGCGCCCGCCAGGTTGTCGAGCGTCGCGCTGGTCGTCGGCGTCCCGGCGAGCACGACGACCTGCGGGACGATCGAGTCGGAGCTCGCCGGGGTGAGCAGGCAGACGCGGTCGACGCGCGGGTTCGACGGGTCGCTCGAGGGGATCGCGGTGTTGATCTGCGCGCCGTTGTACTGGTACCGCCAGATGCCGAGCGCCGCGTCGCGGAGCCACCCGTTCTGCTCCGTCGCGGCCAGGCCGACGTCGACGCTCATGTTCGCGCCGGCGCCGCGCTGCTTGACGCGGAACGCTTCGTAGTCGTACGCGCCGGGCGACGCGGCCTCCGCCGTCGCGTAGCTCGCGACGCGCTGCTCGAGCGCCTTCAGCGACACGTCGTTGATCGCCGTGGTCTTGTTCGGGAACTTCAGCCACGCCTTCGGGGTGTACGCCACGGCGTCTCTCCTCTACCGCTCTCGATGCTGGGTCTGGATAGTGACGGTCGGCGTATCGTCGCAGGAGCATCCCGCGAACGCCGCGGCGCACGCATCGATCGACGCGCCCGCGCACGTGTCGATCCACTGCACGACCTCGCCCGCGGCCAGGTTCAGCTTCGGCGCGCCGTCGAGGATCGTGCCGTCCGCGAGCGTCCACTGGAGCGTCCGCGTCGCGCAGTTCACGACGAACGTCTCCGACGGGCCGATCGAGAAGTCGAACGCGAACGGCGCGACGCCGGCGGTCTCCTGGAGCGTCCCGTCGCCGGGGATCGTCGCGTCGCTCGGCCATATCGCGTCCGACGGGTAGAGGCCCACGCTCGGGTACGCGAACCCGGCCTCGATGCCGGTCGCGCCGCCGGTGAACGTGAAGATCGGCGCGTCGATCCCCTGCCCCTGGTCGACGACGGTCGTGCAGACCGACGTCGCGCCGCCGCCGAAGTACCACGTCTCGAACGGGACGGTGCTCGAGTCGCTCGCGCCCGGGTTGAGCGTCGTCGCCGCGACCGCCGGCACCGCAGGCCCGTACAGGTACGGGTCGCCGGCCGTCAGCTCGAACGTGACCGGCGTGACGAAGCAGCACATCTCGCCGCCGGACGTGTCGGTCGTCATGCCGGTCAGGCCGACGTTCACGAGCCGCCACCGGTTCGTGTTGAAGTCGCCGAGCGGGTCGTCGCCGCACGTCGTGCGGACGTCGACGAACGACAGGTCGCACCCGTCGCAGAGCGCGTCGGCGAGCGTCTCCGCGAGCCACCGGCGGGCGTACTCCATCGCCGAGCAGTCGCTCGCGACGAGCGTCCCGTCGACGGTGATCACTCGAGCTGCGAGCGTCTCCGGGCCGAGGATCCCGCCGATCCCGTCCGCGGCCGCGTCCACGCTCCGGTCGCTCGTGGTGTCGAGGCCCTTGATGTCCTGGATCAGCAGGCCGAGGAAGCCGTACCCCTCCGGCCGGTCGGTGTCGACCCACGGCGCGTTGTCGGTGCCCGGGTCGTGGAACTCGCCGTACAGGCCCGGGTAGAGGTCGTCCGCCGGCCAGAGCGTGTCGGCGGGGAACAGGTCGGCGAGCGCGCTCTGCGTGCACGGGACGCTCCACCCGAGTTCGCTGATCACGACCTCGGAGCCGAGCGGGAAGCCGCCGGTGAAGCTGAAGATCCCCGCCTCCGTGACGGCGCCGAACGACGCCTGCTCGGTGACGCCCATGTCCGTGTACCACGTGCCGGTCGCGAGCGACGAGTAGCCGTATGTGAGGCTGCCGATCACGCTCGAGCCGGGCAGGTCGGGATCGCCCGACCACAGCCGACCGACGAACCCGGTCGCGGAGAACACGACCTCGAGCCAGTACGACCCGAGCAGCGTCGAGGCGACGGTGACGTTGTTGCCGAGGCCCGAGTTCGCGGCGAGCGTCCGGCCGGTGGTGCAGAGCAGCCAGTTCGAGCCGTTCCAGCGGAGCCCGAGGCCGTACCACGCGACGTTCGCGGTGCCGACGTTGATCGGCCGCGCGACCTCGATCGACCGGCCACCCGCCGGCGCGGCGACGAGGAAGTCGACGTTCGCCTTGATCCGCAGCGGCACCGATCCCTGGTTCGGGATCACGAGCCCGCCGCCGACGGTCGTCGTCTGCCCGACGCCCTCGATCCACCCGGAGGCGTCCCAGAGCAGGCTCGAGCTCGTCGGCGCCGCGCCGGTCGTCGGGACGCGGAACCCCGACCTCGGGTCGGCGTAGAACTGGTCGCTCGAGGCGGCGGCGCACACGGCGAGCGGGTACGCCTCGAGCGTCAGGTCGGGGCACGCCTGCGCCGTGACGGCCTGGAACCACGGGCCCGCCAGGCCGCGCTGCATGTACGCGACGGTGCGCGCGTTGTTCGCGACCTCGACGCCGCCGACCGCGAGGAACCCGGGCGCGCTCACCTAGCGGCTCCCGACAGGATCGCGGCGAGCAGCTCCTCGATGCTCGGAGCGCCTGCGGCCATGTTCACGTTGATGCTCCCGCTCGCCTGCTGCCGCGTCGCGAACTTGAGGATCGCGTCGAGCGCGGCGATCGTCTTCCGGTCTCGAGCGATCGCGGCCGCCTCGCGCCGGTCGTCCGACTTCGTCTTCGTCTTGTGCGCATCACGCAAGTCCTTCTGATCCTGCTTCAGGCTCGCCCTCGCGTCCTTCAGTTGCGACCGGACGACGTCGAGCGGGTTCGTCACGTCGACGTTGAACCCGGCGCCGCCGGCGCTCCCGCCGGGCGCTCCGATCACGGCCGAGATCGCGCCGATCTGCTTCGTGATGCCGGTGAGTTGCGCGGAGAACGACTGGGCGAACGCGAAGCCGAGCAGGTCGCCCGCCTGCGCGACGTCGACCTTGTTGTCCTTCAGCACCTGGGTGAGCGCGGTCGTGAACTGCTTGCCGGTGATCTTGCCGGCGTTGAACTCGGCGGCCAGGTCGTTGATCGTCTGGGTCGTCGCGGCCTTCCGCTTGTCGGCCTCCGTCTGGATCGCGTCGATCTGACCCTGGAGCGCGTCCTCTCGAGCCTGCCGATCCATGTCCGCGAGCTGCGCCCGGACGTCCGCCTGCCGCTTGATGAAGTCGGCGTCCGACTCGCCCTCGTTCTTCCCGCCTCGGAGTTGCGCGACGAGGTCGGCGCGCTGCTGCGCGGTCTGCTGTGCGGCGCCCGCCTTCTGGCTCGCCGCGAGCTTCGCCTGGAGCGGAGCGACGGCGCGTTGCACCTGCGCGTCGATGATCTGCCCGACGCTGTCGGCGACGCTACCGGCGATGCTGTTCAGGTTCGACTTCGCGTCTGCGAGCGCCGCCTGCGTGGCGCTGTTCAGGGTCGCCTTCAGGGCGTGCTTCACGCGGCTCGACTTGTTCGTGATGCCGAGCGCGATCCCCTCCGAGATCGGCTCGCCGACCTCCTTCGCGAACACCTTCGACGGCGAGTTCGCGCCGATCACGCTGAGCGCGTGGTTCTTCGCGCTCGTCAGTGCGCTGCCGAGGGAGTCGGCGATCCGGCCGGCGATGCCGGTGATGCCGTTCACGATCCCGTTCACGATCGCCTCGCCGACGCCCGCCGCCCACCCGACCGCGGCCGACGCGGCGTTCGCGATCGCGTCCTTCACGCCGTTGAACGCGTTGGTGACGGCGGAGAAGATCGTCGAGAGGGCGCTCGACAGGCCGTTGATGATGGCGCTGCCGAGCTGCTTCGCCGCGCCGACCGCGGCGCTGATCGCGCCGATGATCCCGACCTTCGTCGCGAGGCTGACGACACCACGCACGAGCTTCGAGCCGAGCCCGAGCTCCTTCGTCAGCACCGAGTAGTAGCCCTTCGCGATGAACACTGCCGCCTTGGCCGCGAACCCGGCCGACGCGACCAGCGCGTCGAACAGGAACACGCCGACCTTGCCGGCGACCTTCTCCATCCCGACGCCGAGCCGTAGCACCGCCTCGGAGCCTGCCTTGCCGAACACCTCGCCGAGGCGCAGCCCGAGCGGCGCGAACTCCTTCAGGATCAACTCGCCGACGCGGGCGATCTTCCCAGCGGGGAACACCGCGATCGCGACGGCGATCGCGAGTTGCCAGTGCGCCGCCCAGAAGCTCGGGTCGGTCAGGGTCGTGACCATGTTCGCCAGGATCAGAGCGCCGGTGTTCGCGAAGTCGCCGGCGTGCGCCGCGACGGCCGTGTTCATCTGATCGATCAGCGGCCCGAGGAAGTCCTCGCCGGTGGTCACGGCCGTCTTGATCCCGTCCGTGACCTGCTTGCCGATCGCGCCCCAGTCCACGCCGTTGAACGCCGACTGGAGCTGGTCGGTCAGGCTCTTGGAGTCGAACCCGGCGTGCGCGAAGCGCCCGCCGGCGGTCGGCATCGCGGCGCCGTTCAGCGCCTCGTCGATCGCGCTCGAGATCGAGTCCTTGATCGAGCCCGCCGCCTGCGTGATCTGATCGAGCACGAACTCGGCCTTCAGCTTGATCGACGGCTTCGCGGCGAGCTCGCCGACCTTGTCCGTGAGCTTCGAGAACAGGCCGATGCCGCTCGAGATGGTCGGGAGGATCTGCGAGCCGAGGGTGATCGCCGACGCCTGGAGCCGACCGATCGCCTTGTCCCACTGCTGCGAGATCGACTTCGCCTGCTCCTTCGCGGCGCTCGCGGTCGCGCCCTGCGACTGGGCGAGGGCTTGCAGGTCGGAGTTCGCGGTCTTCGAGTTCGCGCCGGTCAGCGCGAGCGCGCCGCCGAGCGCGCGGACGTCCGGGAACAGCTTCGCCATCTCCGACTTCGACCCGTGCGTCGACTTCGCGAGCAGGTCGAGGGAGCCCTGGAAGCCCTTCGACTTGATCATCGCCTCGCCGCTCTCGAACCCGAGATCCTTGAACCGCGCGGCGAGATCCTTCGACGGCGACAGGAACTGCGTCATCACGGCCTTGATCCGCGTGACGGTCTCCGCGCCGGAGATACCCTCCTTCGTCATCGTCGCGATCGCGCCGCCGACGTTCTGGATATTCACGCCGAGGCTCGACGCGAACGGGAGCACGTCGCCGATGTTCTGCGCGAGCTGCTCGAAGTTGATCACGCCGACGTTGACGGTCTGGAACAGCGCGTCGGAGACCTCGCCCGCCTTCGACGCGCCCTCGTGGTACGCGTTCAGGACGGCGGTCACGGCGCCGGTCGCGGTGGCGGTGTCGGTCAGGCCCGCCTTCGCCGCTCGAGCGCCGGCGGTGAGGATCTTCATCGCGTCGTCCGCCTTGAACCCGGACGACACGACGTCGTACAACCCGTCGGCGAGCGTCTTCGGCGCGACGCCCGCCGTCTTGCCGAGGTCGAGCACGCGCTTGTTCAGGTTCTGGAACTGACGCTCGTTCAGCTTCGCGATCGAGTTCACGTTCCGCATCGACTTGTCGAAGTCGATCGCGAGTTTGGCCGCCGACAGGAGCCCCGCGCCGGCCGCGGCGACGCTCGCGCCGAGCCCGACCGCGAGGCCCTTCCCGATCGTCGAGCCGACGCTCCGGCCGACGCCCGACGTCTGCCGCATCAGGGTCGACTGGAAGCCCGACGAGTTCGGGACGATCCGCACGAACGCGCGGGCGATCTCACCCGCCACCGGCGACCTCCGACTCGCGGCCCATCAGCCCCATCAGGGCTAGTGTAGTTGCGTCAACCGACGGCGGTACAACGGCGGCGCCGATCTGGCTCGGAGCAGGCTCCCCGCCGGGCGCGACGCTCTCCCGTTCGAAGTGCGGCGGAGGCTCGGCCGGGCCGGGCGGTGCGCGCCCCTCGAGGATCGCCTCGATCTGCTCGACGCCCTCCTCGTCGTACCCCTCGATCAGCCAGGCGTAGGCAGCGCGGAGAAGTCGTCCGAGGGAGAGATCGGCTGGATCGACACCGGCGAGGGCGAGACGTCCGTCGAAGCGGCGCCAGTTGCGATCGTCGGCGAGCCATCGCCAGAGACCGACGGCGCCGACGTAGGGATCGCCGTCTCCTCCGCGATCAGCCACTCCACGACCGCGAACACGTCGCCGAGGGTCAGCGGATCCTCGTCGCGCCCTCGAGCTCGCAGGGCCGCCCACTTCTCCCGCGCCGGCTCCTCGCACATCTCGTCGATCAGCTCGTCGATCGCCTCGAGCGTCTGCCCGGGCGTCGCGGTCGCGAGGCCGTCGAGGATCCCCATCACCCACGCCGGTACGACCGCGCGGCGGATGAACACCTCGCCGCCGAGCTTGAACGACCGATCCTTCGCGGGGAGCACCGCTCGAGCGGCTCGATCCCGATCGAAGTCCTTCATGCCTGCCTGCCTCTCTACACCTCGGAGAGCGCCGGCCGGAGATACGGCTGGGCTCTCATGTACCGCGTCCCGAGCTCGACGAACGGCCCGTAGAACACGTTCGTGCCGACCTTCGCGGACAGGCCGTCGTCGCGCACGACCTCCCACGTGAGGCTCGATCGTAGCGTGCCGCCCACGTACCCCGGCTTGCCGGTGCTCTCGGGCGTGCCGACCGGGCAGAGGGAGACGGCCTTCCGGTGGACGCGGATCGCGCGGCGCATCAGGTCGCGCGCGACGTCGCCCTGCGGAGA
>Ga0247677_1000050_pt1 | contig 9372 bp, 8 predicted proteins | sample CNK18_metaG_FD_182796 | JGI IMG/M metagenome (GOLD analysis project Ga0247677, IMG submission 182796) | Soil microbial communities from Purdue University Martell Research Forest, Indiana, United States - CNK18 | ecosystem: Environmental > Terrestrial > Soil > Temperate forest > Bulk soil | place... | reverse complement strand
TATTAGGCCCCTCGGGTACGCCGGCCGCGCCCGCGCCGCCGGCGCGGCCGCCGGCGCGCGGCCGCCGGCGCGGCCGCCGGCGCGCGGCCGCCGGCGCGGCCGCCGGCGCGCGGCCGCCGGCGCGGCCGCCGGCGCGCGGCCGCCGGCGCGCGGCCGCCGGCGCGGCCGCGAGCGGGTGCCGGACCCCCGGCTCCGGACCCCCGGCGAGGCCGGCGTCGAGGCCGAGGCCTCCGGCGTCGAGGCCGGCGTCGGGGCCGGCGTCGGGGCCGAGGCATCCCAGGCGAACGCCCCGGACCCGAGGCCAAAATAAAATCCGGACCCCGGCTTGACCCTCGTTTCAAATCGACTTACTTGTCCTGGCGAGGGCGACGGCATCCCGCCGCGTCCAAACGCGAAACAGCGTTAGCAGCGAAAGGCAGCGATCATGTTCGATCTTTCTTCCCCTTGGTCCCGTGAGGCCCGCAACGAGGCCCGTTCCCTGGTTCGGTCCCAGCCCGGCTGGGCGGCCTGGACGGCTCGCCATCCCGAGGTGAACACCTCCGCCCCGTCGAAAGACGAGATCATCCAGGCCGCCGCTGACCTGGGCGTGGCGGACGTCCTCGCCGCCACCATCGCAATGACGATGGGCGTGTCGTACGACGCGCCGGCCGCGCCGGCCGACAAGGTGTGGATCGCCGGCCCGATGGCAACCGGCATGGGCGCGGCCCCGGCGGCCCCGGCTCCTGTCCTGGCCGAGAACGTCACCCAGGCGACAACTCGCGATCTGGCGACCGGCACGCTGGGGACGCACACCGAAACGCATGTCGGCGAGAAGGCATGGAAAGCCGCTCTTGCGGCGACCATGCCGCCGGTCGTGACAATCCCCGACACGATCGCGGCGGCGATCGAAACCGCCATCGGCCCGGTGCGAAATTATCTTGCTCCTGGCCTCGTCGCTGATCTGGCGGAACGCATCCGCCCGATCGCGGTCGAGGCCGCCAAGCCGGCGGTCGAGGTCGTTCGAGAGGTCGTCCGCGAGATCGCGGCGGCCCCGGTGGCTCCGGCCGGCGTCCGGCCCTACGCCACGATTGTCGGCACGTCGACAATGGGCAAGCTGTTCGCCCTCAAGGGTGCGCAGGGCAAGCTGCCCGTCTCGCTGTGGTCCGCCAACGAGTTGACGCCGGACCCGACATACCAAGTCGACGTCGCGGTGATGGCCGCCGTGGTCACGGCGGCCGAGCACGGCGAGCTGGTCTGGCTCGCCGGCCCGATGGGTTCCGGCAAGGGGTCGCTCTCCCGCGAGATCGCGGCGCGGACCGGCCGGGAATACATCCGGATCGGGTTCCACAGGGCAACTGAGATCATCGACTTGCAGGGGCAGTTCGTGCCGGTCCCCGGCGATACGCACGGCAACAAAATGATCTGGCAGGATGGCGTCTTCGTCGCGTCCATCCGGCGACCCGGCATGGTCATCCTTCTGGACGAGCCGACAATCGCGCCTCCCGGCACTTTTGCGTGGTACCAAACCATCCTCGACGAGCGGCAGGTGACCCTTCCCACGGGCGAGGTCGTCCATTTCGCGCCGGGGGTGATCGTCCTCATCGCGGACAATACCGCCGGGTTCGGCGACGAGACGGGAGCCTATGCCGGCACGGTCCCGGCCAATGCGGCCTTGGTCGACCGGGCGGTTCGCGTGGTTACCGTTGGCTACCTGGACGCCAAAAAGGAGGCCCTCGCCCTCCACAAGCGCACGGGGGTTCCGTTCCTGGCGGCCGAGCGTTTGGCTAAGTTCGCGGCCTTGGTGCGGGCCGATGCGCTCAAGGCGGGCGGCGAAAGCCGGTCATTCAGCTATCGCCGGCTTGTCGCTTTCGCACAGGCTACCTACCGCGATCGGATGAGCGTGAAGGACGCCTGGGAGTGTGTGGTTCTGACCAGCCGGCCGGCCCCGGACCGGGAGACGCTGTCGACCGCGATCGGCCTCCATTTCGACGGTGAGACGTACGCTCGCGAGATGGACGGTGAGGTCATCGACCCGGCGGCGGCCCCGGTGTCGGGCGCGCCCATCTCCCAGGCTCCCGAGCAGGTCACCGCGCGGGACCACGACTGGAACCGCTAAACCCCAAGCCCCGGCTCGCGCCGGGGCTTGCCATCGTTTCAAAAATGCTTATATCTCTTGCCGGGGCCGGCATCCCGCCGGCTCCTGTTTCAGAAAGGCTCAACACCATGTCAGCTTACATTACGATCGCCGATGCGCTTGTGGCGGTCGAAACCAACCTCGCCGCCATCCTGGCGCTGATGGGGCGCAAGGGGAAGGTGCGGGCGCGGGTCGACGCTACGGCCGGCACCGCGAGCGTGCTCCTGACCCTCTCCCCCGATGGCAAGACCTACGACGCGATCGTGACGTTCCCGGTTCGGCGGCACGACGAGCGCATCACCCGCGTCGAGATGGATCGGTGGACGGGCTACCTTCTCCACGAGATCAGTCACGTTCTTTGGACTGATCAGCCGCAGTGGAACGCGGCGTGTCGCGCCGGCCTGGGCGTGCTCACCAACGCTCTCGAAGACCCGCGCATCGAGAAATGCTCGATCGACGCGGCGGTTGCCGGCAACGGTCGCGCGCGGCTGACTGAACTCCTGACCTGGGCGGTTGACGAAACCCCCGACAGTTTCAACCCGAATGATCCCCGCAATCTCCCCTGGGTGCTCGCCATGATCGGCCGCGTCCGGGTGTGCGGCTACATCCTCCCCCGGGTCGCCAAGTTCGAGGCCCGTCTCTCGCCGCGCATGCGGCGCACGGTCGACCGGGTCATGCGCGAATTGGCGGCAGCGACCTGCACTGCCGACTGCCACGCCATCGCGACATGGCTCACCGCCAAGCCGGCGGTCGATGACCAGCCGGTGATCGATGACCAGCCGGCCGAGGACGACCGGATGGTGAACCCTGACGGTCCCGGCGGCGAGGCCGGCGAGGCTCCCGAGGGCGACGAGGGCGACGAGGGCGAGGCCGGCGAGGCTCCCGAGGGCGAGGCTCCCGAGGGCGAGGCCGGCAAGGCCCCGGGCAAGGCCCCAGGCGAGGCCGGCGAGGCCGGCGAGGCTCCTGATGCCGGCGAGGCCGGCGAGGCTCCCGGCGAGGCTCCCGATGCGGCTGACGAGGCCGGCGACGAGGCCGGCGAGGCCGAGGGCGGCGAGGGCGAGGCCGGCGAGAGCGGCGACGGTGAGGCCGAGGGCGAGGAGGCCGCCGGCCCGCAGGGCGGCAATGGCGAGCAGGGCGGCGGCGACGGTTCGATCGCCGATGGCGAGGCCGAGGCCGGCGAGGCCGGCGGGTTCGACCCGGCAACGATGAAGGACGTTCCTTCACTCGCGCCGGCCGGCGCGCGTTCGTTCGATCAGGGCGAGGCCGATATCATCACCGTCCTCGCCTCCGCCGTCCGCCGGTCGCGGAAAACGTCGCCACCCTTGCAGACGCAACCCACGCCGCTGCCGTTCCGCGAGCGGCTCGCCAAGGCGGCGGCCGGTTGCGGAAGGCTCCGTACGCAGATCGCGGCGGCGCTCAAGGCCCCGGCGAGCGAGGATTGGCGGCATCGTCTCGCCGCCGGTCGCATCGACGGGCGCGCGATGGGGCGGATGGCGGTCGGCGATTTCGCCGGCCTCTACGCTCGCCGGACCCTGATCGACGGTCACGAATGCGAGGTCGCGGTCCTGATGGACGCCTCGTCCAGCATGTCGAACCTCGACCTGTTCGCGGCCGGCGCGCTGATGATGGCGATCGTGCGCGCGGCCGAGACGGTCGGCGTCAAGATCGAGGTGACGCAGTTCGTCCGCTCGAAGCTTGCCACGGTCAAGGCGGCGGGCGAGCGGCTGGCATCGCCCAAGGTGATGGAGCGGGTATGGACGGCAGCGTCGTGCGCTGCCGGGTTCACGCCTCTCAGCGAGTGTCTGGCGGTCGTGTGCGAGCGGCTCCTGGCGCGGGCGCGCGGCAAGCGGAAACTGGTTTTCGTCATGACCGATGGCGGCTGCGCTCTCGGCCCGGTGGCGCTCAAGGCAGTCGCGGACCGTTACGCGGCGCGCGGCGTCGAGATCATCGGCGTTTCGATCTCTTCGAGCGTGCATGGCGTGTTCCAAGACGAGATCAGCGTCGACAGTTCGCAGGACGTGACCAAGGTCGGGCTTGGCCTCCTGGCGCGCACCCTGGCGGCGCGCGGCGCGCGGGTGCCGGCATGATCATCCTCGCCATCCTGGCGCTGTTCCTGATGGTCTGGCTGGCGACCCTCTGACCCTCGCGCCAGTGCCGGCGGCCTCTCCCCAGGCCGCCGGCATCGCGCGGCGATCGTGCCGCCTTCAACGGAGTACGAGACGATGACACGCTACAGCGAGACGATGACCGAGGCCGAGGGCGCGGCCCTCCTGGCCGAGGCGGCGACACTCGACGCCGCCTATGCCGGCGCGGCGGCGTTCGATGCCGAGCGGCGCTATGACTGGCTCCTGGCCGAGGTCGACAAGGTGCATGCGATGATGGCGGCCGAGAACCCGGACGCCTTCGACCGGCTGGGCTGCCTCATCGCCGAGGCGCGCGGCGAGTACGACCCGGAGGGCGAGTGATCATGGCGCAGTTTCGAACCCGGGTTCCCCCGGGCCGGCCGGCCCGCTGGGCGACGATGACGCCGGCCGAGCGGGCCGAGCAGGACCGATGGGTCGCTGCCGTCCAGGCTGAGCTGCGGGCCTTGCCGGCCGATGCCGTGGCGGACGTCGTCCGCGAGGAGATGGGCGGACGCCCGGGCGTCCCGGTGCGCCTCGTCCGCCGCAAGGCGAGTAGATAGAAAACTACACGTCATAGGCTAGATCGCGACCCCTGGCGGCAGCGCCGGGGGTCTTTTTGCGCATGCTGTTTGCCGGGGCAGGGAGGGGCCGCCATTGCGCGAGAGCGTCGGGAGGCTCCTGGGCAGCCTCCGGACCCGAAAAACGCGCCACGCCTCACTCGCTTTTAAGTTGTTAGAACGTTTTGTTGTTTCAAGTTAGAATGATTTGACTGTCCCCGGTTGCCGACAGGGTGTTTTTAGACTTGCCGGCGGGCGCGCCGCGCAAAGCGGTTCTAAGTGTGGCATTTTCGTCTGCAAGCCCGATAGTACGGCTAACACAAACCAGGGTATTTTGTTCTAGAGCGGTTCCGGCTATCCTGGCCGGCATGGCAAGGCCCCGGCCCTCCTGGCGTGCGCCCTCGAAACCCTATCCGGCCGGGGCCGGTCCCGGCATGCATGCGGCGACCTGGGCGCGGCGGACGTCGTTCGGTGATTTCTCCCCAGGCTCCGGGCGGACGCAGTGCCGATGCATCGCCCGGTCGACCGGGCTACGCTGTCGACAGGACGCGGTGCAGGGCGTGACGGCTTGCCGGTCGCATGGCGGCACGGCGGGAGCGGTCACCTGGGCGAAGAAACGCGACCCCCGGTTCCGGCGAGCGGCGAGCGGCACGGCGGCGCGTCGCATCCTGGCCGAGGTAGCGCGGGCCGCGATCGCGGCCGGCGAGCCTGTCGGGCAGGATGCCGGCTTGCGCGCGATGGGGCGGAGGATAGCGTGTCAGAAGGTCTGAAAGCGATCGCGATCGCGACGCTCGAAAGCGTGTGTTCTGACGCGAACGCGCCGGCAGCGGCGCGCGCGGCGGCCTCAAGAACCCTCCTCGAAATGATGGGTCTGATCGGTCGCTTGCAGGCTCCCGAGGCGACCCGCGAGACGCCTCTCTCAGAAATGACTGCGTCACAAATTGATAGCGAGCTGGAGCGCCTCGCGCGCGTCGTGAACGGGGGTGCCGGACCCGCGTCCGGACCCGCTCCGGCGAGGGTTCGCAGGCGGCCTCGAGCGAAGCGGGCCGTTCCTTACGATCTGATCTAGAAAGCTTAACGCCCTCAATGGGTTAGGGGTCCGGACCCGCCTAGCGTGCAGGTCCGGACCCCTGCCTACCTGGGATCGCCCCCCTGGCTCCCCCAGCCGGCGCGCGCGGCGACGGTGGCATCAGGAGGGAAAAAAGTTGTAACTTTTTAGGTTTCGATTTTAAAAATAAGCATAGCGGGTCCGGCGTTTAATGTGGAGCACAGTTCTTTTGTCGATGCCGTAAGCTCTGGATAACACAGTAGAACCACGTTGATCTGAGCGAATAGCTAAGACTTGCTCTCTGGTGAGTTCGGTGGCTGGCGCTATACCGCGACGTCGTCTTCCTCGTCTGATGTTTTCAAGAGAAGTGACCATCTCCAGATGACGGACATTGACGCACCAAGGATGCCCGCAAGTGTGGTCGGGTTCCATGCCGTCGGGGACGGCGATCCCAGCTTCACGCAAGGCGTAGCGGTGCGCCCGGATATCGCGAGTGCCGTCGAAGAAGCAGCCGTAGCCTTTCTCGTTTCGGTATGCCAGCCACGGCCAGCAATCGTCGGGGCCTTGCTTGTCGACTTTGGCCCAGAAACGGGCGGAAATGGTGGGGCGCGGCGGCGCGCCCGCTCGTAGCCGGAGGCGTCGCCGTTTCTCGGTTTGGCGTCGTTGGCAGCGATCCGAACAATGGATTTTGCCCGGACGGGGGGCGAACTGCGCGCCGCAATGCGGGCAGGAAAGTAGTAAGGATTGGGTGGGCATCGAGGCAGCTCCAACTGTTTCGAGGTCAAGTGGCGGGCCACGCCGTGGCACGGCTGGCCCGCCGCGTCAGATTAGCGTAAGCTGCCGTCCCATCCAAGCGAGGCAGCCCGGATGGCCGTACCGAAAATAATTTCCTTCGCCGATTGGGCCAACGATCACCCTTCCGATCGTTTGCCCGCCGATCGCCTCGACAGCCAATTTGATAGCCACGCTAACGCCATCAACATTTTGGAGGCGCGTCTCGACAGGCTTTTGCGCGCCGACGGAAAACTCAACCATGACTTGCTCACGGTCGAGAGTTTTCCGAAGTCCCTGCACGAGGAGATGGCCCGTAAAATCCTCGCCCAGGCGCAGGAAGAGCGGGCCGCCGCCGAGCGGGCCTTGGCGACGATCGCGGTTTATCGCCATGAGATCGGCGAGCTGCTCCATGACGCGAAAGTCTTCGCCGCCGAGCAGGTCGAGGAGTATGCCCGCAGCCTCGCGCTGATCGGCGACGTCGTCACCGTCCAGGAGCAGCTCAAGGCCAAGCTCGAACCGCTCGCAGCTCAAGCCATCGACACTCTTGCCACCGCCGACAACTCACAGAACGACGCGGCTTTTGCTGCGGCGACGGCGCAAGACTGGGCGCAGGTGTCGATCGAATGGGCCGAGCACATGCCCGACACCATTCCGCCTAATGTCCTCGCGACTACTGGTTTGACCGGGAACCACTGGTCGAGCCGCTGGTGGGCCTCTCAAGCTGCCTTGACCCTCTCGGGGTTCACCGGCGTGAACTCGTTCAATGGCAGGAGTGGTCTGGTCGTCCTGACCCAGGACGACATCACCGGGGCCGGCGGCGCGCCGCAGGCGTCGCCGATTTTTACTGGCAACCCACAAGCGCCGACCCCGGCGCGCGGCGACAACGACACCTCGGTCGCCACGACGGCATTCGTGCAGGACGCCGTCGCCTCGGGCGTCGCCGGCGTCGCCAGCTTCAACACGCGGGTCGGGGCCGTCGTCTTGCTCCCGGCCGATGTCGTCGCCGTCCTGCCGGGTGCGAGCGTCGCCCCTCTCATGGACGGCATCGGCGATGTCGGCGTCGGCACGACCTGGGCGCGGGCCGATCACGTTCATCCGTCCGACACTTCGCGCCTCGCGCTCACGGGCGGGACGTTGACCGGACCCCTGACCCTTGCGGCCGACCCGGCCACGATCCTTCAGCCGGTGACGCTGCGCTACTTGCAAGCCTACGCCATCGACGCAGGAACTTATTAGCCGGCTAATCATCGCCACGGCCCGGCGGTAGATACCGCCCGAAGGGAGAGGTAGATACCTCCGTGACCAACCCGACCCAGGTACTGCGCTCGACCGTCGCCGGCAATCGCCCGACCGGCAAGCTGCCCGGCGAGCCTTTCGTCAATTATCCGGATTTGCAGTTCGGCGTCGTCGATGTCGCCGGCACCGCCGTCGATCTCATCGCCGTCAGGTTCTTCTCGGCGACCGCCCACTACAATATTGGCGACCATGTCTTACAGGGCGGCGTCCTCTATCGGGCGATCGCCGCGACCGGACCCGGGGCGTTCGCGCCGGCAAGCTGGACGCGCGGCGTCACCCTTGCCGACGCGACGGCGACGTACCTGCCGCTGGCTGGCGGGACGATGACCGGGCTGCTTCTCCTCAGTGGCGAGCCTGTGGCAGCTCTCGGCGCGGCGACCAAGCAGACCGTCGATAGCAAACTGCCGCTCGCCGGCGGCGGGTTGACCGGCGATATCGCCATCTCCAAAGCGTCGCCGTCGCTTGTCTTGAGCAAGCCCGCGTCCGGTACGTTTTGCGTGATCTACGGGCAGACCAACGGGGTGTCCCGCTGGATCATCTCCCCCGGCGATGCCGACGCCGAGAGCGTGGGTAACGCCGGGTCTAACTTCTCGATTTTGCGCTACTCCGACGCCGGCACGCTCATCGAGGCCCCGTTCAAGATCAGCCGCGCCAACGGACAGGTGACTGTCGCCCAGCCGCTCAATCTTCCCGGTAACCCGGTCAGCGCGCTGCAAGCCGCCCCCAAGCAGTATGTCGATGCGGCAGTTCCGGCCGGGGTCATCTTTCCGTTCGCCGGGGCCGTCAACGCCGTCCCGGCGGGCTGGTTCGCCTGCAACGGCCAGAACATCAACCGCGCGGCCAACCCCAACCTCTACGCTCTCTTCCTCAACATGACCGGCGGGTTGGCGGTGTGGGGTGCCGGCGACGGCTCGACCACGTTCGGCTTGCCCGACCTGCGGGGAAGAGCGCCGGCCGGCATCGACGACATGGGAACGGGCGCGGCGGGCAGGTTGGCGACTGGAGCGGCGGGTAACTTTGTCAGTGTCGGGATCGGTGGTTTCGGTGGTATTCAAAGGCTCGCGCTGATAGAAAGTGAACTGGTTGACCATAACCATTTGTTCAATTCAAGAAACAATCCTACAGCGTTTAGTACTAACGGAGCCGGCAATACTCAAGGCGGTACAATTGTCAGTACAGGAACTATGGGCATGACTGGTGGGCCTTATAGCCAGTCTCATAACAACATGCAGCCAACACTCTTGGTCAACTACATCATAAGGGGTGGGTAATGTCCGCGTATGAGATTGACGTTCAGACATATCAGGCTTTGGGCTACGACTTACAGGCGGCTGTGGATACATACACAGTCGATTTAGCCGCACATGCTCAAACAGAGGGCGTTGCTGCACCGGGGGCAACTTCATTAGTTGAAACCATCGTTAAGTTTTACGGTGGTTTGTGGGTGATTGTGCCTTATCC
>Ga0247677_1000049_pt1 | contig 9456 bp, 10 predicted proteins | sample CNK18_metaG_FD_182796 | JGI IMG/M metagenome (GOLD analysis project Ga0247677, IMG submission 182796) | Soil microbial communities from Purdue University Martell Research Forest, Indiana, United States - CNK18 | ecosystem: Environmental > Terrestrial > Soil > Temperate forest > Bulk soil | place... | reverse complement strand
CGCTCCCTACTCACCGCCCAAGCTCTGGCTCGGCAGCCAGTTCGTCGGCATCGCCGGTGAAGCGCAGTGGGGCAACGTCTCCGCGATCAACCTCGCGACGGGCAAGGTCGCGTGGCAGGTGAAGACGGAGCAGCCGATGATCGGCGGTGCCACGGCCACCGCGGGCGGCCTCGTATTCACCGGCGAGGGCAACGGCTGGTTCAAGGCGTACGACGCGAAGAGCGGCGCCGTGCTGTGGCAGTTCCAGTGCGGCGCGGGCGTGAACGCCGCGCCGTCGGTCTTCTCGGTGGACGGCGAAGAATTCGTCGCCGTCGCCGCGGGTGGCAATTTCCAGCTGCGCTATCCGCTGGGCGACGCGATCTTCATCTTCGGCTTGCCGAAGGCAGGGAAGTAGCCGGGCGTGAAGCGGATCGGCTGTCTCGGGGTGCTGGGAGTCCTGGCGCAGGCGCTCGCCGCCCAGTCAGGCTCCCCACCCCGGATCGACAGCACCTGGCTCGTAACCGATGTCCCCACCAAGACGGTCCAGTTCCAGCTGATCGCGGGGTTCTCCGGACTGAACGGCGCCCTGAATTTCAACGGCTTCGGCGACGGCGGCCTCACCTTCACAGTACCAGCCGGCTGGCACGTGGTGATCCACTTCATCAATCACGACGGGATGCTGGCGCACTCTGCGATCGTGATAACCGACAGTTCCGTCCCGACTCTGGGTGCCACGTCACCGGTGTTCAGTCAGGCGGTGACATTGAAGGTCCAGGAGGGACTCATCGCGACAGAGCGGGACGACATGAAGTTCGTAGCCGACAAGGCCGGCTCGTACCTCATCATTTGCGGCGTGCCGGGGCATGCGGCGGCCGGGATGTGGATCCACTTCAAGGTGGATGGGGGTGTAGAACGCCCGTTGCTAAGGGCGACGCCCGGGAAACCCTGACCTGCCTTCCTGGCAGGTGCGTACGGGCGCTTGATCAGCAGGAATGGCAGGGGTTCCCATCTTGAGAAAAACATTCATACTGGGGCGTTTCCAACCTTCATCCGGAGGGATGAACATGAGGCGAGTTCTCGGGGCGTTGCTCTTCGTGGCGCTCGGGCTTGCGGGATCCGCTCGTGCGCAGGGCCTCACCATGCAGATGTCGAACGGTTGGTCGTTCTCGTTCGCCGGGAACGTCAACGCATTCCTGGCTTACCAGCATCTGGATTCTACCGGCGCTGTCGCCAGCCCGGGTACCGCGGTGGGGACCACCCCAACGGGGACGTCCCGGATCCGTACCGGTCTGTTGCCCGCATTTGCCACGTTCGACGCCAAAGGAAAAGAGGGCAACATCAATCTCGGCGTGCATTTCGGTTTCGCACCCGAGATCCAGTGCGCCGGCGGCGTGCACGACTGCACCGGTGCGCAGATGGACATGCGCCAGGTCTTCCTGACGATCGGCGGGCCGTGGGGGCAGATCCTCGCGGGACGTGAGTTGGGAGTGTTCGGTCGGCAGAACATCCTCAACGACCAGACGCTCTTCGGCATCGGGGCGGCCGGCAACCCGCTGGGCGGCGGTACGACCCTCGGCCGCATCGGCTTCGGCTATGACTATCCGAACTTCGTGTCGCAAGTGACGTATTCGTCGCGCACGGATCGGCCGACGGTCTTCGCGGTGGGGGTGTTTGATCCGTCGTTCAACGGCCCCTACACGTCGCTGCAGATTCCCCGCGTCGAGAGCGAAGTGACCTTCAGCCATCGGCAGCACAAGTTCTGGGTCGGCGGTCTGGTGCAGAGCAACAAGGACCTCGCCGGCAACAGCGCCACGGCGTTCGGATTGTCGGGCGGCGTGCGGCTGGGCTTCAATGAGTTCAGCATCGTCGGCTCCGGCTTCTGGGGCAAGGGAATCGGGACGACGTTCCTGTTCGCGAACGGCACTGGGAACCACACCGCGACCGGCGGCAACGACCTGCGGACGACGTTCGGCTACATCGGCCAGGTTGCGTTCACGCCGCGCGGCAGCAAGATGACCCTTGCGGCGAGCTACGGCGCGAACGTGCTCAAGAACGCGCAGGACGAGCAGGTTGGCGGCGCCGATGTCTTCCACACCGAGAACGGCCTGGTATCAGGTGGGGTCTATTATCAGTGGACCAGGTCCCTCAAGTTCGTCGGTGAGTTCGACTACTCGTGGAGCAAGGAAACGGTGACGAACCCCAAGAAGAACACGTCGTTCTCACCGGCCGCCGGGTTGATGCTATTCTTCTGAGCAGACGTTGATGGGGAGCGGCCACGGCAGCCTGTGGCCGCTCCTCTTTTCTTCCTCCACCTCTTGCGTCCGGGTGTCATTCGATGCGCTACCGGGCTCTCCCGCTCCTCGGTCTGGCGATCGCCTGTGCCGGTTCGAGTTACACGGTGACGGCGACGGCGCCGACGCCGAAACCCGTCGCCGATGTATTCACGTGCGTCCGCGCCGGCATCACTCCCATCGGCTACACGCAAAGCTCGTACGACGTCGACGCGCACCGCCTGACGGCGCGGCGCTACGACAACAACGTGCACCGGCCGGACGTGCGATTCCGTCGCATGGTCGATGAGCTGGAGATCGAGGTCCGGCCCGACAGCGGCGGCCAGAGCGCGATCGTTGTGTCGTCACGAACGTTTGCCGAATACATGACCGAGCGCGGGCAGACGTTGGTCCAGGAAGCCGCCTCGGACAGCGTCCAGGCTGCAGGACAAGCGGTGCTGGCGGCCTGCCGTCACTGACGCTGCTGGTTCGATGAAGTCTCCTCACATCCTCTCCGTCATCCAGATCACCCGCTTGCTCTCGTGGCACAGAGCGTGCGGACTCCTCCAGGACCGTCGTGTAACGTGGATGTCACGGTCGGGATGAGAGGTGGCGCGACGGCCGAGAAGGAGGAGTCGCGTGATCAGGATGGGCAGTGGACTAGTCGGACTGGCGTTGCTGGGCTGTGCGGGGCTCAAGCAAACGGACATACCGGCGCCCGCGTTCGTCCCACCGCCGGACCGGGCTCCCTACGCCGAGGACGTGCGGACGGCGAGCGCGATCGTGGTGGGAACGCTGGTCGACGTGCGCCGCGACTGGCGCTACGAAGCGCCCTGTGGACTGATCCACTCGATCATGGGAACGTGCGACGACCGCCGCGCCTACATCGGACAGGTCCTCGTCGACTCGTCACTGACGGGCTCCAGCGGGAAGGTCGACATCGTGTTCTTCGTCCGGCCCGACGGGCCGGGAGTCGGGCGTGGCACGAAGGCGCTGTGGTTGCTGCGGAATCGGCGCGTGCTACGGGGTGATCAGTGCAGCCGCTATGGCTGCCTCGACGAATGGTGGCTGGGTCCGGATGGAGACGGCGACGTCCTGCCTTCTGCAGATTGGGCCGCGGTCGCCGCGATGCGCAAGCCGAGGACCTCGAGCTGACTCACTTGTAGCGATACGTGATGCGCCCCCGCGTCAGGTCATATGGAGACAGATCCACGGCGACGCGATCTCCCTGGAGGATGCGGATGTAGTTCTTCCGCATCTTCCCGCTCACGTAGGCCAGCACCTCATGGCCATTCTCCAGCTTGACTCGAAACGTCGTATTGGGGAGGACTTCGGTCACCGTCCCCATCATCTGAATCGCATCACCAGCCAACTGTCGCAATCCTTTCGAGTGGTGCCCCAATCTAGCCCTCCTCTGCTTGTCTTGACACTCCCCGGGTGTGGCGTATCTCTTGCTGGCGGAGGAGGTTAAAGCTCATGGACGACTCCCAGCTCAAGCGCCTCGTGGATATCGCGGTTGACGTGGTGCAGCCCGAAGGCAATGGTTTTGCGTTGAGCGGACAGGGATCGGACCGAGGTGAGTACCGCCTGGAGGTGCATTTCGACATGCCGCTCGATGCGCGGACGCGGGCGGTCCTGGGCGGTCTCCTGGCGCAGTCCGAGCTGACCCTGTGGCGCCGGGCCCCGGCGGGGACGCCCGCGCGACGTGAGCGTGCTCACCGCCCCCGCCGCCGCCGCATCACGGCCGACTGATTGCGCCGCGGGCTATCCTGCGTTGCTACGCCAGAGAGGACTAGGATGAGGCCTTTTCGCTTGGGTGTCTTCGCCGCCCTGGTGCTGGGTGCGACGCTCGCTGCGTGCGCCGGTGGCGGCGTGGGCACGACGCAGCTCAGCCCCGCCGACTTGAGCGCGCTGGAAGCTCAACGCGCCCAGCACCCCACCGACCCCGACCTCAACCTGCGTCTCGCCAAGGCGTACTACGCCGCCAAACGGTTCGGCGATGCCCGCAAAGCCCTGGGCGTCGTGCTCACGCAGCAACCGAACAATCGTGTCGCCGAGACCTACCTCGGGCTCAGCTACGAGGGGATGGAGCAGTTCGACTCGGCCCGTACGATCTATACGACGCTGCTCGCGGCCAAGCCCTCGGGTGAAATCGGCCGGCTCTTGAATGGCCGTCTCACACTGCTCGCCCGCAAGGAGCTGCACGCTGCCGCCCGGACGTCGCTCGCCCATGAGACGGAGCTGTCGCGGACGCCGCCCGATCCCAACACGGTGGCGGTGTTCCCGTTCCGCTACACGGGGCAGGACTCGTCGTTGCGGCCGCTGGAGCGCGGTCTCGCAGCGCTCGTGGTGAGCGACCTGTCGCACGTGCGCAGGCTGCGTCTCGTGGAGCGCGAGCGGCTGCAGGCGCTGCTCGACGAGATGAAGCTGGCGTCGAGCGGCCGCGTCGACCCCGCTACCGGCGCGCGCTCCGGGCATCTCGTCGGCGCCGGCCAGGTGGTGCAGGGTCAGTTCCAGGAGGCGCCAGGAGCGAACATCCGTCTCGACGCGACGATGGTGCGCGCCGGCGACGCGCAGATCGCGGCGACCGGGTCGGGGCGCGATCCGCTAGCGCAGCTGTTCGATCTCGAGAAGTCGGTGGTCTTCCAGCTCCTGACCAAGACCGGTGTTCCCATCTCGCCCGCCGAGAGCATCGCCATCAGCGAGCGGCCCACGAAGGACCTGCAGGCGTTCCTGCTCTACAGCCGCGGGCTCGAGTCGCAGGACCGGGGCGATTTCCGCGCGGCCGGCGCGGACTTCAAAGCCGCGGCGCAACGCGATCCGACGTTCCAGGCGGCGGCGCAGCAATCGCAATCGAGTGATGCCGCGTCGTCGGCGAGCGGCACGCCCGACAACACCCTTGCCGCCGTGGTCGGCGGCGGGGCCGGGGTGCCGAGCGGGGGCCCGCCTGGCGGCACGACACAGGCGCTGCAGCTGGGGATCAATACGACCGTGCCGAGCGGCGCCACGATCTCCGACCAGGTGGGCAACAACCCCACGAGTCAGCCGCGCACCGACCCGGTGTGCGAAGCGGCCAACTGTCAGGGGTTGCCCAAGGGTGGACCGTCGCTGATCGGGACGATCATCATCATCATCAAACGTCCATAGGAGCGCGGCACATGCGAATCCGCTTCGTTCTCGTCGCCGCCGCGCTGGCGAGCCCGCTGGCCGCTCAGGGCAACACCGCGTTGTACTCGAGCTGGAGCGGCCTCGGCGGGTTCGACTATCAGCGGTACGGATTCGACAAAGGGTATGCGGTGCAGAGCGGGTCGCAATGGAGCCTGCCGCTCGTGCTCGTCGCCCCATTGGGGAGCCACGCGTCCGTCGACCTGACGACGCACTATGCGCATACCGAGGTCACCGACACTGCGTCCCTGGTCCACTCGGGCCCCACCGATACGCAGCTGCGCTTGCTCTACACGATCGGCGCGCAACGCGCGGTCGCGTCCATCTCCATCAACCTCCCCACTGGAAAGCATTCGTTCCCGACGGACTCGTTCCGCGTGGCCAGCGGTGTCAGCTCGACCTATCTGTCGTTTCCGGTCAACAATCTGGGCAGCGGGTTCGGCGTGACCACCGGTCTCGCGTACGCGACGCCGGCCGGGGCGTGGAATCTCGGGCTGGCGGGAAGTGTCCGCTATCAAGCGAGCTATCGACCGTTCACGAACGACAGTCTGAACTACAAGCCCGGTCTCGAAGGCCGCCTGCGGGTTGGGGTCGACCGGCTCCTCGGCCAGCGCGGGCGCCTGTTGCTCGGCCTGACCTTCTCGACGTTTTCGACCGACGAATTCACGGGTGTGAGCAGCAGCGGGCTGGGGCCGTTCAATCCCGGGTCGCGCGTGATCACCGACTTCGGCTACGCGTACTCCTGGGGCAACACCAGCCTCACCTTCGGGGCGTGGGATTACTACCGCATGGCCGGGAGCTCGGGAGCCGCCACCCTGAGCGACACCAAGGAAAACGTCTTCAACACGGAAATCCGGCTCGCGCGCCAGTTGTCGCCGCGCTTCGCCTTCGAGCCGCTCGCCGCCTTCCGGCAGTGGAGTCCCGCCGACTTTCGCGGCGGCCGGCTGTACAGCTTTGGAGCGAACCTGCGCTTCGGACTGAGCGATCAGTGGTCCGGTGTCGCCAGCGGGCGATTCGGCACTGGCTGGATCTTCGACCCCTCGGCCGGCCGCTCCGACGTAACTGCCACGGGACTCTCGCTCTACCTGCGCTATCAGCGGTAGGATGACGGGCCCCCGAGCGTCTGAATTCTTGACGCTCCGGGGGGGTGGGCTGTAGGTTGGCGCGACCTTTAACCGCGGAGTCCCGCGCCCCATGCCTGCCGAGCTCGGCGGATCGCAGATCTCATCACTGCTCGAAGCCCTTCCCGGGATTGCCAGCGTGCTGCGCAGCCCGGTGGCGGATGCGCTCGTCAAGGCGATCCGGGCGGCGGCAGGGATCGGCGAGTTCGAGATCGACGATGCCGAAGAACTGGTACGCTATGCGGTGCGCCGCGGGCTGATCGGTCCCGATGAAGGGGACCGCGTGCTCGCCGACGTTCAGGGAGGGCTGAAGTCGGTGAAGCGCAAACCCGTGCGGAGCGCAAAGCCCAGACCCACCCGCAAACCCGACAAGAAGAAGAAGTCCCACCGCTAGACGCGGAACCCCTTCACGAGGGCGCGCAGCTTCTCGGCGGCCTGCAGCAGCGTGCCGGCGCCGGCGGCCAGCTCTTCGGTTGACGCTCCCTGCTGCTCCGCCGCGGCCGAGACCTGCTGCGCTCCGGCGGAGTGGGACCCCGCTTTCGAGGCAACCTGCTCGGCTTTCTTGGTGAGCTCCTCGGCGATGCCGTGATTCGCCAAGGCGACACTTGCGACGCGGCCCGCCGCCTCCTCGACCTGCTCCACGGCGGTCGCGATGTCGGCGAGGGCCGTGGCGGCTCCTTCAGTCACCGCCTCGATCCCACGCACCTTGGACTGGCCGTCGCCCATGACCGCCGTCATCCCGTCCATCTCCTGGCGGATCGCGGCGGTGGCGCGCGCCACCTCTTCCGCGGCCCGCGCGGACTCGTCGGCGAGCTGCCGCACCTCCTCGGCGACGACGGCGAATCCGCGCCCATGCTCTCCGGCGCGCGCCGCCTCGATGGCGGCGTTCAGCGCCAGCAGGTTGGTCTGTGACGAGATGCGCCGGATCAGGTCCACGAAGTCGTCGATCGCGGCGCTCTGATCGACGAGCCGGGTGACCTGCTGGGCGGTGGTGAGCACCACCTCCCGGATCCCGAGCAGCGATGAGCCGGCGGTCTGGATGCCTTCCCGGTGGCGCGTGGCGGCGACGCGAATCCCCTCACCGAGCCGGGTGACCTCGGCAGCGGCCGTCGCCGTGTCCGCCGCCGAGCGGCGCAGCTGGGCGAGGCCCGATTCGATCGCCGTCAGCTCGTCGCGCTGCACCTCGGCGCCACTCGATATGTCGACCATGGCGGTGGAGACCTCACTCGAGCTCGCCGCCAGCTGCTCGCTCACCGCCGAGAGATCGCCGGCCGACGCCGTGATGCGATCGGACTCGCCGATCACCTCCCGAACGATGCCGCGCAGACGCTCGGCCATATCGCGCATGGCGTGCGCCAGAACCTGGAACTCGCGCGGCATCGCGCCCGTGGTCACGGGGCGCAGGTCGCCGGCGCCGAAGCGCTCCGCCGCGGTGACGAGCCGCGCCAGCGGCGTCTCGACCGAGCGCACCGTCAGCATCGAGCCGACCGCGCCGAGGGCGATGAACACCGCGAGCACGAGCCAGAGGAAGAGCTGGCGGCGTCCCGCGACGAGTGCGAGGCGCTCGGCGACCTGCCCCGCTTTCTCCGCCTGCCGGGCCGAGAGCCCGCGCACCAGCTGGATCAGCTCGGCGACGGAGGCGCGCACCGCCCCGACGCGCGTCTGCGCCTCGGCGTTGCGTCCCAGATCGCGCAGGGCGTGGGCCAGAGCGTAATCGACCTGGATCGACGACTGCAGCAGCTTGATGCGGTTGACCACGAGACGGTCTTCCACCGCCAGATCGCCCAGGCGCTCGAGCCGTTTCTCGTACTGGAACGCGCTGTCGGCGGCGCTTTGAAACTCCGAGCGGACCCGGTCGTCCGGCGCACTCAGGTACTGCTCGGCGGCCCGCAGCTCGGCGAAGACGGTGGTGAGCAGTCCGGTGCTCACGGCCGTGGTAGCGCGGACGTTGTCCATTTCGGAGGTGATGCGTTGCCGGATCGTCGCGAGGCCGGCGGCGCCGGTCGCGGCCGTGATCACGAGACCGAGGGCGAGCGCACCGAGACCGACCAGAATGCGCGCCCGGACCGTGTTGAGCCGCACGCGCGGCCGCAACCTCATTCGCTGGCCTCTGCCACCAACCGGCCGTTGCGCACGACCGCGATCGTCAATGGCTTGCCGCGCACGTCACCACTCGAGTCGAACGCAATTCGTCCGGTCACGCCATCGAACGCCGGCCGGCCGTTGCCGACGCTCGCCAGGTAATTCCGGATCGCGCTGCGGTCGGGGCCGACGGCGTCGAGCGCCGCCGCGATCAGCTGGAACACATCGGTGGTGAGACCGGCGACGTCGTTGGGGCGCTGCCCCTGTGTGGCCCGGAAGAAGTCGACCACGAACTTGGCGTTCTGGTCACCCTGGCGGTCGGGGAGGTAGGCAGAGGAGATGTGAATCCCCTCCGCCAGCGCCCCGTCCCCTTCGATGCCGACCAGGGCATCGCTCCCCACCACCGGCCATTGCAGCCCCTGCCGGCGCATTTCCCGCAATGCCTGCTCGGCGCCGGGAACGTCGGTCGCAAGCATCAGGACATCCACTCCGGACCGCTTCATGCGCGAGAGATACGGCTCGAGGGAGGCGGTCGTAGGCAGGAACGGGTCTTCCTCGACCACGACCCCGCCCAGTCGCGTGAACTCGCTGGCGAAGGCCTGGCGCACGCCGCGGCCGTAGTCGTCGTTCAGGTACAACACGCCGGCGCGCCGCGCGCCGATCGTCTGACGGGCGAACCGCGCCAGCGCGGGACCGTGGGACAGGTCGCTGGGACAGACCCGGAAGGCGTAGCGGCTGATCCCCGACAGCTCGGGGCTCGAGGCGGTAGGCGAAACCATCGCGATCGGGTCGCCGCCGGCGCCGTACACGCGCGCCGCAGCGATGCTCGTCCCCGAGGT
>Ga0247677_1000046_pt1 | contig 9547 bp, 17 predicted proteins | sample CNK18_metaG_FD_182796 | JGI IMG/M metagenome (GOLD analysis project Ga0247677, IMG submission 182796) | Soil microbial communities from Purdue University Martell Research Forest, Indiana, United States - CNK18 | ecosystem: Environmental > Terrestrial > Soil > Temperate forest > Bulk soil | place... | reverse complement strand
ACGAATCTCTCAAGGGGAGGCCCAAGCCGCAGCACAAGCAGCAGGCCATCATCTACTCGGCCTGCCTGAACCGACCGGTCGTCGTCTACCTCTACCTCAACAAGAACAACTCCAACATCCAGGACTTCCCCGTCGTCTTCGAGCCGCAGGTCTGGGAGATGATGCGCTCCAAGGCGGCGACTGTCAGAGATGCGGTGTTGAATCAGACTCCCCCGCCGGCGGACGTCGGCTACCACTGCTCGCAGTGTGGCTACGTCTTCAAGTGCGAGGCCTACAAGCAGGCGATGGCGGCGCGCAAGGCCGCCACGCAGAAGGGAGCATAGTCATGTCACTCGGAAGCCTGAATCTCATCCAGCCCATCGACCTCGAAACGGGGAACACGCAGCTCTCCGTGGCGAATGCTGCACTGCTCGACGTAGCACGTCGGGGGTTCCTGTTCCCTGGCGTGCCGCAGAGCGGCTACCAGGGCACGATTCCCCCATACCTCGTGAACATGAATGACGAGCAGCTCGGGGACCTGCTCCAGCAGATCGCCACCTGGTGCTCGTGGGCGGCGGCGGAGCTCTCCAAGGCCCGTGCGGCACGCAACGAGGCCGAGGCGAAGATGGACCTGACAAAGAGCCGGGTCCGTCTCGCCATCAAGGCCTCAACCGAAGGCCGCAGGCCGTCGAACCCCGAGATGGACGACCACGTGCGGTGTGACCCGCGCTACATCGAGACTCAGCGGAACTACCTCTATTGCGATGCGGTCTACGACTACACCAAGAACCTCGTCGAGGCGGGGCAGCGCGACTGGGACACCGTCTCTCGTCGCATCACGCAGCGGGGGCAGGAAATCGAACGCAACCGTCGCACCGAGAACGTGGGAACGCCCACCGTTCCAGTACTCTCCAGCGCGTTTAGGAGACCGTGATGATCGTAGGGCTGACCGGACAAGCACAAGCAGGCAAGGACACCACCGCCGAGTACCTGAAGGAGAAGTACGGCTTCGAGCGCATCGGCATGGCCGACCCTATGAAGCGGTTCTGCCAGGAGGTGTTCGAGTTCTCCGACGAACAGCTCTGGGGAAACGGACGTGAGCTTCCTGACAAACGCTACGGCCGCATCGTGCCAGCAGAGAAGGTGATGGAGTTTCAGTTCGAGACCGGTGAATACCTCACCGCTCGTTACGCCCTCCAGACGCTCGGCACGGAGTGGGGGCGTCACTGCTACGACAACGTCTGGGTCGACTACGCCATCCGCATGGCGAAGCGACTCATGGAAGGAGGGGGCTACTACGACCCGAAGATGGGCTACGTGAGAACGGTGGAGCACACGAAGCCGACCGGAGTCGTCTTCTCGGACCTGCGCTTCCTGAACGAGTTTGAGGCTGTCAAGGCAGCAGGCGGATTCATGGTGCGCATCTACCGCCCAGGGAAGGAGGGGAAGGTCGGCATCTTCGGACATCCTTCTGAGGAGGAGCAGAAACAGATTCCCGACGAGGCCTTCGATGCCATCCTGCGCAACGAGCGTGAAGGAGATTACGATTTCCTCTACAAGCAGATCGAGGAGAAGATCGTTCCACATCTGAAGCCGAGGTGAAGATGAAGGCCTGGAGACTCCTGAAGGGCAACCGCGTCCTGGAGATCCTGGAGGTTGATCCAGAGACGCGTGAGGTGAAGAGGGTCGTTCCTCTGAGCCTCCGGCTGCCCATGACCAACAGCGAAGCGCAGAGCTACATGGAAAGCCACTACCCACACGTCTCGCCCCGCGAGCACGCGTTGGAGAAGGATTTGGCATGAGCACCACCCCCAACCCCGGCTGGTTGAGTCGCTACTACGACAAGCCAACGCGAGAGGTTCTCAACCCGGCAGTCGTCTTCGAGGGTGCGAAGAAGGCCGTGGTGCGCCTCAACAAGAAGCGCACCAAGACGGGTGGGGGCGTCGCCTTCGTGGGCGTGACGAAGACTGGGAGGCATCACGTCTCCCAGCACGTCGCGCTCCACGAAGGCCCGGCGACGAAGGATGACTTGAGACGGATGCAGGACTGGCTAACTAAGGCCGATGCATCCTAATCCGACCTGGGGATCGAAGAACCTTCCACCAGGCTCCGTCCACACTCGCGTCAACTGCACGTTGTGCAGGACGCTCCTGCCCGTGTATTCGAACAACTGTCTGCGGCTCCAGAAGGACACCGCCGTCTTCTACCTGTGCAAGACGTGTGTCCTGAAGCTCAAGGCCATGGGCCTGCTCGATGTGAAGGTTCCTGAGCCAGAGGACACCCCTACGAAACGCATTGTGGAGATCTAGGCTCTTGTGTGAGAGCGGTGGATCGATCTAGATCTGTCCAAGAAAGGACGACACCGTATGGAACTCGCTAAGATTGTTGTCCCACCGATGCATCTCACAGAGCATTATTTGTGGCCGATGCTGAGGCCCTATTGTCACGTCGAAGAGGCTCACGACAGTGAAGGCATTCGGCATCGCTTCGAATTCTCCGGCATGCCGGACTGGCTCGAAGATCTTCTCGAAGATCTGCGTATTCCATGTGCCCGCTGTCATGCACAGATCGCTCCGATCCGTTCTCGTTCTGGCCCAATCAAGCGATACCTGAAGAACGGAAAGAGGGCGAAGCGGAAGCTGTACTACGCCTCTACCTGCTCGATCACTCAGAACAGTGGTGCTCGCATCGGATGTTCGCGAGGTAATGCCGCATCTTGGGCCTACACCAAGATGGCGAGCGCGCTAGGTATCGAGCCTTAGTTCCAAGAGAAAGAGAGATCCCTATGAAGGTTCGGCTCATCGCCAAGCCTGTGTTCGTCGCATTTCCTCCTGAGCTCGGCATGCCGAAGGAGGATCAGCTCAAGGGTACCGATGCCGAGAAGATCATCGAGGTTGCCGGCCGTACCTGCTACGACTCCTTCGGTAAGGGGCGCTCATCGGAGGAGTACCACGAGCACATCCTGGATGTCGGTCACGGTTCCGTGCTGGAACACCCACAGTTCGTGTTCTTCATTACCGGAGTCTCGCGCGGCCTGACGCATGAGCTGGTGCGCCACCGCATCGGGGTGGCCATCTCGCAGCGCTCAACGCGCTACTGCGACGAGGCGGACAGCCCCTGGATCATGCACCCGCTCATCCGCCAGTACATCGATGCCACCGATGACAAGGAGGCCGAGTACGAGTGGAAGCAGGCGGTGCTGAAGTGCCAGATCGTCTATCGCGCGCTCGTCGAGCGGCTCCAGGGTTACCTCGTGAACAAGGGCGCCGACAAGCTCTCCGCGCGCAAGCAGGCGCGTGGTGCAGCGCGCGGCATCCTCGGCAACTCGTTGGAGACCGAACTCGTATGGAGTGCCAACGTCCGCGCGCTCCGGCACATCATCTCGATGCGCGCCTCGGACGCCGCCGATGCCGAGATTCGCGCCATGGCCATGGAGGTCTTCAAGATCATCAAGGAGGAGGTCCCCGGCTACTTCCTCGACTACATCGTGAACCCTGCCAGCGACGGACTCGGCGAGACGGTGACGACGGCACGGCCCAAGGTCTGAACGCAAGAAGAGCTCCGAGAGAGGCATAAGACGGTGAACGGAGGCTCTTTATGTCGAGGATCGAGAGCGAAGAGCAGCGACAGTGGCGAAGACAGAAGTTGAGAGAGACGGAGAGCCCGTACTGGACCTGTCCCATTTGGCCCTGGGTTGAGGAGCTCCTACGTCGCGTCGATGAAGCGAGGACGGTCGGGGTATCCGTTCTAAATCTTAGCTATACGCATCCACGCGGCTACTTCCCGAACCAGATCTGTTGGCGACCTGCCATCCTCAAGATCATCAGGGATGGACATTGGAAGTACGACCGGATGGAGGGGCCGCCCGTCCAGTTCCCTGAACGCTACTTCATCCCCCCAGGACTCGACCCGCGCACGCTGGAGTACTGCGACACGAAGCCGTTCGAAGAGGAGATCGAGCTCAGGTACCGAGAAGCCTACGGCCAGGGATTCTGGGCCGATGCCGGGCCGGACTACGGGCAGAAGTACATTCCCGGAGCAGCCGACCTCACCGGCTTCCACCCGCGCGGCGAGATTCCGAACGTCATCTTGAAGCGGTTGGAGCGCCGGAAGGACCCGAAGTGGCGAGAACAAGTGCAGAACGAGATCGACAAGATTCTCGCCAGTGCCAACCAAGACGAAGGTCGAGCCAAGACTGCTGAAAGTAGAGCGGAGGGGGTCGCCACTCGACCTGATGGCCTCGGGGACCCTACCGCCCTGCTCCGTTCAGCCCTGGAGTTGCGCGCCAGAGCGGAGCAGGCAAGAGCACAGGCGCGCTTCCTGCGATTTGAACTGGGATATCCATGAACCAGTACGACGCGACAGGCAGACGCATCTACATCCAGGTCTGGTTCCCAGAGCTGCCGCCGTCCACGAATCACATCTACGCCAAGGGCTCTCGTCTCACCAACGAGGCGAGAGCCTACAAGGAGAGGTTCAAGCAGTACATGCTCCAGAACTACGGTCACCAGATCAACGAGTTCGTGGAGCCCAACAACAAGGTGCTGGACCAGGAGACGGGGAAGCTCATCGACTTCTCGACGAAGGACCCGAACCTCGTCTTCGGCATCCAGTTCGTGTTCTGCATGGACTGCCTCACCTCGTGGGGCGATGAGACCATCTACCCCTCGCAGCGAGCGAAGTTCCGCTTCAAGGAAGTGGACCTCACGAACCGCATCAAGTTCGTGGAGGACTGCTTCAAGTACGCGATGGGCATCGACGACTCTCTCACCTTCATGGCCACGCAGATGAAACGGCATCAACCCCGACAGGAAGGAGTGTGGATCACCTACTTCGTAACCGACCCTACGGCGTTTGGAATCGTGCCGGCAGGAGCACCTGGATGAGGACGCTCAACCCAGACACGCTGCAACCGATGTCCGGCGAAGAGCTGAAGGAGCGGCAGGTACAGACAGGGGAAGCAGGGGACGGCCGCACGGTATGGTGCCGTCCCGATCCTGCACAGCCAGACATCATCCAGCAGGTGCGGAGGGCGCAGTGCCTAGCCACTCCGTACCTCGCTTGTCTTAGCTGCCAGCACCACCGTTTCGAGTACATCTTCGCCATCCCTACCAGCGAGGACTGGGTCATGTGCCCTCGCTGGAAGGGGGAGGCAGGAACCGGGCCCCCTGACTACTACGTGCCGGTCTGGTTGTCAGAGTGCCGTGATAAGCCTCACCCGTTCTGCGGGCAGTGTCCGACCCGCGAAGAGCTCGTGGAGCTCAGTACGGACAAGAAGAAGCAGGGGTGGTTGGAACGGTACAAGAAGCTAACCAAGGAGTGAACATGAGCCATTTCGTGACGCTGGTTCTCGTCGACAAGAAGACCAAGAACACCATGAAGGCGCTGGAAGCGGCCATCGAGCCCATCCTCGCCCCCTACGACGAGAACATCGAGATGGAGAAGCCGTACAAGAGGAAGTGCTACTGCGTAGGCAAGGCAGCCGAGCGCTCGGTGTGGAAGCAGCTCGAAAAGGAGTTCGGGGACATCGACACCCTGCGCGTGGAGTTCAACAACTCGCCGGAGCAGAAGAAGAGCATGGCCCGACAGGCGGAGCTGTACAAGCTCACCTCGTCCAAGAACAAGCTCCCCAAGGGTGAGCGGAAGAAGCTCCACAAGGAGATCAGCACCATCGAGAAGGAGTCCACCGCCGCGTGGCAGAAGCTCATCAGGTTGGAGGAGCGCGATGCGAAGGAGCAGGAGCTCCTCGCTCAGCACAAGAAGAAGGACCAGCCCGATCCCAAGTGCGAGGACTGCAAGGGCACCGGCGAGAGGGAGACGACGTACAACCCGAAGTCGAAGTGGGACTGGTACTGCGTCGGCGGACGCTGGACCGGCTTCCTCGATTTCAGCGGCTACGATCCCTGCGAGGACCCCGACAACTACGAGAAGTGCCACCTCTGTGAGGGCACCGGGAAGCGGGCCGAGCCTCCGGAGGCAGGAGCCGGTAGCTATCCCTGCAACGGCTGCGACGGCTCAGGCAAGTCGCTGAAGTTCAGCCTCAAGCCGGTGGGCTACGCCCTGCCGGTCTCCGAGATCGTCTCGCATCTGGAGCACGACAAGGAGCGCGACCTCACGCCATTCGCCATCGTCACCAAGGATGGCTGGTTCGAACGCGGCAGGATGGGCTGGTTCGCCTGCGTCTCGGACGAGAAGGATGAGAAGAAGTGGAAGGCGGAGACGCTCACCCTCCTCAAGCAGTACAAGGACAAGCTGGCTGTCGTGGTCGACTGCCACATCTGAAGCGCACTTCTTAGCCCAAGGAAAACGTCATGGGTTACGACATGCAGTGGCAGAAGGACGGGTCGAACGAGGGCTACTTCCGCGCCAACATCTGGGGCATGGGAGAGCTCCGCCACCTCATGAACAGGGCGGGCATCCTCGATACCACCACGGCTCCGCCTCCGTGGCCGGAGGACGGCAAGGACGAGGAGTTGGACGACGACGAGAGGTACGAGAAGTGGAAGAAGGACACGATCCCGGTGCGTGGGTACCGCTCGCCTGACCCTGGGATGGTCCCCATCATGAAGTTCGGGTCGAATGACGCATGGATCGTCACGCCCGAAGAGGCGCGCATCATCGCCGACGGGCTGGAGGAGTACCTCCAGGTCGCGAAGACCGTTCCGCAGTACCCGAAGGACTTGAAGCACGGGCCGAAGGAAGAGCCCATCGACGACGACACGATGGCGTTCTTCAAGGAGTTCGTCGCCTACAACCGCAAGTGCGCCGACCTCGGCATCGCCTACGAGGTGTGCTGATGCCTCGCTACCGGGTGAGGAAGAGCTGCGAGTACGCCACGGACATCGAGGCGCCCAACCCCGAGGAAGCTCTCGCCATCGCCGACGAGATGCCAACCAGCGACTGGGAGAGTGCCGCCTGGTCGTGTGAAGAAGTGATCGAGCTGGATGAGGAGGGAAGGGAGGCGGAGTGATGGAAGCCGGTGATGAGGTCCTCCAGGACTGCAACGAGTCCGAGCTCCACTGGTTGGCTCGGCTACAGGGACTGCCCACGTTGCGATGGGATCTTCCTCGGGAGGAGCTCATCGCCCTAGTGTCAGGTGCCGCTCACTTCGAGGAGCGGCACCTCGCCGTCACTGTCTACAGTCGAGGGAAGCTGCAAGAACACATTCAGAAGAACTGGAGCATCGTGCAGGGGCAACTTCCCGGCTGTAATGGGAAGTGCCAGTCGTTCATGTGTACCGAGGGGAAGCACATGAGCTGCTTCATCCCCAACGAGCCCTTCTTGCTATGACTGAGGGCTATCGAAACGAGTGCTTCACTTGTTCTCACGTGGACCACTGTCCGTCCACGGACGTGTGGAAGACGCTCGACGGATACGTTTGTCCGCTCTTCGCGCCCATCCCACAACCAGTCGTGCAAGCGCGCATCGCAGTCGTCATGAAGTACGGTCCGATTCCAGCAGCGCGCGCTCTGTTGAAGCAGCCGTCAGACCCAGACGCAAAGGAGGAATTCCCTGACATGGGAGCGTTCGATCAGCCCGCTCCGGGGACGACTTACAGCGAGAGGAAGAAGCAACTCGAAGTGATGACGTTCATGGATGTGCGAGTCATCGGAGCCAAGAAGTACAAGGGTCCCGACGGTGCGCCCATCCTGGACTGGGACGAGACTCTCAAGGTCGACCGCAAGGAAGAGTCGATCTCGAAGGTGCTCGACTTCGAGCTCGCGAACAACATCATCGTCCCCGACGCCGCAGCAGCGCAGTACACCACGCAGCCTCAAGGAGTGCAGATGGCCCAGAACCCGTACACGCCGCCGGGTGCGCCGCCGAACGGCGCGCCGATGCAGACCATGCCGCAGCAGCCGATGCCTTCGGCTCCCCCGCCTCCGCCGAACATGCAGCCCCCGCCTCCGCCTCCAGGGGCGTCTCCCTACGGGATGGCGCCGCAGGTTCCTCCTGGGGTGGCACCGCCCGTGGCGACGCCGCAGCAGGCCGCGCAGCCGGTGGAGGCTGCGCCGACGCAGGGCAAGAAGAAGAAGGGCGCTGCCGCCGCGCCGCCCCCGCCTCCGCCGCCGTCGAACCCGGTCCCTGGCGGACCTCCGGCGGGGTTCCAGCAGGTGCCGATGCAGCCCGCTCCCGGCTGGCAGCCGGCGCCGGTGATGGCGGCGCCTCCCATGGTCGCTGCTCCGCAGCCCACCTGGCAGCAGCCGCCTCCCGTCGCGCCGCCGCAGGCGATGGGGGCCGATCTCACGCCGGTGCTCCAGCTCGTCGACCAGGTGGGGAAGGCCGTGAACGGTCTCGGCGCCGTACAGGACGAGAAGATGAAGGCGCTCGCCGGAGCGCTGGAGAGCATGAAGACGCTGCTTCTCGTCCAGGTCGCTGCGCTGCACCACATCTACCTGGGGCAGCCGCACCTGGCTCAGTCGCTCCAGAACAAGGACGTGGGTGACATCAACAAGTTCATCGCCTACATGCAGGGCTTCCTCCCTCGGTAGGGACGTCGGTGACGGCTGCGTCGGGGGAGACGTCTTCCCCCGACGGCCGACGTCCTAACACGGTCCCGCCGCAGAGCTTCTTCTCGCTCAGCGACGAGCAGATCACCGCGATGTCCGACGAAGATCTGAGGATCTTCATCGATCAGTACTTGGGCGTGCGAGTCCAGTCTGGTACGCCAAGGACGGTCCTGCTCTCGAAGCTGGACAGCGTCGCCGTCGCAGCGAGGAACATCTGATGCTGCTAGCAGTCACAAATCACGCAGTCGAGAGGTATCAGCAGCGGGTACCTAGTGCAGCCAAGCTCGACCGGGAATCCATCAGGACGATGATCAGGATGGAGGTGGAGAGAGCCTTTGAGACCGGAGGGGTAAGGGATCATCCCGGTTACCCGGACCGACGTATGATCCCGTTCACGGTTGGGAAGGAGCAGATGTACCTGGCACTCGGACCGAACACTACCGAGTACCCAGGGGAGTGGGCCGTCATCGGCGTCCTCTTCGACCGTGAAGTAGGTCAGAAGAGTATGGGCACCTTGGGAGATGTCGTCTCCGACGCCGTGAGGCAGAAGCTCAGTGAGACGGTCTCAGTGCCGAAGACCAAGTACCTGGTCCGCATCGGTGGTAACGGCAGCAAGGAGATTTACGAAGCTGCCGACAACGACGCCTTGAAAGATCTCATCACCCGCCGGCAGCCGAAGCCGGATGAGGTGGATATCTTCGAGCGGCGCGATCTGACAGTCCGTACCGAGTACATCATCGAGCCACCGAAAAAGTAGGCTCGTACTGAGGGATAAGAAAGAGTAGGAGAGTCTTTGCCGTTCTCCTACTCTTCATGTTTCTAGGGTCTTGAAACTTTCAAGACCCTCCCCTTTTTTAGCTCGTCAACTGGACGAGGTCCTTCGTCACCGTCTTGTAGTCGACCTGGACGGCGCCGATGAGCTTGAGCTCATCTTCCAGCCGGCGCGGACTCGTGACGCTGGGGTCGAACTCAAAGCCGGGAACGCCTGAGTCGACGAGGACCTTCTGGATGATACCGGAGCAGTACCAGTTGTTCTTCGAAGAGAGCGGGTTCTTCAC
>Ga0247677_1000045_pt1 | contig 9606 bp, 10 predicted proteins | sample CNK18_metaG_FD_182796 | JGI IMG/M metagenome (GOLD analysis project Ga0247677, IMG submission 182796) | Soil microbial communities from Purdue University Martell Research Forest, Indiana, United States - CNK18 | ecosystem: Environmental > Terrestrial > Soil > Temperate forest > Bulk soil | place... | reverse complement strand
CGAGAAGTGCGCCAGCGTTGTAATATCCGGGGTGAACTCGAACGTCGGCACATTGCCGATGTCGCGGAATGTGCTCTCGCCTTCCAACTGAATGGAGACGATACCTTTGCCGATATAGTACATATCGACCAACGGTGAGACGGCGCCGCTATCGGGATGCGTCAGGGTGCCGAATACCCCGGTATCGTCCACCAGTACTTCGCCGGTAAGCTGTAGCTGCCCCCACTCGTCTTGTATAAGCCCAACGGCGGCAGCCGGGCGAAACATGACCTTGTTAAGCTCCATGACGAGCTGCGGCCCGATGTCGTTGGCGCCCTCGAATTTTACCTTCCCGATGATTTCGCTCTTGGCAAAGATGTTGAGGCCGTGCGGGGTGACGGTCATTGTTAAACTCCTGTATTAGGCTAATTGCCTTGTAGTACCTCGCCGATGGCGGCGCGGATTAGAGCCCGCGCCCGCGGCAGTTGCGCCGCCGCCGGGCCGCGCAGAAAGCGCATCGCCTTGATGTGCGGTTGCCGCCGCTGATAGGCACGGATCGTCGCCCCATCGCGCCGATATGCCCGCACCCTGACCATGCCGCGGCGCTTCTTGCCGGGGCCGCCATATTCGAGCGCGCCGGCAATCGCGCCATAGTTCCGCCGTCCATTGCGCAATACCCGAACCCGCCCGCGTATCCGACCAGGGCTCTCATCCACATAGGCGTGCGTCTGCTGGCGCAATGTGCCGGTGCGAACCGGCTCGGCGGCTTCCACCTTGCGCAGAAGCTCGTTCGTCAGTTGCGTGATGACATCGCGCAGCCGGACGCGCAGCGCCTCGGGAAACTGGTCGAGCCGCGCCAGTATCCGGCCGGTGTCGCTCTCGTCGATGCGGAAGTCGATGCCGCCGGCCATTCAGGCCCAGTAAACCCAGCCGATGACTGCATCCACATAGCGGAACGCCAGCGCCGAGCCGGGGCCATAGGCACTCGTCGGCGCGCCCGCCACCGCCGCCCCGTCCGCATCCCGCACCACCAGGTCGGCGACCGAGGCCACGAACGAGACCTCGACCAGCCAACCGGCCGGGATACTGGGCGGCAACCGCACCGCCAAGGCATCGAGCGGTCCCGTCGCCACATACAGCGCGCTCTCGCCGCCCTGCATGACAATGGTCGCCCCACTGGCGGGAGATTCCACCCGAACCGGCACGGTCAATGGCACCTCCGCGGCGACATCCGCCAGTTTGAACGAATAGGCAAAAACGAAATTCAGATCGAGCCGGTGTTCTTTGGTTTCGGCATCGGGCGGCAGTGCAACGCAGCCCTCGTAGCGAATGCCGCCGTTGCGCCCGGTCGCCGCGATAAGCTCGGCATCGGTCAGCACCGCCGTCACAACCCGGCTGCGATAGAGCGACATCAATCCGCCGGGATCGACGCCGTTGCCGGCGCGCACGAACACCGTGACGCCCGGCGACAATTCCATCCGGCCAACTTCGCTGTACCGCGCGCCTTGGGCGGTGTCGCGCATCTGCTCGATGCCGTCTTGCACGATCACCGCCGGTCGGTTCAGCGCCGCTACGTCGAGCGTGTTGCGGCCCACCGCGCGCACGCCGTTCACCGCACCACACACCTCGACCAGCCGGGCCAGGAGAAGCTCGCGCGTGTCAGCCACGGCAGAGGAGGTTCAACCGCACCAACTGCCCGCCGTAGCTGAGCGGCGCAATCTGGGTGATGTTCGAGGGGTTGCCTTCGATGACGATGCGGTCGTCGCGGCTGGGCATGCCGAAGGTGCCCAAGCCTGTCGGGCTGAGCACGACCTTGATGTCCGTAACCTCGCCGGCTTCGAGGTCCTGCGGACCAAAGGCGCGCACCGCAGCCGGGCATTCGATCTGCTCCGCGACGGTCACCTCGCCGGTAGCGTCGACCGCAGTGCGTTGCAGCACCACCGTCTGCCCGTAGCCGGCGATCGCCGCATCCAGCCGCCCGATCAAGACTTGCGGCGTCATACCGACCACAGCTTGTAAGGCGCCAGCAGGTCGCGGGCCCCCGGCGGGATGGCGCCGCCGCTGGTGCCGGCGCCGGCATCGCCCGCGTAGACCTGGCTGATCAAGTCGGGGACCGTCTCCGACCGCAGCGCCGGGTCGCGCCCGACCGCAAACCACCGCGCCGTTAGCCATTCGAGCGCAGCGCCCTGCACATCAGCCGGGATCGGGTCATAGCCGGCGGTGTAGTCGACGAGGATCGTCGTGCCCATCCAGCCGGCGACGCTGGTGCCGTCGAGGCGATAGAGCGCGCCATCCTCCGGGTAGACGTCCCACGCCGCCACGTCGACCGCGGCGCCGTCCTCGCTCACCGTCACCAGCGGCACGCCGGTATCGTCCACCACGATCGGAAACTGCCGGGTGCGCAGCGGCTCGCCCGAATACAGCCAGTTGTAGACGTAGCGGAATTGATCCTGATAGGTCTGCACCGCAAAGATCCGGTTGCATAAGTTGTTGACCGCCGCCGACACCGCGTCGATCTGCTGCGTCAGCACCGCATCCTTCGACGTGTCCGCCGGGTCGATGCCGAGCACCGCTTTCGCGTCATCGAGGCTCACCAGGGCCAGGCTGTCGGCCGGCGTTATCACCCGCGTGATGGTGTATCGGACGTTGGTCGGCATCAGGCGGCGCGCTCGGCGTGGTAGAGCTCGAAAAACGCGCGCAGATCGAGCGGCGCCCCGAGGCTGCCATCCGACATCACCGGCACGGCGCGGTAGTCCCGCGTTTCCCAGCGAACGATCGTCGGCGCTGCTGCGGAGCTGCCGCGATCGCCCTTCTCACCCGGCTTGCCGCGGCTGCCGGCCCGCGCGGAGAGTGCCCAACCGTCTCCCGGCAATTCGCCTGGGTCGTCGCGCCGCGCCCGCCACTCCGAGTCGCGGAAAGTCACGAGATCGTATTTCCGGTATTGCCGCTCGGGATCGTACAGCCCGCAAACCTCGCCGACATACGGCGCCTCGCCGCAAGCCGCGACGACGATCCAGTCGTCATGCGGTGGCTGTTCGGCGGTGTCGCGTGCGGCGCAGTAGGTCGAACCCCGGTGGATGACGAGCGCGCCGTCGTAGTGGATACCGGGTTGCCATTGCTTCGGCGCGATGAACTTGCCGGCCGCCCCCGCCGGGCCGGGAGGCCCCGGTTCCCCCGGTGGGCCCGCTGGCCCTGGTTCCGGTGGCGGCGCGGGCTCGCCTGGCGGCCCCTGCCCTCCGGGCTCGCCTGGCGGCCCAGGAGGCCCCGGTTCGCCGGGTGGCCCTGGGATAGCCTCTCCCGGCTCCCCCTGCTCCCCTGGCGGCCCTGGCGGCCCCGGCTGGCCGTCCTGCAAGGCGGCGAGCCTCTCGGTAACAGCCCGGTCGACCCGCAGCTCGATCTCGGCGCGGCTGGCACGCAGCTCGGCCAGCGCCGCCGACAGCGACAGGCTGATCTCGCGCTCGACCCGAGCGGCGAAGGCGCCGAGCTCGTCGGCCAGCGCCTCAAGCGGCGAGAGTGTTGCTGTCATTCGCTGCGCGTCTGCGGAAAGCGGCGACGGCCTTTGCTGCGTCTCCTGCTGCATCGCCACTCCCATCCGAGCCGGCGGGCGGCGCCGGCGGCGGCGCGTCCGGTGCCGGGGTTGCCGGCGGCGCCTTGTCCCAGGCACTCAGCGGGACGACCTGCTGTTGCACCCGCGGCTCGTCGCCGAACGGCATGGCCGGCAGATCTTCTTTGGCGCGGGCTTCGTTGGGCGAGAAGATGCCGCCCTGCACGCCCCTCGCCAGCCCCTCGATCCGGTCGCGGAAATTCGCCCGTAGCAGCGCCTCGAGGTCGAGCTCGAGGTAGTCGTCGGGCCAACCGGCCAGGCCGAACACCCGCCCGAATGCGTCCTCGATCAGATTGGCGCAGGGGCCAAGCCCGGTCGACACCCAGAACCCCATCAGGCTCTCGGTCGAACCCTGCGGCCCAGTGCCAGCCGCCAACGACAGGAGCGGCAGCGGTACCCGATAAACCATTGCAATGCGCTGGTCGCTGACCATCAACCTCTCGGCCAGTTGCGCGTCGCGGCTGTTGACGACGGCCGGCTTCCATTCGAGGCCATCCGTCAGGATCGGGGTGCCGCCGGCGTTGATCCCTTGGGTGTGCTCGTTCCACTTGGCGCGCAGCCGCTCGACCGCTTCCGGCTTATCGTGAAAGCTGGCGGGCGTCTGAAGCACGCCGGAGGGCCGCCCCTCGTTGCTGGCATAGGCCAACGCCTGCGCCATTAGCGCGTTCGATACAACTATCTCGGGCAGCGACGCCTCGAATGGCGCGCAGCCTTGCAATGGGTTGCGCGGGTGCGGCAGCCGCACATGCAGCACGTCGCGCGCCGGCACCTGTTGCAAAGCCTGCCGGTTATCGGCAAACAAGCGCTCGACAATCGCATTGCCGGCAAGCTGATAGTAAATCGCCCCATCCGCGCCGACGTTCACCGAACACTGGCTCGGGGTCATCAGGTGAATTTCGGATATCTCAAATCGATTATTGCGGATCACCAGCCCGAAAGCGGCGCCCTCGCCGTAGAGGCAGTCGGTGAGGTAAAGGAAGAAATCGGCCGGGCTCTGATAGCCGTTCGGCTTGCGCAGGATCCGCGACAGTGCCGATGTCGTCATCCGCTCCCGGCCGCCCTTGCCGTCCGACTGCCAATGCGTGCCGCTGCACATGCTGATCGTCTGCGCATAAGCCTGGCGGCAGGCGTAGACCACGGCCGAGCCGCTCGAGCGCAGCGGGTCATAACCAAGCTGCCACCAATTCATCGGCCAGTTTGGCGGGACCACGCTGCCGCCCATTATTGGCGACATAAAAGGCCCGGGCCCGAACTGCTTGGCCCGCGGGCGGAAGATGCGGGTCGCCGCTTCCGCCGCCCGCGCCAGTAGCGCCATCTAGGGCTTCGGTGGCTCGCTGCGCGGCACGCTGCGCTCGGGCGCCGGCGGTGGCCGTGGTGCAGGGGTTGCCTGGGGCCGCGACTGCGCCTGCGGCAGCGCTTCGCCGCTCGCCAGATAGGCCTGCTGCGCCGCCACGGAAGGCATTGCCTTGTCCTGCGGCGACACCGCCTTGTCATCCGGGTGCATCAGGCCCAGCGCCAACAGATCATTTTCTTCTTGTGTCGGGGTTGGCGGCCCGAGAGCGGTTCCGTCGGTCGAAGCCAACGTCAGGTTGGTCAGCGCCGCCGTCCGCTCCTTCCGCTGCTGGTATTCCCTCTTTGCCGCCTGCTGCTGTTCGTTGAGTTCCATCGGCATCGCTTTGGTCCTTTGTGATGCGCCGGCGCAGCAACCACTGCGCCGGCTTTCTCCATCCGTAGCGTCGCGGTCCTACCAAGTGACGCTCGTCACCCAGGCGACGCTGCCGGTGCGCCGGAGTGCCCAGTTCATCGGCAGGATCATGCGCAACGCCAGGCTGTCGGTCTGGAACATCGATCGCACCGGCGTCGCCGCCACCGCCGAGCCCTGCGCGCCCGTGGTGATCTGCAACGGCGTGGTGTCCTCGAAGTGCAGGGTGGCCTGGTCGGACACATCGAAACGGGGCGTATCGCCCTGCACGACCATCAAATCATCGGCGTTGATCAGGATCACCATGCCGGCCGGCACCGTCGAGGAGACGACAACCCCGTATCCGAGCAGCCGGTTGGCGTTGATGTCGGCCTGGAAGGGGAAGTCCCCGCCCGCATTCTGGGTCAGTGAGATGGCGATCTGCTGCACCGGGTTCATGATCCAGACCAGCGAGCCCATCGCATTGACCGCGGCGAGCGCGCCGACCATCGCCTTGAGGTCGCCGACCAATGCGGCAAAGCCGCCGCCCGCGGTCGGTGTCAGGCCGGAGACGCCGTTCCTGATGCCGGCCGGGCGGATCGAGGACACCGCCACGTTGTCGATAAACACCGTGTCCACCGCGACGCCTGTGTCGTCCATGATGAGTTGCCGCAGGATCGTCTCAATCTCGGGCGTCGAGTGCTCGGCGATCTCGCGGGTGTAGCTGGTGATCACGGCCATTTTCTTTAGGCCGATCGCCACCGTCGTAAACGCGGCCTGCCGCACCGGGATCGGCGCGCCTTCCGCGACGAAGCTGCCGGCAATGGTCGGCGTCGCCTGCCGGGTCGGCATGCTGATCTGGTTGTAGCGGCCGAGCGTGATGTTCATGCCGCGGCCCGCCACCGGCTGGAAGATAGAGCCCGCCATGACCGCATTGAACCACGCGCCCTGTCCTGTCACCGCAAGCTCGGCCGCCCAACCAGCCGTCGTTGTCGTAGCCGGTGCCGTAGCGGCGCGGGTTCGCCATTCGACGACCCCCTTGGTCACCTCGAAGTCGCCATAGCTGCCGTACAACTCGGCCAGCGCGACCTCGATCGGTTGCCGCTTGACGTAGGCAATCGTGGTCGCCACGAAGTGGCGCAGGATATGATCCTCGTCTGGGGTCTGCTTGCGCTTCGGTTGCGCCCACGACTTTGGCGCGCTCGCCGGTAGCGGTTGCGCCGGCGAATACACCGTGATCCGGTCTTTTGGGACGGTGATTGGCGCCGCCTCGCTGCCGAGCGCCTTTTCGGCCTCGACCCAGGCAAAAATTTTGCTCTTCACCTCGGTAATGCGTTGGGTGAGGTCGCTTACCTTTGCCACGTCCTCGGCATCAGGCAGGCCCGCCAACTGATCTTGCAGCGCGACAACGTCTTGCTGCGCGCTTTCGATACGTTCGCTGTAGTTCATGGTTTTAATCTTTCGGGATACGTCACCTCGCTGGGCATGCACGCCATGAAACCCGCCCGACATTTCCCTCTCTTCATTGGCATGCACGCCGAAGATCAGGCTTTGCCCTTGCGGGGAGATGCCCAGCGATTTGGCAATCGCCAAGGCTTTCGGATTTGCTCCCACCGCGACCAAACTGCACTCGACCAGCTCGGCCTCGAGGAAGCGGAGGCCGCCCGTCGCTTTGAGCGGCTCGAAATTGTCGCTGTGAAACCCGACGCTGACGGCGCGCAGCATGCCCGCCTGCAACGCGGTGTGGATTTCGCGCTGACGGTCTGAAACCGGGGCCATCAGTTCGAGGCGCCCGGTGAGCTGGCCGCGGCGCACACCGACGTCATGCCAGTTGCCGACGATGAACTTCGGATCGTGCGCGAACAGCGCGACGGGGTTGGCGCGGAAGTTATCGAGCTGCCAGCCTTCCGGCTCGATGATGTCGCCCATACGATCCACCGACCCGTCGCTCATCACGAACTCGAGCGGATCGTCAGCGGGCGGCGGCGCCGCCGACTGCTTCTGTCGGAGTTGCATGTGTTGAATGTCCAGTTAGTCCAGGCCGGTGATCGTCAGTGCGCTTCCCACGACGTGCCGTTGCAATACGCCAGCACCGCCAGGGTGCCGCCGCCGGTCAGCGTGCCACGATAGGTCGGCGCAGAGCCGCCGTAGGCGCCGCGATAGAGGGCCTCACCACTGAACACCGGGATCAGTTTCTCCGGCAATTCAATCCGCCCCGCGGTCATGGCGTCAGTGCGCTTCCCAAGACACGCCGTTGCAGAACACCGGCACTACCTGACCCCCGCCGCCCGTCACCGCCCCGCGATATGTCACCGCTCCCGCCGCGTCGTTGACCACCATTCGCATATAAAGGCGGTAACCATTACACGCAGGCAGTCCCGAGACAGCGGTCGTGTCCCAACCTTCACCCGACGCAACCACGACCCAGTTCGGCAGAGAACCAACATGCGCCTTCGCCTCGACGCAAACCGTCGCGCCGATCATCGCAGAAGAGATCAACGCCACCTCCCCGCGACCAGCCACCAACAACCAACTCCCGGCCGGCGCGAACGGAGTGATCGGAATTCCCGGCACCACATTGGTAAAACAATATCGCAACCCCTTCTGCGGGTTGGGCAGCCGGAACTGCACCTCGGCCGAGGCCCCCTTATTGTCAAAATGGGCACCGTTCTGAAACGGCGTCACCACATAAAAACCATCGACACCGTTCGCCGCCACGCTGATCTGCCCAGCCGATGGCGCAAGATAAAAGTCGGCACCCGTGCCGGCTAGTGGCGGGCGATTGTCGTTTGCCGTGCTGTTGCCGAAAAATTGGATATAATCCGACGCCGTCCGGCCGGCGATCGTATAAGTAAGGCTGGCGCCGGCCGTACAAGGTTGGCTCAATGTCGCCTTCCGCGCCGTCACAACTCCGGCAACCGTCGTGCCCGGCGCAAAATTCGCCCCGGTAACCGCCACCCCGATGTCGTAGCGGTTAAAGGCGCCGGAAGCCGAAGTTAGGGCCGAACCGCTGCAAACCCCGTCCGTGCCGCCAGTACCGCCAACGATAATTCCCCCATCGCCAAGCGCACTCGCCTGCGAAACAAAGACCGTGTTGCTGTTGTTGCCGGCATGGCTATTGCGGCTCGACCCGAACACCAAGGCCGCCCCCTTGTCGGTGCCCGTGCTGCCGGCGCTTATGTCGTAAAACGTATTGCTGTCGCTGCCGTAGACCGAAACCGCGTTGCCGTGCCCCATGTCGCCCGTGATCCGGCGAAACTCGTTGCCGTTGATGTCCGCGTTGACGCCATCGGCATAAACCTGCACGCAGTCCCCAGGTGCGTCGGGATCGTAAAAGCACTGAATGTCGTTTAATTGATTAAATCTGAAACTGCCGGATACCGTGGTCGACAAATCGCCGCCGAGAAAGCCGGCCTTGCTGCAATTGCGCCCGTACAACCTCTCGAAGACGCTAGATTGGATCTCAACCGCCTCAATCCCAACCGCCGCCACCGACGTCCCGTCACACTGCAACGCCAATCCCGACAGCCGCATGCCGAGCATTACCGTATTCGCCGGACCACCCGGCGGCGGGCGCAAGCTGACCATCGTGCCCCCAGCGGCACCCACCCACTTGAGTATTGCGCAGCCGGTCATCGTGGCCTGCCCCACTAACGGCTCGCCACTCGGAGCTTCGCAAACCAACCCACTGTAATTGCCGCGAAAATTTACCGTCGACCCCAACGCGATCATCCTGCCTCGCGGCACGACATACACCCCCGGAACCGCCGCCAGCCGCGCATTGATCGCAGCCGCGTCGTCCGTCACACCATCGCACTTGACCCCGGTATCCGGCGCACAAAGATCGCGATACGAACCAACCCCAAGATTATCGCGCGCCTGCGGCAATTTGGCGTTGCTGCCGTCCTGATACATATCAGCCAGCGCCGGAACCATCGCGGCCCCGACAAGCAACAGCACCGACACGACAACCGCCCGCATCAGAAACCCCAAAAAGCTCGCTGATTGTTGCTCAGCGCAGCACGCTCCGACTGGGTCAACGCATAGCCGTCCCACCACACCATCTCACTCTGCTGACACGTCGCACCCGCCGCCGCGGCCGCGAAATACATCAGCCCCGTGCCAGCCACCACCGCCACCGTACCCGTCGTCTCGGCACCGTCCACCCGCACCACACTAGCCGCGCCGTTGATAACCCCCGTGTGCGAGTGCCAGGCAAAAGCCGCCGCCGCCGCGCCAATACTCCCGGTACCCTGCAACTGAACCAAATCCAAGGTCGGGCTCTGCTGCAGAAAATTGGCCGAAGTAAGCGCCAGATACACACACCCGCCCGGCCGCACCG
>Ga0247677_1000044_pt1 | contig 9629 bp, 9 predicted proteins | sample CNK18_metaG_FD_182796 | JGI IMG/M metagenome (GOLD analysis project Ga0247677, IMG submission 182796) | Soil microbial communities from Purdue University Martell Research Forest, Indiana, United States - CNK18 | ecosystem: Environmental > Terrestrial > Soil > Temperate forest > Bulk soil | place... | reverse complement strand
CCTAATACACTATAAGAGATTCCTGTTTGAGTGTAATTTTCTATTAATCTTCCGCTATTTCCACTAATTGCAGGACTTACAGGACCAGGTCTTGGATTTGAAAGTGATTGTGTAAACCACATTAAATCAATTTGAGAAGCTGGAAGTGCTCCAGATGATCTTAAAAGAAAGAAGAAAAGACTTAAGACAGTGGTTGGGATATTAGTTGTTATAGCAGTGCCGATAAGAGCATTATCAAGAAAAAATGAAACACTTGTTGCTCCGGCATTTATATTCATTGTAAATGTATGAAAACCTGTAGTAGCTGGTATTGCAGTATTAACAGATGTGGTAACACTTGCACTTGTACAATTTAATACCCAATTACCGCTATTTACGTTATCTGAATAAGAAAAATAAACTCCATTTGCAATATTTAATGCACCATTTCCATTTTCATCATCTGATAAACCAATGTAAAAAGCATATCGATTACCAGCAGTTGATAAAGCAACAAGATCGAATACATAACTTAAACTTATTGCTCCTCCGCCTAATTTAATCATTGTTGCTAGAGTTTGATTAGATAAATATAATCCACCTTTAGGACTATCTGACACAGTTACAACACCCGGATGATTTATAGATGTTGTGATGTCCATGGAAGGAGTATTAGATTGATAACCAGTCCATAATAATTGACCAGGGTTAGAAACGGCGCCATGAGATAAAAATTCATCAAATAATTGCAATACAGCATTCGGCTGAAATCCTTGCGCAGCTCCTGCTAAATTAATAGTGCCAGATCCATTTGTAATCGCAATAGATCCGTCAGTTGAAGTGATATTTCCAATACGAGTATGAGTTCCTCCGGCAGTTGCTGCAGTAGAACCGATTAATAATTGCCCATCTGATGTAAAAATATTACCTGGTTGACCTGCTGGTAAAATACCGCTCATATCAAGATTTGCTGCACAACAAACAGCAGGAATATTAGCTGGATGAGGTCCATGTACAAATCCTGAAAAACCTGTATAAGTCATGATACTACCTCATAAGTTCCGTAACATTTCCATCTCATAGTTGTCGCAGCAACTCCAGTTACAACAACATTCATAGCTGTTGATGTTCCACTAATGGAAACTGAACCTGTAAATGCTAGATCTGATTCAATAATAAAATCATCAGAAGGTAAATCTACTGGAATTCCAGGTCCTACAACAGTTCTAAAAGAAACTGTTGAAACTGAAGAACCACCTAGATTATTAGTAGCATCATAGACGCAAAGATAGACTATAAATTGATAAACTGCAGGATATATATTCATTGGACAAGTCGCAACTATTGTAGGTGTTGCATTAGAAGTTGTAACAGATCCATGGAAACGATTAGTTAAGTAGACATCTGTTTCATTACTTGCTCCCGTTCCTGGTGGATTACCACCATTGGTATTCCCTTTTGTGGTTATTCCAAATGCATTATCTTCAGTACTATCAAATCCTTTTAAAAGGATGACACCTGCTATTGGGGTAGCATTTCCTAATTGGGTATCGATTTCGGTTATACTTGATCCCCCGCCGCCCCCACTTGAATTGTTCATGCCTGCTTGTGACACTTTACCCTCTTATTTATACATTGATAATGTATTGAGTAACTAAATAAACTAAACCAATTCCAGCCGCTGCACCTGCTGCGTTCTTAATTAATATGGGTGTGCCTTTAGGTAGAAATTGATTGTTATTTCCTCCCGCATCCTCGTCGTATAACCAGAATCCATTAGCAGGACAAATATCGTAATCATTAGTTCCATCAAAAGAGACAAGAACGTTGACATTGGAAAGGTTAACCATTTTTAAAATGAAAGAAGGATTAGCAAGAGCTGTTCCCATCTGTACATAAGAGCCAGCAGCGAAAGGAACGCTAGTAGCCGTATTTACACTTCTAATGGGTTCCCATGTCACTCTCTTAGTTAAAGCCATATGACCTACTTTTCTTCTTGGTTAACAGGTGCTTGTTCTTGAGCTGCTTGATTTGATTTATTGATTATATCGATCGTATAACCTCGCATTTCACTTAATGCATCGTAAACTTCGCCTACTGGAGACTCAACTTCACAAATAAATTGGTAATTGCGATCGCCCTTTTTTACTTCCAGAAATGTTTTATTCTTAATCATATAAGGCCTCCTTTGTTTGATGAAAATCTAACAAAGGAAGCCTATTTAAATCTATTATTATGTAGGTCTTACGATAAAATAAGCATAGCTTGAAACATCACCAGTTTGAGTTGATCCTGGTGTTCCAAGAATTACGCTAGTTACAGTAAAGCTAGTCGCGTTGGAGATTGTATAGGTGAACTCTCCCAATGTAGTAGAAGCGTTAACAGCAGTTCTTGTAATAAGGATCACATCACCTGTAGCTATATTTGTATTAGCTATAGTTTGTGTACCTGCTGTCAATACTCCAGTTCCAATAAAGTTAGTAACTGCACCACCTTTAACTTCCAATGTTTTAGCAGCAGAAGCAATTGATAAATGACCACCAGTTACAATAACATTTCCAGTTCCTGCATTTAATGCGATGGTAGAAGCTACGCTTGTTGAACCAATATTAACTGTCTGAGTAGCAGTTCCACCAGTACCGATATTGATCGTATCAGCAGATGTTGTAACACCGATATTTACAGTTTTAGCACCAGAGTTTGAAGCGATCGAGACTGTTTGTGTTCCTGTTCCACCGGCAATCGTCATAGTACCAGTGTTAGCACCAGTTCCACCGAAGTTTATAGTACCTGAAGTAGTTGAAGGTGCAAATGTATAGGTAGAAGTAGCTGCACCGTCTAAACTGAAGTTTCCTGTTCCAACAAGCATCGAAATGCCCGCTGCACCAGATACTGAACCAATCGTTACAACGTTTGCTACAGCGCCTGTGGCAATGTTTACAGCTTTTGCTGAACCAGCACCACCAGCAATATTTACTGTGGTTGCTCCAGTTCCGGCTCCAATCGCTACAATGTTTGTTCCAGAAGAACTTCCAAGTGTAATAGTACCTGTTTCTGCTGTACCGCCTATAGTAATAGTTCCAGTAGTTGTTGAAGCACCAATTGCATAGGTAGAAGCTGCATTACCATCTAAGCTAAAGTTACCAGTTCCAACTAACATACTAATGCTAGCAGCTCCGGAAACTGAACCGATTGTAATTACGTTAGCAACTGCTCCGGTACCAATATTCACAGCTTTAGCATTAGTTGCTCCTCCAGCAATATTGACAGTAGTTGCACCTGTACCGGCACCGATTGCAACGATATTTGTACCTGAAGAGCTACCCAAAGTGATAGTTCCAGTTTCGGCTGTTCCACCAATTGTAATAGTTCCTGTAGTAGTTGAAGCGCCAATCGCGTAGGTTGATCCAGCTGCACCATCTAAACTAAAGTTTCCTGTTCCAACTTTTAATGCTAAACTTGAAGCTCCTGTGACTGAACCAATTGTGACAATATTCGCTCCTGCTCCATCAGCTATATTTACAGTCTTACCACCTGTAGAGTGAGCAATATTTAATGTCTGAGCTCCAGTTCCTGGGGCAATTGCTATAATACCAGTTTGTAAACCAGTTCCACCGATTGTGATGGTACCAGTTGTCATACCAGCGCCTAAATTAAATGCACCACCAGTTTGAACATTCAATACGTTTAATGTTGTAGCTCCTGATCCACCGCCTAGAGTAATAGTATTAGCTCCACTTGAAGAACCAAGGCTTAGAGTTCCTGTTTCTGCTGTTCCACCGATCGTGATTGTACCTGTGGTCATACCTGCACCAACGTTGACTGCACCACTAGTAGTCACGTTAGCTATATTAACTGTAGTAGCTCCTGCGCCATTTCCTATTGCGACAATATTAGTTCCAGAAGAACTTCCTAAGGTCATTGTTCCTGTTTGAGCTGTACCACCAATTGTGATTGTTCCTGTTGTTGTACTTGCTCCAACTGCATAGGTTGAACCAGCAGCCCCATCTAGGCTAAAATTACCTGTTCCAACTTTAAGTGCTAAACTAGCGGCTCCTGTTACACTACCAATTGTAATGACGTGAGCTGCTGCAGAATCACCAATATGGATTGCTCTTGCAACTGTTCCAACACCAAGATTGACCGCGTCGCCTGAGTTATCAGAACCTAGGTTTAATGCTGTACCTGCTGTCAAAATTGTAGCACTTCCACTAAGAGAGGAAAGTCCGGAAGCTGCAAGTGTAGTAAACGAACCTGCTGCTGGAGTTGTAGTTCCAGTTGCTGGAGGAGCTGCGAAAACAGAAGCTAAGTTAGAAGGGATAAGAACTGTATTTGGATTGACTGCTGTTCCTGCCACTGCTTGTGCGTTAGTTGCAAGATAGACGATACCCGCTGTTCCAGTCGTTGCCGTTGGAGCTCCTGCGACTGCCACAGAGTTAACGAAAGTATAAACATCATTAGCTAAAGGAACATAGGCTCCTGCTGGTGCGGTTCCAGCTTCTAATTGAGCAAGAGAAGATAAGCTGACAATACCAGCATTTCCAGTGGTAGCAGCGGGGGCCCCTTGAACCCAATTAGCAGATAATACGTTACTTGATGAAGAGAATTTAACTAAGGTATAAACAGAATTAGCTGGTTGATCAATCCAAGTTTTACCTATTGCATAATTAGTATCACTAGTTGATGGTGCTCTTTGGGACACAATGGGATCATCTCTACCTGTAGGTGAGAAAGCTGGTAAAAAGGACATAGTATTGACTCCTTGTTATTTAAATTCTAATTTGAACCTAAATCAAATATATTTAAAGAAGAATTGTTGTAAGTAATTCGAATTAAGGTACTTACTACAACAAGGAACATAGGTTATTAGGTCTTTAAATATAAATAGGCACTATGGTACATTGGTATTATGAAAGAGAAAATGATGCGATTAAGAATCCCTGAAGATGTCTGGAAACGTTTTAAAACGTTATGCATTCAATTAGATTTGAGTGTTCCTAAACAGACCACTCATCTGATGAGAAACTTTTGTGATATCCAAGAAGAGAATTTAGAAAAAACTAAGAAAGCTAAAAAGAGTTAATTGATTTATGACTATATTTCTAACAATGATTGCATTTTTTATTTTTATTGTTATTCAGAGCGCATTTTCTGAAGAGACCGCTGAGGATAAGGCCGATTTTTATCGACAGTAGTTTTTTCTTTTTTAGCCAATCCCTCATCTAATTTTCTAAGAGTCTTTTGAGTTGAATTAATATTTCCTTTTGAAGCATTTATCAATAAATCTAGATAATATTTCCTAAGTGTAGGATTAGCATTAATCCTAGTCATTAATTCGTAACTTTTTACTGCACCTGATATACCTGCTGCTCCTACTACGGTAGGTAACATTGATTCAGGATGGCCAACTAAAGCCTCGAATCCTGCCGTAAGAAGCACAGATTTCAAAGGTTTATCCCCAATTACCTTCTTTATAGATCTAGTTAATTTTTGGCTTTGATGAAATGCTCCAAATGCTTCATCTGCCATCTTACCAAGTTTTACAGCTTCCTTATTTGGATGTAATTCTAATGTTTGACTCACAGCTTGTTGAAGCCTAGGAAATAGATGTTGACCCCTTTTAAACATTTCAGGATCACCAGCAATTTCATTCAAACTTCTTTTTGTGGCAATCATCTCATTTAGATCAACTTTTCCATTCTTAACTTTACTTACTATTTTCTCTGCTTGATCTAAGACTTTAGCTTCTGTAGGAGCGATTGTTCCTTTCCTTATTTCTTTGATTACATCTTTAGCTTCTTTTTCTAAAAGAGATCCATTTACAAGTGTTTTGGGAGGAGTTAGAGCATCTCTTTTATTGTATAGTTCTCCCCAGAATTTTTTAACTCCATTTGGGTTAATCATAGATGTTGCTAATAACGTTCCCAATTTACCAGCTTCTTGAGCTGTTTCTGAAGCCCCAAGTAATTTAAGACCTTCTTTAGACATTTGGCTTGCAACAGCAGATCCCAGAGCTTTTCTAAATTTAAATGGTCCAATTAATGAACCAAGTAATTCAGCCCCTTCATGGATAGATTTTTCAACTTCTCCCCTAGGTTCTAAATAACCCTTTGTTTTTTCTTTTGAAAATTCTCTAAGTGTTTTTGTTGTGGGTATCTTTGGAAGATTTGATTTAATTTCTTTTTTTTCTTTACTTAGTGGTACAAGATAATCTGCTAATGGTTGAGTAATGCTATTGGCGATTTCAGAAAATTCTCCAGCCGATCCTATTGCTGATTCAAAAGCTCTAGTCATTGTTCCTGTTGCTTTTCTAACAGCAGAAGAAACAAAACCTTCTTTTTCTTTTCTAGGTTCAACTTTTTTAATAGGTTGAAAACCGAATTTATTCTCTGCTTCTTCTTCAGGAATAGCCATTTCTTGTGAATTATTTCTTCTAATAGGAGTAAATCCGAAATTATTCGAGGAGTTCATATCCTTCCTTTAATGCACCTTCAACTTTATCTGCTTCAATCTCACCCATTTCTCCATCTGGAGATAATACAAGATATGTACCAGGAGTTTTTACATAGTCAGAAGGAATTTCAGCAAGAAGACCAAAACGATTTGCGAGTTTATCTAAACGTTCATCAGCTTTTTCTAAAACTTTTTCATGCAAATCAGGAGGTAATCGATCTGGATATTCATTTCTAACATTTTTATAAGCATCATAATAAATCCTTTTACCTTCATTGAGAGTTTTCCATTGCTGAATCAATCTCTTTTGACCTTCAGGACTATTTAAAAGTGTAGGAATAGATTTCATAAAGTTTTGTACTTCTGATTGAAGAATTCTACTTCCATAAGTTCCTTGAATCCCCTTCATCAATTCTTGTGAAAGTTTTTCAAATTGTTCTGCATCTGGATTTTCTAATAGTCCTAATGGAAGACCCACTTTTCCTAAAGCTTGGATTAATAATGGAGTTGGAAGATCTCCCTTATTTGCTATTTTATCCATTTGATCTAAAACAGCTTTTTCTCTTTTATAACCTTCATAACCACCCAATACTTTTTCGGTATAATCTTTGTTATCTTTGAATGATTGATAGTTTAACCTTTCTCTTTCTTGTAATTCTTTTTGTCGAATATTTTCAGCATGTTGTTGTTCAGAAAGTATTCTTTCATTTTGTTTTGACATTTGATTAGCAACATTTGGAAATATTGCTGCTACTTTTTGAATTTTGCTATCTGGAATAAGAGATCCTAATTTTACATTCATTTCTCCAGGAACTTTTCCAGATTCTTGAGATGTTTCGTTCGATTCTCCTAATTCAGGACCAACTTCAAATTGTTGATCTAATCCCAATTCTTTCATCATTTTGATTTGATTTTCAAACTTGCTTCTTTCTTTCTTTTGAGCAGTCTCCCCTCTTAACATTTCTGCTAAATAAATTTTCTTTATTTCTGGACTAGCTCCTGAAAAATCTTTTCCTGTTAATTCTTTTAAAAGTTCGTTTTCTTTTTCTTCGCGTTTTTCAGAAAATTTCTTTTGTTGGCTTTCTTCCATTAAACGATAAGCTGCATCTACACCAGTACCTACACTTTCGCCCAGTCTCTCGCTGAATTTCTTCTTACGAGCTGTAGTAATAACTTGTCTAGGGGGTAAAATTTGGACCATTGTAAACCTCTAAAAATTAATCGAAACCATGACCAACATCATAACCTACTTTAGCTCCAGCAGCTGCACCAGCAGGACCTCCTCCAAAAAATCCTAGAGCTCCTCCGACAATAGCTCCACCAGCTCCAGCCCAACCACCTGCTCCACCAGATTTTTTCTCTTTCTCATATTTTGCTGGTTTTTGAGCTAGGAATTTCTCTGTAGGTCTCTTATTAAGTAGACTATCGCTAAATCCTTGCAAATCCATAATCGCTTGTCTTTGTAATTCTTGCCGTTTAGAAGCTAAATCTTGTGCAAAGTCCGCTGTTTGTTGATTAGCTGCGATATTGAATCCACTTCCATGGCGAGAACCCATTCCAGCACCACTGAATCTAGAAGCTAATTGTCCTTGGAGACCTTGGAATTGTCTCATTGCAGGAGCTTCCATCTCTTCAAATAAAGATTGATCCCCACCAGCTAATCTTGAGAGATAACTATCTTCTCCAGTATGTTCAAATAATCTTCTATATAGCTCGATCTGTTCAGGAGTATATTGAGGTATTTGACCTTCAGAATATCCCTCAGGTATTTTCTTTTTATTGAGAGGATCGTCTTTTTGATTTTGTTTTTTTATAATATCTGGTGTGATTTGAATATTTGAATGGGATTCTGCTAGATCAGTATCAAATCTACGTTTTCCTGAACCTCTATCATGCCCATGTCGTCTAGGAAGAATTCTATCTAAAAATTTTCTAGGTAAAGGCATATAACCTCTCTTTTGTTATTACAATATCATTTACATCAAAAATAGGCTAGCCAATCCAAAGTAATCGATCCATAAGTTAATGGAGGAGCGTTTACGTTAACAATGAACACAATTTGAGAATTAGGTCTTCCTGCAATTGTCACTGGTTGAATATAAAAGGAAATCTGCGCATTTATACTCCCGCCATTCGTCCCAAATATCAATCCATACCAATTAGTTCCGTCTGTATAAGAACCATATCCCTGATTGAATTGATAGACTTGAGTCAGATCGATATTCGTTGTAATTGTAGCCGTTGAAGTGAATACAAAAATCTGTCTTAATGATTGTTGAGCTTGTGTTGATCCTTGGATATAGTATTTATTTCCAGTAATGACCTGATTATTTACTGCATAAACACCAATTGTTCTTAGATTAACCTTATTTGCAATATCGATATAGGCTTGATCCATTTGATTAGACAATGATTTAACATCTTCCCATGGAAATTGTCTTTGTTCTCTAAGATAAGGAGATCTAAGTAAATTATTCACGCAAGCAAAGGTCCTTTTTCAACAGTCAATTGAATCCCATGAAGAGCAATCTCATCCGTTGCATAAACGAAATTCTTCATTTGACGATCATTCAATGTTATCCCAATTTGAACACTATCTCCGATCAAACTTGTATTAAAACGATGCCAAATCTGAGTTTGATTATTTTGAGAAATAGGCATTTGAAGGTTCGCATTAAAAGGAGTTAGTCCAAGGTTTGAACTTTCTGGGCAAGTATACATAATTTGAGTATAGACTAATTCATTTGGAGGCGGATTTGTGATATCATTATTCCAGACATCGGAAGGATCTTGGCTCAGATAAATATTAACAGTAACTTGGGAATTTTCAGTTCGATCTAATAAGTATTTTTGAGCTGCTAAACGAACTTTTCTTCCTGTTTCCCAGTAGAATGGAAATTGCTTAGTTTGAATTAAGGGAAGTGTCAGTTTCGAATATTGACCTAAACCAAAATATTGAACTAGAGTTGTTAAACCACCTGAAATATAAGCTTGATAAGTAGTTGTATCTACATCTATCTGGATTGTTGTTGCTCCTACAGCTCTAATCACATAAGTATTACCATTTAATTCAGTCATTCCTAAAACACCAGTAATAGTGACTTCATCACCAACTACATAAGTTATTGCACTTGTTAATGTAATAGTTGCTATCGCTGCATTGGTTATGGCCGTTATAACATTGGTTACTGGAGTAA
>Ga0247677_1000043_pt1 | contig 9641 bp, 7 predicted proteins | sample CNK18_metaG_FD_182796 | JGI IMG/M metagenome (GOLD analysis project Ga0247677, IMG submission 182796) | Soil microbial communities from Purdue University Martell Research Forest, Indiana, United States - CNK18 | ecosystem: Environmental > Terrestrial > Soil > Temperate forest > Bulk soil | place... | reverse complement strand
GTCCTCGTTGAGAGGAAGGACGCGTTCTCCGTCCATGAAGACGGAGAAGGGCTTCACCATCCGCTCGCGCACGATGACCGGGACGCGGATGTGCGGCAGACCGGCCTCGTCGTGTTCCTCCTCAGGCCGCTCCGTCCGGTTGTGGATGTCGCCGTAACCGAAGGCGTATCCCCGCTCCGCATCGACGCGGTCGAGGTTCACGTTCACGTCGTAGTCGGAGAGATAGGGGAGCTGCTTGAACATGTCGCTCTGCAACTCCATCGGCCAGTTCTCAGGCGCCTCAGAGAGGCGACCGGCGAAAGCGGCCGTCTTGCGAAGAGGCTTATCCTTGTAGAGCGGGCGCATCTTCTTCTCCTACTGTCCGAAGAGGGTCTTCGAGATGTGATCGACCGATGAAGGCGGCGTGGGCGGACCTGTCGGGTTGCCGACGGAGATGACCGGATGGACGTGGGTGAGGAGCCACGAGAGCCAAGACGGACTCGCCATCATGGCAGGAGTGACACCCTTCCCGATGAAGACCTGGGGACCGATGTTCACCTGAGCGCCGGCGAGGAGATCGAGAGTCGTGGCTGCTCTCATTGAGCCTGCACCGGTCTTCGCCTCGACCTCAACAGTCGCTCCGTCGATGCTCATGTCCTGGCCGGCGGAGAGGCTCATGTTCTTCTCGGCGCGGGCGCTCAGGTTCTCATTCGTCCACCACTCGACGTCACCCATGAACCCGAAGCTGGCCGTCCCGTCCTTCCTGAGCTCGATCTCGATCTTGTGTGCGGAGCCCGACTGTCCGGAGTCCTTGATGACGAGAGAGAGGATATTCCTGCCGCTATCTGGGTGGGAACCGATTTCCAGGATGGCGATGGGTTCCTGATCGTTGGCGTACTCCCGTGCCTTCAGTCGAAGAAGAGCAGGACGATGACCATCGGTGGTGAACTCCTCTCGCTCGATGGTCCACTCCAGGTCACCGCCAAGAGTCTGGAGAGAGTAGTTCTCGCAGAAGTCCTTGATGGTGTTGTTGATGGGGAGGAACATCCTCTGGCAGAGAGGGCCACCTCCCATCTGCACCACACCTCCACGCCGCAGGATGATGAAGTTCTCGTCGCGCGTGCCGAGGTAGATGTCCCCCGGGTTGAGGCCCATCTTGCGGGAACGCAGCGAGTTATCGTCTTCTCGCGCTGGTGCCCAAGCGAGGACGAAGGGCTTCGAGCCGTCGGAAGGGAAGCAGATCCAGACGAGGCTCCCCACCTCCGGCATGAAGTAGATGCCCTCACCGTTGGCGAAGTGCTGATACGGCGTGGCGAAGCCGAGCCCAGCGAGCGGCTTCTGCGTGTACTGCGTGACGCAGGTGAGCGTATACGACTGGATGTCGACATCGACGACCTGACCGGTCTCGATGTACGCGGGGACCGTCCGGATGAAGGACGCAGAGGACATCAGTAGACGTGCGGCCTCTTCTTGGAGATGTCCTTCGGCGGAGCACCGAACTCTGTACCGTAGGCAAGCCCAGGGATGGGGTGAGCACCGTGGATGTCGCTCTTCCAGGCCATACCAGCACCACGCTGAATCGTCTCACCGAGTCGCTGGTAGTTGAGACGTGCCATCCAGTCGGTGGAGAGACGCGGGATGGTACCGGAGCCGTGCAGTACCGGTTCGTGGGCCACGGGCGTCGCGCCCTTGCCCTTGAGTCCGCGATTGTACTCCTCGACCACCGAGTGCGGGACGATGTCTCCCGTCTCCCATTCCGAGTGAGCTGGGTCCTTGATGCGCGTGTAATTCGTGAGAGCGCGCACCACGAGCTCGATGTTCCTCGGCCGCACGTTCTCCTTCTTGTAGAGCTTCTGGTAGAGCTCATCCACCAAGTAGTTCTGCACCTTGGGTAGATCCTTGGTGATGGCGAGAAGCTCCTTAGGATGAATAGGCGCCCTCTCGTGAGAGAGAGACTGACCCTTCTCCACCACGTCGCCGACGTTGAGCGTCTTCTTGAGCTCATCGGCACGGACGAGGTGATCGAGCCCGCCGACGGTGACGATGTGACCGCCGAGGGCAGGGTTGGGCTTGATGTTCTGGATGGGACCGGTGGCCTTGGCGAGGACGGCCGAGCCACGCAGCGTCTTCGGCATCTTGAGGAGCTGCTTCAGTCGCTCGATCTTACCGACCGAGCTGCCACCGCGTCCGCCGGCGACGCCGCCGGTGTGGAAGGCGTCCATGGCGAGCTGGGTGGCGGGCTCACCGAGAGCCTGACCCGCAAGAATACCGATGTTCGTCCCCACCGGGTGCAGGTTCCCGGTCTCGTTGAGCCCAAAGCACTTCGCGCAGATGCCGTCTCCATGCTGGCACTTGAGAGGAGAGCGAACCTGAATGCTCGCCGTTCGGCCGAGAGCGGTGCGCAGCTTGGCCACCACGGCAGGGTCGACGACAGTGCCAGCCTTGAACGCCCCGTAGTCGCGCGCCAGGAACCGACCATGGATGTCCTCGTGGTACGGGTCCTTGTCGTCGAGGGACATCGAGATGCCGTGCTGCGTGCCGCAGTCATGGCTGGTGATGAGCGTGGAGATGGTGCTGTTGATGATGTCCTTCGTCATCGAACCAGGTTCGCGGGTACCTGACGCACGCTGGAGCGTACCCTTGCGGGCGCCGTGCTGGCTGAGCCAGTAGTCGCCGAGGTCGAGCCCCTCTCCGTAGGAGCGAGTCACCGGCATCGGAACGGTACGGCCAGACGAATCCTGCACCAGCATGGGTGCAGCGATCATCTGCCGGAGCTGCTCCGACTTGCCGCGCGCACCGGAGTACACCATGGCAGCGAGTCGATTCCCTTCCTTAGGGAGGCGATCCCTGGCCGCTGCATCGATCTCTTCCGTCGCCTTGCCGTAGATCTCGATGAGCTTGTCGTCCTTCTCGGCCTGAGGAAGGGTCGAGGTATGGACCTTCGCCGCCTGCTTGTGCGCCGCAGCGAGGATGCCGGCGCGCTCGGGGATGGGGGCGAAGTCCTTCAGGCCGATGGAGAAGCCGTGCTTGAAGCTCTGCTCGGTGCCGAGGTCCTTGAGTCGGTTCAGCGACTCGTCGAATCGGTCGGAGTGGTTCTTGGCCAGCCCGCCAACGATCTTGCGGAGCGCGCCGCTGTTCATGACGTAGGTTGGGTCGTGGAGGATGGCCTGATGACCGTCGAAGCCGCTCGGAAGCTGCTTCGCGATGAGGAGTCGGCCCAGGGTGGTGTCATCATGGTCGTCCTCCATACGCACCACGTCGGTCATCCCAACATCACCCCGCTCGTGCGCCTTCTGGAGCTCGGCGATGGTCTTGTACTTCTTCCCGCTCTTCTTCCCCCAGCCGCTGATGAGGTTCAGGCCGAGCAGGAACTCCTGACTCGGCACATGCATCGGGCCGTAGTTCGTCGGTGAGAAGAGGTTCGCCGAGGGGAACATCTTCCTCGCCTCAGCCACTGCCTCCTGGGAGACGGGGACGGTACCCGCCATCGTGTCGCCGTCGAAGTCGGCGTTGAAGCCGCCGCACACCAGCGGGTGGATCTTAATGGCCTTCCCCTCCACCACCGTGGGCCGGAAGGCCATCACCGAGAACTTGTGCAACGCCGGGTCGCGCTTGAGGAGCAGAGGACGGTCAGCCATCACCTCGTCGAGAGCTCTCTTCGCGTGATCGGAGAAGTTCTGCATCTCCTTCAGCGCCTGGTCGGGCTTGTAGGCGTAGTGGTTCGTCATCCGCGCCACGACGAAGGGCTTGTAGAGCTCCATCGCCGCCGCCTGAGGCAGACCGACCTGGTCGATATGCAGCGAAGGCTCGGGGACGATGGTGGAGCGGATCGACAGATCCTGCTTCCTCTTGATGAGGTGCTCCTGGAAGTAGCCCTCCTTGGGCTGCTCACCGGTGCCGCCACCGATGGTATCGATGATGCCCTTCAGCTCGCGCCGCTCGTAGGAGTCCTTGTCGTAGGCAGGATCGTACCGGCCGACCGACTGGAGCGCCTTGTACGAGTTCCACAGGTTCGCGCGGAGTTCTCGATGCGTCTCCTGGTCGAACTTCGCGTCGTGCAGCATCTGCCCAGCCTGCTCGTTGGCGAGAGCGAGGTTCCGGTACAGGTCGTTGAGGGAGCTCTTCGCCACATCACCGCGCGACGTCGGCATGATGGGCCGGAAGACCGGCGGCATCACCGGGATGACGTGGTTCACGTAGGCTTCTTCGGGGCGAAGGTTCAGATCCTTCAGCGCCAGGAGGTACTTCAGGGTGCGGTTGACCTGGTCCTTCTTCGTACCGCGCTTGTTCTGGAGCTCGACGCGCAGCTTCTGGATCGAAGCGTCGATGTCGACTTCCTTCAGCGCATCGGAGATGGCCTTGCCACCGATCTTGCCGTTGAGCTGCTTCTTCCCCTGCACGATCTGGTCGATGTCCTCGACCGAGACCTCTCCATTCTTCAGAGAGAGCAGGGAGGGGATGGGACCCTTGTTCTGCTTGTCACCGACGAAGAGCGGGTTCGGCAGCGGATCAGAGAGGCGCAGGAACGACCACTGTCGTCCCTCGATACCGCCGGTGGCCTGCCGGTCGAAGAAGCCCCCCTTCTCTTCCTTGAACGTCTTCGCCATGAGGAGCGCGGGCTTCGACACCTCGTTCTTGCCATTGCCCGCCTGCTTCATGATCTCCCGGTCGGTCATGGGCATGAGGCGCAGGCTCGTGCCCTCCTTGCGCACGTCGACTCCGAGACCCTTCAGGAGTGCCTCGAACTTCTGATAGCTGAAGGGAGTCTTGGGCGGCGGAGGTTCGTGGCCCTCCCGCACCATGCGCCAGAAGTCGTTGTCTTGGAGATCACCCTTGTACGTCGCCATCTCACGCAGGTTGTGTCGCGCGTTGTGGCCGAGAAGCGAGTAGATCTCCAGCGCGCCGAAGCCCTGACCACCTGACGGCCCACCCTTGAGCGGCTGGTTGTCTGGGTCGTAGAGATACGGGTGCTCCTGGAGATCGGAGCCACCTCCACGCACGACCAACTTCTTCTCCACCTGGTGCTTCAGCTTCAGGATGTGCTGTGGACCGACGAGGACCGAACCCAGCGGCTTCCGGATGTCAGAGGGATCGAAGACGATCTCCTGATCGGAGAGCCCGTGCTTCTTGAGATCCTCTTCTACCTGCTTGCGGTAGTCGTGCCCTGCGCCGGCGAAGTTGTTCACCACGTAGGGCTTGCCGGTCTTCTCGGCGATCTTCGCGGCGGCGGTCTCCAGCACCTGGCCGACGTTGATACGAGTCGGCACGCCAGACGGGTTGAGCAGGATGTCGAGCGGCTTGTTCTCGTCTCCGTGCTTCGTGAACGGCATCTCGTGGTCTGGCAGGATCTTGGTGATGATGCCCTTGTTACCGTGGCGGCCGGAGAGCTTGTCGCCGATCTCGGCGGGCTCTTCGGTTCGCACGAAGACCTTCACGCTCTTGCCGTTCGGACTCTTCACCACCCGCGTCACGACACCGGGGTGGTCGTTGTCCCAGACGAGCGACTTGTCCTTCCAGGCCTTGGCGTAGCGGGTGCCGAAACGCTCCAGCATCGCCTGGCTCTTCACCACGTTGGGCGTCAGCGCAGCGATGAGCACCTGGCCGCTCTTGATGACCGAGCCAGGCTTGATGACGCCGTCATCCCCGATCAGAGCGAGCTGCTCCTTATCGAGCGAAGTCGCCTTGCGGCCAGAAACGGCAAGCCAGGTCTTCTTGTTGGTGCGGTCCTCTACCGGATCGATTTCGAGGTGGAGCTTGTGGAGGTGCTCGCTGGTGAGCTTCTTCGCAGCACCTTCAGAGATGACGATGCCGTCCTCGAAGTTGTAGCCCTTGTACGGGATGTAGCCGACACGCAGGTTCGTGCCGAGAGCCAACGATCCGTTCCTCGTGTAGTTCGAGTCGGCCACCACCTGGCCCTTAGCGACCTTGTCTCCCTCCTTCACGATAGGCTCGGAGTGCAACATCGCGGTGGGATCGTTCACCGGGAAGTTGTTGTAGAGCTGGACGCGGTGCGTCTCCTTGCCCGAGGCGATGTGGATCTCGTCGGGCGTGATCTTGACCACCTTGCCCTCGACCGGCGACTTGTGGGCGGCGAAGTTCGCCCCCAGCGCGCTCTCGAAGGTGGTCTCCGGGTCGCCGCTGCGCACTTGCGTCTGTACATATGGCGCCGAGCGGTGCTTCAGGCTGATGGCCTGCTCGATCTGCTTGTCCGCCATCGAGGCGCGGTTGCCCTGGTCGCACGGGAGGAAGGGGATGAGGTTCGAGACGTAGCTGAACATCCTCTTCGCCGAAGGCATGACGAAGTCGGCGCTCTTGAAGGGCCTAAGGCCGATGTCGCCACCAGGCAGCTTCACCTTCACCATGTCGGCGATGGGTACGTACTTTCCGCCCACCCGCTTCACCTGGTCGGGGAGCACGATGGTGGACGTGTGGAATTCCGGCACCGCCACGTCCTTCGACTTGCCCGTCTTGAGGTCGTAGACGGTGGTCTTGATGTCCTTCCCTTCCTTGAAGACGCCGGAGCCGAGGTGGAGCGTGATGCCGGTGCGCTCCGATTCCGGGGTGTGCATCGGATCGAGGAAGCCGAAGTGCGAGGGGTTGATGGCTCGCATCTCGTCGCCGAGCTTTTCCGCTCCCTTGATGCCGCCGTAGTCCTTGGCGACGATGGTGGTCTTGAAGTTCGAGGCCAACATCTGCACCGGGTTCGTCTGCTCGCCTCGCTCCGAGACGTTGCCTCCCTGGGTGAAGAAATCCTTGATGTGGCGGTCGAAGAGAGAGCCGCCACCAAGGATCTCCGAGACGTTGTCCTTGTAGTGCAGGGTCTGGTTGACCTTGTTCTCGATCTTGCGCTTGGCGGTGCCGATCTTCTCGGGGATGAAGTCCTCGACGTGTGCCACTTCCTTGAAGACGAGGCTGTCGCGGTCGTCTGGCTCCACCTCGTGCCGCTCCAACTTGACGAGCTTCTGCGCAGCGGAGAGCAGGGCGTCGCCGGTCACCTTTTCGTAGCGCTTGCCCAGGGTGATCTGGGTGGTGTCGGGGATGAGCTTCGTGTCGTCGAAGTAGTTGTAGACGTGCTCCTTCATGTCCTGGACCGTGGCCGCCCTGCCGAGGTCAGGCGGGTTCGTCTTGTCCCAGAACTTGCGCAGCACCTTCTCTTCAGCCTCGGGAGTGGCGATGCGGTTCGCCGCGAAGAGCTGCTTGCCCCACGCCTGCTCCATGGCGTCGTCGGAGACGCCCATCACCTTCATGAGCGGGTAGAGTGCGATCTTCGCGTCGCCGGAGCTGGTCTTGAAGTTGATGAGGTTCTTGCGGCGGTCGAGGATGAGATCGAAGTTCTTCTTGCCGCCCTTGCGCAGACGGAATTCCGAGCGCAGATCACCCTTCTTGTCGATGCGGGTGTAGACGCCGGACTTGAGGCGCAGCAGGTGATCGACCTGGTACTCGCCTCCGTCCACGATGAACGAGAAGCGGCTCGTCATCTTGGGGATCTTGGCCAGCGTGACCGTAGAGGCCTTGCGGATAGGCTTGCCCGTCTGGAGATCGACGAGCTCCACCCGAGCCTTGATGGGAATACCCCAGGTCTGATCGTTGTGCTTCGCTTCGAGCTGCGCCTGGATGTCGGCGGGATCGAGGTCGTCCTGAGCCCAGGGCTCACCGACGAGGCGCAGTGCGCGGGTCTTCGTCTTGAAGCCAGGGAAGAGATCCTTGATCTGCTGGATGACCCCTTCGGTAAGGGTCGTCATCTTGGCATCGGATGCCACGGACTCTCCTCGCTTCGCCGCGCTAGCGCCAGCGCGTATGACGTGCGGCCCTCACTCCGCGCAACTGGAGCTCTTCGGGCCTTGGCGACGAGTGAGGATACAGGCGTAAGTCCTTGACTGACAACGAAAATGGCTCCCCTTCCACGGCATAAGGATCTGTAGAGGACGAGTACTAGCCTCGTTCTCTTCTTAGAGGTCGTATGGGCACGAACACCACCGACTTCGAAGACGCGATGCGCGACGTCTTCGATGACGACCACGAAGAGGAGCAGGACGAAGAGCAGGCCGAGGAAGATGAGGAGGAGTAGATGTTCAAGCTCTTCATGAGCGGATGCATTGTGGGCTTCTCGACGTACATCGCGATGGCGGTGACTTCCGCTCTGGCTCGGGCTGAAGACGAGCAGAAGCAGGAAGAGTGGCGCACCTACTGGCGCGCTCGCGGCTACCCCGTCTAGAGGACGCATGGAACATCCGGTTCGGGCAGCGTTTTGCAAGATCCTCTTCTGGAAGATGGGAGGGACGTTCGGCCCAACCGGTCTGCCCATCTTGCAAGAGGGCGTGCGCGGTAAATGCAACCGCGCCTTCGACTGCGGTTCATGCAGTCACATGCAGGACTGGCTCACTCTGCTCTACCAGCAAGGCTGGAGCTGGGGCTGGGAGTGCGACCGGTGCCTGCGAGAGACGTTGAGTGAGGACGAAGCTCAGAACATCGAGCGACGTGTCCAAGGGTTCTATCAAGCTGGGCGGAGCAGCCAACGCATGGAGGACGATCCAGACTTCGACCCCGACCGCCCGGGGCTCGAAGGCTGTACCCGATGCGGCTGGGAGTCCTCGTTCCTTCAATTAGTACTTCGGAGACCGAAGTGACGTTCTACGCATCCCCGTTCCAAGCACAGACGGCACCCGCAGTCCCCGTCCCCGAGCAGTCCTCCATCAGTCTCGGCCCGTACAATCACGAACAGGCACCGCACATCGAATGTGCATCCTGTGGCACGCCCATCACGGTTGGGCAGCGGCTCACGACGGTTCGGGAGTGGCTTCTTGGAATCGACACCAGTACTGGACAGCTTGCCCTCGTTCCGCCCTACGACTTTCCTGAAGACAGCTACATCCACTCCGAATGCTCCGCCGAATTCTGTCACGACCAGATCACCAAGGAGCCCTGCGGCAAGGAAGAAGACGAGGACGGTCGTGACCACTGTATGGGTTGCGGGGTGAGCCTGACAGACAGTTCTGGAATCTGCGACTGGTGCGAGAGCAAGTTGAAGGGCTTGTCGCCGTGACCGGGCCGCATCTCTTGAACGAACCGGTACGGATATTCGACATGCTCGATCAGGAGGAGATGATCGACAACACTTGTCAGATTCAGCGGGATCTACTGAACCGGTTGCTCTATCAGTACGGGGAGACATGGATCTCACTGGAGTTGAGGGAGATCTTGAAGCATCTGGACTACGCGCATGAGAGGTTCTCGAACCTCCGCGCGACGAACGTCTTCCCGGAGCAGTGAGAAGACTGCTGAGCAGTCTTCTCTTAGCCCATCAGCGGGCGACCATGCGGTCGAGGACCGCCTGTTCATTCTTGTCGAGATGCCAGTTCTTGAAGGCAGGGGCACGGAGCGCCTCCGTGCCCTTGTATTTCTCCATCGCCTGCACGACCGCTACGTTGCTCAGGTACCTTTCGGGGTGTCTGAGCATGTCCTGTCGGAGAGCGTCAGAGAGGCCGGTGCCAACTTTCCCCACCACCGGTCCCTCAGGAGAATGGGAGTACTCGAAGCCGCCGACGCCCTTGTCCTTGTACTTCCCCTCGCCGGCGAAGAGACGACGTACATAGACGTCGTGCTCGGCCTTGAACTTGGCCTTCGTGGGCGGCTTGCCTTCAAAGGCAAGCCGCCCACGAAGG
>Ga0247677_1000040_pt1 | contig 9784 bp, 23 predicted proteins | sample CNK18_metaG_FD_182796 | JGI IMG/M metagenome (GOLD analysis project Ga0247677, IMG submission 182796) | Soil microbial communities from Purdue University Martell Research Forest, Indiana, United States - CNK18 | ecosystem: Environmental > Terrestrial > Soil > Temperate forest > Bulk soil | place... | reverse complement strand
AGCGTCGCGCTCGTGGCCTCGATATCCACATCGCAGAGATTGAATGGAGGGCCGCTCGATGAAGGCCCTGTGCCACCAGTGCTTCGGGCGCGGCTGGCTACTCGGCCGTATGCGTCGCGCATTCATCTGCTGGGCCTGTCATGGCACCGGCTTGGAGACGTCTCGATGATGAGCCTTCCCGAAGCAGCCAAGTCGCTCGGCCTCGCGCCGTCGACCCTGCGACACCAGATCAAGAACGGGAAGCTCACGGCACGCAAGGTGTCGCGCGACTGGTACATCACGTCCGAGGAAGTCGAGCGATATCGGCTCGAGCATCGGAACGGGAGGGCAGCATGAGCCTGTACGAACGCATCCACGGTCGGCGACCCGATCCCCGCATCGCCAGCGAGCGAGCGGCCTACGTCCTCGCCACGAAGTACGACAAGGCCGTGGCGCTGGGCGACATCCTCGCGGCCTACCTGCTGGGCCGGCGCATCGTGAGGACCGGGCTGTGACCATCTGGGATCCTCCCGTGCCGCCGAACGTCAACCTCCCCGGCCTCCGGGTCGGACGGCATCTGACGATCCAGCAGCGGTTCGAGGAATGGCTCGCGACCCGCGACGGGCAGCTCGTCTACGGCGAGGTCATCGCCCGCGCACTCCTGCTCCGCGAGCGGGGCTGGACGCACTACAGCCACAAGGCCATCATCGAGTCCATCCGCTACGACCACAACATCCGGGTCGGACCGGAGGCGGGCTTCAAGATCAACGACCACTACTCGAGCCGCATCGCCCGACGGCTGATGACGGAGTACCCGTCGCTGGACGGCTTCTTCGAGACGCGGGAACTCCGCGCATGACGCGCCAGTACCACCGCTACCGCGAGGGCTCGTGCTGCCGGGAGCATCGCCTGAGCCTGACCCACGCGGGCTTCGAGAGCGGACGCCGCACCTGGACCGTCGACGAGTACATCGTCTCGGAAGGGCTGCTCAACCCGCGCCGCTGGCGTCAGGCGCTCGTCGGCTTCGGGACCGTGTTCCTGGTCATCGTCGCGATCCTCAGCGCGGGGTTGAACGACGTCCACGTCTGACCCGCTGGGGGCCTGACGCTCACCCGTCGGACCCCCAGCGAGCGGACCTGAATGCCGCTCTCACAAACACCGTCGGACGCATCCCCGATCGGCGGTCATACCTCGGAGGTCGGCATTCGTCTTGTCTCCTGGAAAGGGTCAGGCCGGCCTCCGAGGCAACCTCAATCAACGGGCAGCAGAGGAACGACATGGGACACAGTTACGAGTACGAACACCTCCAGCCGGAGGAGACGGTCATCGGGAAGCCGACCCGGATCGTGGTCAGCGGTGAGCCGTGGACACGAGAGCAGGGCATGGCTCCTGTGCGGCTCGACATCGAGGCGCTTCCGTGGCCGAGCCTCCCCTACGACTTCGAGGCGCTGGCGCAGCCGAAGCCGTCACGGCTGCGTCGCCTCCTCGACACCATCCGGATGTCATGGTGAGCCGCGTGCCCAAGAAGGGCGAGAACGTGGCCCTCCGCTTCTCCGAGGACATGTGGATCGTGGACATCGGCGACGACGGCATGGTGAAGTGCCGGGACGAGGAAGGCTTCACGCCCCTGGTCAAGGTGGACACCCTCGGATGGGATGAGAGCCGGGGCATGTGGGCCTACATCGACACCATCGAGGGCGGCGTCATCAACGTCGAAGGCGACCCGACCCGGAACGGAGCATTCGGTGGCTGACAAGAAGTTCGAACTGGGCGACTACATCGAGGTCAAGGACAGGATCGCCATCTTCTACGAGCTGTACCCGACCGGGCGGCTCTACACGGCGGATGTCCAACTGACCCGCGAGCCGGACGACGTGCCGCGCGTCATCGTCAAGGCGTTTGCGTACCGCACCGAGGACGACACCATCCCCGGCGTCGGCTACTCGTGGCTGGAACTCCCCGGAAAGACGCCATACACCCGCGGCTCTGAGGTCGAGAACGCCGAGACGAGCGCATGGGGTCGGGCGATCGCCAGCCTCGGCATCCTCATCGACCGCAGCATCGCCTCGGCGCAGGAGGTCGCGAACAAGCAGGACGAGGGCCGGTCCGGCATCGGACACATCCCGGTCGCGCCGCTGCCGCCGGTCGATGCGACGGACGGCCTCATCGGTACCGTCGAGGTGGGCAAGCCGCCGGTCGACCTGGAGAAGCGGCAGACACCCGACGGGCCGGCCTTCGGCTTCAAGCTCAAGAACGGGCGCAAGTCGTACCCGGTGCTCGCGGTCGGGCCACTCGCGGAGGCACTGAGCCTCGCTGGCCTCAAGGCCGATGAGCGGGTCACGGTCTACGGCAGCATCGACATGGTGCCGTGGGACAAGGACGGCAAGGCGATGCCGCCCTACGCTCGCGTGAACCCGACGAAGGTAGCGACCGCCGACTGGATCCTGCCCTCCGAGGTCACCGAGGCCGAGTCGGTCCCGGCATTCTCGGCGGATGAGCTGGCGGACATCAAGTGAGCACCATGTCCATCTCCTGCCCGCCGAAGGCTGCGCTGCGGACCGCGCTCTGGTTGCTCTGGACCGTCATCCGTCACCCGCGCTCGTCCGTGACGTTCTATGTCGGCGACGACTCGTGAGGAGCGACCCGGTGACACCGGACCTCCGACTCGCGATCCTCAAGCGGGACAAGGGCTGCGTGGCGGTACTGCTCGGGGAACCGTCCGACGACTGCCGGGGACGGCTCACGCTCGACCATGTGAAGGACCAGCCGAGGATGGGCAAGCGCGCACCGTCGGACATGGCGCACCTGGTCGCCGTGTGCGAGTGGCACCACCTCGAGGGCTGGGCCACGTCGCACCGGCCCGAACTGCGCGAGTACCTTCGGGGCGTGAACGAGTGCGAGTGCAACCCGGAGCTCACCGTCAAGGGCTACCACCGCGTCGAGTGCGGGCGATGACTCCCTACCACGCCGACGACTGGCTCACGGTCTATCAGGGCGACTGCCGCGCGGTCATGGCCGAGATGGAGCCCGAGTCGGTCCATTGCGTCGTGACCTCGCCGCCGTACTGGGGGCTGCGCGACTACGGAACGGCATCGTGGGAGGGCGGGGACGAGGGGTGTGACCACGTTGAGCGCATGGCGCGCGGCGACGCCGGCCGAGTCTCGACCGACGATCGTGGCGGAAACATCAACCCGACGCCGGTCGAGACGCCCATCCGGTTCAAGGCCGTGTGCGGCAAGTGCGGTGCCCGTCGCATCGACGACCAGCTCGGCTTGGAGTCCACGCCCGAGGCATACGTCGCCTCGATGGTGGCCGTGTTCCGGGAGGTCAAGCGTGTCCTGCGATCCGATGGGACGGTATGGCTCAATCTCGGGGACTCGTATGCGAGTGGTGGCGAGCGTGCGACGGGCCGCAACGACACGGACCGCGATACACCAGGAGGCCGCGGAGGATCGTTTCGCGGGGGCGAGCGGCGTTCGACCGGACAACGTGACGGTCTCAAGCCCAAGGATCTCGTCGGCATCCCGTGGCGTGTGGCCTTCGCCCTCCAGGCTGACGGCTGGTACCTCCGCTCGGACATCATCTGGGCCAAGCCGAACCCGATGCCCGAGTCCGTGACCGATCGCCCGACCAAGGCGCACGAGTACCTGTTCCTGCTGTCGAAGTCACCGCGCTACTACTACGACGCGGATGCGGTGAGGGAGCCTCACGCAGAGCCGTGGCGCGGCAACGGCGAACATGAGAGCAGCACGCCACACAGCGGGCGACTTGACGACCCGGCGAAGGAGCAGGCTGCGTTCACCGTGGCGACGCGCCAGTACAACCCCGCCGGTCGCAACCTTCGCTCGGTCTGGAACATCGCCACAGCCCCATACCCCGGAGCTCACTTCGCCACGTTCCCGCCGAAGCTCGTGGAGCCGTGCATCAAGGCGGGCGCGTCAGAGAAGGGCGTCTGTCCGGAGTGCGGGGCACCGTGGGTACGGGAGGTGGAGCGGGAGACGGTGCCGGCGCGTACAGGTGAATGGAAGGCCAGCGGCGAGGCCCATCGCAACGACATCGACCGCAAAGGCGGGTTCTATCCGACCTCCGTTGATAGGGGCTGGTCCCCGTCCTGTGGCTGCGAACACGACGGCGGCGGATGGGTGCCTATCCCCGCCACGGTCCTCGACCCCTTCGCGGGATCGGGTACTACGGGGATGGTGGCGCAGCGCCTCTCCAGGCGAGCGGTCCTCATCGACCTGTCCGTGGACTATCTGAGGCAGCTCATGGAACGCAACCGCGATCTCCCGCTGGGACTCGGGGCATGAGCGCGCTGCGCGTCGGTCGTCCCGGTGAACCTGTCCACCTCATCGACCAGGGGCCGGCCTCGGCTCGCTTCCACGGCCCCGGACCGTGGGGAACCCGCAATGCCGTGGTGGTGAACTCCTCGGCGGGCTACGTCCCCATCGTCAAGGCCAACCTTCGGACGCCGGAGACGGCCTCGAGCAAGGCGGCGCGGATCCGTCGGGAGGGTCGCCAGGAGTGCGGCAAGTTCCTCAAGCGGCAGAGCGAGTATTGCGCCCGGATCACGGGGCACCTCGGCTTCTGCCGGACACGCTGGGCGCTCGACAACGCGGCCCGGAAGAAGGCTTCCGGTGTGGAGGCGTGAGGGGTATGATGGTCATGGTCGGGAAACCGGCAAGCGGATGCGGGCGGAGCGCGTACATCGCTCCGCCCCCCGCGCCTCATGTACGGAGGACATCATGGGCATCGGCCCCTACTCTCGTGTCTACTGGTCCGTCGTCGACGACGACAAGTTCGCGTCCATCTATGACGACGACCACCACCTCGCGACCTGGTTGCGGCTCCTGATGATCGCGGACGCCGCGCACCCCGCCTCCGGCATCATCCCGCTCGGCACGAACCGCCGGTCGGTGGTCGCTCTGGCCGAGGCGGGACTCATCGACCTCGGTACCGGATCGCGATACCGGGTGCATGGACTCGCATCCGAACGTGAGATGCGAACGCAAAGCGCGCGCAATGCGGCCGCATCACGTTGGCATAGCGAGGGCAATGCAAAGCCCATGCTAGACGAGACGAGCATAGACAAGACGAGACGAGCATCAGGCGCGCAAGCGCGCACGAAGGATCCTCTCCACGAGGAACGGAAGGCTGCGCTGGAGGCGACCTACCCCGACTACGGCATGACGACGCTTGAGGCTATCGAGGCGAGGAAGCAGCGATGAACAACATGCTGACGTGTACCGCCTGCGACGCGACGTCATGGGACGTCCGCACCACCATCGTCGAGGTGAGCTCGAGCGAGACGATGCGAGTCGCCGGCGTGGACGGGAAGGAATACACCGTGCCGGTCCGGTTCCGAGCCGAGCCTCGTTGTACCGATCCCGAAGCGTGCCGTTCGCGGCAGGAGGTGAAAGCGTGACGTTCATCTGCGGGCTCATCATCGCCCTCGCCGCCCTCATCCCCGCACAGGGCAACGTAGGAACGGCCCTCATCGCCGGCAACGCGAGCTGGTGCGCCCCGACCCCGAAGTATTGCCACGGCTGGGGCGGTCACGCCCTCGTCGGAGCGATGCCCGGATACACCCACCCGGTCTGGGCGAAGGTCTGCCGCCAGGACGACCCCGCGGTCTGCACGACCGTCCACGTCATCAGCTTCTGCGCCTGCGGCAACCACGTCATCGACCTGAGCCCGTATGCGTTCAAGCGGCTCGCCCCGCTGTCCCGCGGGATCGTGGCGGTCGAGGTGGAGACCTTGGACCGCATCACATTGCCCCCGACCGACACCGAGGAGTAGCGACATGCCCGACGCGATGAGTCGAGACCCGCTCGCCATCGTCATCCGTGACGCGATCGACACCGTTCCGGTCGCTGCCGCCGCGTCCTACGTCGCCGGTAACCCCTGCTCGGACGCGATGGTCGAGCACGTCATTCGCGCCCTGCACGCCGCCGGGTATCGAGTCGTGGCGGAACCCGTCAAGGGCATCGAAATGCCGAAGGCGTCGGGCTATTGGGAAAGCCCCGAGCATTGGGTCAACACGGTACCCGCCGCACCCACCGAGGAGGAACGCCAGCATGACCAGTGAGCGAGACATGGCACCGGACGCGATGTGGGACCCGCTGCTCGATGAAGCCGCCCACGATAGCCGCCTCTCTCACGATCGGGGCGCTGATGCTGACGAGGCGTGGAACGCGCTTGCCGTAGACCTCCGACACAACACCGGCTTCGGCGCTGGCGACCCCGGCGCGCTCATCAACCACCACCGGCCCGCCATCGAAGCCGCTCTACGCTCCGTCCCAGCCCCGACGCTGCCCATGTGCACGTTCCCCGGCTGCTCGTGTGCTGGGACGTTGCCCGCGATCCCCACCGACCCGTCATGAAGCGCATCCAGCGTCAGCGGACGAAGGGCTGGACCATGCCCGAGGGCGCGGTGTACGTCGGCCGACCCTCGCGCTGGGGCAACCCGTGGACGGTCGGCCATGCTGACCCGTGGACTGGCGAGCCGATGGACGCGGCTGGTGCCGTCGCCGCTTTCCGGTACGGCATCGATACCCCGAGCGGGCGTCAAGCCGTGGTCCGCGACCTCGGGGAAGCATCGTCGCTCGCGTGTTGGTGCTCGCTCGGCCAGCCGTGCCACGCCGACGTTTTGATCGACATCCTGGAGGCCCTGCGCGATGCCGTCTGACCCGCTACCCCTGAGCCCGGCCGGGAAGGCGCTCGCCACGACCGTCGAGGAACTGCTCGGCGTCCAGTTCAAGAGCAACGAGGCTTACCGCGGCTGGCTCGCCACCGCTGACCGACTCGCGATCGCCATCGAGCAGGAAGCGCGCACCCTCGCTCGCGCCGAGGTGATCGCGGAGATCGAGGCGCTGCCCGGAACCGAGCAGTGCTTCTGCGAGCATGACCGGCGTGTCTATGAGGGGAAGTCGGACCTGTACCTGAACAAGGAAGCCGTTCTCGCCGCACTTTCACGGCTGGGGGAGCGCGAGTGAGCGTAGACACGCGCGCGGGCACGGCGTAGGCTACGAAGATGCTGGCTCCTCGGCCAACGTCAGCTCGTGCCCCCCGGCTTGCCGGGATGCTGACCGACTCCGACGAAAGCGCGTGCTGATGGCGATCGACGTACCGTCCCTGGTCGCGGGCATCGTCATGGGGGTCGTCCTGTACGGCTTCCTCGACGTGTTCGTGGTCCCGGCGTATGGGCGATGGCTGAGGGTCCATGATGTCCGGCGGAGATGAGCGTGACATTCCCTACTACGGACGCGCCCGCATCCGCATCGCGACGCTGCTGAGTGGGACGGCCTGCGCCTTGGTCATCCTCGACGCCCTGCCCATCGACTATGAGCCGAGCATCGGCGTCATCGCCCTGCTCCTGACCACCGCGACCGTCCTCCTCGGCGTCGAAGCCATCAAGAGGATCGTCTCGTGAGCACCCCCGACCTCATCTTCGGCTTCGGCTACGTCGTGATGATGTTCGCCTCCTACACCTACGCCCTCCGCTCGAGGCTGCGCCGCTACCGCCGCCAGCCGAGCAAGGTCACCCGCCGCGAGCTCACCTTCATCATCCCGTTCTGGATCATGGCCGTGGCGTGGGCCGGCTCGCTCGCCCTCGCCTTCTTCGTCGACCTCACCGAATGGGGCCAGACCGTCCGCATCATCGTCACCTACGTCATCCTCGCCAGCGTCGCCACCCCGGCCATCCTCTCGGCGGTCGACGAGTGGACGCGCAACCGGGCCGAAGCATGACCCGCAGGGCCAAGGTCGCCGGCGTCATCGCCGGGATCGCCATCGGAGCCGCCACGCTCCTCGCGGTGGATACCCTGACCCCCAAGGTGGTCGAGGTCTGCGTGACCTACTACGAGGACGCGGGCCAGTCGGGCGACCACAACGCCGCGTGCGCCATCGGTGCCACCAACGTCCACGTCGCCAACTTCGGGAGCCTCACGGCTGGCCTCCACAACGGCTGCAACCGCGGCCTCAACCAGAGCTCGACCTGGAACGACTGCATCTCGAGCGGCAGTGTCGGACTGCTCCCGGCGAACACGAAGATCCAGTGGTGGCGCGACATCAACTACGGCGGCGGGCTGCTCGCTTGCTACGATGTCGACGGGACGCACACCTTCGACCTGTCGGGGACATCGGACCTCATCTCGTCCATGCGCATCATCGCGGGGAGCTGCTGATGACCGCCGACATCCTCGCCCAGCTCGTGTCGCACGACTACCTCCGGCGGGCATCGGAACTCGTGGACGAGGGCGACTCCGATGGCGCATCCTTGCTGGCGCGCGCCGCGCAAGCCGAGGTGGACGATCCCGAGACGGTCACCGGGCCGTTCTGCAAGTGTCCCGACTGCGTGGCCTACATGGTCATGGTCGCAAGGCTGAGGAGCATCGGATGACCGCCTACACGCAGACGCTCAAGCACGGCGACACCCTCACGGTCGACGTGGCCGCGGATCCCGTGGTGCCCCCGGTCGATCCGCCGCCCGTCCAGCCTCCTCCGAACGGCATCGAGGTGCCGGTCGGGACGCTCAAGACGAAGCTCGCAGCGGCCAAGGACGGCGACGTGTTCCTGCTCCGGGGAGGCGACCACGCCGCCCCGTTCATCATCGTCACGAAGAAGGTCACGATCCAGAACTGGCCCGGAGAGGTGCCGGTGCTGACGAACCCCGGACGCCCCGACTTCCTGTACCTGGAGACGGATGCCGTCATCCGGGGCATCACGTTCCGCTCGCAGTCGACCGGCTTCGATGACAGCCAAGGCGCGGCGCTGTCGGAGGTCCGATCCCCCACCGTCCCCATCGGCCTCGTGTGGTATGACGGCTGCACCTTCCTCGGCACGTCGAAGATGGTGAGCCGCGAACAGCTCGTCTACATCGCGGACAAGGGCAAGCCCATCACGGAGGTCCGCTTCACGAACTGCACCTTCGACGGACAGGGGTCGAACGGCTACGGCATCCACCCGTATGCGGGGCCGAGCCCGAAGAACATCAACGTCACCGACTGCACCTTCCGCAACCTCGACACGAACGCCGCGGTCCTGAACGCCGCCAACGCCTGCCTCGTCAAGGTCGACCGCTGCACGTTCGCGAACACCGTGACCTACGCCCGCGGCATGTATGGTCCGGTCGACGTGTCGAACTCCAAGCTGTCGGGCAACGCGATCGGGACCGTGAACAACCGGGGCGGCAACACATGACGCTCCTCGTCCTCATCGGCTCCCTCGCCGGCCTCATCGCCGGGGTGTACCTCGTGTTCTGGTTCCTCCGATGGGCCGTCCGATGAACCACCCCGAGACAGGCCAGCACCTCCCGCTCGTCCCGCCCGTCAGTCAGTTCGACGGCGGTCCGCACGCCTCGGAGAACTGCGCTGCCGCCTCGATGGCCCGCCTACGCCGGTACATGACCGGGATCCCCACGACCGGCACGCAAGTCCGCAACAACCAGAGCGACCAGGACGGCGGCATCTCCATCCCCGATGCCCTCTGCGCGCTGCGACGCATGGCCCCGATCGTGCGCCCGAACTGGGCCGCTCCGTATGACACCACGGCCAAGCCGAACCCCATCAACCGCATCGCCGGAGCGACCACGAGCGCGGGAATCATCCACCTCCTCGAGGAGGGCAACATGGTGGTGATGCAGGGCGACTACGGCAACCTGCCGGTCGAGTGGCGCGAGCAGAAGAACTTCACCGACGACCACGCCTTCACCATCGACGCGGTGTTCGGCACGAGCTCCACGCGAGCGGGCTTCGTGGTCGACACGATCCCCCACTACGGCACCGGCTACCAGGACCGGGTCATCCCG
>Ga0247677_1000039_pt1 | contig 9826 bp, 9 predicted proteins | sample CNK18_metaG_FD_182796 | JGI IMG/M metagenome (GOLD analysis project Ga0247677, IMG submission 182796) | Soil microbial communities from Purdue University Martell Research Forest, Indiana, United States - CNK18 | ecosystem: Environmental > Terrestrial > Soil > Temperate forest > Bulk soil | place... | reverse complement strand
CATGCTGACGCTGATGGGCGAGCCGACGACACCCTGATGGTTTCGCTGGTCGATATCGTACCGCAGACCCGCCCGGTGGCGCTGTCCATCGGCACCGTGGAGTTGCGCGGGCTCGGGCTACGGCACATCGCCGATCTGCTCGTGCGTTTCCCCGAGTTGCGCAAGCTGTGGGCCGGCGGCGCGCCTGCGCTCGATGTCGATACATTGATCGAGGCGGCGCCGGATGCGGTTGGTGCCATCATCGCAATTGCCGCCAGTCAACCGGAAGCGGCGGCGGCGATTGGCGACGCGCTGTCGATTGATGATGCCGCCGAGTGCCTCATCGCCATACGCGAGCTGACGATGCCGGGCGGTGTCGACCCTTTCGTCGAAAAGCTAAGCCGCCTGCTCGGCGCCGACGCGCTCCCCTCTGGCAAGGAAGCGGCTACGAATACGCCGCCGCCGCCGAGCAACTCATCGCATGCGGCCACAGCCCCGGCGACGTGATGAACTACACGCCGCGGCAGATCGGGGCCTTCCTCACCATCGCGCAGCACCGCCGGCGCCGCGAGCTTGCCGAGCAATTACACATCGCTACGCTCGGTGCGCAGGGCGAGCAGAAGGCAATCAAGGAAACGCTGAAAGAATTGAGCGACGATGCCCGATAACCTAACCATCAGCATATCGGCGAACACCGCCGCGGCGGAAGTAAATATCGCAAAGGTTGAGGCGAGGCTGCGGGCGCTTACTCGCGAGCGGCGCAAGGCCGCCGACGAGTTCGAGAAGACCGGCGACGATAAGCGACTAACAGCGGTCATTCCGCAACTCGCGGCAACCGAGAAGCAACTCGCTTCGCTGCGCCGCGAAACCGAGAAGACCAGCTCCGTCATGGACGTGCTGGCGACCAAAAGCATGCGCCGGCTGCTGACGCAGTTCGATAACGTCGGCAAGAGTGCGCAGAACATCGCAATGGTGATGGGCGGCGTCACCGGCAGCTTTGCCGGCGGCTTTCTCGCCGCGTCCGTTTTCAAGGGACTGGGTGTCATCTCCGAACTGCTCGCCGACGTGAACAAGAAACTGCGCGAATTGAGGGAGACGGCCAGAGAAACGGGGCAGCGCCCGGCCGTGGTCGAGGCGGCCAGGCGAATTGTTCAAAGCCAAGGTTTGGATGCTTCCGTTGCCGACAAGATCATGAGCAGCGGCGCCGAAGATTTCGCAAAGGCGAAAACCGAGGCCGGCAAGCCGATATCGCTCACTGGCGTCAAAGACCTGACAGACCGCACGCTGGAAGCGGCGAATGCGACCAATCAGCTCACTTCAGAATTCAGCAAACAAATCGCAACGCTGCGTGGCAGCAGCCCGATCTTATTCGATCTGGCGAAAGCCTATGACATCATTGGCGTCAAAGCTAAGGACTATCAGGATACGGTAGCGGGCGAGGAAAAATTTAACCGCGATCGAATGGTCGCGTTCGTTAAGCTGGCAGAATCCGGCAGGATGAGCGCCAGCCAGCTTAACGAACTATCCAAAGTATTATTCAAGGGGCTGCCGGCAGACTCGTTTCTGGAAGCGGCCCCGAAACTGATTGCCAATCTAGACGCCGAGATTAAGAGGCTCGGCGATATAGATGCCCGGATAAAACTCTCGAAGGCGGCAGATGCGGCGCGCGGGCAGCGTAATCAGGTCTTCTCCGATTGGTTCGATAGTATCGTCGATTTTTGGAACCGGATGGATATTGCGGCCAACAACTGGCAGACGAATTTTTTGACAAAAACCTTCCCGGAGTGGCTGGCGCAGCTTCAGAAGGATTGGACCGAAGGCTGGGATCGGATGTGGGCGGGCCTGCCGAACGGTCAGGATTGGATGGACCGCACCAAGGCGGCATTCGCGCAGATGTGGGAGGACATGAAAGCCACCGCCACAGCCGCGGCCGATGCGATTGCGGCGGCGTTCAACGCGGCAAAGCAGACGCTCTCCACCAGTTTCCCCGGTGATCCCGGCGGGTTCCCGGCGATGCCCGGCAATGCGGCGGGCGGCATGATCCGCGGTCCCGGCAGCGGCACCAGCGACTCGATCCTGGCGCGGCTCTCGAATGGCGAGTTCGTCATGCGGGCGCGTGCCGTCGAGCATTGGGGGCCGCGTTTTATGGCGGCACTCAACAACATGCAGAACCCGTTCGGCTACCGCTCGGGCGGGCTGGTGCCACGCTTTGCCGCGGGCGGCATGGTGTCCGCTCGGACGGCCGATGGCGTCACCGTCAACCTGACCTTTGCCGGCGGCGGCACCTTCGCGCTGCGCGGTGACGCCGCCATCGTCGGCGGCCTCACCCGCGAGGCGCGGCGCGCCGGCATGCTGTCGGCCGGTCGGCTAGCGGCGGCGATCAACTGATGGCTTCGGGCACGCTGCTGGAAATATCCGGCCCCGGCATCGCCGACTATTCCGCACGCGGCGCCACGCAGACACTTGACCCGATCGATGCGTCGGCTGTCATGGCGCGGACGGTCAACGGTGCGCTGATCGATCTCTCGCCGCCGCAGATGCGCCGGTACAAGAGCACCATCTCCTGCAACGACACCGAGACCCCCGCGCTCGACGGCGTGTGGCCGGGCATGGTGCTGACCGTCGATTGCGTGGCCGAGCTTGGCTATCTGACGGCCGGCGGCACGCCTCAGCGCACCGTCGTTACCGGCTCGGCGCGCACGTCCGGCGCGTGGAGCTATTACCGTCCGCGCCTCGATATGCGCGTCATGCAGTACAGCGTCAGCCGCGACGAATACGGCGCGATGACCGATTGGTCGCTGGACCTCGAAGAAGTCTAGATGCCCGGGCCGCATTACTTCGCCTGGGCCGACGAAGGCGAGACCTTCGACGCCACGATCCACAACCGCGAAGACGAGGCTGTGCTGTCGCTGTCGGTCAGCCAAAGCGAGGGCGACTTCGCCAGTGCCCAGGTCAACGTGCTGAACCCCGGCGAGGGGTTGCTCGCTCCCGGCCGGCAGCAATGGGCCTGGATCAGTTGGGACAACGGCTCAGCCATCGTGCCCCTGTTTCACGGGCGCCTCGTCGCGGTACCCGAGAGCATCGACGGCGAAGCGGTGCGGTTGCTGTTCGCCGCGAGGCCGCTCGACTTCGATGCGGCAAAAGCCTCGCTTGCCGAGACGCTGCGGGTGCTGCCGTACTACGACCCGGTGTGGATCTCGGGCAATCTCTCCGACGACGACGCGGTGCTGACCGGCTACGGCGCCCGCTGGCACATCGACCGGGTGACCTTGGCGCTATCGATCTCCGACGAGTTAGAAGGCGAGGACGGCACGCTGACCTTCGGCGAGGCTGACCACCTCTACGACGATCTGTCGCTGTCCTATTCCGAGCCGCCGCTCAACCGCGTCGAGATCGAGGGCACGCTGGCGTGGACGCAGGGCGGCATCGGCGAAATCGACCTGACGTGGCGCATTCAGAGCATCTTCGACCAGCACAAAAGCATCTACGCCCGCGGGCTCCACGGCGTCGTCGCGCGGCCGCAATCGGGCGTGATCTCGTCGCTGACCGGCAACGGGTTGATGAGCGATTGGCCGAAGCCGCTGGCGGAAGTCAGCGGCGGCTGGAGCGTCGGGGCCAACACCTATATCGAGGAAGCGCCCAAGAGCTTCCGGCGGTACGATTATCATGTCGAGTACCGGCAACTGGTGCCGCCGGAAGCACCCGCGGATACCGGCGACCCGCTGCTCGATGCCAACAATGCTTTTATGCAGCGCTACGGCACCGCCTATCATTACTTCGACGCATACACCGACTACAAAGTAGACTTTCCGATAGCCGCGCTGAAGCAGCGGACCTATTTCGATTGGAAGGCCGAACGGCCGCGCACCGAGATCGTGCGCTGCACGATGTTCGCCGACATCCAGCCGCTGCTCGCCGAGCCCGAGCTCGAGGAGAACGCGGCGAAGGTAACGGTGAGCGCACAGGATACGGTGACGGAGCCTGACGGCTCGGGCGCCATGCCGATCGGCGATGTGCGCCGCTCCAGCTACCTCAACACCGACCGCGGCGTGCAGAGCCTGCAGTACCTGCTGCTGCTCGGGCGCACCGAGCTGCGGCGCCGGGCGCGAGCCGTCGAAGTCACCTGCCGGGTGCCGTGGACCGCGACCAACATTACGGCGAGCCTGCGGAAGAATGCGCACGTCGTGGACTACCGCCTGCCGGGCGGCGAAGCCATCGGCAAGATTACCTCCTATGGATTCAACGCATCGGGCGAGGGGGATTTCAGCGTCAGCCTCTCGATCGGCTGCGCCATCGGGCGCGGCGGCACCGTATCGGCGGCGGCAGGCACGCTGACCTATGTCGACGCCGGTTACGTTGACGCCGGCTACCAGCAGGCGAGCGGCGCCGAGCTCACCCTGCCGACCGGCGACTTCGCGTGGCAGACGCTGGACGATTTCCCGATTAGCGACGACGGCACGAACCTTTTGACGATGGACGAGTACACCGCGGTTGATTCGATCACCCTCTCGGGGGGCATGGACGACCAAACCACGGTGGTTGCCAGCGTCAGCGATCCCATCGATGCACTGCGGCAGTATCCGAGCCGGGTGTGTGTGAGCTTGCGTCCGGTGGCCGGGATGAACTTCGAGACCGTGTTCACGCCTGCGATGGACCCGCTGCCGATCCCGCGGCTGATCGACCTTGAGGCGGCGGCGCCCGGCCGGATGGCGGCCTGATGCCCGGCGCACCGGGGTTGCCGACGTGGATGTCGTACAAGCGGCAGATTCAGTTGCTGCCGCCGCTCTCGACGGCGCGCGACTCCTTCGGCGGCAAACGCATCCCGCGGCTGCCGCCGGTCGAAGACGGCGAAACACCGCCGGGCCGCATATGTTGGGGCACCGTCGGTGATCTGCCGTCGCCCGAGGCGCTGCCGACCGTGAATTTCACTGTGGGCGGCGAGCAGTGGCAGGAGTGGGGGCGCAAGAGCGAGCGGGTGCGGATCGAGAACCCCGACGACCCGTCGCAGTACATTATGGACGACCGGCCAAAGAGTATCGACTTTGACAAGAAAGCAGGCGCGCAGTCGGCGCCGAACACCGCGGCAGAAGTACCGCAGGGCATGAGCAATTACGACAACACCGACGCATTCAAAAGTAACAACGGCGAGACGCGCACCAAGGTTCGCATGCACTACGTCACGCAGTCGTAATGTCCGACATCTCCACCGAAGGCTCGGCAGCAAAACCCTATCGCGAGAACCCGCCGACGCATTTTGTCGAGGTGCACTGGGGCGGCGGTAAAGCGGTGAAATGGAATTTCGCGCAGTACCTCTACGCCGGCCCGCTGACGGCTGTGCCGAACAGCCCGGCGGGTGTGCTCTCGATGTGGGTCAAGTTCTACCCCGAGGCGCTGCTTGAAAGCGGCCAGACGACGATCTTCGGCAGCGGCTGGCATGAGCTGTTGCTTGCCGTGACCGGCGGGGTCGCCACACCGATCTCGCCGGGCGTCAATCAGGCGAGCAGCCTGCAATTCGAGTTCGACGACGCAGCCGAGCCCGATGCCAGCAAGTATGCTTTTATGCTCGACGGCGAGATCGCGCTGAGCACGACCGGGCGCTGGTTTCACATCTATGCCGAATGGGACACGGGCGCCGGCTCGTTCGGGCTCAAGGTCAACGGGCGCTCGGCCGCCTCGCTGATCGCCACGGGCGAACCATTCGGTGCCAGCGGCTTTCCGTTCAACGTCGCCTGGGCCGCCACGCTCGATAACGCCGGCAGCCCGAACGTGAATCAATTCTTTCAGAACTTCGGTTCGTTCGAGCCGCCCGTGCGGCACTCGCTGGCCGAGTTCTGGCTCGATGTGAAGCGGCCGGCAGGCGACCCCGACGCACTGCCGCCCGGCACGCCCGGTCCCGGCGTGGACAAGTTCGTGGATACGGCAACCGGCAAGCCAAAGAGCCTCGGCACCAACGGCGAAATTCCGACCGGCAAGAAGCCGGCATTCTATTTCCGCCGTAGCGGTGCGCCCGACACCTTCGTCATCAATCGTGGCTACGGCGGCGCGTTCACCTTCGCCCGGCTGGCATCCGATTTTACCTCGTCGGACATCACCAATCCGGCACTGGACCCGCCGCTACATGAGCCGGAAGAACCGCATTTCACGCCCATCCCGGCGCCACCACTGGCCGCGGCGGCATAACAGAACATGGCGATCATCTATCGTACTGACGGCGCCTGGGGCACCGGGCAGGGAAGCAACCTTGCGCCCGCCCAGGTAGACGGAAATTTCTACGACATCGACACCCGCGTCACCTCAATCGAGGACAACCCGGTCGAGCCGGTCGTCCCGATTGCGATCAACATCGAAGGCTCGGCCTTTACGATGGGGTTGTCGAACGGCGACACCATCGGCCCGATTGCGATCACCATGCCGATGCCGACCTGGCGCGGCGATTGGAACCCTGGCGTTGCCTACAACGAACTAGACTTCTTCATCGCGCCCGATGGCGGCCTCGGCGCCGTCATGATCCCGCACACCAGCGCGGCCACGTTCGATTGGGGCGCGATTGATACCGGCACCGGGCTGCCGGTCTATCGGCAGCTTATCGGCGGCAGCGGCACCACCAGCGGCATTCGCGATCTGGTCGATGTCGCGCTCGGCACTCAGGCCGACAACGACATGCTCGTCTGGGACGGCCCGGCGAGCCTGTGGCGTAATGAGACGCCCGTGGCCGTGGTGGGCAACCTGCCGGCTTTCGGTGGCTCCACGGGCTCCACAGCGGGCGCCAAGGGCATCGTCCCGGCACCGGCAGCGGGCGATGACACGGCGGGCAAGTTCCTTTCTGCCGGCGGCGCCTGGGCCGTGCCCGCGGGTGGCGGCGGCGGTAGCACATCGCTCGCCGGGCTCAGCGATGTCTCGATCTCCTCGCCGGTCGACCTCAGCCTGCTCCAGTATCGCTCGGCCGATGGCAAGTGGCACAACGCCACGCTGGCCGCGCTCGGTTCGGGCACCGTGACATCGGTAGACAGCGGCACCGGGCTGGCGGGCGGGCCGATCACGGGTGCCGGTGTGCTCTCTCTCGCGCCGATTGCGACACTGAACCTGCTGGCGAACACAACCGGCGGCTCCGCGTCGCCGGCTGGCGTCACATTCTCGGTGCTTCTCGACGCAGCGGTGGGCTCGGTGCGTGGCAGCATCCTGCGCCGCGGCGCCTCCGGGTGGAGCGTGCTGACGCCGGGCACAGCAGGGCAATATCTCAAGACGGGCGGCACAGGGGCAGACGTGTCGTGGGACGCGCCGGCCGGCTCGGGCACGGTGACGAGCATCGCCACGACCGGCGGGATTACCGGCGGCCCGATTACCGGCAGCGGCACGATCAGCCTCGACCCCATAGCGGCGAGCCGGGTGCTTGCCAATATCAGCGGCGCCTCTGCCGCGCCGGTGGCGACCAGCGTGACATTGCTGCTCGACAACGCAGTCGGCGCGACGCAGGGCCAGATCCTTTACCGCAGCGGCAGCGCCTGGACGGCACTGGCTCCAGGCACTAGCGGTCAGGTGTTGACCAGCGGCGGCACCGCGGCCAACCCGTCGTGGTCAACCGGCGGTGGCGGCGGCGGCATCACGCAACTGACGGGCGATGTCACCGCTGGCCCCGGCAGCGGCAGCCAAGCCGCGACACTGGCGAGCACAGCCGTCTCGGCCGGCAGCTACACACACACCGCGATCACGGTGGACGCGAAGGGGCGGCTGACGGCGGCATCGACCGGCACATTGCCGATAAATTTCATTTTCAGCCTGGGGCAAGCCGTGCTGACCAACGCCGAGGAGGTGGCGCGGTTTATCCCGCCGGCCTGTTCGTTCCCGAGCGGCGGCGCGGGCAGCTCGGGCACGGCCGGCACCGCAGCCACCGGCAGTACGACATTGACGGCGGCGAAGAACGGCACGGCATTCGCGACCCTCGTCTGGGCGGCGGCAGGGACTGCTGCCACCGTCACGCTGGCGAGTACGACGACGTTCAACGGCACCAGCGATGTGCTGACGCTGACCGGACCGGCGACGGCCGACACCACGCTGGCGAAGATCGGGATCAATCTTGCCGGTACGCGCACCTGATGCCGACCGGCGGGTTTCTCGGGTATGCGCCGGCCGGTCGCAGCGGCGGCAATGCCGGCGTCAACTCAATCTTTCTAACCCCGCTCGTGGCGCAGCAGAACGGCTCGGCCGTTGCGCTGTTGCTGGATTGCTTCACCGCCACCGCGAGCACGACATTCAAGGCTCTGGTGTACGACGGCGCCCATAGCGTGCTCCTGGCGTCGAGCGCACAGTTCACCTCGACCGCGGCCAACTACAACCGATTTGCGTTCACAGCTCCGCTGAGCCTGGTGGCGGGCACGACATATTACATCGGCTATGTTTGTTCGACTTCCGCGCAGGTTTCGATTTCGACAAGCGGCGGGCCGGCGTCATGGTGGGTCAATGGCGGCCAGAGCGTTGCCAGTCCCGCCAACCCGCTGGCGGGAGGGGTCAGCCAGGCCGGTTCGCTGATGATGGCGCTGGAGCTTGACGGCGCCGGCGCGGCGGGGTTCGGGTACGGCCTCGACCAGGCCTCGACCGTCACACTGTCGGCGTCGAATACTGTAGCAACATATTCGGCCGCGACGGCACGTCAGGGCGCCCGCAGCGTCGTGACGAAGGTTTCGGGCACCGGCAAATGGTACGCCGAGGTCCTGGCTGGAGGCACGCTTAACAGTAACGTCGGCATCGGGGTCGCTACGGCCAATTACGGCCTCACCCTGGGAACGACGGCGCAATCCTACGTCTCGCTGCTGCCGCCGACCGGCATACTGCAAAACGCCGCCAGCACGACATTTCTTGGTCTCAGCTATGTTTCGGGCGACGTGATCGGCATCGCGTATGACGCCACGGCCAATCTGGTGTGGTTCGCCAAGAACGGCGGCAGCTTTTTCGGCGCGGGCTCGACTGCGGGCAACCCCGCGGCGGGCACGGGCGGCGCCGCATTCCAGGCGACCCAGTGGCCGGTGACGGTTGCCGCGTCCACCGGCTCCTCGGCAACCGCTGCCGTCCTGACCCTGCGCGATACGGCGGGCGCGCTGCAATACACGCCGCCCGCGGGGTTCTCGCCGTGGTCGGCGGCGACGTATCCGATAGTGGCGCGGCGGCGCGGCGTCATGGTTGTCGGGTGAGACATGCGAGGACAACGAGGATGGTGTCGGCGACTTAATACTTATCTGCGAGCCGAGGAGGGTGACATGATTCTCGAAATCCTATTCACCGTCGTGATGTTCCTGTGGCTGCTGACGATCCTGCCACTGCCGCCGATGGCGCAGTTTGCGTCGAGCAATGTGTTCTTTGCATTCGTCGCGGTGCTGTTGCTCGGGCTTTATATCTTCCTGCCGGCAATGCGGTGAGGTGGCGCATCTCGTCTTCGCCGCCACGCTTCAACTAATCGTGTTGCATCAGGTTGACGGCCGCGAGGTCGTCGTCAATCCCGCGCAGATTACGAGCCTTTATGCGGCGCTGCCCGGCAGGCCTAACCGCTTGGTGGCGCCGGGATCGCGCTGCGTTGTCATGTTGACCGATGGCAAGCATGTCGGCGTGATCGAACCGTGTGCTGCCGTTCGTAGGCTGATTGAGAAGAAATAGGCTATGAGCGAGAGGGCGGCAATTATGCACTTGACGGATAATTGCCGATCGAGGCCCGCCTTTTTATGTCGCGGGTAGCTTCTGCCACTGCTCGGCGATGATGCGCTCCATCTCCTGGCGGTCGGCCGCCGCCAGCGCGGCGCGCGCCTCTTCGAGATGCTGTTCGTTGGCGCCGAGCAGACCGGCGAGTTCGTTGCTGCTG
>Ga0247677_1000037_pt1 | contig 10151 bp, 12 predicted proteins | sample CNK18_metaG_FD_182796 | JGI IMG/M metagenome (GOLD analysis project Ga0247677, IMG submission 182796) | Soil microbial communities from Purdue University Martell Research Forest, Indiana, United States - CNK18 | ecosystem: Environmental > Terrestrial > Soil > Temperate forest > Bulk soil... | reverse complement strand
CGTGGTACTGAATCCGGCTCTCGGTGGCCCTGATGACAGCGGTCACGGCGTCCAGGTCGTTCGCCTTAGCGGCAGCGATGACGTCTTCGCTCAGCTCGATGATGTTGCGGTCAGCCATTGAAAAGCTCCGTTTCTGGTGGTCTCACTCGCTAGGGAGTGGGAGGAATTCCAGACACGGGCAGGGCTGTTCAGGGCATGGCAAAGCAGGCCCGATCGAACCCAAACCCGTAGGTAGCTAGGGGGTTCGGGGTGATCAGGCCCGCTGCCTGTAGCTGGCTCGAAACGTACGCCTGCGTTGTTCGGTTCTCAACGACTTAGGAAGCTAACGGACCGTCAGCCAGCGAACCGTGATCGTCGCTCTTCCATGGTCAACAGGGCCTACGACTTGCGGATGAGAGGTTGGGGGCAGGGTTACCGGTTCGTAACCCGCACACTCCAAGGTCGAACGCCTGCATGTGCCGTTTTCAACCGGCGTCGCTGACTCCAGAAAGTTTTACCTTCCCTCTACCTACGAAGCTTCGTAGGTTCAACGGAGTGCTGACCTGCAATGACGCTCAGTAGTCGGCTCCATAGAGACTCCCCCACGACCGACCGCCGATCTCCGCTTCCGCCACGATCGGCACCCCCATGAGATCGAACGTCATGCAGCGTTCGAACTCCCGTGCGATCTCCTCTGCCTCACCCTTCGGCGCGGACGCGAGGATCTCGTCATGGATCGGCAGCCGCATGTAGGGCAGCAAGCCCGCTTCCTCGGCGTGGATCAGCGCTTGCCCGAGGCAGTCACGCGCCGCACTCTGGCACGCGTAGTTGACCACCGCGTATGCGCGCTCACGGTCGAGCGGAAGCTGACGCCCGGTCACGGACACGTGCACCATGCCGCGCTGTCGAGCCTCGCGCTGCCAGCGGGAAGACGCGCGCTTGATTTCCGGGTACAGGCGGTCGTACGCGTCGACTGCGCGCTGAATCTCCTCCACCGACGCGCCAGTCTGGCGGGCAATGGTGGCTGCCCCACCGCCATAGACCTTTCCGAAGCCTGCACCCTTGAAGACTTTCCGGTCTTTCTTAGTCGCATTACCGCCACGGATCGTGTCAGCGGTGAATTGGTGGATATCGAACTTCGCGCCGCCGGACCGGAAACCTTCCGTCATTTTCCTTACGCCTGCCAGCGCGGCGAGAACGCGCATTTCTACGGCCTGAAAGTCGGTAGAGATGATCACATGCCCCTCGTCGGCCAGCAACGCGCGCCGGATCATGAAATCCCCAGAGGGCAGAGTCTGGGTAGCAGGCTTCGTAATCGACATCCGGCCCGTGCGCGCCTGTAGCGTGTCGATATTCGCGTGAATGCGCCCGTCCGCGTCCGCTGTCTCAAGGAACGTCTGCACGTACGCGCTGCGCCACTTCCCCGCGCGCTTTGCGTGGAGCACAGCGACAGCGAGAGGGTTGGGCGTCCGAGTGCCGAGCGGCTGCCATTCCCGATCAAAGTCCGCGAGCTGAAGAAGCACCGCTTTGTCAACCTTGACCGCTCCGCTGTCCGTGCGCTCCGTCAGCGTCTCCCCCATACCCACCAGGGCTTCCGCGAGTTGCTTCGTGCTGTTCACGCTGTCGACGCCATACCGCGCGGCGACTCCCGCAAACTCCTCGGCTTCCGCTGCAAGGGTGGCGTCCAGCTCGCGCGTGTAGTCGACGTCCAGCACAAGGCCCGTGCGCTGCATGATCGCGCAGATACGCGAGATTTCGTGCTCATACGGGATGAGTGCCTGCCGCACGTCCATGCGCGTGAGGAGGTCTTGCAGCTTCGGCGCGAGCCGCGAAGCGTAGACGACGTCAAGTCCCGCGTACAGAAGGTACGTTGGGTGCGTCAGCGGGATGCCCGCCCAGCCTGTTGCCTTCGTGAGCCCAAGGGAGCGGAAAACCGCCGTGAGGTCCCCCTGCGTGTCCGGCGCTGAGGGGTCGATCAGCTTCGCCGAAAGCGGCTTCAGGGCAGCACCTAGGCCGCCTTCCATCTCCTGGCGAGGGTCAACAAGCTTCGCCAGGATGCGCGTGTCGAGCGTGCGCGGCGCGAGGCCTTCCAGCGGGATGCCCGCGTGGCGGTCGAGAACCAGCCAATCGAACGGCGCGTTATGGATGATGAACCGGCGAACGTTGCGAAGCGCCGTGAGCGCCGCCTCAACGAACCGGCCACCCATCTCCCAGAGGATGACGAACGCCGTGTCGGCAGTGCCGAATTGGACCATGCGAAGCCGATAGCCGGGCGAGAAAATGTCGAGTCCGGTCGTCTCGGTGTCCAGCGCGACAGGGCCCGCCGTTGCGGCAGCGCGAACCCAATCGAGGAAAACATCCAGGTCCGCGCTGTCCTCGGGAACGAAAATGTTCACCGGTTCGCCCGCCACGCTGTATGTGAAGTTCTGCATGCTCTCTCCTCATGCGAAAGGGCCCCACATACGAAGCTTCGTAGGTAGGGCCCCAGCTGGACGTACTACTTGGCGAACCGGTCCGCCCAGTGCTCCGGCAAGATTTCGGAGTACTCGATGTGCATGTCTCCGGGCTCGCCGACGCGTTCGAAGATCCGAAGCCCCTTTGTCCCGACCGCCATTGAGCGGCGAACGGCTGCCTCGCTGTCGTGCCCGACCCAAGTCACATTGCGCTGAGGCCTCGGCTTGTAGGTGAGATACGGCTGAACTTGCATGTCACGCTCCCTTGTTGAAAATGCCCGGTCCGGCCGGAACGTCAGTCGGCGAACCCGCCATTTGAACGCCCATCAGCGCGATGCCGGAAACGGTCTTCTTCCGCACCGCCCCACGCTCTTCCATGGCGTCGTAGAACGTACGGCGCGTCCAACGCTCCTTTTGCGGGAGGTTTTCGGCTTCGCACCAATCCAGGTAGGCGCTGAATGCCTCGCTGCCGTTGATTACCGCCGTATCCGCCGCGCGCTCCAAGACGCCCGGGAAGAAACCGGCGAGCTGATCGCTGGTCTCGCGGTATTCGCGGCTTGCGCTGGTGATCACGGCCGGGTCGTTCAGCCCGCTCGCGTACCACTCGACAGCGCCACGGACAGCCCACGCGGCAATCCCTTCGGCTTCTGCCAGGAGCTTCGTGTCAAGGTCGTAATCCCGCTCATGCGGCGCGAACCACCGCTTGAAGGGGATCATCTTGACGCGACGCCAGAGACCCTCGTCCTGCCCGCGAAACTTCGGTTTGTGGTTGGTGGCCAGCATGAGGAGAAACGTCGGCTTGAACTCGAAGAACTCCTGGCGGAGGAAGCGGGCAGCGATCATGTCCTTACCGGTCACCCGCTTGAGCACGGCTTCGCTCATCGGCTTGCCGCTCTCCCCCTCGCTGGCCATGACCAGACGCGCACCACGAAGCGCGGCAACGTCGTTGGGGATCCCGCCGGAGGTCTTCTCCTCGAAGGTGGCGAACGGCGTCGTCTTCGAGACGTTGCGGAAGACAGCGGTAAGGGTGTCCGTCAGGACGGATTTGCCATTGGCTCCCTTGCCCCACAGCACGGTGAAACACTGCTCGCTCGTGTGGCCGGTGACGCCATAGCCGATCAGCCGCTGAAGATAGGCCGGAAGCTCCGGGTTCCCCGGGAAAATCTCCCGAAGGAAACTCTCCCAGCGCGAACATTCGGCCCCCGGCCGATAGTCCAGGTCGAGCCCGTACGTCAGCATGTCGGTTTTCGCGTGCGGGCGAAGCTTTCCGGTGCGAAGATCGACGGTGCCGTTCCGGAACGTCAGCAGGTCGGGGCGGTCGTCGAAGTCGGAGCTGCGCACGTGCACGCTAGGAACTGACTTCAGCTCCGTGAGTAGGTCGTTGATACGCGTGGTCATGGTGAAGCCCCGGGCTTTCTGAGTCTCACCAGCGAGCACGAGAGCCGCGCCCATCCGGTGGACTTCCTGCCGGACCTTCACTTCGCTGCGCTCCCACACGCGACCGTTCCACACGTAAAAGCCAAGGCCGGGCGCGTACTTGATACGGCCGTCCGTCCACGCCACCAGCGCATGCGCGTTCATGGCGTCGGACTCGCCGTACCGCTCGACCAAACCCGCGTACATGCGGGCGGCTTCGCGGCCTTCATCGCGGGACACGACGTCGGATCCGGTCCGGTCGTCCAGGTCAGCGGCGAGAGCCTCCGCCTGCGCCTCATGCGCCTGCGCAACGGGCTTTGCGGCCTTGACAGCGGAATGGAGCGCCGCCGCAAACGCCTGCGGATCCCGCGCGCGCCAGTCGGTCAAGTCGTCCCCGCTGTGCGGGATTTCGAGCGTGTAGACGTCCACGCCGTGGGCTTTCAGCGCGTCAGCGAGTCGGCGAGTGAAGCTCTGTCCCGCGCTGTCGTTGTCCCCCGCCACGATCACCTGTGTGTGCCGGAGACCCGCCGCGAGTTCCGCCGCAAGCTCGGGCGACGACGCCAGCGAAGCGCCGCGCACGGCCACAGCGTCGTAGCCCACAGAAACGGCTGTGAGCGCGTCTCCCGGCCCTTCCGTCACCAGGGTGACCCCGTAGCCCCCCTGGCCCCTGAAAACGCCGTAGAGGCCCCATCGCTGCCCTTCCGGGTTCTGCAAGCCGACCCAACGGCCGGGGCACTTGCCGGAGAGGTCCCGCCCCTGCAAGCCACGGGCTACGCCGCGAAAATCACGGAAAGGCACCGTAAGGCGCGGGTACGACGTGAACGCCTTAGACAGGCACGGCATGGTGTGCTGGCCGCTGAAGCCGAGACCCATGTCAGCGGCGGCATCCTGGCTTATACCGAACCGGTCCGCGAGATAGGCCCGTGCCCACTCCGCGCCGCCCTCGAAGGGGTCCGCCAGCGTTGCCGATGTGGCGTCGATGTAGACAGCGAGACGGGAGATCAGACCGGCGTTAGCCTGCGAACGCGGTTCCTTCGAAATGGTCGAGCCGGGTCCGCCCGCGTTGAACATGTCGCGCCACTCCAGCCCGGCAGCGTGCACGACATCGCCCGACTCGCAACCGGCGCGGCACGTCAGCCGCACCTTTAGATCACCGCCGCGCCAAATGCGGAGCGACGGACGGGAGTCGCCGTGCGCCGGACATAGCGCGAGGTAACCCCCGTCCGCTTCTTCGCTGACTTCGGCGAAGCGAGCGAGCACATCAGAGAAAAGCATCGTTTTTCCTTCCGTTGCTCACTAGGGAGTGGGAGGAGTTCCAAGAAACGCGATGACCGTGAGCCACAGCAGCGCCAAGCCGAACAGCGCGAACAGGAAAGCTTCATTCTCGTCACTCGGATGTCTCATGTGCCGCCCCTATCCACTCAGCGAGCGACTTAGCGCCCTTCGACAGATTGCAACCGGCGCACGCCGGAACGATGTTGGACTCAACGTCGGTGCCACCACGGGACAGCGGGATCACGTGGTCAAGGTGTGTCGCGCGTTCGTCGCAGTAGCAGCACCGCCACCGCCAGCGGCGAAGAATCGCCGTACGGCTGTACTCCGCATGCTCGACCCCGTACGCCTCAGCGCGCCGCTTGTGCGTGAGCGTGTGGCGCTTGTCCGGCGGCAACGACCGGTAGTAGTTCTTGACGTGTGCCACGCGTCGTTTGTTGCGGCAGCTTGCACACGCCCGAGACGGTTTTTTTGCCTTTCCAGCGAGGAACGCCTCAGGGGGCTTCTCGCTGCCGCATAGCTCGCACCTCATACCCACCTGATTTCTGCGCCCCGCACGTGAGCCACGCCGAGCGCATCCCAATACCGTGACCAGTCGGCCCGGTAGATCGAATCCTGCGCAACGAAAACAACCGTTCCCGCTGCCGCCTCTCGCACGTCCCCAATTGCCGGGGCTTGCGCACGACTTATGAACAGCACTTCTCAACTCCCAAACAGCGAAGGGCCGGACAACTCGCAGTGAGTCATCCGGCCCCTACTGGCTTGCCCGCTAGGGCACTACGTCCGGCACGACCAGCCGGACATGTTCAGCTGCGATCCATACTGCGCGGCTCGACTTGCGCCGGGTAAACCCGCTTTCCTCGCCCGTCGGCTTGACCAGGAGCATGGGGCGCAAGCGGCCCCCAACCTGTCGCGCTGTCACCTTCTGCACGACAGCGTCAGCCATGCGCACGCGGTTTCCCTGCCGGGTCGAATAGGCGACAAGATCACCCGCGTAGAGTTCATCGCCCGCGTAGTCCGTGACCGTCCCGCGCTTACCCATCGGCTCAGCCGCCGAAGTAAGACGAGAGGATCACGGACGGGGCGGTCTGGCGGCCGTCGTGCAGTCGCTCAACGCGTGCGTTCGAGCCGTCCGCCTTGAAGCCCTGAAAAGGCTGCTCAGCGGGACCGCGAAGCACCTCGCGGAGCGCCTGCTTGGGGCCGGACGCGCGGACGATCATCGCGTCATACTCCCCGAGGTCGGTAGCGTCAGAACGGGTGACAAGGTAGAACGCCATCTCTTACTCTCCTGAGGTTGGTGAGCGCTTGCGCGAGGGTACCTACGAAGCTTCGTAGGTTCAGCGGGGGTCGGCGACTGCCGCGCTGTAGGACTTGACCACGCGAAGCACGGGCTTGCAGAAACTAACGGTCTTGCCCTTCATGGGGCCCTTCTTTGCCACGTACTCAACTTCCTCGATCTCCAGCTCAGCGAGCGCCTCACCTTCGATGCGGGCGAGCTTGTCCTCCGCCTCATGCAGAACTTCAGCGAGGGTCCAAGAGCCGGTCTGGAACTTGAACATGCCCAACTCGGGGTCATCCGCGAGCCGGAAAGTGATCGTGATGGACGGGGCCGGGCCGGTGTAGTCCTTCGATGCCGCCTTACGCTCCGCCATCAGCTCCGGGCAGTAGCACGGGCGGCCCTTCTTCTCGTCCGGCGAAAGGAAGTTGACCCCGTCGCAGTGGTGGACGAGCTTGCCCCTGTTCCAGAGCTTCATATCCGCATAGATGGCGGACGGGCCGTCCAGGATGATCTGAACCTTTGACGCAGAGGTCTCAACGTCGATGAAGTTCTCGGAGGTGCTGCCCTCGTTCTCAACGGGCGAACCGCCGAAAAGCTGAGCAACAGCGTCCGCCACCTCCGGGTCGCCGGTCGAGACGCGCCACTCGGTAAGCGCCAGCGGCGTGCCGTCGATCGCCTTGCCGCTGTGGAATCGGCCTACGGTGTCATCGGAGAAGCTCTGACGCTCCTTCGGCTTCGCGTCGGGGTCGGTTTCGAAAATGCGCAGTGCCATTCTGGCTCCCTCGGGTCTTCGGAGGTTTCCCCTCGCTCTACTTACTAGGGAGTGGGAGGAATTCCAGAAAACGAAAAACCCCCGACCGAAGTCGGGGGTTCTTAGCTTTGTGCTACGCCGCGCTGTAGTCACTCAGCCCGTAATCGAGCGCGCGCGACCACGGGTGGTGTTCGTCCTGCTCCATCTGCATGCGCTGTGCAGCCGTAAGGAATCCGACCGAAAGATCAGCGGTGACCGCATCGCGAATGAACCCGCGCACGGGCCACCCTTCGAACTCCTCCATAAACTCCAGCGGAACGCCAAGACGGCTCAGCACGTGCCCCCACACGCAACCGGGCGAAGCCTCGCCGGTCTGCTCATCACGGTGCACGTAGAAGCACTCGTTGCCCTGGTCATCGTTCCGCATGTGGTCCGGCGCGCTGTAGATGAAGTCCGGCTGTTCCGCCACCACGTCCTGAAGGGTGGCGATGATCTGAGCTTCGGTTACGTCGATCTTCTCGAACACTGGGCACTCCCTAGCGAGTTGGTCTCTTGCTCACTAGGGAGTGGGAGGAATTCCCGTTTACGCCTTCGGTGGCACCACGGCCACGCTCACGGACGCCTTCGCCAGCCAGTCAGTGACCACCTGAAGTACCGCCTGCGGGTCGACAGCGCCACCAGCGCCGGACACGGCCTTGATAGCGTTCATCAGGTCCGTGTACTTGCGGTCCTGGTCGGGCTGACCCTGAGCCCATACAGCGGCAGCCACGCTGTTCGCGTTCAGGTTGTCGTGCGCCGCGCTGATCAGCGAGTCCCAACCCTGCGCACCCGGCGGGACGTTGCCGCTCAGAGCCTGCGCGAGCCACCAGAACACCGCAAAGGCGTTGGCGTCGCGCACAGCCTGCCCGCTTGCTTCCTCGCGCACGAAGCGCCGAATGTCGTCTTCCGTGAAACCGGCCAATGGATCCTCCTGAATTGCCGCGCCTGCTGCCCAGACGCGTAGTTCGTCGATGCTGCCGAGCGGGCAGTAATCGCTGTCTACCGGGCTGTCCGAGTACTGATGGAAAAGCCACGACGCGCGAATACCCGGATCTCCCGCGCCACGGCCAGCGGTAGCAATCCAGAGGAAATCCCCCGCATTGCCGCTGGTGTCTACGTTGTTCCAATAGTCGACGTTGCAGTACATGCCGACTCGGTGGCCCGGCATCTTGGCCTTGACGTAGGCCAGCCAAGATTCCTTGTACGCCATCTGCGCGGCATGAGTCACGCCTGCATTCGCGCTGTCGTAACCCTCCCAGTCAAGGACGATCAAGTCCCCCGGCTGCCAATCCACCTGCGACAGGAAGTAGTCCGCCTCAGCGTGCGGGTCGTTCCGCATGTGCGGGTAGTGGTAGAAGCCGACCACCAGGCCGTTCGCCCGCGCGTGGTCCCGCTGTGCCCGCCAGCGCGGATTGACGTAGGAAAGGCCCTCCGTCACCTTCATAAACGCGAAGCTGAGCCCGGCCGTGCTCGGTGCGCTGGACTGGTAGGAACTCCAGTCCTGTCCGTAAATCCCCATGAGCCCCCTTTCTGTAGGCATGGGAAAATCCCCGCCCCGGACATTCCGAGACGGGGAAGCTAACGCGCAATTACGCCGCCGTAGGCGCGCTCTCCCACTTTCCCGCGTCGTTGTGGTCGAGCGTCACCTTGAACACCTGCCGGGTCTGGGAATGCCAGACGCAGACGCCTTCCGGGTTACCGAAGCCCGGGGAAGCGACAGAGCCCGATATTTCCAGCTTCGCCAGCGCAACCCGGATGCGTGCCTCGCTGAAAGTGCCGTGGTACAGCACCGGAACGGGCTTCACGATCACGCCACCAACCAGCGTAGAAACGGTCTTGTGCCGGTCGGTGTTGAACAGCGAGAAATTCCGGCCGGACTGGTTGTACCCGCGCTGGATCCCCTTGCCCCACCACTCGCCGAAGTGGACGCCCGGTCCGAGAAGCTCAATCAACTGAGCGGCGTTCTCGCTGACCCACGCGGCGAAACCGTAGTTATCAGCGCCCGGGTAGATCAGCCGGTTGCGGGACTGAGCTTGGACTGCGTAGGTGCCGGGAAGCTCCGGGTTCTCCGTGATGTGAATCGCGGCGTTGGTGCCGTCGATCTTCTCGGTAACGATGATGTCGCGGAACAGTCGGGGCGTCTTGGGCCACGCGATGAACTCAACCGCCTTCGGCTCCGGCTCCGGCTCCGGCCGTTCTACTACGGCGTCAATGCCAGCACGCCACCAGCGGACAGACATCGTGTTCTGATCCCACCAGCGGGAGATGTTTCCGGGGACGGGAAAGCCTCGGTACTCGGAAGGTGCCACTGTCTCTCCTCAGTAGTTGGCGATCTCGGGGTGATGCGTGCGGCAGGGGCGGCCGTAATCACCTTCTTCGATTACGCCGTTCCCCTTGAATTCATGCAGGCGCTTCAGGCGCTTTTCAGCGAGTTCGAGCGTCGCGTACGGGCCCCACACCTTCCCGCGCGGGTACCCGAAAGTTTCTATGGTCTGGACAACGCGGAAGGTGCGGTTCTCGAAGAAGCGGCTCACGGCTGCGCCTCCCATGACACAGCGGCCACCTCGACAACTCCGGCAACATCGTTGTGCCGGTTCCAATAGCTGTTTCGGGCGGTCGTGATCTTTGCCTTCGCTGCTCCCGGAGTAGTGAACGGACCGTAGATGAATTCACCTGTGCGCCCATCCGGGGAGGTGACCGTGACGACAGCGCGGTAAAGGTGCTCATTCGTGCGGTTCATCATGCGCGCCATTACTTGCCCCTCCGCTGCGTTCCGGTCTCCAGCTCACTCGCCGACTTCGCCAGTGCGCGGCCAATGACGGTCTTGTGTGCCTCGCGGTCCCAATCGAAGGTCTTGCGAAGCGTCAGGAAGTACTCGAAAACGTCAGCGTCGATGCGGACCGGATAAAAAGCCCACTTCTCCGCTGTGATGTGCAGGACCGCACCGCCATCGAAGGTAGGC
>Ga0247677_1000036_pt1 | contig 10243 bp, 10 predicted proteins | sample CNK18_metaG_FD_182796 | JGI IMG/M metagenome (GOLD analysis project Ga0247677, IMG submission 182796) | Soil microbial communities from Purdue University Martell Research Forest, Indiana, United States - CNK18 | ecosystem: Environmental > Terrestrial > Soil > Temperate forest > Bulk soil... | reverse complement strand
CTCGAGATTGGTATGGGTGGCGCGCAGCAGCTCCAGCCGGTCGACCTTGGGACCGCGGTGCGTCTTCTCGTGCGGCCGGATGCGGCGGGTCTCGTACGGCTCGGTGGCGGCCGCGGCGAACATGCCGACGCGCGTGTGGCGCTCGCCCGCGGGCGTTTGAAACTCCTGCGACACGACGTACACCGCGGGTCCCGGGTCGCGCACGAACACGCCCGCAGCGCGCCATTCGGCGAGCTGGACGGCGGCGGCGCGGTAGCGGTTCGCGTCGCCCGCGGCTTCCGGCAGGATGAGGTGGACGATATTGTGCGGGTCGGCGGCGGCGTAGCGGCGGCGCTGTTCGTTGGAAATCACATCGTACGGGGGCGCGATGAGGCGCGAGAGCGCCGCTCGATCGGCGTAGCGCTCCCCTGCGAACGGCGAGACCAGCAGTGAATCGACACCCATCCTAGCGACGGAGACTCCTGTGGCGTTCCGCGAAGCTCAGGCGACGGTCGACGAGTGGATTCGACAATATAAGGAAGGCTACTTCCCTCCGCTCACGATCCTCGCCCGGCTCACCGAGGAGGTGGGCGAGCTGGCGCGCGAAGTGAATCATCGCTTCGGCGAGAAACAGAAGAAGCCGGGCGAGGCTGACGGGGACCTTGCGCTCGAGCTGGGCGACGTCCTGTTCGTGGTGATCTGCTTCGCGAACGCCCAGGGGATCGATCTCGATCAGGCGTTCGCGGCGGTGATGACGAAGATCAGGACCCGCGACGCGGATCGGTGGACCAGGAAGGAACGCTGATCTCTTCGAGAATCCGCTCGTAGGAGAGCAGTCGGTCGGGGTCCACGCGCCCCGCGTCGGCCGCCGCGCGCACGGCACAGCCCGGCTCGACCTTGTGACGGCAGTTGTCGAAGCGGCATTGATCGAGCAGCGGCCGGAAATCCGGAAAGCAGGCAGCCAGCTCATCGGGCGCGATACCCCACGCGCCCACCTCGCGCATCCCCGGCGTATCCACCACGTAGCCGCCGACCGCCAGCGGCACGAGCTCGGCAGCGCGCGTCGTGTGCGTCCCGGTCCGCCATTTCTCGCTGATCGCGCCGATGCGGAGCTTCAGCCCGGGCTCGAGCGCGTTCAGGAGGCTCGATTTGCCGACACCAGACGCCCCGGTGAAGACCGTTTCGCGTCCCCGCAACAGATCGCGCAGCGCGGGGAGTCCCTCCGGGACCTTCAGCGACGTGGCGAGCACCTGATAGCCGGCCGCAGCGAAGCGCCTGCTGAACGTCTCGACCACCGCGCGATCGAGCTCGACTTTGTTGACGACGATCGCCGCTGGAATGCCGTTCGCTTCCGCGATCACAAGCATGCGGTCGAGCATCCGCGGGTTCGGCTCCGGATCGCGGGCCGACGCAACGACCACGACCTGGTCGACGTTGGCCGCGATCGGCTGGGCACGGCGCACGCTGCGCCCGCCGCTCGCTTTGCGGCGGGCGAGGACGCTGCGGCGGGTGTGAACGCGCTCGATCGTCGCCGGACCGTCGCGGTGCAGCGCCAGCTCTACGATGTCTCCCGCAACCACCCGTTCGTCATCGTCCTGCTTGAGTTTGCCGCGCAGCACCGCCGTCACTTCCCCCTCCGGCGTATGCACGCGGTACTTGCCGCCGCCGCTGTGGGTCAACACGACGCCGGTCGTCATGCGCCGCGTCCCGCCACGCAGGCGTCGAGGTGTGACTTCACTGCGGCAAGCGAGAGCGCCAGCACCGGCGCCAGGGCTGCATCGGGGGTTGGGCCGAACGCGAGATAATCGGTCTCGAGGTGGCCTACGGCCTTTTCGCCGGCGTCGGACCAGCGCACGAACAGCAGGGCGGCGCCATAGCGGCCGGACGGATCGGGATCGTCGTCGACGAGGGTGGACACGGTGTAGGCGGCGCCGTCGGTGCCGCCGAATGCGGGAGGGCGCCGGTGGACGCGGACGTATCCGCCCAGCGTCCCGTCGTCGCTCACCGGCGGCCTCCGTGCAGCGACTCCCGCACGATGTTGCCGAGGACGAATCCGATATTGGCGGGGCGCTCGGCGAGACGCCGCATCAGGTAGGGATACCAATGCGTGCCGAACGGGATGTAGACGCGCATCCCGTACCCCGCCGCGCGCAGCTCCTGCTGCAGGTCGCGGCGCACGCCGTACAGCATCTGAAACTCGTAGCGCGACTGCTCGATGCGCCGCCCCTTCGCGAATGCGCGGGCGTGAGTGATGATCTTCTCGTCGTGCGTGGCGACTCCCGGGTAGTTGCCGTGCTCGAGCAGGCGCTCCATACACGACACGTAATTCGCGTCGACCTCGCCCTTGTCGGGAAACGCGATCTCCGCGGGCTCCTTGTACGCCCCTTTGCAGAGCCGCACGCGCGCGCCGAGCGCGATCATGGCGTCGACATCGGTGGCGGTGCGTCGCAGATAGGACTGCAGCACGACGCCCACCGTATTCCCGAACTCCGGATACGCCGTGCGCGTGAAGAAGTCGAGGGTGCGTTGCGTGTAGGCCGAGCCTTCCATGTCGATGCGGACGAACGAAGCGTATTCGCGGGCGCGCGTGAGGATGGCGCGCAGGTTGTCGCGACACAGCGCCTCGTCGATGTCGAGACCCATCTGCGTCAGCTTGACGGAGACGTTCGCTTCCGCCCCCGCCGCATGGATGCGGTCGAGCAGCTGCAGATACACGTCGCGAGCAGCGCGCGCCTCCTCAGGCTTCGTGACCGACTCGCCCAGGAGATCGAGGCTCGCGGAGATGCGCGCGGCGTTGAGGTCCTGCAGCGCCGCCATCGCGGTGTCGATCGTCTCCCCGGCGACGAAGCGAGAGGCCAGCCGCCCGGCGAGGCGGCTCTTGCGGACAAAACGGAAAATGCGGGGCTGCTCGCTGAGCCAGAGCAGGCTGGCACGCAGCATCAGGTATAGAACCGGGCGCGGGACCGTGCGTGCTCCACGATCGCCTCACTGGGGGCGAAGCGTGGGCCCAGTCGCTCACTGAGCCGCTGCAGCTCGGCAAAGAGGCGATCAGCCCCGAGGTCGTCGAGGTAGCGCAGCGGCCCGCCGCGGAAGGGCGGGAAGCCGAAGCCGTAAATGGCGCCGATGTCGCCGTCGCGGGCGGTGCGTACGACGCCATCGGCCACGGCGCTCGCCGCTTCGTTCAGCATCGCGTAGGTGAGACGCTGCACGATTTCCGCGCTGGGAATTCCGCCATTGGGCTGCACACCGAGCAACGGATAAATCGCCGCATCGACATCACCCTTCTTCCCGTTGTGGTAGGTGTAAAAGCCCTTCCCCGCCTTGCGGCCGAGGCGGCCGTCCTTGACCAGCGCACCGAGGGCAGGAGGGGGAGTCATCCGTTCACCGAACGCCGCCTGCAACACTTCTCCTGCGTGCTGTGCGACGTCGATGCCCACCTCGTCCAGCAAGGTGATCGGCCCGACCGGGAACCCGAACTGCACCATCGCGGCGTCGATGTCGTCGGGGCGGACACCGGACAAAAGCAGGTACGCCGCCTCGTTCATGTACGGCCCCAGGATGCGGTTCACCCAGAACCCTGGCGCATCCTTCACCACGATCACCGTCTTACCAAGCCGGCGGCCGAAGCCGACGGCGGTGCTGACGGTCTGCGGCGCGGTGGCCGCCGTCGGGATCACTTCGAGCAGCGGCATGCGGGCCACCGGCGAGAAGAAGTGCATCCCGATCACCTGCTGGGGCCGCCGCGACGTCTCGGCGATCCGGGCGATCGGAATCGTCGACGTGTTGGAGGCGAATACCGAGCTGGGGGGGAGCACCTCCTCGCACTCGCGCAGCACCTGCTGCTTGACCGCGAGCTCTTCGAACACGGCTTCGATCACCAGCTCGGCACGGCCGAAACCGGTGTAGTGGTCGCTGCCGGAAAGGAAGGCAATGAGCCGCGCGTGCTCGAACTTGGTGATGCGCCGCCGAGTGAGCCGGTCGTTGATGATGTCGCGCGCGGCGACCAGGCCTTTGGCCACGCGCACCAGGTCGGCGTCCTTGAGCCGCACGTCGATCCCCACCTGCACGACGGTCGTCCCGGCGATGCCGGCGCCCATGAACCCCGACCCGACGACCGCCAGGCGGCTGACCTCGGCGGGCGGCGGAGCCCCGGGGACGCCCAAGTCCTTCTTCAACTCGCGGGTCGCGAAGAAGATCTGCACCAGCTTGCGCGACACGTCGCTCAGCGCGAGCTGCCCGAACAGCTGCGCCTCGCGCTTCAGCCCTTCCTTCACGCCATGGCTCAGCCCGTGGCGCACCGCTTCGAGCGCGGCCAGCGGCGCGGGATAGTTGCCCCTGGTCTGCGCCAACACCTGCCTCCGCGCGAGGTAGAACACGAGAAGCCGCCCCAGCGGATTGCCATCGAGCACAGCCCCCAGGAACCCGCCGCCCGAACGCCTGCGGAACGGCGCCTGGGCGAGCCGCAGGGCGGCGGCCAGCGCGATGTCCTTGAGGATCGCCGGCGGCACCAGCTCGTCGACGATCCCCAGACGGAACGCTTTCGCCGCCCGCTCGCTCTTGCCCGCGAGGATCATGTCGAGCGCGGCGCGCGCGCCGATGAGCCGCGGCAGGCGTTGACACCCGCCGGCGCCCGGCAGGATGCCAAGCTGGATTTCGGGAAGACCGATCTGCGTCTTGGGGTGATCGGTGGCGACGCGATAGCGGCAGGCGAGGGCGAACTCGAGCCCGCCGCCCAGGCAGGCGCCGTGAATCGCGGCGACAGTCGGCTTCGTAAATGCCGCAACGCGGTCCAGCAGTGCCTGCCCGTCGCGCGACAGCTGCTCGGCGTCGGCGCTGCTCTTCAGCTGCACGAACTCTTCGATGTCGGCGCCGGCAATGAAATTGTCGGGCTTTCCGGAGAAGAAGGCGACCGCTTTCACCGTGGCGTCGCGCTCGAGCTCCGCCAGCAGCTCGTACAACTCCTCCTTCACCCCGCGCGAGATGACGTTGACCGGGGCGCCCGGTGTGTCGAGGGTGACTACGGCGACGCCGTCCTTCGCTTCCCACCGAAAGTAGGGCATCAGCGCCGCTCCAGCACGACGGCCGAGGCCATGCCGCCCTGCGCACACACGGAGATGAGTCCAAACTGCACGTCGCGCCGTTTCATTTCGTTCGCGAGTGTCGTGACGAGCCGGCCGCCGGTGGCGCCGAAGGGGTGGCCGATCGCGATCGAGCTCCCCATGACGTTGATGATGTCTTCGTTGATCTCCCACCCCTTCGTGGCGAAGCCCTGCAGATTCGACAGGACCTGCGACGCGAAAGCCTCGTGCATTTCGATCAACCCGAGGTCCTTCCACTGGATGCCGGCCCGCTCGAGCGCGATGGGGACTGCCCAGATTGGCCCCTGCAACAGCTGCCACCCGGGATCCACCGCCGCCACGGCGTAGGATCGCACGAACGCGAGCGGCTCGTAGCCGAGGGCGCGGGCGACCTCTTCCGCCATGAGCAGGACGGCGGACGCGCCATCGGTGAGCGGCGACGAGTTGCCGGCAGTGACCGTGCCGTAGCGCCGGTCGAACACCGGCCGCAGTTTCGCCATCTGCTCGAGCGACGTATCGGTGCGGATGCCGTTGTCGGCCGAGACGACCGTCGCGCCGGCGCGCTCCGGAAGCCAGGGAGCGATCTCGGCCGTCAATCGGCCGTCGGCCGTACCCTGGGCGGCGAGCTGATGGCTGCGCAACGCCCAGCGGTCCTGCTCCTCACGCGAGATGTGATTCTCCTTCGCCATCTTCTCCGCGGACTGGCCCATCGACTCGCCGGTCGACGGCTCGGCGATGGCGGGAGAAACGGGGATCAGGTCACGTGGCCGGATGCGGGCGAAGGTGGCGATCCGGCTCCCCAGCGTCTTGGCTTTGCTGGCGGTGACGAGAATGTCGGAGAGACGGCGTGTCGCGAGGATCGGGACGTCGGAGAGCGATTCCACACCGCCCGCCAGGATGATGTCGGCGTGTCCGAGCGCGATCTGGTCGTGCGCCGCGGTGACGGCCTGGTTGGACGACGCGCACGCCCGGTTCACCGTGTAGGCCGGAATCTCTTTGGGGAACTGCGGCAGCAGGCTGACTTCGCGCGCCACGTTGGGGACGAGGGGCGAGGCGACGACCTGGCCGAAGATGACCTCGTTGACGGCGTGGGGATTGAGGTTGGTGCGTTCGAGCAGCTCGCGCGCGGCGTGGCGCGCGAGATCGACGGCGCGGACGTACTTCAGGTCCGTCCCTGCTTTGCAGAACGGCGTCCGGCACCCTGCCACGATGGCGACGCGCCGGCCCGTGGAATTCGTCATGCGCTCCCTGTCCTCCGGATTCCCGCGCGGGAAACCTACAACCTCCCGGCGTGGGTGGGGAATCGGCGCGCGGCCTGCGCGTTCCGATTACATTTTCGGCCCACCCCCGAGGGTGGCGGCCGCGAGACCGTGACCCGGAACACGCACCGACGGGTCGTCCGTCGAGGCTCGGAGGGGAGTTGGCGGGCGAAGCCCCGTTCTCAAACCGTTCGCGCATCGCTGCGCTGGAATCGATGCAGGCGCAGCCCGTGGACCTCCTGGTTATCGGTGGGGGGATCACGGGCGCGGGCATCGCGCGGGACGCCGCGGTCCGCGGATTGCGCACTGCGGTGGTGGACGCGCACGATTTCGGCTCCGGCACGAGCTCGCGCAGCTCGCGCCTGATCCACGGCGGCCTGCGCTATCTCGAGCACCTCGAGCTGGGACTGGTGCTCGAAGCCAGCCGCGAGCGGCGCGTCCTGCTGCAGACGGCTCCCCATCTCGTTCGACCCACCCGGTTCCTCTTCCCGATCTACCGCGGCGGCCGCGTGTCGCCCATGAAGCTGCGCGCCGGTATGTGGCTGTACGACCTGCTCGCCGGTTTCCGCAACACGCACCTGCATCGCTGGCTCTCCCCCAAGCGCGCGCTCGACGCCGAACCCGGCCTGCGGGACCGCGACCTCCGTGGCGCGGCCCTGTATTGGGATGCGCAGACCGACGACGTCCGTCTCGTCCTCGCCACGCTGCGCGGCGCCGGAATGGCCGGCGCGCTGGTCGCGAACTACGCCGCGGTGACGAGCTTCGTGCGGGCCGAGGGAAAGATCGTCGGCGCGGTCATCAAGGACGTGCTCTCCGGCGAGGAGCGTCTGGTCCGTGCGCTCACCATCGTCAACGCGACCGGCCCCTGGGTGGACCGCATCCGGCACCTCGACGCGCCCAACGTAGAGCCGCTGATCCGGGCGTCGAAGGGCGCCCACGCCATCGTGCGGCGCGATCGCCTGGGGCTGCACGACGCCGTCACGATCGCGTCGCCGATCGACGGCCGCGTGATGTTCGTGCTGCCCTGGAACGATCTCGCCTACATCGGCACGACCGAGACTGAGGAGAACGTCGAGCCGGAAGCCGTGCGGGCGACGGGGGAAGACGTCATCTACCTGCTGCGCTCCGCCAACGCCGTGTTCCCGCGCGCGCGCCTCTCCCCGAGCGACGTGATCGCCACCTGGGCCGGGCTGCGGCCGCTGCTCGCCGCCGACCGCGACGTCCCGGCGGGACGCGTGTCGCGTGAGCATCGCATCGTCGAGAGTCCCAGCGGGTTGATCACGATCGCCGGCGGAAAACTCACGACCTACCGCGTGATGGGACGGGACGTCGTCGATCTGGTAGTGCAGCGGCTGCGCCAGGTCGACGGCCGCCAGCCGCCGCCCCGCGCCGCCACCGATACGCTGCCACTGCCGGGCGGCGAGATCGCGGCGCTCGACGTCATGATGCAGTCGGTCCGCATGAAGGAGCTGTCGCCGGTCACCGCGCGGCACCTGGTCGACAGCTACGGCACCGAGTCGGCCGCGATCCTGAACCTCGTGACCAAGAACAAGGTGCTGGGAGGCCCCCTCGTGGCGGGGCGGGCGGAGATCCGCGCCGAAGTCGTGTACGCCGTCGAGCGCGAGATGGCGGTGCGGCTTACCGACGTCCTGATGCGGCGGCTGCACCTCTTCTACGAAGACCCGCAACACGGGACGGGCGTCGCCGCGAACGTCGCGCGCAAGATGGCCGAGCTCCTGGGGTGGGACTCGACTCGCGAGGACGACGAGATCGGCGAGTATCTGGAAGAGGTGCGGAAGTCGCGCGAGTTCCTGCGCGAGGTGGGGCGCGCGAGTCAGGCGGTCAGCTAGCCTACGAACAGCCGCTCCATGCGGCGCACCACTGCCGGCTTGCCACAAATGATGCCGTACACCGGCGGGTCCTTGGATCGCGATTGATAGCCGAGCACGTAGCGTCCGCCCGCCTCCTCGATCAATACCTGCGTTGCCGCGATGTCCCACAACTTCACCCCGTAGTCCACCACCGCCCCGACCAGCCCCTCGGCGGCGAAGCAATGCGCGATGCAGTCGACGTAGCCACGGACCGTGGGGTGCTCGCGCATCAGGCGGTCGAAGGCGGCGCCGGCGCGGCACTGCACGAAGCGGTCCCGGTCTCCCGCCGACACGACCTCCTTGGCGATAGCGCGCGGCGTCACGTCGCGGACGCGCAGCCGCCGCCCGTCGCACCAGCTCCCGAGACCCACGGCGGCGCTGTAGCGGCGCCCCAGAGCGGGAAGGTCGATGACGCCGATGAGCGGCGTTCCCTCGTGGTGCAGCGCGATGATGGTTCCGTAGAACGGAATGCCGTGGGTGAGGCTCGTCGTGCCGTCGATGGGATCGAGAATCCACTGCAGCGGCGCCTGGCTCCGGGCGGGCGGGAGCTCCTCGCCCAGGATGCCGTGATCGGGGAACGCGCGGGCGATGGCGTGGCGCAGCGCGCGCTCCACCGCGAGGTCGACGTCGGTTACGAAGCTGGCGTCGGCCTTGAGGCGGGCACGGAAGCCGCGCGCGACGCGGCGTTGCACCACACGCCGCGCCAGCCGGGAAAAGCGCAGCGCCGCCCGGTAATAGCGGCGCCGTTCGGCGAGCGGGATTACGGCAGGTACTCCTTGGGAATCGGATTGCCGGGGCGCTCGTCGTCCCACTGCGCCGCGGCGATCCACCAGCGCGCCCCGTCCCAGAACAGCTCGATGCTGTTGATGCCCCGGCCGAACACCGGTCCATCGGCCCGCTCGCGCATTTCATAGGTGCTGAAGACGTGCACGACGTTGCCGTAACGCTCGGTGGTGCGATGAATCTCGGTCTCGAAGAATCCGCTGCGCACCAGGGCGGCGTCGGAGCGGTCGACGAACATCTGATGGGTCACGACATCGGCCTGCACATGTCCCGCGCTGTCGGCCGACAGCGACACGAAGTGTACTTCGGGGATGTAGAGCGTGCGGTCGCGTGACCACTGCCGCGGTTGCCCCGCGGGTCCGGAGATCACGTCGTAGAACGCGCGCAGCATGCCGTCGATCGTGGCCACGTCTTCGGGGCGCGGCGCGATCGCCGCGACGTCGACGTGATGGGATGTGGGTCGCTGCGCGGCAGCGATCCCACACCCGCCGAAAAGCGCGGCCCAAAGGAGTGGATGCACGCGAAGCGGCATGAGGCCTTCCCGTATGAGAGCTGAGAAAGTGCGGCCTGCGCGCAGCAGCGCACAAGCCCGCGGAGTCTCAGGTTTCGTGTGTGATCTGCGACACACGCCCCGCACGACGGCGCTTCGGGCCGGAACCTCAGGGTGCGGCGGGTGTCCACGGGTTGGGTGCCGGTGGCATCCAGCATCAGAAAAGGAGGAATCATGAAGAGCCTGCGACACGCGCTCTCTCTGGCGGGCCTCCTGCTCGCGTGCATCAGCCATCCCGCGCACGCGCAGCGGGCGCATATCGGTCCGCATTTTGGGTACAACTTCGATATGGATCGTGCGCTGATCGGCGCCCACATGCTGTTGCCGCTCAGCGAGGACGTCGAGCTGTATCCATCGTTTGACTACTACATGGGGAACGGTGTCAACCTCATCGGCCTGAGCGGAGATCTCAAGTTCCGTCTGCCGACAGGGTACGGATCCGCGTTCTACCTCGGCGGTGGAGTCAACTATCAGAACGCCTCGTCGGGCGGAGTGTCGAACGGCGATACCGGCTGGGATCTGCTATTCGGGTTCGAGTCGCGCCGCGGAGTCGCGCACCCCTTCCTCGAAGGACGACTCCTGGGACACGGCAGTACCTCATTCCAGATCGGGGCGGGGCTGAACTTCACCATCTTCTAAGAGAAGGTTGTGGAGGTAGGTGGAAGAAGGTGGAGGATGGTGGAGGCTGTCGTAGCGACCTCCACCATCCTCCGTCGCGTCTCA
>Ga0247677_1000034_pt1 | contig 10363 bp, 11 predicted proteins | sample CNK18_metaG_FD_182796 | JGI IMG/M metagenome (GOLD analysis project Ga0247677, IMG submission 182796) | Soil microbial communities from Purdue University Martell Research Forest, Indiana, United States - CNK18 | ecosystem: Environmental > Terrestrial > Soil > Temperate forest > Bulk soil... | reverse complement strand
ACCCGACCAACAGTGCAAGGCAGCGCGGGAAGCGGCTGCATGGCTGATTTCGGCATGCGCCGTGATCGGCATCGGGCGGGCGGAAATTCAGCGCAAACTCACGCTGACCAGCCAGGTTCAGCGACTGTTCGACCGGGCGCGCCGGGAATCGAAGCTGGCGCACCCGAGGATGTCTTGGCTCGCGCAGATGTGGCTCTACCGCTACGAAGAACCCGAGTACGCGTGGGTGCGGGACGCGCTCCTCGTACTGTTCAACAGGCAGTACTACTTGATCGGAGTCAGGGCGGTGGGCGAGTGACTGAAGTGATGGCGTTCGAGGGTGACCCGGACGACGAACCGGTGATGCCGGAGGAAGTCCGCCGTGCGCTCCTCGGCTTCGAGCCCCAGCGAGCGTTCCTGGCTGAAGACGAGAACGAGTAGCAGCAGAGCAGCCCCGTCTACCACCACGTAGGCGGGGCTTCTCGCTGTCCCGAGGCACTGCCGCGTGTTGGGCTTCTGAGCGCTGACCGACAGCGGGAGGATGGGCCTATGGAGATCGCCCTCGAAGACGTGCTGTGCCGCCCGGAACAGGTGGCGGACTGGTGGCTTGGAGACGGCCCGGCCTACTTCCCGGCACCCATGATCGTTGAGTGGTTGCTGCGGCACGCTGGCCGGACGGGTGACCTGGTGTCGGTTGTGATGGCCAACGGCATGTGCCGCACGTGGGCCCGTTCCCCGCTGTACGACCAACTAGGCGGGGGCTTTCACCGGTACGTGATGGCGTTTCCCCAGACCAGCGGGCATGTAGGTTTGCTACCGCACTTCGAGAAGTGAGCTGACAAACCTACATGCCGCGCACTACCCTTGAAGTGTCACCAGCAAGGGAGGGCGCGGCATGTACCGCGAAGACTACCCGGCGCTCAAGGCGCTTGGGTTCGAAGACGACGAGATCAAGGCTCTCAACCTCTGGGAGCCCGCTACCGGCGATCCCGCGAGCCTCGCCGAGGCATACATCCGGCGCAGCGCAAAGCGCGAGGACATGGTCACGCTCCGCAGCCACGTACGGGATGTGGTCCGGCTCGCCGAACGCCAGAATGTGAGCATTCGCCGAGTTTGGTTCGAGCAGCACAGCGCGAGCAAGCGCTATGCGACGCGCCAGGAATTCGATAAGGCGACCGGCGCAATCATGGCGGGCGTTTCTAAGGCATTCCTGGTGTGGAAGCTCGACAGATTCGACCGGCGCGGAATGGGCGTTGTCGGCACGATGATGGACGACTTCGCTAATAGGAAGGCGCGTCTCTGCACGTGGGCTGACGGTATTGATTCCAGCCAAAAGGGCAGCCGGACCATTATCGCAATCCTTTCCGAGCGGGCCCGCGAAGAGGCCGAGGATATCGCGCTTCGCGTAACGCAGGGACACGACGCGCACAAAGAAATTGGGCGACGCGGCACCGGTCGTCCGCCTTTCGGGCTCTACAGCGCGCCAAAGAGCGGAAAGGTCGAGCCACACCCGGAGGAATTCCCGGTAGCCCGGCTGCTGGCCGATTTGCTACTCGGGCAGCCTAATCCGCTCTTGCAGGAAACCGCGAAAGAAGCGGCAGCGCGGGAACCGATGGCCACCCGGGTCGTCTCCGCCACGCTCAATGAGATGGGCTACCGCACTCGGAGCGGGAAAACGTGGTCCGCGACGGCCGTGAGCAAGCTCGCGCAGTCCCCACTGTTCGCGGGCATGACGCCGAACCGTGAGCGGCACGTGGATGAGCACGGGAACGCGCTCGGCACCTGGAAGGGCTACGGTGACCCGCTGTATGACGCCAAAGGTAGGCCGGTGATCTGCGGCAAGGGAGTCATCACACCAGCGGAGTGGTTCCGCGTAAAGCAACTGATCAGCGAGCGGACAAACCCCTTTGCGGGGGTGGGCCGCCGAAAGGCCACTTATTTGCTCACCCGCATTCTTCGCTGCGGGCGCTGTGGCGGGCACATGAGCGGTGGCGGTGGCAAATACCACTGTTCTACCCGGCAACAGCGCGGCGCGTCGGTGTGTACCGGCGTTTCCACGGTGGCTGGTCGGGTGGACGACGCCGTGTCTGGCGCGTGGGTTGGCCATGTCAGCACGCTCGGGCCCGAGGATGCCGCCCTGTACGAGATCGGGCGTCGCTGGCGGGTGTTCAGCGACCCGGAAGCGGCTGCCAAGCAGGAGAACACCCGAGCAGCGCTGGAAGCCGCAGAGGCACGCCTACAGAGCCTGGACGACGCCTACTACAACCCGGTGGGCGCACCCATGAGCGAAGCGCGCTACACGCGGCAGGCGGACGCGTTGGCGACCACGATCGAGTCGTTGAGCGCCGAACTAGCGGTGATCGAAAAGGAGTCGGACGCGATTCCCTCTGTGGATCCGGAGTACCTCCGGGAAGCGTGGGAACAGTCCAATTTCGACACGAAACGCTTCCTGCTGGCGTGCGTTTTCACGTCCATTACTGTGACGCCCGCCACAGGCAGAGGAGATCAGCGCCCCATCCATGAGCGGCTGGTGTTCAAGGGAGTGTGATGCGCATCACACTTTCTAACTAAGGCTCGCCTAACCTAATAGTCACAGGGTGGTCACGGATATGTGACCACCCTGTGTGCGTTTCAGCGCAGAGGGGCGAGGCCGCGCCGTTTTTCCCTATTTCTTCAAGATCACACTGACGGTATGACGGTTCTAGGTATATTTCCGTAACACCAAACATATGTTAGAGGGAAACCGGGAAGGGGTTCGTTTCGTCAGTTCGTCAGCGGGGAGCCCGCCCGCCCCTCCGCTGTAGCGTGCCGCTGGAACCCCTCCCACTCCCTAGTAAGTAGCGGGACAGGACTACCGCGCGCCCCTTCAACGATTCGGGCGGTCCGAGTGCCTGTCACGCTCCCGCGCTCGACTCCCCGCCTCTCTCCCGGGTTGAGTCGCGCGGGTTTGCCTCCGTAGCTCAATGGGCAGAGCACCGGTTTCGTAAACCGGGTGCGCAGGTTCGAACCCTGCCGGAGGCTCAAAGGGTCGCACCCTTGGCAGGAACGTTGCGGTGGCCACCGTTTCACCCCCTGTCGGTCTCTTAGTTTAAACAGGATAGAACTCCACCCTTCCCGGTGGCGGTGCCGGATCATGCCCGGCAGAGACCCCTAATGGCGCGTAGCTCAGCGGTAGAGCATCGGATTCCAAACCCGAGTTGCCGCAGGTTCGAATCCTGCCGCGCCAGCGTCGACCTACGAAGCTTCGTAGGACCATCCCGAGGTGATCGCTTTGCCATGTATCGACTGTGGCGAGCCTGCCACCTTCAAGGCCCGTTGTGCGCGCTGTCGAGCCGCCTATGAGGCCCGCCCTTCCGTCCGGTCGCGAATCGCCCGTAGGGCACGTCTGGTGACCGGAAATAACGCGGCTGCCCGCCTGCGCGCTGAGATGCGTAAGGCCATAAGGGTGCAGTGCGCGTCTTGCCCTCGCAGGGTGCTCGCGTCAGCGGCGGACATTGATCACATCGTGCCACTTTCCCGAGGCGGGGAAGATGTCGACGAAAACGTTCAAATCCTCTGCCGACCGTGCCATAAGGCAAAGACGCGCCGCGACTTCGATTTCAAATCCCCGCCGTTCTAGGAGTAGCTGTGCTTTTTGCTAGCGACGTCCCGGTGCCTACCGGCCCGCTGTGCACTGCCTGTTCCTCTCCGGCGCTTGTGCAGTGGTCGCGCCGCCCTACAGCTGCCGAGTTTCAGGCGGTTCTCACCACGGAGCAGAAGCGGCGCGAAATGTCGGCTCTGCTCGCTGACCCCAGCCTGCCTACGCCGGACTTCGGCCCGCTGCCTGACGCCAAGTCAATGAGCGTTAACGTCTTCGCCTGCGCTGCCCATGCGGTCAGCAAGGATCTTGCGTCGCAGGTGCACGGTTCGACCTGTACGGCACCACCTGCGTGCACGTGTACGCCGGAAGTCGCGCCCGTAGTTAGCTCGCTGAATGGTTCTTCGGATTCGGCCCCACAACTTCCGCCCGGATGGTGATGCAGCAGTGCCTAAGAGACCTTGTCTGGACTGTGGCCTGCTGACCACCAATGCTTCCCGCTGTGATACCCACCAGGCTGTATGGATGGCCAAGCGTGAGCGCCAGCGTGGCAGTGCTAGAGCCCGTGGATATGGCAGGGAATGGCAGGCTGTAGCAAAGCTTGTTATGGCACAGCACATAGCAACCCGTGGCCATGTGTGTATCGGATACCAGACTGCTCCTCATGAGTCAGCAGATCTAACAGTAGATCACATCATCCCTATCGCAGCAGGCGGTACCCACAATAGGGACAATCTCCAGGTGCTGTGCCGGAGCTGCAATGCCCGCAAGGGTGCGCGTACTACTGCGTAGGCCCTAGTGCGCTGGATATACACCGGGGGGCAGGTCAATGTACCGCGCATGATCCTTCCCGGACCCTGGCCCCGGGGAAAAACACACGCCTGCGAAAGTCCGGGCTCTTTTTGGTGATCTTGGAGCGTGAAACGGGGGTTCCCCATGGCTATGGGACGTCCCCCGAAGCCGCTAGAGCAAAAGCGCAAGCTTGGCAACCCTGGACAGCGGAAGCTCCCAGAGCGCTCTGAGACGGCCGCGCTCACTCCGTTGGAGGGTGGAGCACCCCCGGGCCTTGAACGGGCCGGAGAGGCCCTCTGGCGGGCCGTTACGACGGCTGCTAGTGCCTGGCTCGCGCCTTCGGATCACCCAACGCTCATGATGCTGTGCGAGATGGCCGATCGGCGTGCCTCGCTGATGGCCGCTTGGGCTGAGCACGGTCCGCTGATCGAGCGCCCCGGAGACGGCCACCTCGTAGCCAATCCAGCGGGAGCCATGCTGACCGCCCTTGAAGCGCAGATGACCAAAACGGCGTCCACGCTGGGGCTCACCCCCGCTGACCGCACGCGCATGGGCCTCGCTGAAGTCAAGGCCCGATCGAAAATCGAAGAAATGCTAGCCCGACGGGCGGAGAGGGGCGCGCAGTGAAGCCCCTTTTCCTCACCCCGGTTGACGACGCGGACATTGCACGTGGCGACGGGGCGGATTTCGGGGAATTCACGGATCTACTCCGCGTGACCAAAGACTCTGTCGGTGGTAGCGCGGGCGAGCAGATGATCATGCGCCCCTGGCAAACCGACATGATGCGTCGCCTTTTCGCGCGCAAGTCGAACGGCCGACTGAAGCACCGGCAAGCCTTGATTGGCATCCCGCGTAAGAACGGGAAGTCGGCGCTCGGTGCCGGTATCGCGCTGTACGGTCTCGCTTTCGGGCCCCGTGGTGGCGAAGTATTTTCCTGCGCTGCCGACAAGGAACAGGCACGGATTGTCTTCGGTACAGCAAAGCGGATGATTGAGCTAGAGCCGGAATTCACCGGAATGTTCAACGTCTATCGCGACGCAATCGAATTTCCAGCAACCGGCAGCGTCTATCGGGTCCTCTCCGCTGAAGCGTTTACCAAAGAGGGCCTGAACCCCCACCTCGTCCTATTCGATGAAGTCCACGCGCAGCCAAATCGCGAATTGTGGGACGTTATGTCCCTCGCAACCGGCGCGCGAGTAGAGCCGCTGATGGTCGGAATTACCACGGCCGGTGTCAAGACCGACTCAACCGGCCAAGATTCCATTTGCTATCAGCTATTTCAGCACGGGTGCCGGGTAGCAAGCGGCGAGATCGACGATCCCACGTTTTACCTGGAATGGTGGGGCGCACCAGAGGGCAGCGACCACACCGATCCCGCTGTCTGGGCTGCTGCAAACCCGGGCTTCGGCGACATCGTTTCCGAAGAAGACTTCCACAGTGCGGTTCTCCGAACGCCTGAGGCGGAATACCGCACGAAGCGCCTTAATCAGTGGGTCAGCACGGCGCAAGCCTGGCTTCCCGCTGGCGCGTGGGACGCGTGCGAAAGCTCCGTGACCATTCCGGATGGCGCAGACGTCGTGCTCGGCTTTGACGGCTCTTTCAACAATGACAGTACGGCGCTGGTGGTCGTCTCCTGCCCGCAGGGCGAGGAACTTCCCCATGTCGACGTGGTGGCAGCGTGGGAAAAGCCGCAGAACACCGGCAATGACTGGGTAGTCCCAATCTTCGACGTGGAAGACGAGATCCGCGCCGCATGCCGCCGCTGGCAGGTACGAGAAATCGTCTGCGACCCCTTCCGCTGGCAGCGCAGTTACCAGATTCTCGAAGCTGAGGGGCTCCCGGTCGTGGAGTTCCCGCAATCTCCATCGCGCATGGTTCCGGCCACGCAGCGATTCTACGAGTCCGTGATGAACAAGACTCTCACGCACTCCGGCGACCAGCGCCTAGCGCGCCATCTAGCGAACTGTGTGATCCGAACGGATTCACGCGGCTCTCGCTTGTCAAAAGACGCCAAAAATTCCCCCCGCAAGATCGACCTTGCCGTGTCCGCTGTCATGGCGCTTGAGCGCGCGATGTTCGAGCCCCCGGCTGAACCCATTCCCGCTTTCTTCTCGTGGGCTGACCTGTAAGGAGGGTGCCTGTGAAGCGTCCGAACGTTCGGACCGCCCTCTCTCTGGCTGCTGACGCACTCGGCTTTGGCTGCATCGATCTCGCCGCATGGTGGGTCGATCCACGTCTCGGCGTGCTCCTGCTCGGCGCTGGTCTCCTCGTGCTCGGGTTGGTGGTCGAAAAGTGAGCATTCTAGGCCGCTTGGAAAAGCGGTTTTTCGCGCCCTCCGGTGCTGGCGACCCGTGGGCTATTCCTTCAAACGGCTCTCTTGCGGCCTTTACCAATGCTGGTGTCCCTGTCACGGACGACAGCGCAATGCAGCTCCTCGCTGTCGCCGCATCCGTGCGAATTCTCAGCGACGCCGTATCCAATCTGCCGTTTGACGCTGTGCGGGCGCAGGGGGAAGTCCGAAAGACCCTACAGCCGCCCCCGACTATCATTTCCGACCCCTTCGGCGGTACCGCTGATCCCCGAATGCCCACGCGGCGCGAGGGAATCGGGCAGGCAATGGTTTCGCTTCTGCTTCGCGGAAATGCGTATTTCCTCGTGGTTGCCCGCGACAAGTTCAACAGGCCGCTACGTCTGCGGGTACTGCACCCGGACCGCGTAAAGGTCGAGTTCGACGACCAGGGGCAGCGCAAGTACAAGATTGACCGCAAGAGTGTCGACGCGTTCGACATTGTGCACATCATGGGGCTCGCCCAGCCGGAAGCCACTACGGGAATGTCCGTAATTTCATACGCGCGGAACGCTATCGGCCTCGGCCTCGCCGCTGAGGAGTTCGGCGCTCGGTTCTTCGGCGATGGCGCGCATATGACGGGACTTGTGGAAGTTCCGGGGGACCTGGACAAGGACCGGGCGCGACAGCTAAAGGAATCTTTCACTGCCTCGCATGGCGGTTTGCAGAATTCCCATACCGTTGGCGTTCTCTCCGGCGGTGCAACCTGGAAGCCGATTTCGGTAACGCCGGATGACGCGCAATTCCTCGGTACTCGCGCAGCGCAGAACCTCGATATTGCAATGCTGTTCGGTATTCCGCCGCACATGCTTGGACAGGTCGATAAGACGACGTCTTGGGGCACCGGTATCGAACAGCAGGGATTGGCGTTCCTGGCGTACACGCTCGGTCCCTGGCTGGGTCGGTTCGAAGACGCGTTTTCCGCGATGCTTCCCGGCCCGCAGACCGCGCGGTTCAACGTTGACGCGCTTCTCCGTACGGATGCCGCCGGACGTTACGCGGTTTACGGCGCGGCCCGCTCCGCTGCAATCCTCACCACCAACGAAATTCGGGCGCTTGAGAACTTCGGCCCCGTTGAAGGCGGCGACGACATTGCTGCCCCGCTGAATAGCAACGTAAAGCCAATGAAGGACACCGGTGCTTCTTCCAGCGCACCGAAGGCAGACGCATTGGGGGCGGTTCTGTAGATGAATGACCTTTCCGCCCGCGCGGAAATCCGAAATGTCCCCGAGCGTCGCGCTGTCCCTTACGAGGGCGCAGAACTTCGATCGATAGACAACGGATCCGGCGGGAAGACGCTTCGGTTCACCGGCTATGCGTCGGTTACCGAAACCCCGTACGAGATGTACGACTTCCTAGGCGAGTACAGCGAGGTGATCCGACAGGGATCCTTCGCGCGCACGCTCTCCGCTGGCGCTGACGTGCCGTTCTATGTCAACCACGGCGGGCTCACGCTCGCACGGACTAAGAGCGGCACGCTCCGGCTCGCTGAAGACTCGACCGGCCTGCATGTAGAGGCTGATCTCGACCCGCGAGCCCCGTCCGTGCTGGATCTCCAGGTCGCCATGGAGCGCAAGGATATTGACGAAATGTCCTTCGGCTTCCGCGTGACCGCGCAGGAGTGGTCGCCGGACTGGACTCAGCGAGACATTACGGAAGTTGACCTGAATAAGGGTGACGTTTCCGTTGTCAACTACGGCGCGAATCCGGCGACTGCTGGCGCGACCATGCGCAGCCGGGATGTGGATGAAATCCTCCGCTCCCTGCCTGCTGAACGGCTCCGTGAGTACCTCCGGAGTATCGAAACTCCCTCTCTGGCGACTTCCGCCGATCTCTCCCTTTACGGCGCACGGCTCCGCGCGCTGGACCTTTAACCCCACCTACGAAGCTTCGTAGGTTCCCCGCTAGGAGACTGTATTGGACCTCCGCGCTGCTATGGCCGATATCCTGGCCAAGCGTTCCGCCGCAAAGGATGAGCTGAGCAAGCTCGTCGACACCGCAAAGGCCGAATCTCGCGGCCTTTCCGACACCGAGACCGCCCGCTTTGACGCGCTTGAGGCGGACGTCCGGGGCTACGACCAGCGCTCCCGAGAGCTGGATGAGCAGATCAAGGCGGACGCTGCCGCTGAAGAGATGCAGAAGCGATACGCGCCGCCCCCGTCCGGCTTCCAGGTGACCAGCGAGCCCGAGATTTACCGCTCCGGCTATGGCGGTCAGTCCTACTTCCGTGATCTGCACATGGCGCAGCAGAAGGGCGACCGGGATGCGCTTGACCGCCTTTCCCGGAACACCCGGGTGCGTCTCGCGGACAAGGAATACCGCGCGCTGACCACCGTAAACGGCGCGGGTGGTGAGTTCGTTCCCCCGATTTGGCTGGAGAGCGAGTTTGTCAAGCTCGCCCGACCGGGTCGGATTTTCGCGAATCAGACCCCGACTCACGCGCTGCCGCCGGGTACCGACTCGATCAACATCCCGAAGGTGAACACCGGTACCGCTACCGCCGTTCAGGCGACGCAGAACACTGGCGTTCAGCAGACGGATCTCTCGACCACCAGCGTGAACAGCTCTGTGTTCACCATTGCGGGTGGCCAGTCGCTCTCCCTTCAGCTCATCGAGCAGAGCCCGCTTCAGATTGACGACGTGATCCTTTCGGACCTCGCGTCCGCGTACGCCGTAAACTTGAACACGCTCCTGCTGACCGGTTCCGGTTCGAGCGGCCAGCCTACCGGCGTCAACACCCTCTCGGGCACCAACGCCATCACCTACACTTCGGCTTCGCCGACCATTCCGCTTCTCTTCTCGAAGCTTGCGGGCGCAATCCAGGCGGTTCACACCAACCGGTTCATGCCGCCGGACACCATCTTTATGCACCCGTCGCGCTGGGCGTACCTCCTGGCGTCGGTCGACACTTCGAACCGGCCGCTGATCGTCCCGAATGCGCAGGGTCCGAACAACGCTCTCGCTGAGCCTGGCGCGGTTGCGGCACAGGGTTTCGTCGGCTACCTCATGGGCCTTCCGGTCTACGTGGACGCCACGATCCCGACCAACCTCGGTGCGGGCACCAACCAGGACATCATCATCGTTGCCCGCATGGCCGACCTGATGCTCTGGGAGTCCAATGTGCGTGCTGAGGCTTTCCCGCAGACCTACGCGAATCAGCTTTCTGTGTTCGTGCGGCTCTACAACTACGCCTCTTTCCAGCCCGGCCGATTCCCGAAGTCGATCAGCATCATTTCGGGTACTGGTCTGGTGGCTCCGACCTTCTAAGTCGGCCTAGTTAGTAGCGGAGGCGTCCATGGTTCTCGCGCACTATGGACGCCTTCGCCGCGCTGTGCACAAGGCTAAGAAGCACACGGGGCACCACCGCGCGAAGTTGAGCCGGAATCATCGGCCCTCACACCATTTGCGGAAAGCCCGGAGCAGGGGAAAGCGACAACACGCGCACCGGCACCACAAAACGCACCATCTGAAGCACCTGAAGCCGAATCAGCGGCACACGCGGCCGAAGCACCGGACGCACGTAGCCCACAAACGGGCTCAGAGGGGCCACCAGCGGGCGCACAAGCACCTAGTGAGGCATCGTGCCCGCGCGCTCCACAGACACGCTCTGAGGGCCCACAGGCGGGCTCACTACCACCTGAAGCACCACCGGCACGTTTCGCGCCGGA
>Ga0247677_1000033_pt1 | contig 10404 bp, 11 predicted proteins | sample CNK18_metaG_FD_182796 | JGI IMG/M metagenome (GOLD analysis project Ga0247677, IMG submission 182796) | Soil microbial communities from Purdue University Martell Research Forest, Indiana, United States - CNK18 | ecosystem: Environmental > Terrestrial > Soil > Temperate forest > Bulk soil... | reverse complement strand
GAACCGCATGGTCACTTGGTGCAACGTCGTCCGCCCATCCCCGCCACCCGGCGCGACCGGTTGAATCGAGCACCACCAGTTCGGCGGCGACAGCGGTGGATACGGACCAGTGAGGCTCCCCGACTCCTGGAACTTCTGCGACAACGCCACATACCGGTTATGCCGACCGACGCGCATCGCTGTACCAGTGCCAATACTGCGGTTCAATCCACTCGACTTTGTCCTGCCAGCACGACCGCGCCGACATCAGCGCCCGTTCGGCGTTCTCTTCCAGCCCTTCCCGATCGCAATCGAGATACGCGACGTACGTCCGAATCCCCTGCTTGATCCGTTCGGGAATCAGGTCGATCGAGGTCCACCCCACGACGTAGGTGATGATGATCCGCGGCGCCCGCCGATCCGTCTGGAGCGATGGCCAGGACTGGTTCGCCGCGCGAACGACTGACGCCGGCCGACTCGTCGCATCCACCGCATAGAACGTCGGCGCTAACGTCTGGAGATTGCCGTCGGTGTCGTAGTACTGCACGGAGGTCACGGACTGGAGTGGTGCCGCCATCGGCAGATACATCACCTCCGCGAACTGCTCGAGCGCGAGCTGCCACGTCTGGGTGTACAACCCGCGATTCATCGCCTCTTCCGCCGCCTCGCGCGCCGTGCGGATGAACCGGTCGATGGTCGCGTCGTCCGTGTTGTAGAGAATCTTGGCGTGCTGCTTCGCTTCGACCAGACGGACGGGTTCCAAGGCGGGCGGCGTCACCAAGGCCCACGAGGCATGGGGCGCGTGGAGCCCGTGGCTATACACGGTGCCGCTCCACGTCACCCACCACCGCCCGCTCTGGCTCTTCGACCACGGCGGCCTCTGACGACTCAGGCACGACCACCGCGCGTCCCTCTTTCACCCAGCGTTTCATCTCCGCCGTCAACTTCTCCGTGCGGATGATTTGCCCCGCCTGAAAGGGAAACTCCGGATGCGACGACGCGATGGTCTGCAGGAACCGCAGCGTCATACAGCCGGTTCAGGCGGGGTGACGGGTGCGACGACCGGTTCGGCCACGGGCTCGCCGTCCTCGTCCAACTCCAGCGACACGGTGCCTTTGAAGTCCCCGCCCGCGTTCTCAATCGCCTCTCGGAGTGCCTCGACCGATGCCCCGATCGCCTTGACGCCGTCGTTCGTGGTCGTCACCTGTTCACGGACGTAGATGTGGACTTTCGCCATCACGGACTCCTCTAAGCCGATCCTTCGGCCGGATTTTGCCAAGATTCAAAGACGGAGGTGGGTTGCGTGACCGGCCGTTTCCGTGCCCGGTACTGAATCACCACGATGCTGTCGATCGTGGTCGAGACCGCCCGCGTCACCCGGCAGCGGACAAAGCGCTTCCCCGGATACTGCAAGTCGACCATGTGCTGGTTTTTGACCGCATCGTTGACCAGCGTGCCAGCCAGATCGGCAAACGCGCCACCCGAGGCGACGTCTTGCCGCAGACGGATGTTGTTGGTCGCATCTGGCGTCCCGAACCGGACCACGAAACAGATCCCGGCGAATCCAGCCGTGTCGTAGGCCGCTGAATCGATCGTGCTGGTCCCCGCCGCTGTCGGGGCTTCGACCGTGACTTTGCAATCGTCGAGCAACATACCAACCTCGTTGAAGGGACAGGCGCAGTTCGTGGACCGCGCCCGTCCTGATGCCGCCGAGGTTTACGCCTGGGTGCCGTACATCACGGGGTGCGTGCCGGCGTCGAGCAAGTCGCCGTCATGCCGCGAGAACGCCAGGAATGCGACCTGACCGAACTCCGCGAACCGCTCGTCGAGCCGGAGCAGCGTCACATCCCGCACGTCGCGGATCAGATACTTCGAGAAGTCCCCGAACAGGATCGACTTGACACCGGTCGCCGGCGTGGTCATCGACTGGTTGATGACGTACTCATAGCCGAGGATGCGATCGGGCTGGCCGGCCGCCAGACCCGGAATCCACAGCGGGACGCCCACCGTGTCACCGGAGTACTGGAGCACCTTGACCTTCTTGATCATCTTCAGCCCACCGTCGTGGAACATGAAGCGCCCGTTCACCCGATAGGCCGGATCCACGGCGTGGATCAGGTCGGTCAGGTTGTCCGCGGTGACCGAGGCGACACCGGAGAACGTGACCGCGCTCGAGGTGGCCGCCGTCACGATGCCGTTCGGCTGCGACCCGGTGCCGGTCGTGAAGTGGTCGTTGGTGATCCGGGCGATCCGGGTGCCGAGCGCGGTCCCGATGAACTCGGCGGGGTTGATCGAGGAGTCCTGCAGGAACTCGACCGACGCCTTGATGTACTTCGAGCTGTACTTCCAGGCATCGAGCACGAGCTGACCGAACGTCATTTCGAGTTCGTTGTAGGTCGTGTTCTCCCCGATGATTTCGCCCTTATTCGCCGTGTCGTTGGTCGTCGGAATCGGCAGTGGTCCGCCGGTATCCGTACGGATGATCGTGGCCACCGAGCGCATGCCGCCGTAGGCCAAGAGCGCGACTTCGAGGGCGCGCATCGTGGCGTCCGCGGTCGTGTAGCCACCGGTCGTGGTCGTGGACTGGAGACCGGTCAGCGCGGCGCGCTTCTCGTCCACCTGCGTCTGCCACGACCGCATGTCCTCCGGGGAGTCCGATCTCAGGACCGGCCCCATCGAGATCTTGAGCCGCTTGGAGTCGGGGTTGATGCCGCAGCGCTTGGCCGTTGCCAACTGCGCGTCCGAGAGCCCTTCGGACACCTCGTCCGGCACGCCAGCCAAGGCCCACGCCCGGAAGGCTTCGACGCGATCGTGTTCGGTGATCTTCCCGAACGTCCGCGCCTGCTGGCGAGTGTCCGTGTCGTTGTGGGTGGTTTTGCGGCCCTGCGACTCGTTCAGGCTGGACCGGGTGGCTTCCTGCTTTTCGAGGCGCGTGATGTTCTTGCTGATCTTCTCGATGTCGGCGTGGATGGCGTCGAACTTCTTGTCTTCGTCGTCGCGCAGATCCGACCGGCCCTCTTCCTTGGCTTTCACCAGGATCTGATCGGCCTCGTTGGCCAGACGGCCCTTTTCTTCGCGGAGTTCTACGAGATTCGTGATGTCCATGTCTGTTCCTCGTGGTCGTGCGGAGGAACAGCGGCGACACATGGCACCGGACACATTCCACGCACGAACGCAAACGGTCGGGTTTGAGTTCGTTGTTGTGGATGCGTCCCGCGGTCGCGGACTCACATCGTTATCGCCGGAGAACACGCCGATCATCGTCGGCGCGGCAATCTCCGACTCACTGTGTTGAGCTAGTGTCTACTCTGAGGACACTCGGCCAGAATTGCTAGTTTTTAGGTGGGAAATCATCGCCTCTCGCACGACCTGCGCCACGGACACGTCTCGGCGGAGCGCCTCTCGAATAGCGGCGTCATGGACAGACGTCGGCACAGTGGTCGCCGGCAACTGCGACACGGAGTCCGCGATGGACGGACGGCCGACCTTCATGCCACCTGCCCCATTGAATGTTCAAACGTCCGCGCCGCGCCAACGGGATAGGGAATCGACAGCCGCGCACGCACCTCGCGCTCGAGCGCATCACGAACCGTCACCAGATGGCCCGAGGTCATCGCATCGGTGAACACATAGGCGCGGTAGTGACCCGGAGCGCCTTTGTAGTACTCCGACACCGTCGAGAAATCGACGTCGATGCCGTGGAGTCTGTCACCAGAGGCCGCGGTGTACGTCCAGACGTCCGAACCGGTCTGCACCGCGTCGTCGAAATACGGCGTGCCGGGATAGGTAGTGATGATCGACACGTCGAAGTCGTCAGGCCGTTCCGCTAAGAGCCAGTCCTGCGTGGCCTGTACTGTCTCTGGCGTCTCGCCGGGATGCCCGATCGACATCAGGGCTTTGACCTTCAGGCCGTGGTCTCTGGCGATGGCGAGCGCCCGCGAGTTGTCGTCGCGTGTGGCGTTCTTCTGGATGTTATCCAAGATCCGCGGCGACCCTGATTCGAACCCGATCAACAGGCTGCGGAATCCCGCCGCGTAGAGTTCTGATGCCTGTTCATCGGTCAGGAGTTCCGCCTTGACGAACCCCCGTAGCCGCCAGTCCACGCCGAGCCGGTCCTGTGCCGCTCGGATCGCGCGCATCAGCGGCACCATTTCACGGTTCACGTTCAGTTCGTCATCGTAGAACATGAATCCCGTCGTGCCGTACGTCTCGTAGAGCGTGACCATCTCCGCGACGATACTGTCCGTCGTCCGCGTTCTGACACGCCTGAGCGACGGCGAGGACCGCCCGCCGCAGAACCCACAGCCGAACGGGCACCCGAGCTGCGCGATGAGACTCAGCGCACGGCGCCCTTCAATCTCGTAGTGGTAGCTGTCCACGTCCACCAGATGCCGCGCTGGCAGCGGTTGAGCCGTCAGTTTCGCGTTGGTCAGGAATAAGATGGACGCCGGCACGTCGGCGTCGATCAGAGGCGGCGGACAATCAGCCAGAGCGAGAAAGATTGCCTCTTCACCATCGCCAGCCACGAGGACATCAAACGTCTCATGGAGTCCCTTCAGCGCTTTCGCGGCCCGTCCGTGGGGATGACGCTTCACCGCCGCATTGACAAGGGTCACATGTGGCCCGCCGAGGATGATCCGCGCGTCTGGTCGGACGGCCCGGATCGCTTTCGCAATCATCACGGCGACCGGGAGTTGCGGCGTCGTCGCCGTAATCCCGAAATGCCGCGCCTGCGACTGTCGCGCATACGACCGGACCACGGCATCGCAGTCTGCGACGCCGGAGAGGTCGAGAACATCGACGGGATGCCCCGCCGCCTCCAAGGCCGCCGCCACTTTCAGGATCCCGAGGCTCATGAACACCCGTTCATCGAGCAGGAATCCTGACGAGGCGATGATCAGACTGACCGGTGTCACCTCGCCAGCCTCGTCTTGTGCACCCGCCGCAACCAGTCAATGCTCACGTTTTTCTGGCTGGCCTTGAACGCATTCAGCGAACGCATCGCCACTTCCGTGTCCGGGTAGGCTGGGAACGTCACCACGCTGATCTCGGACATCCGCATATCCGTCACCGTACGGACCGGAACCTTCTCGTCGTAGTTCCATTCATCGGCAATCGCGCGGAAGGCGAACGACATCCCCGAGACGTCGCCCCGCTTCACCGCCAGCATGATGTCTCTCGCATAACTGATGTCCGGGTCAGGCTCAATCGTGAAGCCGAGGCCCGTCGAGTCCTTCCTGAGCGTCAACGTCCCGGCACGCGTGCGGCCAAGCACCTTGGAGGTTTCGTGGTCGACTAAGGCTCTGATGTCGGTGGCATCGGTCAACGTCCGATCCACCGCAGACGGGTCGATGATCTCGCGGAACCCGCCGAGGTCCACGGAGAGCGAATTGAACTTGATCGCGTACCCAGACAAGCGGCGATTGTCGACCGCCATGACTCGGCACTCGGTGAAGGCGCGGCGTTCGATGTCAGCGGCCATAGTTGAGTCCTTCTCGCATCAGTCGATCCGCCACGGCATCTCCGCGTTCCGCTTCCCACCGTCTGAGGACACGTTCCAGCGCCGGCGCGAGTGTCTCTGTATCCGCATCAGACGCCACCAACCGCAATTGGACCGTGGACGCCTCGACCATTTCAGGCACGATGCGATCGAGCAGTTGGTTCGCGTCGGTGCCGTCCAACGCCGCCACGGCGCGGATAATCGGTCGGAGCGCCTCGCGGCAGAACTCCCCGTGAGTCGGATAGAAGTGCTCCAGGTGCTTCAGGAGCTTCTCAGGTGAGCCCTGCGCCTTCCGGGCGCGATCCGCTTCACGGCGAATGATGCAGTCCACGGAGTGGGCCAGCGCCCCGCGGAGCGCGTCCTTGATGGCGCGGAACGACTCGTCGGTCTGTCTCGCCTGTGTCTGCGCCAGTTCCAGCAAGGCGTGGAGCGCGTCCTTGTCGGCTTGCTGCTCATCACGTTCGGCTTCCACCCGTGACACTTTCATCAGCACGGCATCGAGAGCCACCCGCTGAGCCTCGCCATCCGTCGTCAGGGTGGCGAGTTGTGTGCGGAGTTCGGCGACCACCGCGTCAGCGACGGCCGTCCGATGATCCGCTGCGGCGGCGTTTGCCTCTGCCCGTGTCACGTCCTGTTGCGCCGCCGCAACATCGAGACTCAGGCTTTCCGTCCGTTCCTGCAGTGCCTTGCGTTCGCCTTCCAGGGTAAAGATCGTCTTGGCGGCAGACGCGCACATCTCCACGGCCGTCTGCTTCTCCGCCTCGATCACGCCGTGCATCCGCACGGCGTCTGTGAGATCCGCCGTCGCCTTCCCGAGATCCGTGCCGAGCGACGTGGCCTGTGCGGTCAGGCGAACAATCTCGGCGTCCTTCGTCTCGATCGTCCGCTCGGCCGTGACCAGCGTCGCGCGCACGTCCGTCAGGAGGTTGTTCGCGATGTCCTTCGCGTCTTCGGCCTCTTGGCACGTCCGACGCGCGAGTTGTAACGCCTCCTCCAGCGATTTCTTCTCGGCCGCTGGCGTCTGATCCACGGGCGGCTTCGGCTCCGGCGGGGGCCGCTTCGCCACTTCCGTGGCCGCGTTCTTGGAATCGATCTCGGCTTGATAGTACGCCTCGATCAGGCTCAACGGGATACTGTTCAGCGGGACCAGCGAGATGTCGCCGCCGGGGATCTTGTTCCGATTCTCCGCTGACCGAATCTCGTTCGGGGTAATCGCGCCCGCCAAAGACTGCTTCGCGTAGAACTCGCCACGCGCCGCCACGTCCCCGCGCAGTAACCCGTCCACGAAGAACTCGATGATCTGGAGGTTCTGTTCCAGTCGTGGGACGAGCTTGTACCAGAGTTCCTGTTCCCACGCCGTGAACCACGGCAGCATGGTCGACTTGTAAAAGTCGATATCCTGTTGCTCGATGTTGTTGTTCGTCGATCGCGACAAATCGCCCAGTTTGTGCGGGGGGATGTTGAACCACCGCGCCACTTCCGTGACTTGGAACTGTCGCGTCTCGAGGAACTGCGCGAGATTCGGCGCAATGCCAATCTGTTCGTACTTCGCGCCACCGTAGAGCGCCAAGAGTCGATGCGCGTTCTGCACGCCTTGGTGACGCGCCGCGAGTGTCTCGCGCGTGTTCTTCTTGACGAGGTCGGTGGGATCGTTCGGATAGGAGATCACCCCACCGAAGGACGCCCCGTTTCCGTAGAACCCGCTCCCGAACCGCTCCGCCGCGATGCCTAATCCGAGGGAATCGGACATCTGGTCGACCATGCTCAGCCCGTTGACGCCATCGACGCTCAAACCCTTGATGTGAATCACGTTCATCCGGTCCAGGATGACGTTCCCACCGCCGATATTGTCGACGAGGTACTGCAGATCGCTGTTCGGTGTTGCGCGGAACGGTCGGACCCGTCCCGGCACCAACGGCCACAACGCGACGGGTTTATTGGCGTCGTCCCGCTCGATTTCACTGAACCCGCCCGGCCACGTCAACGCATGCGCCTGCATGACCTTGCGCCACTCAAAGGACGACATCTCCGGATTCGGCCGGTCATGGATGAGCCGATAAAGCGGGTTTGAGACCGGGAAGCGCGATTTGCCGTTGTCTTCATCCCGTTTGAGCAGAAAGACGGGGGGTGTGGCGAGTTGAGACGAGATCAGATTCACGGCGGAAAAAAACGCCGAATAGCGCAGCGCGGTGTTCTCATTGACCGTCACGCCGGAGCTGGCGGGATGGGTCGCCCACAGCCGCGCGATCTCAGGAGAGTTCGACGTCAACGGCCCAGACCAATACGACCGGAGCGAGTCCCGTACCCAACGCACGAGCCCGAGTTGCTCCTGTTTGGCCATCAGATCCATTCCGCCTGAACATCCATCGGTCGTTCGGTCACCTGACGGAGCGCCAGACTCATCGCCGTCGTCGCGGAGATCACCGGATCGATCCGCCCGCGGCTCTTTTTCTTGACAAACATCATGTTGTCCTTGCCGTCCCGCTGGTCGACGGTATTCGACACGGCCCACGCCGTCACCGGGCACTTCCGCGCGTCGATGTCACCCGCCAAGATGTCCGCCTGCATCCGCAGACACGCCGAGCTCATGCCCTGATACGTCTGCGGCACCGCGATGACTTGTGTCTCACTGAACCCGTCCAGCGTGATCAAGTTCTTGATCGGCGTCTCCGCGTGCCACGGGTCGAACCCGATCTGGATGATGTCGAACGTGTCCCGCGCCGCGACCAACGCCTGCCGCACGACGTCGTGATCGATGGACGTCCCCGGCACCGCGGTCAGCCAGCCTTGATCGACCCAGGTCAGATACGGCGCCCGGTCCCGATGCGCCCGATCCACGAGCGTCTCGTCCGGCGTCCAGATGCGTTGAATCAGCCGCCACTTCGGCCGCCCAACGCTCGGCGGAAACAGGAACGACAACGCACACAGGTCGATCTTGGAGGCGAGATCGACCCCGACGAAGCACGGCTCATGCTCCATCTCGGCCTCGTCCCACTCACTCTGCCCCTTGCGCCAGCCGTCCACGGAGAGACAGGGCGCCGAGGCATTGACCCAGAGGTTCAGCCGTTTCTGTTTGAACTCCGCCGCCGCGCTCGGCATCGCCTTGGCCTTGAGCGCCAGTTTCTTCATGTCGTCGGGCTTGACCGAGATCCCGTAGTGCGGATTCGCCTTCTTCCACGTCTCTTCGCTCAGCCAGTCGTCTTCGAGATCCGCGTGGGCAATGCAAGCGAAGAACGAATCGCTGGCAAAGTCCTCGATCACCCCGTCGAGAATCTTGCAGGCGTAGTCATGCTGATCCCCGCACGGTGAGACCGGATCGTCGCCGGCCGTCGTGATCTGGTAGTGCATCGGGTTCCGCCGCGCACCGGTCGCGCTCTCCATGACGTCCATCAGATCGCGCTTCTTGAAGGCATGTAGCTCGTCCGTCACGATGCAATGCGGATTCAACCCGTCCAAGGTTTCCGAGTCCGACCCGAGCGGTTCCAGTTTCGACATCGTGACGTCGTTGTGGATGTTCTTGACCTGGACCCTGAGCCGCGTCTTCAACCCGGACGAGGTGATCAACTGCTTGATGTCGCGGAACACCATGTCCGTCGCTTGCTTCTCTTTCGTGGCGATGCAGTAGCCCTCTGCGCCCGGTTCCCCTTCGTAGAACGTCACGTAGATCGCCACGACCGCGGCCTCGAGCGACTTCCCCGTCTTGCGCGGGAGTTCGTTGTACGCCGTCGTGAACCGCCGGAAGCCGTCCGCCGTGCGCCATCCGAACACACAGCCCAGCCGGAACTTCTGGAAGTCGCTGAGTGTTAAGGGCAGGCCGGCCCATTCGCCTTTGTAGTGCTTGAGCTTCTCCGCGAAGCGGAAGAACCGTTCCGCCTGCACCAAATCAAACCGGTACGGAAATCCCGCCGAGCCTTCGCGCGCACGGTCCTTCAGATGCCGGACGCAGGCGAGCCGGTGGTACTTCCCTGCTGGCACGGCGCCAGACATGACCGACTGCGCGTAGGTGTCGACGATGTTCATCGAGACACAGCCCTCCCGAACGTTGGGTAAGTGTCGACATGTCCGACCCACCGTGCATGGATGTCGATGTCGAGACGGCCTGGCAGATAGACCCGATTCAGATCACCGGCCATCGTTACGTCAATCGTTTGACGACGAATATTGAAACTGTCGATGATGGCAACCAGTTCTCCGGCCGCGTTGTATAAGTGCTCCCCAGATTCAGCAGGCGCCTTAGTCGGCACATCGAGCACCACCGGCGCCTCACGGACAAGCGGCGAAGCAAAGGCCGCTATGTCTGCTGGCGATGCCGCGACGATCACGCCGGCAGCAGTCACGCCCCCGAACACGCCCTTGAGAAATCCTCGTCTGTCCATTACCCGAACTCCTCGAACGGATCCTCAGCCTTCGCTGGCGCTGTCAACGGCTTTCCGAACGGGTTGATCCCGAAATCCTTGAACCAGCCCCGGATCTGGTTGTCCAACGTCTGACTCTTCCCGATCAACGGGTGCGCCTTCACCTCGGTATGCTCCGTCCCCGCCCCGTCAATCGTCACCTTCAGGTAGGTATCCCCGTCCGTGGCGATCTGGGCTTCCCAGCGGGCGTGTTTCACCACCGCCCGACACAACCGGAGGAACGCCGGCACCATCGACGGAATCAACGTGCCGGCCGTCGTCGCGTGCGGCGCCAAGTCCAGCCAGACCGCCGAGACGTCCTCTGGCAACCCGTCCGGCACGGCCACCACAGCCGCTTCAACGGCCTGCGGACGCTTCACGCCCCGATCTCGACCGCCGTGGAGCGCCAGAATGCGGGCCGTAGCGGGCTTCCTGCCGGCCCCAGACCGCAACCCGCCACTCCGACCCTTAGCGCCTGGCATGTGACCCCTGATTTGATTCCATTTGATTCCTACCGCACGTCTTTGAGGC
>Ga0247677_1000031_pt1 | contig 10652 bp, 13 predicted proteins | sample CNK18_metaG_FD_182796 | JGI IMG/M metagenome (GOLD analysis project Ga0247677, IMG submission 182796) | Soil microbial communities from Purdue University Martell Research Forest, Indiana, United States - CNK18 | ecosystem: Environmental > Terrestrial > Soil > Temperate forest > Bulk soil... | reverse complement strand
GAGGAGTGTGAAGGCACCAGATGCGAAACGCCCCTCTCCCAGGGCCGAGCTGTTGTCGACCTTCTGGGAGTAGGGCTGCCAGTTCGTCATCGTGGAGGACATGGAGGCTCCTTACGAGACCGTGATGGACCGCTGGACCTGGGTGGCGGCGTTGTAGTTCGCGTTGCCCGCCTGGTTGGCGTTCACCACCACGGTACCAGACCCCGTCAGCGTGAGCTGATTCCCGCTCACCGTAGCCGGGCCGCTCTGCACCGTGAACACCACCGCCAGGCTGGAGCTCGCCGTCGCCGAGAGCGTCATGGGCGAGTCGGTGAGGTGGTCGGCGCTAGCCGGCGGCGTGAAGGTGATAGTCTGCGCGCTCTTCGCCACCGTAATGGTGGCGTCGACTGGGGTCGCGGCCGAGTGGTTCGCATCGCCGTCCTGGTAGGCGGTGACGACCACGGTACCCGCGCCGGTGAGGGTGAGCGTGGCACCGCTCACCGTGGCAGGACCGCTCTTCACCCTGAACTGAACGGGCAGCCCGTTCGCCGACATCGTGGCGCTAAGCGAGAACGGCGCGTTCCCGAACGTCTTATTGGCGGAAGGGGAGAAGCCGGTGATCGTCTGCGCGATCTTGTCAGTGGCGAGGGCCTTGAGGCCCTGCACGATGGTGTCCCCAGAGCGAGCGAGACGGGCGATCATCGCTTTCACGCGCGGAGAGCTGTTCGTCGCTCCCTGGATGTTGCGCTGAGCGAGGACATCTCCTCGTCTCGCCAGGTTCCTCTGGACGATGTCGTTCTGCGCCGAGGACATGTTGAGCGCCTGGCGGGCGTACATGTCTCCCCGCCTCGCCAGGTTGGCCAGCATGATCGACGCGCGCTTCGTGAGGGCCATGAGAGGTCTCCTAGACCACCAGCGTGAGCCGCAGGTAGTTGCAGGGGAACGGCACGTCGAGCGTGACGTCCACCATGACGGTGTCAGGCGCGTTCGGGTCCTGGATGATGTTGTTCAGGTTCGCGCCGTTCAGGATGCCCTGCTCCACGAGGAACTGGAGCATGGCCTGGATGGTGGTGCCCACCGTGTCGAGGAACACCGAGTTGATGTTCTGTCGACCGATGAAGCGGCGGACACCGACGCGCAGGAACTTGGCGGTGAAGTCCACCACCTTGGTGATGGAGAGCTCACGCGTCTCGACGCTGGAGACGTCGGTCGAGAGCTGGTGCCGAGCGAAGACCGGCCCGCCCTGCACCTCCTGCATGAGGATGTACGTACCACCACCAGCCATCTGGTTGAGCTGGCGACGGGTGTACTTCTCGACTCCCACCACGCCGGTGAGCCCGACGATGGGGTAGTTCGTGAGCCCCTGCTGCGGCGGCAGACCGGCGATCTGTCCAGCGACGCAGGCGCAGGCGTAGTAGCCGGGGATCTCCTTCTCCATGCCCCCTAGCGACGTCTTCACCGTGTCAGGGAAGAGCGAGAAGGCGCGCCGGTTGCCGACGCCACCATTCGCTTCCGAGACGGTGGCAGCGATGAGCGAGTAGTCAGGACGCGCCGGGTTCGAGCCGGGGATGGTGACACTCACGCCACGCACCTTCATGGCCCACGCCGAGTCGACGATGCCAGACGGCAGGTCGGACGTGGTGTAGAAGGCATCGTCGTTCTGGCCGCTCGTGAAGTCGGTGTTGAAGGTGACGAGACCGCCCGAGACGCTCTTCACGTTGTAGCGGTAGAAGACACCTCCCCAGGTGAGTTCGACGTAGACGCCCTGGCTGGCGGTGAACGGCTGTGCAGGATTGAGTCCCGCATCGATGAGACCCGCCTGAGGCGTCACATCGAGACGGAGCTGGTCCGGCGTGCTGGTCGAGTTGGCGGAGACGCCATTCGCCACCGCCGTGGGGGAGCGACGAGAGGGGACGCTCTTGTTGAAGAGGACGACGCGCTCACCGCCTTGCTCCGGCTCGCTCATGACGAGCGCGTGTGTGGCGAAGAGACCGTGGACCACCTCGTTCGAGGTGAGCACGGCGATGGCGTAGACCTCTTCCGCCTCCAGGAAGGAGGCTGCTCTGGCGTAGGCGAGCTCAGTTCCCTCCGGCGCTGCGGCGCTGACGTCGTCCACACCGAGGCACTTCACCTCGAACGTGGGGCAGTTCAGCATGCAGAGGTACGTGCCGAGCGAGAGCGGGTTCTCCTCGGTGACCGGGTTCATCACCGAGGAGAGCACGTCCGTGTCCGCGAGACGAACCACGCCGGCCACCTTGGCAGCCGGAGAGACGTCACGGCGCAGGCCCTTGAACTGGATGTAGAGCGTGGCTGGGCTGGTGGTGAAGTCGAGCGGGTAGCCGGTCACCGGATCGCGGACCAGATCGGAACCCACCACCAAGTTCTGAGCATCATCGAGGTAGGCGTCGGGGCTTGGCCGTCCCGTACCTGCCGAAGACGTCTGGCCCTTGGTGAATCCGAGCTGCGTGAGACCCGTGCCGTCCACCACCTTCACGAGCGAGGAGAGCCCTGCGCGCGTGGAGCTGAGGACGAGCTTCGTACCATTCGAGTCCTTCTCCGCTACTGTGGCTCCCACGAGCTGGTTCACGGCGTCGACGGCGAGATCGAGCGAGTCGTCGGTGAAGGAGACGTCGTAGATGTGATCGCTGTTGTTGAGCTGGAACTTGAGATCGGTGTTGGCGAGCCCGGTGATCTCCGCGTCCGCCTGGTTGGTGCTGGCGGTGTCGGAGACCGTCGAGAAGCCGAGAGGCCCAGCCGCAGAGCTCGTCGCCTTGACGAGGACGCCCTGGAGCCGTCCCGTCTTGGCAGTGGTGAGCTTCAGCTTGCCGCTGTCGTTCGAGGCCGTGACGCCGGGGATGACGACGTCGGCGGCGACGTTCGCCATGCTGGAATAAGGCGTCTGCTTGGTGAAGACGAACGAACCCGGCGTGGCGACGCCGTCGACCGTGACGACGTAGTCGAGCCTCAGGTAGCCGAGAGCCATGCCTCCCGTGAAGTCAGGAGCGCTCCCACTCTCCACGCTCGCTGCCACCGCTGCGGAAGCGACGCCCGTGCCGGTGAGCGAAGCGGCGGCGGCACCGGTGGTGGGCTGAAGGCCGGTGGCCTTGAACCACACGTAGCGCGGTGCGAATGGAGTCGTGTCCACCACGAGCCCGAGAAGAGCGTCGTCGTAGATCTTGGTGAGGAAGCGGCCTTCGCTGTCCGCCGTGGAAAGCGAGGCGTTCACCGTACCCATGCGGAAGCGGGTCGGGTCGACGCGCGAGATCTCACCGGCCTTGAGCCGCACTCCGTCGGCGATGACCTGATCTCCAGGCTGAACGGGAACCGCTCCCGCTCCGGTGCCGAAGGAGATGGCACCGTGCTTGGTGTTGAGCTCGGTCCCATCGGCCACGTTCGACATGACCGCATAGGCGGGCCAGGTGGAGTTCTCCACACCACCGAAGAAGTAGGCACCCCGGTAGAACTCGACGTAGGGCGAGAGCGTGGTGTTGTTCTGGAGGTTGTAGGCTCGGTAGCCAGCTCCCTCGACTCGTTCCTCAGCACCGACTGCCGGCGAGGCGCTGGAGTTCCAGCCGAGCCCCAGCACCGAGTTCGCAGTCCCTCCAGCGCGCACGGTCACGCTGGAGAGCGCACCGTAAGAAGGCGAGGAGATCTGGAAGCCGTTCACGCTGCCGGAGTCGGTGGTGACAGAAGCCACCGCCATTCCCACTGCGTCGTTGATGACTTCGACTGCCTGCGCCGGCGTGTAGGGAGAGGTGCCGGGGAACGTGATGGTGATGTCGGAAGAGGCGTCGGCCGCCACCGCCTGGTCGAGGGCGAGGACGAGGCTCTTGCCACCGAGAGCCATGCTCGTCTTGATGACGCGCAGAGTCGCCTTGTAGGCGACGTGGCTCGCGACGAGGAACCCTTCTCCGGGGTCCGTGAGGAGCTCGGTGAGCCTGCCTCCTGTGAAGAGGAAGGGCCGGATCGAATCCGGCTGCACCTCCACCTCATCGATGTTGCTCCTCGGGTCCGGGAAGGCACTGTGAGTGATCACCTTCCCGAGCTGGGTGTAGGCACCATACTTCGCCTTGGAGTTGATGGTGCCGTCGGAGGTGAGGACGTTGATGACTTCGAATGCCGGACCGACGACGACGGGGGCGAGAGTCGGACGCAGGAAAGTGGGCGAGGCCTTCCGGATCGACTGAATGACCTCGACGCCTGGCCTGGCGAGCTCAGCAGCGGTGGCCATCTTCTGCTCCTTTCACTTCTTCTGGGTCGCCTTCTTGGCCAGAACCCTTTGCGTGAGTGAGATCGCCTTCTCGTATTGAAGAACTCGTCCCCGGAGAGCCGGTGGGCGAAGAGACCTGTCCGGCAGCGGGCTACTCACTTGAGACGTTAGCCGCAGGTCCAGGTCTTTGAGAAGGAGATTGTCTACCGGCGCGATGCTGTAAGTGTCCTGGAAGAAGAAGGGAACCGTGACTTGAACGACCTTGAGGTCCTTCACCGCGTCGGGCATGAGCGAGTCGGCATCCTGTTCAGAGCCGTAGCTGATGTCCTCTCCAACACGGTGAAGGCCGGCGCGCAAGAGATTCCTCTTCAAGACGCGTGTGGCGTATCCCGCGATCCAGGCGATGCGCTGTGCCTCAAGCCCCTCCTTGGCGAGACAGTTGTAGAGCATCGAGGCAGAGACGAGGTCAGTGTGCCAACGCGCACCCGTCTCGAAGTCGAAACCCTTGAACTGATCCATGGAGACGTTCGCCCAGTTCGCCGGGCCGCGCATGCAGACGATGGAGGGATGCTTCTCGATGACGTCAGAACCTACGACGCCCTGGTCTGAAATGATGATGTCGGTGAGCTCCAGGTCGGACTGCCACTGGTAGCTACCCTTCTCGAACGTCGCGAAGACGACTTGTAGGAAACGGACGAAGATCTTCGTGAAATAGAAGAGAGGATCTTCCCCGAAGCCCTGTGGCTGCGGCACCCCAGTGCTGAGTTTCGCGTCACTCATCGCCCTTGAGCATCTTCGCGCGCTGCGCCTCAGCCACCTGCTGTCCCACAAGCACCCCAACCATCGACAGGCCGAGAAGCGGGTACAGCACGCGCTGCTTGAAGGCAGGCGTCCACTGCGGGTACTTGTTCTTGAAGATGCGCCGCGCCGCTGCGTCGGCGATCATGCCTCCTGCGTGTCCTGCGGCGTAGCCAGCGGAGTAGCCGAGCGCGGACTTACCGATCCTCTTCCACTTGGGATCACTCTTGGGCGCTTGGTCCTCGGAGATCTTCTCGATCTCATCGAGGAGCGCCATACGCTTAGCGTAGGCTCCCTCGCGGATGCCCCCAGAAAGCAAAGAGCTGTTGTGGTGAGTCGGCATCGGCTTCAACGTTCTGCGCGTTCTTGAAGTTCCTCTCCGACGCCGGTGCAAGCTGCTGAGGATCGATGTTCAACGGCAGTGAGTACTCGATGTCGCTTCGGGGGATCTCGTGAAGCTGGATCTCCTGGTGAACGACCGCTCGAAGACGCTGTGTGGGAGTCACGCTTACGACGCGCCAGCGCCTGTTTTCAGCTTCGATGAGGATGTCACGCGGGTTCATCGGTGGGAAGGATGAACACCGCGCGTTGGTGTTCGAAGGCAGCACTTCTCCGGTCGGTGGAAGGGCTGTCTGCTTCGGATTCGGATCGAACTGGATGAACACTTCTACAGGGGAGAGATAACCCCCAAGCCATCCGGTGCCGAAGCAGGGGAGGTGATTCGAGCGCGTGATGCGGTTCAGCGTCGAGTCGTAACAAGAGCAGTGAGGACCGAACGTGCGCGCCGGGAAGAGCCAAGAACGTCTTCCGATGAACTCACGGAAGAGCATGTCCTCTTGGCGGATGATGTCGGCGGCGATCAGGTCCGGCTCAGCTTCCAGTGAAGCGGTTGGGCCGAACTCACGTTCCTCACCGCTCGGACGGTGGATGACTCGGATCTTGTAGAAGTACTGACGCCATTTGTGGAGCAGCGAGACACGAGGATCGCGAAAGCGATAAGTATCACGGAGCGGGCCTCCGACTTGATCGTAAGGCCCCATGCCAGCTTCAGAGCGGAGGACGTAGAACTCATAGTCGAAGATCTCGTGCGGTGTGGTATCCGAGCTAGGGCCGCGCAGCGCAGAGATCTCCCAGAAGACGTCGAGGTGGTCGACGTCGAAGCTGCGCACCCAGAGCTTGGTAATGTTCAACATCACTGCGAAGTCGACTCCAGCGTCATCTGGTAGTTCTGGACGTTGCTCGTCTGCGGGAAGTACGCGGCGGTGATGCGGTAAGTAGCGACGAGGTTCGTACCCTGGACGAGGTCATCCTTCGATGGGTACGTCCTGAGACGTCCACCGATGAGGTTGTTGTGATCGTCGAACTCGGTCTGGTCGAGGATGGAGTTCTCGTGCGTGAGGCCGAGGAGTCGGGACACCATATCGGTGAGATCAGTGAGGTCGACTGAGCCACTGCCGCCTCCGGTACTGAGCCCATCGACCGTGCTCTGAAGGTTGGAGATGTCCGATGCGAGAGAGTTGGGCGTCGGAGGATCGCCGTTGGGATTTCCGCCGTAGCTCGGCGCTCCGATCTTGGCCTGGATGTCGAAGAGCGCCGGCTCCACGTAGTTCGCGAGCTCGTTCATGACGCCATCGCTCCCGCTGCTGGTGATGGCGTCGTAGATCGTCTGCTGCCCGATGGAGAGCGTGCGAACCTCCACCCCGCCGAAGGGAGGATCACCGATGCGCTGCAAGATCTGGTTGCCCGTATCTGCCAGGCTGGACTGCACGTCGTCGAGGTTGAAGCCGCGCACTTCGTAGACGCCGACGTAGCCAGGAGAGCCGGAGGTCGTCACCATGAAGCGGAGGATACCTAGGGAGTCCGTGTCGCCCGACGAGAGCTGGAGGTCGTAGCAGCCCGGCATGTGCGTCGATGAGGTCTCCGTCCAGTCAGGCGCGGTGAGGACCTTCTGCACTGCCGCACCTCCCATCTTCTGGAGGTAGACGCTGACGGCGCCATAGGCGACTCCAGTCTTCGGGTTGCCGGACCCGTCGTACAGGGTCACCGGAACCTTGATGGCGCTGTTCCAGTTGAGGATCATGGAATCCCCGATCACACATTCACCGTCTGCTGTGCTGCTGGAGTGCGACTGGGGAGAAGTCGTGTGGTCTGTGGCGTGACGTTGCGGCCGTACATGTCGAGAGCCTTGCGTGCGAAGGGGCCGGCGGCAGCTCCCGCGAAGCCTCCAGCGATACCACCCTTCACTGCCGAGCCGAGGAAGCTGCCGCGCTCTTCGCGCGGGCGCATCATGTTGCGGCCGACGTTGAGTGCAGCTCCGCCTGCCGCACCGTAGCCGATAGCCTTCCCAGGCGCAGTCTGCGCGACGCGAGAGAGTGTGCGGAACGCTGTCTGTCCGAGGGTGGCCATCTTCTCCAGCTCGGCGCGCAGCACGTCGACGTTGGAGATGCTGGCAGTGACTGCCATGCCTCCACTATTGTAGATGCCGGAGGTGGCTCCCATGCGACTGCCACCACCAGCACCGAAGCTGAACGGCTTCGATGATCTCGCGGCTGTGGCCTTCTTGATACCGCCCATGGCGAGCATGCCACCGACGTGGGGGAGGACCGCTCGCGCCGTCGAGAGGAGCGGGCCAGCAATGGCTGCCTTCTCCAGATCCTCGTGCGCCAGCTCGCGCCCCCACTGCGCCACCGTCGACTCCTTCTTCTTGGCGCCCATGCGCGCACCGACGTATGCGGCTCCTCCCGCGACACCAGCAGTCGGACCATGCCTCTTGATGAGGTCCTTCGCCGTGTTGGTGAAGGTACGCGCCTTCTGCCGCATGTAGTCGCGGTCGTTGAGCCCAGCCGTCTTGACGATAGCTGCGAGCTCATCGAAGGAGAGTGAAGCGAGCTTCTCCTTCTCGTCAGAGAGCGTAGAGGCCAGCAGTGCTTCGTGGTTCATGCCCAGCTCCTGGCGACGTTCGAGCCCAAGGGCGCAAGTGCAGCGCCATAGAGGAGTGCTCCGTGGACGGGATGCTCGGCGAGGACCTTGGCGAAGTCCTCGTAGCCGCGCGCCAAGACGTCCTGGATCTTGTGCGTGAATCCAGGATCTTTGCCCTTCCCGCGCAGCTTCTCGCGAGAACGGTCCTGGCCGGCGAGGTAGTCGGAGGCTTCGAGCTCACCGAGGGAAGGCTGTCCCTTCTTCCAGCGCTTCGACATGCCGTAGCCGGCCGCCGCACCAAGAGCACCGGCGATGGCACCACCGATAATCTCCGGCTTGTTGGCCTGGTACATCCGCCGTCCCAGGTCCTTCGCCCTGGCCCAGTCGGGAGCGGCGCGTTTGGTCAACGCTTCCATGGCGAGAGAAGAGCCCCCACCCACAAGAGCGCCCTTGAAGGCGGAGTCCCGCACCGCCTTCTTGTGACGCGTCTTCTCACGAGCGAGGGTGAGGCCGGCACCGAGTGCGGCTCCGAGTGCAGCGGCGGAGACATGGGGGTGTCTCCGTACTGCGTCTCGGACGCCAGCCGTCTTGGGGAAGAAGTCCTTCGCTCTCCCCTGCGTCAGTGCTGCGTAGAGATCGAGCTCATCCATCACAGACAGCCTACGAGACAGAGGCCCGAGTGGGAACGGTTAGGGCTTGCGCTTGAACCAGTTCTTGGGATTCATCTTCTGCTTCACCCAGCCACGCGCCTTCTCTCCCAGATGCTCACGCGAGGCGTTGAAGATGTGCTTGAAGACGACGGGGGTTGCCGCGCCGACGCCGGCCCCGATGGCAGCGGACGATCCAACACCACCTGCGTACTGCTTGAGCCGCTTCTTCCTCAGCTCCTTGGCGCGCGCGGGAGGGGTGTTGAGCCGCTCATCCATGTGCCGTTCGACTTCTTCACGGTCCATGGCACGGCCTGCGGCACCAAGACCGAAGACGGTGGCACCGATGGCAGCACCGGTGCGCTTCGGATGCTTGATCTGCCGACGCACGAAGTCTTCGAAAGGCGCAGACTGACGCGCCAGCTTCTCCAGCTCGTCGAAGAGAGCATCTGTCTGCGTAGGCGAGAGCGGCTCTCGCTCCAGTTTCGACAGCTCTTCGAAGAATCCCTGGAGTGCGAAGTCGTGCATTACGCCCACCAGAACAGCGTGTACCCACCATCAGCGGTGTCGTTCTCGATCTTGAGAACGTTGGCCTTGGCGATGTTGTTCGCGTTCACGAAGGCCGTGAGGTCACTGTGCCTGATGAAGTACGCGCTGTGGAGCGTCATTAGGTGTACCAGAAGAGGCAGTAGCCGCCGTTACCAGGGTCCGCATCGATCTTGAGGATGTTGGCAGCAGAGATGGGACTGGAGTTCACGAAGGCGGCGAGCTCACTGTGCCGCATGAAGTGCCTCGCATGGAGCGTCTGCGAGGCACCCGATCCTCCGTAGTGCCAGATGACCCAGCCACCACTGATCGCATCGGTGTCGATCTTGAGGATGTTCGCCTTCGGCAGGCCCATCGTGTTCACGAGGGCTACGACCTCCGAATACGTCGGAAAGCGCTGAGAGACGAGAGCCATCACCACTCTCCGTAGAAGTTGTTGACGAAGCGGTACTCCGAATGGATACCGCCTCCCCAAGCGCTCTCGACGTTGTAGGCCACCTTGAGCTTGAGCTTCTTCTCCTCGTAGGAGTTCTTGAAGAGCTGGAGCCAAGCCTGGATGAACGGCGTCTTGTCGTTCACCCCTACCTGGATGCCTCCATCCGAGAACTGGAGATGGTTGCGCGTCTGGAGCAGTCCCACCGATTCCAGGAGCGAGATCACAGTCGCCCTGACGAGCAGAGAGCGCGAGGGGAAGTTGTAGACGGTGTGGTGAGAGAACGGCGGAGTGGTGTTGTAGTCGTCGAGGGCGTCGAGGATCGCCCACATGATCTGGCGGTTCGAGCTCTCTTCGCCGGCGATGAGCCTGTTCAGCGCAGCGTAATCGCGCATGAACGCCCGCACCTGATTCACGAAGTTGTTGAGCTCGATCTCGGCAGACGGGACGATGACACCTTCCAGCTCACCCATCGAGGGAGCTGGGATGTTCTGACCAGCGCTGCCGAACGTGTCCGCCATCGACTACCTCATCGACTTCTTCGCACGCCGCTCCTCGACGGGAGCGAGGTCATCAGTGGTGAGAACCTTGAGCGCCACGGGGATCTGGGGAGCAGGGGCCGGTTCATGCTCACGTACCCACCACAGCGGGAGCGAGCCGAAGGAGATCATCCTCTTCGTCTCCAGCTCTCGATCCCTATTCGGGACGAACACGTCGAGCTCCGGGTACTCCAAAGAGCCACCTTCCGGCGGCAGCATCTTGCCTCTGTAATCGAGAGGCTTCTTCGTCAGGTTGTAGACGCGCATGGCTCCTTCCGAGGCAGTTGGGGTGGTGTCCTCCGGGCCTTCGAGGAGGGAGGGTATCACCCCTCCCTCCTCATGAGGCGGGTGCAGGCCCGCCGGCGTCCCCTGGCGAAAGAAAGGGGAGGAGAGCACGCTAGGTCGCCCTCCTCCCCGAGTACTGCTGAGGGCCTTATCTCAGAACTGCGAGACGGCCGGGTAGCGAAGACCCTGGTCCACGCGGTTGTTGACGGGCCAGAGGTTCGGGTCGTTCTCGTCGATGGGCACGGCAGCCGTCGAGCCGGTGTCCGTGTGTCCGGGGACCACGGAGCCGGCGTAGA
>Ga0247677_1000030_pt1 | contig 11051 bp, 18 predicted proteins | sample CNK18_metaG_FD_182796 | JGI IMG/M metagenome (GOLD analysis project Ga0247677, IMG submission 182796) | Soil microbial communities from Purdue University Martell Research Forest, Indiana, United States - CNK18 | ecosystem: Environmental > Terrestrial > Soil > Temperate forest > Bulk soil... | reverse complement strand
CTGTTGCGATGCTCCAATGGGGCTATGAAAAAGAAACGCCACCCGAACGGATGGCGCTTAATCCTGCAACAAAATGCGCGCTAAGGAAACTGCTAGAAACCTAGCGCGCCAAAACCGGACGGCGAGTCAGCGCACAGTCCGATTGTTAGTTCGTTTGCGCGTATTACTTTTTCTTGCCTTTCTTTTTCGCAACGCTTTCGCTGTGCGTTTCGTGTTGCACCGGGCGCGGAAGGTGTTGCGCTTCGGCGGGCGATTGGAACGTATCCGGCAGCGATTCGTCCGACTCGTCCAGTTCGATTTGTTGCGACGGCCCGGCCATTGCGTTGTAATCGTCAACGGCAGCGCGCGAATGGAACGTTGACTTGTTGTGATCGCCGAAGGGTTGCCACACGGCGACACCGTTTTGTACTTTGAGAACAGGCATTGCATTTTCCTTTCGGTGGTTATGGGAGGGTTGATCCGGTATCGCGCCAACCCCAAGCGCCCAATTTCAATTGCGCTTGTCCGTAGTGTCCGGTTGCAGGGTCATATTTACCCTGTAGGGTTTGCGTATCGGTTGTATTGATCCAATTGGCGGCGGCTTGTGAATCGCTGAATCCGTAGCGTTGCGGTGCGAGGCGCATATCGGCGGCGATGCTTGTTCCGCTCGCGGTGCGACCATAAGCCGCCCATGCGTATTTCGCCGCAAGATTTGGCGCTTGGTTCCACTTTGCAAATTCCGCGTCCGAAATTTTAGAGACATAAGTTTTGGAAGTTTTCACGGTTCCTGTGCTCCCGGTAAATGCGGTTGATACGTTTAACCCTTTCTGTTGTGCAGCGGTTTGGGCGGCTTGTGTTGCAGCGTCAACAAAGTCGCCCGCTTGCACTCCAGTTAAGCCGTAGCTAATCGCGCCGGTCTGGTCGAAGGTTTGGTACTGTCCGCCCGCTTGCGGTGAATTGCTGCTGTTTCCGACTGTCAGCGGGGTATTGTTGGAACCTTTCGGTTGGACGGTCAGAGGCGCGGTCACTTTATGTTGAACGTAAGCGTGCCAGAGGTACAGACCACCGACGCCTCCGATTGCGACCTTCAACAGTAGCGGGTTCATTGTGTCGTGTATTCCAGTTGATCCGAAAAGTCGCCTTGTGGCGCGAACGATTCTCCGGTGTCATCGGAGGGGTGAGAATTTTGGTTGCTCAAATCGTCGAAGTGTTTTTGTTGTGATAATGGGCCAGTGTAACCGGCAGGCATTCGCGCGGCGAAAAACGATTGCGGGTCAAGGATCAATTCCATTGCATCCGAAGTCCAAGACTCTGCGGATTCGCGTGCAGCGCCGACGGCGGCTACGCCCGACTTCACCGAATCCGCTGCGCTGTCTATCGTGTTCGAAACGCTTTGTGCTGCGGATGCTGCGCCTTGATAGGTCTTATATGCAGCGTAAGCGAACGCGAGGATGATGGAAACGACAACCGCCGATTCCAGTTCGCCGACAGAAGGCAATTTGAATGACATGGTTAGTTGACGCCCGGTGCGCTGATCGCGCCGGTGCTTTTGTATTGCATGGCGGCGATGTAGTAACCCGCGATAGCGCCGAGGATTACAAGTGTCGCCGGATGCTTGAGAATGGATTTAACGCTCATTGCAACCCCGCAAGTGAGAGAATCTTGTTAGCGTAGTCTTGCACCTGTTGCGAAAAATTCTTCGGCCCGCCGTTGTATGCCATTAGCGCGCCTTTCCAAGATCCGGTAGAGGCGTATCCTTTTTTCAGGATATCAGCCGCGACTTGTGCGGACGCTTGCGGGTCTGTGGGGTCGATTCCGTAGGCGTCCGCTGTTGTGGAGTTGATTTGAAACAATCCTGTATCCACTGTCCCATTCGGATTCGGTTTGCCAACCGCGTCAGGATTGAACGAAGATTCGTGATAGACAAGCGATGCCAGAATGTTTGGAGGAATGCCATTATCGTTTGCTGTTTGGTCAATCAAATCTTTATAGTCGCTGTTGTTGTAAGCGCGTTGCACGTTCGCGTCCATCGTTAGATCATCGGGCGCGGTGAATGTCGCATTATCGTCCTGACTTCCGCTATCGTCAACGGGCGCGCCGAAGTTAGGGTCGCTGCTGTCGCTGGAGTTCTGTTGTTGCAGATACCAAAGGCCAGCAGCGCCCGCGCCAACGAGTAGGAGTAGAGGCAGCATCAGAATGCAGGATTGACGCTTATGGGCCGAAGTTTCGCGTTCCCGGTTGTATATAGACCGGTGATGTTCATTTGCGAAAGCGGGTTGTAATTCGTGAAGATCAAATAATCCGCGTCCAAAATATAGAGGCAATTGCTGGCGGGCGCGAATCCGGTGATGCCTTGATCGCTGTTTGCTCCTGCCGGTTGATACTGTGAAAATTGCGCGCGGTGTCCGAGGGGCAATTCGTCCGACACTTTGCGCCCGCCTTGCAAAAAGAATTGAACGGTGCAGGTCGCGTAATCGCTGTTGAATGTCGGAGTTGACGCCCAATGTCCAGCAATGAGGATTGACGTTGCATTGTTGCAATCGACTTGCACGTTATTCGATTGTCCGATTGCAGCGGGCGCGAGAACACCGATCAAACCGGCAGCAGGAAACAGACCGCCGACTTGTTGTGTTTGCAATCGAAGGATTTGACCGCTAACGTCGCGGATAGACGATTGTTGACCGGGAACGCGCTTGTAGCTGACGTTGCTCGGCGGTTGATCGCCGCCCGTGTAAACGATCGGAGGGTTAGAAATTTTGCGCGGCATTTATGTACTCGTTGCAAAAATAGAAGTGAGGCGCGCTTGTCCGGTTGCGATTTGAAAAACGAATAGTGGACTTGTCGCGGTGTCGAAGTTGACGAGTTCAATTGTATTGAAGCGGATATCAAAAATCGTATTCAGCGCCGAGTTTACCGCAGTTGAATCTATGTGATTGGGTGAGACAATACCCGCTTCGAAAACGTATTGATTGTTCAGCAGCAGATTGTAATTCGCGTTGTATGTCGCACCCGCGCGAAACTGCACCAAACAAATTTGCTCGCCGATATCGAAACCGCCATTGAGCAGTCCGCTTGTTCCAGTGGATGCTGCGGCGGGTTGCGAACCGATACCGAAGCGGGCGAATGTCGGCAGACCTTGGACTTGTGCTGCGGGCGCTTGAATCCGCATGGTGTATACGCGCCCGTTCGGTTCGACTCCATTTTGCGCTGGCAAATGTGCGTAGAGTGAATGGCGACGTACAACAGGCAGATACGAAACAGGCATATCGGCGAACACCGCGCGCCGGACAGCGCGAGGGCGAGCAGCAGCGCGAGAAAATACGGTGCTGTTCATTTGTGTTTGATGATGACGAAGATAACCGCGCCAACAACGGCGAGCAGCAAAACCTTTTGTGTCGGAGGCATATTCGCCCATTGCTGCGCGCTTGTCGGGCGCATTCCTGCGGTTGTCTGTGCGACTTTCGCGTTGACTAACTGCGCGCCTCCACGGTCGAGTGCAGCGGTCAGAGCAGGAAACCCGCCCGATAGCAAATCCGACAACCCGGTTGACGCGGGCGCATTGTCAACCGTATCGAACATATTGAAATAGTTGTTGCTGTCCGAAGGGTCAAGATTGTCCGACGATGTTTGATTGTCGGTGACACCGGCATACATTCCGTTCGTTTCCCCCATGTCGGAGTCCGGTTCCATCATTTGAACGTCCATTCCATCCGCGTTGAATGTCATACGTCACCCGCTTTTTTCAGCATGACTTTTCGCCCGCGCGTGAATGACTGCGCGCCTCGTCCGACAAGCGTTTGCGCTTGCGGGGTTGCTGCGGTTGGCGGTTGACCGGCGATGGCACCGGGAACGAGCGCGACCGCATTGGGATAGATATTGACATGATGCCCCATTGTGCGCGCGACGTTTTTGACTTTTTGCAGCATCATCAAACGGCGAGTCGCCGTCGCGTGCCGAGGTTCCAAGCGTTGATGTTTTGCACCGGCCATTATTTCACCAATAGGTAGACGAACAAAGCGATACCGGCGAACAGAACAAGATTCGAACCGTTCGAACCGAGTTGAGACAATTGCGCTATAGGATCAAAACTCGCGGGGTTATTTGCTGCGCCCGGATATTGACCTTGCGTTGATGGGTTGATCGGATTGAATGCTTGATTGTTCGGCGAATAGACAGCCGCCGTATTCGGGCGCGATGCACCGAACGGGTTTGATGCTTGCAACGGAATGTACGGCAGATTGTAATTCGGTGCGCGAGTGACACCGGACGAACGTTGCGTTTGCGCGTATGCCTGTTTTGCAGCTTGCCCTCCGAGGCGCGTTCCGGTGTTCTGTGCGGTTGAATCAACCGGGTTCGTTTCGTCGGGCGGAACGTCGCCGGAAGTTCCATCCGGGTTTGCGTCCGCTTGATCGGTGAGCGTTGAATATGAATTTGTATCGCTCAGTGTTCCTTCCTGCAAATCTGCCGGGTTGTAATCCCCTTCGGCGATTTGGTTGTAATAATCAGAGGCGAGTTCGTCTGTGCCAACGGGTTGAACGTCGGCAAAATCGAAGTCCGAAAAATCGTTGTCACCTATGCTGTCGAAAATATCCACGCTAGATGCTCCTGCGTCTACTGCTGCGCCCGAAAATCCGGCGACAACTGCGCCGCCGATTGCAGCGCCCGCTGCTGAGAGCAAAACGCTTCGTCCGACAACAATCGCGGTGCTTCCGATCTTGTCCCATGCGTCAGGAACATAAATGATGTTCGCTCGCGGGGTAATAAGTCCGTATTGTGGATCGGTGAACGTCGCTTTTTCGTCGCGCAGTTTGTACTGTTGCAAAGGCCATTCGATAAATTTGACGAATGGAATTGTGGTAGTGAACCATTGCGCGGGCGGCGGTGTTTTCGGGCCAGCCGTCCAAATGATAGGCAGTTGATCGGAGTCCGGGTAAAGGTACGGCGATTGTGCAACGTGCAAATAACCCGCTGCAATGTAACCCGCCAGAACGCGGTCAGTATTTTCCTGCCACAGTGAAGGGTCAAGCGCATTGCCTTCCGCGTCCACGCGAACGATTCGCGGAGGGTTTCCGCTGTCGTCTTGATACATTGTTGCGCCCATGACGCGCTGTCCAATGTACCCATGAATGGAGCGTAGCGGATATCCCACATTTTCAGCCTAGAGAAAAAATGGCGGCATTTCTGCCGCCATAAAACCCGGCAGGAGTTTTTCTGTTACCCCTGTTTCAAGGGGATATATTCGACAGTGGTAACACCGAGGTTCGTAAAGGCGTTACCGGAAAGCGTATCGACAGCAACGCGCGTATCCGCGCCACCTTGCAGGTTCCACGATTCCGCAATCTTGATTTGCGATTGTCCGACGCCTACCAAGTCGGCGACGTAGAAACCCGGCGACAGATACCAGTCATAGTCAAGATTGCTGATTGCCTGTTGAATGGTTCCAACCGGCAGATTGTAGCGAACGTCGATACCACGACGAAGGTAGATATTCGACAGAACACCGTCCACCGATTCACCGGCGATTTTCGTGCAGAGCATGACAGCGCCAACAAAATTGTCGGTCGGCAGCAGCAGTTGAAAATTCGCTTGTGCTCCTGCAACGTTCGCGTCTTGATGCGTCCAGCGTTGCACCCAAGTCGGCGACGAAATTTTACCGGACTTGTCGGCGAGTTCCTGAATTTCGGAAATCGCAACGGTGCAGAGTCCGGGTGTCAGCGTATATGTCGCCAGCGACGGTTGCGCGGCAGGATTCGGCGCGGCGAAAGGCGTTGCAGTCGGCGCGCCGGCGAGTCCGTAAAAGAATGTCGTGATATCGCCGAACGTGATTTTGAGGTCGAGCGTTTGCAGACCGCCAGAACGGAGGTTCGTGTCCTTCGGGCGAATTCCGGCGATGTTCTGAAAGTCAATGCAGATCGTACCCGCCCACGTTTGCGTTGTGCTGACTGTCATCGCGCTTGTCGGCGCAACGTATTGCAGCGGGTAGGATTGATGCTGTCCGTAAGTCTCGACGCGTTCGCGGTAAGTCGGGCGCTTGTGGCGACGGACGTTCATCATTCCGAGGATATAACCGGGAACGCTGAACAGGGTTTGTCTGCCTTCGGCGATCACTTCGACGCGCGTCATGTAACCGAACGGCGCGTCGCTTCGAATCGCGTTGTTTGTCAACGCCGCCGGATAGGTGATCGAACCCTGAATATTGACATAGACGGTTTCGATATCGTAGTTGCGCGGCAGTTGGAACGTGAGCTGATTGCTGCTAACGATTTGCTGTTGCTGAATGATGCGCTTGATGCGCTGCTGAAAACCTTGCGGCGATTGGAACGGTTGACGCTGCATTCCGCGTTCGAAATCGAACGGGGTACGCATGGGTGCGAAACCTAGCGCGGCTTCCGCGCCGGAATACAACCCGCCATAGGTGCGAAAAATTGACGCGGTGTGATTCGACAGAGTGCGGTTCATTCGCTTGCCTTTCGGTATCCGAGTATACGGGAGGGTCAACGGCAAGCGTTGTTTACGCGCCTTGTCCGGTCACAAGTTGATTCAGCGCCGGAACGCGCGCGACAACTGCCATGATGATAATTGTTACGAGGGCGGCTTTAAGATAGTGTTCCATTCCTTTGCACCTTTCGGGCGGTTGACGAGTTCGAAGATGTTTGCACGTTGAAACTTAGCGCGTCCCGAATATGCGCTTACGAAATCGCCCTTGTCAAGCGAAATACTATGAAAGTCGGAATGTCCATAATCCCCGCCTATCACGCGAGCATCCTCGCGCGCCAAGCGGAACATAAAAAGCCGCGCGCATTGATGGCGAGCATTGGGCGCGAGCATTTTAGGACGTTGACAAATGAGAGTGACATTAAAACCCATGTGGCGACCGCGCGTCAGAATCCACATATTCGTTTTGTCGGTGTTCGTGAACAAGTCGCCCGCTTCGTCGATATAAATTGCGGTGTCCGATTGAATGCTCGCAACACGACGAAGGAATTTTTGGGAGTCCGTATAGCAATCGCAATTGTCGGGCCAATCGCCCGCCATTGTTTCGGTGCGAACTGGATCATAGACGATTATTTTGCGCCTATCTTCCGCGTCGAATTCCGCTAACTTGTGCGCCATCGTCGTTTTGCCTGACTCCGTTACTCCACAAATTAGAGTGTGCATTATTGGACGCTCGCCGGTTGACGGATAAAAAATCCTTTCACCTTTCGTCCAAGGTTCCCAATTTTTGCTTGCACCGTTGGCGCGCCGATTCGCGGTGTAGCGTAAGCGCAAACGCAAATTACAAGCATCCAACCGGGCGGGATATCCGCATAGTTATTGGCGCGCAAATACTTCGCTGTCGCGTCCGACAACATTTTGTGTTCGTCTTGCGTTGCCTCCCATTCGCGCCCACCAAACTGAACCGCCATTCCGGTCGTCACCGTTACGAGCATCTTTCCGAGCGCGTCATAATCAACGGGTGCGCTACCGGACACAAGCGCCGGAAGCTGTCCTGTCGGGTTGACCGGCGCGGGCGCGATCGACTCCGGTTCAGGCGGGTTGATCCTTGGGCCGGTCTTGGTCTTGCTACCGGGCGGGCGACCGCGCCCACGCTTCGGTGCGTCCGGCATAGGAATATGCGGAGGAAACAACACAGAGGCAGCGTCAGACGCTTGCGTTGGATTGGGCGCGACGAGTAGACTGCTGGCATCCGGCGCGGGAGTCGCCGCACCGGATGCAGCAGGGACGGAAGGCGTTGCGCTTTCCGCTACAGCAGCAGGGCCGACACCCTGCGAATTGCTAGAGTCCATATTTTGCCCCGTAAAATAAATAAGCACAAGAGGCTAGGCACAAAATTGCGTGCGCTAGGCGTTTTGCCACCGAATTACAAACTCGACAGCTTGACCAAAAACCAGAAGGATAGAATCGTAAAACTGTCGCACCGATTCGCGCCCATGATTAAGCACCCGGAGGAATTCAAATCCAAAATCGTGAAAGGATCAACCGCCCATAAACTACGGCAAGCAGGATTCACTGTAAAGCGAACCGGAAAAGTGAACCGCGCGATATTCGGAAAACATGGCGCGAAAAACGTTGTGATAAAAAACGGCAAGATAATCCGCGAGTATTCCGATCATCAAAATATCACGAACCTTTTTCCGAACAAAGACGTATTCAAACAAGCAGCGGATTTTTTCAAGCGCAAGAAACCCGGCGAATATCTGATGATGCGCGTTGACGATAAAAACACCTTCGGTGTTCGTATCAACAACATGAATGACTTTATAAAATACCTTGAAAATTTCCAGCGATCAAAACCGAAAGCATACGAGGCGATCAAAAATCACTTGTATATCGTGAAAGTGAAAGGGGCATCCGACAATGCCGAGGACGAAGATTCAGAGGACGATAGCGACGTTTGATATTGAAACAGACCCATTCCTGTTTGGCCGAACACCTGAACCTTTTGCAGTCGGTTTTTATGATGGAGAAACGTATGCGGAATTTTGGGGTGATGACTGCATTGAAGAATTTATTTCCTACTTGGAGGACACAGATAAGACGTTCACTTTGTACGCGCATAACGGCGGGCGGTTCGATTTTTATTTTCTGTTCGAACTGCTCCAGAATCCTATCCGAATTATTAACGGAAGAATCACTAGTGCAAGATTCGGACGGCATAATTTGCGAGACAGTTACGCTATCCTCCCGTTGCCTTTGCGGGAATACGACAAGGGTTCTATTGACTTCGATAAACTGGAACGAAAAAACAGAGAGAAATTTCGTGGAGAAATATCCACCTATCTAAAACGCGATTGCACGTCGCTCTATGATTGGGTTCAGCAATTCCGCGCCCGCTTCGGCGACAAACTAACCGTCGGTTCTGCTGCAATAAAAGAACTCGAAAAATTCCATCCATTCGAAAGGCAGGGTTCAGCGCATGATGAAAAATTCAGACCGTATTATTTCGGCGGGCGAGTGGAGGCTTTCCGAAGTGGTATACACAGTGGAGAGTGGTCTATTTATGATGTTAATTCGATGTACCCCTTCGTCATGTCGAATTTCGATCATCCAACCGGGCGGCTTTACGAATTCACCACCGATTTATCATACGCTCGACAAACCGCGCGCCCGTTCTTTATTCAAGCTGTTGTTATCAGCAAAGGCGCTTTCCCGGTTCGAACAGATAATGCACCTTTGCAATATCCAAATGGAGCAATGGAAATTGCAACAACCAGTCACGAACTCAACACAGCAATACGCCTTGGACTTTGCGAAGTCATCCATGTCAACGCGATTTACGTCGCGTCAGAAACTATCCGATTTTCAGCATGGGTCGAACACTTCACGAAGGAAAAAATCGCCGCGAAAAAGGCAGGAAACCGAGCATTAGAATTGTTCGCAAAACTGATGCTGAATTCTGCATACGGCAAATTCGGCAGCAACCCGGAGAACTACTATGATTATGAAATACATAGACCGGGCGATTTTTGGCCGGGTGCTAATTGGGAAATCCATTTTGATTATGGCAATTTTCTGGTGCTCAGAACACCAGCGCGCAACCGAGGAACTGCATATTTTGATGTGGCTACGGCAGCAAGCATTACCGGAGCCGCGCGTTCGGTTTTACTCGAAGCGTTGCACGATTCGAAAAATGTCATTTATTGTGATACGGATTCAATCATCTGTGAAAAATTCAACGGGCGAACGAACGATACTGAATTAGGCGCTTGGAAATTGGAATGCAGCGGCACCCGCATTGCTATCGGCGGAAAAAAATTGTATTCTCTAGTAGACTCCAATGGAATAGAGCAAAAACAAGCCGCAAAAGGCGTCCAACTAACCACTAAAGAAATATTTGACATTGCCAACGGAGAGAGGATAATAACGGATAGACAGGCACCGACCTTTTCCCTGTCTAGGCCGAAAGGCGATTACTTCGTAACCCGGCAGATTAGGAGTCGCTAATGAACCTGTTAATTGCGAATCGCATTCGGACTGATGTTGACCGGATGCAAACTCGCTCGCAAGGTTTCAGAATCACGGCAGGAAAGCACCGCGATGCAATGTATGCAACGCAAAATATGCCGTCCAAAATCGCGGAACAAAAACTGATGTATCAATACCACCTTGCAGCGGACGCGCTTGACGCTGCAATCGAAGTCCTCACAAGCGCCATCGCTAAACTTGAAAGGCAATCCAATGAAACTGCTCAAGAAAATCAGCGTTAAAGGTGTTTGCGGTAACTTCAAAGCGGACGTTCCCGAAACCGGCGACTTAGCACTCATGCGCGTTGTCGGGCGTGCCAGCGCGATCAAGAAAGTCGAAACGCCTTACGGCCCGCAATTCGGACTGTCGGGCGAATTCCGCGCCGGTTCGCTTGTCGGAACGAAGGATACCTATTCAGCGAACACCTGTTATCTGCCTTCGGTTGCTCACGATCAATTGGTCGAGGCGCTAAAAGCGAACCCGGATGCAACTATCGAATTCGGGCTGGATATCGGAGTACATAAGGCGTCCAATCCGATAGGGTACGAATTCAGCGTCAACAACCTTGTCCCTATCGCACCGAGCGCGCCAATGGATGCCCTTATGAATCGCATTGCGCCCGCGCTGTCCGCGCCCGCAGCGGCTTCGCCCGCTGCAATCGCGGCACCGCAACCGCAAGCGAAGAAAAAGAAGTAAGCAATGAACCTGTGCAGCGCGTGCCAATGTCCGGCCCATTGCCGAACCATTGGCGCGTGCTGGATAGGGCCAACAATGACAACCGTTACTGTGAAGTTTCATTTGACGCACCCGGCGAGCGGACGCACGCATACCGAATACTTTACTTGCCCCGCTCAATTCCGCAAGGAAACACAGAACCGCATTCGTGACTACTGGAAATTAAAAGGGGTTACGGTGCGATTCGAACAGGAGATAAAAACGTGCACCATAACGGCGGGTTCTGGATTGTAGTCTTGATTGTGATTGCGCTATTGCTACTGCTCAAGGAAGATCGCAAGCCTTAGCGCGCATTTTGTTGCAGGATTAAGCGCCATCCGTTCGGGTGGCGTTTCTTTTTCATAGCCCCATTGGAGCATCGCAACAGGATC
>Ga0247677_1000028_pt1 | contig 11479 bp, 10 predicted proteins | sample CNK18_metaG_FD_182796 | JGI IMG/M metagenome (GOLD analysis project Ga0247677, IMG submission 182796) | Soil microbial communities from Purdue University Martell Research Forest, Indiana, United States - CNK18 | ecosystem: Environmental > Terrestrial > Soil > Temperate forest > Bulk soil... | reverse complement strand
CTCCGACACGGACGACCTGGGCCCCGACCGCGCGCGGAGAGACGACTGCAACGGCCTATCGCGAGGCGGTCGAGGAGGCAGTCGGCGTCTATTCGCAACAGGAGGACGGCCTCTTCTTCGAGGTGACCGGCGGCATCGACAGCCGCCTGCTCCTCGCCGCGCGCCTGCGATCCGGAGCTCCCACGCGCACGTGGACGGTCGGGCAACCGGGCGACGTCGAGATGCGGACGGTCGAGAAGCTGAGGGAGGTCGCGACCTTCGAGCATTTGCTCGTCTCGCCCGACGCCGGCTTTGCCGCCGAGCTGCCGGAACTGATCGGCGAGATGCATGCGCTCGCCGACGGGGAGGCGAACGCGATCGTCTACACGTCCCTCCTGGTCGCGTTCAGAGAGCTCGCCGGAGTCCGGCGCACGTCGGTGACCGGGAGCAACGGCGAGCTCGCCCGTGCTTTCTACTGGCGTGCGATCGCAGGTGGGCGGGACACGGGTCACGTCCGCGGAGTGGCCACCGACACGGTCGTGCGAAAGATCTTCAGGGAGAGCGGCGGGCTGAGGTCGATGTTCCGTCGCGACTTGCCCGACCCGGAGGCGCCCGTCCGCGAGGCGGTCACGGATTTCATACGGACATCCCCGCTCCAGCGCCCGTCTGCGATCCTCGACGACTTCTACCTCCGCACGCGCATGCGCAGGTTCGCAGGGCGCAACATCAGCACGACGAGCCTTTTCTGCGCGCAGGGCGTCCCGTACTTCGCCCCGTCGGTGGTCGACGTCATCCTCGATCTGCCGGATGCCCAGAAGCAGGACGGTCGCGTCGTGCGCGAGACGATCGTCGAGCTCTCGCCTCGCCTCGCTGCGGTTCCCCTCGCCTCGGGCGATCCGGTTCCGCCGCTGTCGATCGCGCACCCCTCGCGGGCCGCGCGGCGCGCGACCGGGCTCGGGTTCAAGGCGATGGCGCGCTACGGAGGCCGCTACGGCAGGATGCTCGCTCGCGCCCCCGTGGACTCGATGCCCTTTCGACAGGTCGCGGCGGACGCGGGGTTCCGCGACTACGTCGGCGACCTCCTGCTGACGAACGACACACGATGCCTCGGTCTCTTCGATCGAGAGGCCCTGCAGACGTTCGTCCACTCGAGCCTCGAGAGCGGATCCCTCTCGCCGCTGGGGCTCGTTCTGACGATCGAACTGACGCTTCGCCGGTTCCGCCTTGGACTCTGATCTGAGGGCCACGCGGCGGGTTCTGACACGCTCGTTGAGCGCCGCGCGCGTCGGGCCGAGGGCGAGGCGGTCCTGTCACAATCGGCGCGTGCTGAGCGAGCGCGCAAGAACATGTCATCACGGATGTTGACTGCGACGACGGGCAATCCACACAGCGGCGCGGCTCCGACGTCCGAGCAGAGTGTCGATCTCCTCCTCGTCTGTCATTCCGGAGGCCACCTCGTGCAGCTTGTCGCGCTTCGGGCCGCTTGGGATGGCTATCGCAGCGCGTGGGTCACGGACGACAGCAGTGATGCCCGCTCCATGCTCGAAGGCGAACGCGTCTACTACGGATTCGGGCCGGCAGCACGGAGCGTGATCAACTTCGTACGCAATCTCGCACTTGCGTGGCGGCTCATAGTGAGGTTGGAACCGAAGCTTCTCGTCTCGACAGGCGCGGCGATGTGTATCCCGTTCGCCGTCGTGGCCCGTCTTCGCGGCGTCGACGTCTTTTACATCGAGACGGTGTCCCGAGTCGACTGCCCATCGCTCACGTGTCGCCTTATCCGTCCTTTCGCGAGCCGCGTCTACGTGCAATGGCCTGAACTTGCAAGAAAAGTGCGCGGCTCGATCTACGTCGGTTCCGTCTTCCCGGCGCGATGATCTTCGCGAGCGTCGGATCGAGCACCATCCCGTTCGACCGCCTGCTGCGTGCGCTCGAGTGCATGGAGACCGACGAGGACCTCGTCGTCCAAACGGGCGTGTCGACAGTTCGTCCCTGCCGCGCCAAGGTCCTCGACTACGTCGGGTACGACGAGTTCGTCGCGCTGATCCGCTCAGCGCGCGTCGTCGTCACCCACGCGGGGGCCGGATCCGTGATCACCGCGCTCGGCGAGGGAAAGCGGCCGATCGTCGTGCCTCGGCGTGCTGCGCAGCGCGAGGCCGTCGACGACCACCAGGTTGCCTTCGCGCGCCGAGCGGCAGAGCTCGGCCTCGTGACCCTCGTGGAGGACGTGTCACTACTCGAGGCGGCGCTTCGCGAGCATGAGCCGTCCCTCGCTCGGAGCGGCTCAGAGCCTAGTCCGATCGAGCGGGAGTTGCGGACGTACATCGAGCATTGCGTCGGCCCGGCAACGATCGAGCCCGCGGGAGCAAGGGACACATGAGCATGCTCTTCACAATGCAGCCTCGCCCCTTCGCCGGCGGCCCGATCGCGGCCGCGCCTCGCAGCTGAGCCCGCGCCGACCGGCCGCTCAACGAGTCAAGTGGATTTCGCTCCCGGCTCGGCTTCAGCGACGGGCGCGGATGCCCAGGTCGCCTCCGTCCGAGGCCGCTCCCCTCCCCCGCGACCCTCGCGCGAGGCGGTAACCCTGATAGCTCTTTGGCTTCTTACCCCCGACGAAGACGGGCCTGCCTCTTAGGTTGCCTGGGCCGGTCACGCCCGCGTTCAGGTTGTGATCGTTGGTTCCCCAGTGCGCACCTGAGCTGTCGGTAATGCCGTTGGACGGATCCGTGAACACGTTGTTTCGGATGACGTTCCCGGCTGCGACGAGGCCGTTTACGGCGTAGAAGTGGAGTCCACCGCCCCCGGCGAAGGTGTTGTGGGCGAAGGTGGAGTTGTGCGAAGCGCCCGCCTGGATCGACCAGGGGTAGATGCAGGTGCAGACCCAGACGTTGTTCTCGATCACCTGCGGATCGTCCAGCGGCATCGACAGACCGCCGGCAGAGCTGCCGTTGTCGTGGAAGTAGTTGCCCTTCAGATGGGTGTGCGTGCCACCGTAGATCTGGACGCCGCCGATGTGGACTCCGGTGGTCGAGTTGCAGGCGTCCTGGTCGGGCAGGTAGGCGAACTCGTTGTTGAGCACCTGCACGCCGTAGGCGCCGCCCAGGATCTGGATGCCCTTCGAGCAGCCGCCGTTGAAGGTGCTGTTCGAGATCGTGATCCCCTGATCGGCCTTCGGGCCCTCGTCCACGGCCTGCACGTTGAGGCGCCCGTCCCCGGCTCCAGTGTTCAGAAGGTTGTTCAGGTTGTCGTGATCGACGAGGATTGCCATGTTCGCGCAGCGCGGGAAGATGTCCACACCTCTCGTGAACCTCAGATGGTCGAACGCGAGATGGCTGGAGCAGTTCGGCCGCGTGTTGCTGGGATCGACCTCAGCGCCGTCGACGGACATCGTCCCGCCGAGGCCGGTGAAGCGCAGATGGCGCACGACCTGGAGCTCGACCTTACCGATCGTCACGTTCGCCCCCGGTGCGGGCCGCACCGTCACGTCCGCCGACTTCGACACTGACCTCAGCGCTACAGCGCTGTAGCTGCCCGAGCTGAGACAGATCGTCGTACCCGTTGCGGCGCCGTGGATCGCACCCACAAGACTCGCCGACGTCGTCTTGGTGCACTGGGGCGCCCTCCGACCGGGACCCGCCGCACAACCCGACGTCCTAACGGTGCGGTACCGCGAGGGCGACGCACGGCCCCCGCTGTCGTAGGCGCTCACCGCGAGGGCGTATCTCGTGCCACATCGGAGTCGTCCGACTCGGAACGACCTCGAGTGCACGGAGGCGCGGAGTGCCCCGTTCACGTAGACCCGATACCCGGTGACCCGGGCACTGCTGTGGGACGGCGCCCACGAGAGACGAATCGTCGTCGCCGAGACCGATCCGACCTTGAGCTTCCCCGGCCTGGTCGGCCCGGCTGCCAGCCCGTCTCGTGCCGCCGCAGCCGGCATCGTGCAAAGGCATGCAGCTGCCGCCGCCGTTACAGCCGCGCGGAAGAGCAGGCGACGGCCAGCGCGAACGTCGGACGAGTGACTCGGTGCGGGGGGCGTGCGCCTCGTCACGGGCACGCGGCAGTGTAGACACCTTCCACGACTTTTGGGTAGGTACCGGCATTCTTGGCTAGATACGGCGGTTTAGGCCGCGCGCGGCGGCGATGACGCCTTCATCAGCCGCTGTTAGCCTCCGTCGCGATGCACGTGCTCGTCACCGGAGGCGCCGGCTTCATCGGCTCGCACTTCATCGACCGCCTGCTTGCGAGCGGTCACGACGTGCGGGTGCTCGACTCGCTCGATCCGCAGGTTCACAGCGGCTGGCCGGACTACCTGGCTGCCGATGTCGAACGGATCGAGGGGGACGTCCGCGACCGCGACGCCGTCAAGAAGGCGCTGGAGGGCGTGGATCGACTAGTGCATCTCGCCGCCGCCGTCGGTGTCGGCCAGTCGATGTACGAGATCGAGCGGTACACCTCCGTGAACGCGATGGGCGCCGCAGTCGTCCTCGAGGCGGCCATGGACGTGCGCGACCAGCTCGACAAGGCCGTTGTCGCCTCCTCGATGTCGATCTACGGCGAAGGGCTCTACCGCTGTCCCGCGGAAGACGTGCTCCACACGCCCGAGCCTCGGTCCGACGAGCAGCTGGCGCGGAGAGAGTGGGAGCTCGTCTGTCCCTCCTGCGGAGCGGCGCTGGAGCCGGTGGGGACGCCGGAGTCGAAGCCGCTCCAGCCGCTGTCGATCTACGCGGTCGGCAAGCGCGACCACGAGGAGATGTTCCTCGCCTGGGGCCGCGCCTACAAGGTGCCGACGACGGCGCTCCGCTTCTTCAACGTCTACGGGCCGCGCCAGGCCCTGTCCAACCCCTACACAGGCGTGGCCGCGATCTTTGCCTCGCGGCTGCTGAACGGTCGGCCGCCGGTCGTCTTCGAAGACGGCGACCAGAGCCGCGACTTCGTCCACGTCACGGACATCGCGGCGGGCATCGAGGCGGCGCTCGAGCCCGGAAAGGGGGACTACCGCGCCATCAACCTCGGAACCGGCGTCTCGACGTCGGTGCTTCGCGTCGCCGAGGTGCTCGCGCGCGAGCTCGGCGTGGAGGTCGAGCCGGAGCTGCGGCAGGAGTACCGCGCCGGCGACATCCGGCACTGCTTCGGGGACATCTCGCTCGCGCGGCAGGAGCTCGGGTACGAGCCGCGTGTCGCGTTCGACGACGGCATGTCCGAGCTGGCCGGGTGGCTCGCCGGCCAGGAGGCCGAGGATCGCGTGGAGGAGGCGACCGCGGCACTCGTCGAACGGGGTCTCGCCGGCTAACCGTCTCGCGTCGCCGGTCGCGGTCGCGCCCGGCAGCCCATCGAGGGCGGGAGAGTCACGTTCTGGATGACGACGCGCGCCTGGTTCCGTGCACGGCCGAGGCGAGCCTGTCCTTGGCTCGGCGGGCCTGTCTTCCTCCGAACTGGGCCGCGATGAATCGCCAGGCGATCGGGGACGTCAGGATCCGCGGGTAGCGGCGCACGATCCCGACGAAGGCGGCCGACGTCTCGAGCCAAGGGGCGGCGCCCAGCCCGGCGCGGTCGCTCACGAAACGGAGGGTCGCAAGCGCTCGGTACCGCCTGGTCTCGCCGCTCGGCAAGCCCGCCCCGTCGAGAAAACCCATTCGGCGATCGAACATGATGCGTCCATACGTCAACTCGCGATTCCGTGCCTCGATCTCGCTCTGACCCCGGGGAGCGAGCCGTACCGTCTCTGTCTCGTCGTGGACGCGGAAGCCGACAAGCGGCCGATCGACGTACGCAAGGTCCCAGTTCTGAGCGATGCGCATGAAGAGCGGGACGTCCGCGAACGGTTCCTCGAGGGTCGTCATCCCGCCCGCTTGGCAGATCGCCTGCGTTCGATAGGTGGTGCTGGACAGCAGGACCGCAGTGGACGTCATGCTTCGTTCGAGGAATGCGTCGCCGGGCTCCACTATCACCGGCTGACTCGTCTTCACGTAGCTCGCCCCGTGCTTGTGCACACGTGACTCGATATCGATCTCGTCGAACGCCGTGTGCACGAGACCGACGCGTGGATTTCGCTCGAGTACGTCGACGACGGCGCCCAGGTAGTCGGGATAGAGGCGATCGTCGTCGGGGAGAAGCATGAGGAATTCGGTTTCGGCCAGTTCGATGACGCGATTGAAGTTTCCGATCATCCCGATGTTCGTCTCGGCTCGGACGTACTTGAGTCGAGGGTCCGATACCGATGCGACGAGCTCCCGGGTCTCGTCGGTCGACGCGTTGTCGCTGACGATCAGCCGGAAATTACGGTAGGTCTGCTCGAGCACGCTCTCGATCGCCTGGCTCAGAAGGTCCGCCCGGTTGAACGTGGGTATTCCGACCGTGATCCTGGCGCCGTCCATTCTCTCCTCCGGATGACTCTTCGCTTCGACGTCGGTCGCCATCGCTCGACCGTCAGGTGCTGGTCGTCGGGACACGCGCCTGCTCCAGGGCGTCTACGTAGGAGGGAATGAGCAGCCGGGCGACGAGCTCCTGTGATGCTCTTCCCATTGCCTGGAGCCGTGCATCGGTCATCGTCTTCTTGTTGAGCACCTGCTCGAGGATCCGCGCGAACTGTCTGATGTCCGTGCTGTCGATGCGAAAGCCGTTCACGCCGTCGTCGAGCTGCTCCTCCATCCCTCCGCCGCCGTTCCTCAGCACGACGTGTCCAGAACACATGCCCTCGATCACGTACAGGGGCAAGGCTTCGTTGAACGAGCAACAGACGACGGCATTGCAGTCTCGCGTGATCTCGAGCGATCTTTCGTGAGGGACACCTGCGAAGGTCTTCAGTCGCTCGCCCAGGACTGTCGCACCGACCGAGGAGATCTGCGCCGAGATGAAGTCGTCGGTCATCCCGACGAGTGTCAGCGTGAACGGTCTGTACGCATCGGGATCGGATTCGTAATACGTTTTCATGAATTCGTGAAAAGCCGCGAGGGCCACCACGTGACCTTTCCTGCCATCCGTCGGCTTCCCCGACATGAGGAACCTGACGGACGAGTAGTGATCGCGAGGGCGCGGGCTCATGTGCTGCGTATCCGTTGCCAGCTTGAACGGCAGAACCTTCGTCTTGGCGTTTCCGAACAGCTCGTCGTATTCGGCTTTCACCCTTCTCGACGGCACTAGGATCGTCAATTGGCCATGCTCGATCAGTCGTCCGATCCTGGAACGCGCGTCGGGCTGCAGCAAGAACGGCGCGTGAACCGGAAGTTGATCGACGTCCTCGTGGATGTACCAGTACGCGTGGGCGAGACTTCCTGTCTGCAGCAGATCGAGCACGACGTCGACGTAGTTCCTCGACACCGCGACCGTGTTCATCAGAACGAAGTCGTCTTTTTGCAGAGCCAGTTGGAGGCGAACGAGCGTAGGCCCAAGGACCTCCGCCGCGCGTTCGACCTTGACGCCGCAGACCGTGGTGAATTCACGCTCGTCCACGCGCGGTGGTGCCAGAAGACGTACCGAGGCGGATCCGTAGTGCTCTGCAAACTCCTCGACCACCTTCATCAGCACCAGCGGCGCCCCGCTGTTGTTGAGCGGCGGCGACAGGAAGACGAAGGCCTTCCGTCCGTCGCGTGATCGCCTCGCGACGCGTGCCCGAACGATCTCGCCGCCGAGTTCCAGCGATTCCCGCACGCCCTTCTCGCCAGCCTTCGCGAGCGCCTCGCTCAGGCCGGTCCGCCGTGAAGCCATCAAGCGTGAGCCGGATCGGAGGACGGCTGCCCGACACCGCCCGGCAGTGCCTTTCCGATCAACGTCGAGCAGAACGCAAGCGGAACCGCTGCGATCCCGAGCGTCCCGGCGACATTCTCAGGCCCCATTGTCGAAACGTTACCGCCGGTCGCCAGGCGATCAATCGCCGTCGGATCAGGCATCCCTAGACATCTAGCTAGTTGCACGGAGGACGATCAGCGAGCCGTCAATCGAGGCTCGCCAGTCTGGAGTCGCTCGGTCGTTTGCGGGGACGTCATGTCCAGGCGCTGATTGTCACCCGGGCCCTTTCCACGACGGAGGACGCCTCGGCGAATCCAGGGCCAGTACTGGCGCGCCAGCGTCAGCGTGAGCTCTCGGCGAGTGAGGAAGATCAGCGCGAGGTACAGGCCGACCGCGACGAAGCTGCTGAGTACCGCGCGCATCACCAGCGGCCCTGGCCCCTGGGCACATGCCCACGCCGCCGCGGCGGCGATCATCCAGTCGAGCACCGGGATGCCGATGTGGCGGAAGACGTGGACGTCAGTCTGTTTTTCAACGGCCCGTGCCAGGATCGCGGTGTGGATGGTGGCGCATGCGACGCCTCCGATGGCCAGGCCGAGGACACCGAGGACCGGCACGAGCGGCAATCCGATGACGACCACAGCCACGGCGTCGGCGATCGAGGCGCGAAGCGGCGATCTGCCATCACCAGCTGTCCAGAGATAGCTCTGGACAGCGATCGCCACCGGGGTGTGGATGACGACCGCGAGGCAGGTCAGAACGAGAGCGTCGGCTGCAGGTGACCACCTCTCGCCGAACAGGAGCGGCACGAGGGCCGGTGCGCCCGCCAGCGGCGCGAGCAGCGTGCCGGTGAGAATCGTCGCGGCGGCCAGGAGCCGCGGCAGCATCTCGCCCGGATCCCTCCCGACAGACCTGGTCCGGGACATCGCCGGAAAGGAAACGCGCAATAACGTGAACAAGAGCGACTGGGGCGCCTGAAGCGCTCGGAGGATGAGGCTCCAGTACGCGACGACGGAGACGCTTCCGATAGCCGCCGCGCCCAGAACCAGGATCTGATCGCGGAGCGCGAAGACGAAATCGACCGCCTGGACCTGCACGCCGATCCCGAGCAGCGCGCGAACGCGCCGGCGGTTGTACCGCGGCCAGATGATTCCTGTTGGCGCGAGCGCGATGAGGAAGGCGGTTGAGACGATTGCGCGCGCGACGGTTGCCGTGGCCAGCCCCCACAGGCCCCACCCGATGAAGACGGTCACGACGGTCCACCCGTAGTAGACGACTATCGCCGCGGTCTCTGCGGTCGCGATTCGCTTGTACAAGAGCTGGCGCTCGACGACCACGAGGCTGGCGCCGCCAAAAGCAGTGATCGGAGCGCTCACGACCATCACGGCCGTGAGCTGCCCTACGAGTCCGAAAGGCCGCGTCGCCAGAACCACGACGCCGACCAAGGCGAGGCTGACGAAGAGCTGGAGAGCGACGTATGCACGAAGGTCGTCGTGCTCGGGTGGCGCTGTCCGCCTGATGAGCGCAGCCCCCATCCCCACTCCGCTACCGAGCATCAGCAGGAACGCCGAGATGGTCACCGCGATCGCGTACAGCCCGAGTTGGTGGGGCACCAACAGCCGAGCGACGACGATCGTCGAGACCAGGCCGAGGGCCTGTGCAAGGAGTCCCTTCGCTGTCAGTAGGGCGGCGCCGGACGCGGCGCGCCGGCCGATGTCACCTGCGGTCAGTTCGGGTTCCGCATGTGTGGCCTCAGCCTTGACGCCACGAGTACTTGGGGCCGACGCCACGGTTCAACAGTAGTTCGTCCCCTTCGCGCACCCTATGCCTGAACGGCCGGTATGCACTAGCCACCCGAGCAGGTCGAGCCGCGCGAAGCGAGGCGCCACAGAGGCACGTGTCGGACTTGGCCGGAATGCGCAGCCAACCGACACTAGCCGATTGGTGAGGTACCCATGCGCCGCGTTTCACCGCGAAACGATCGGATCGCGAACGCTGAACCTTTCTCGGGTTTCTGGTGCCTGGGTTCCTGCTTACTATGGGACGGATGCGGGTTCTGCTCTCCGGCTCCGGCGGCTACGTCGGCTCAGTCGCGCGCGGTGTCCTCGAGGCCGCCGGCCACGCGGTCGTCGGGCTCGACGCGCGCTTGTACGAGGGCTGCGACCTCGCGCCGCTGACGCCCCCGCCCGCGCCCGAGCTCCCGATCGACCTTCGCGACGTGCAGCTCGCCGACCTCGAGGGCATCGACGCCGTCGTCCATCTCGGGGCGCTCTCGAACGACCCGATCGGCGAGCTCGACGAGAATCTCACGTACGCCATCAACCACGTCGCCAGCGTCCGGCTGGCGGAGCTCGCGAAGGAAGCTGGTGCGATGCGCTTCGTGTTCGCGTCCTCCTGCAGCATGTACGGCGCCTCGGCAGGCTCTGGGCTCGTCGACGAGACGGCGGCGCTCGCGCCGCTTACGGCCTATGCCGCGTCGAAGGTGCGCTCGGAGGAGTCGCTGGCGCAGCTCGCGTCGGACGACTTCTCGCCGACCTTTCTGCGCTTTGCCACCGCCTACGGCGTCTCACCGCGGCTGCGGCTCGACATCGTGCTCAACAACCTCGTTGGGTCCGCGGTCGCCTCCGGCGAAGTGCGCCTTCAGAGCGACGGCATGGCCTGGCGACCGCTGATCCACGTCGAGGACATGGCGAAGGCGTGTCTCGCGGTGCTCGAGGCGCCGCGGGAGGCGATCCACGGCGAGGCCTTCAACACCGGCTCACCCGACGCCAACTACCTCGTGCGCGATCTCGCGGAGATCGTGGCGGAGGTCGTCGCCGGAGCGCAGGTGAGCTACGCGGAAGGCGCCGGCACCGACCCGCGGAGCTACCAGGTCGACTTCTCCAAGATCATGTCGGCGCTTCCGAGCTTCCGCTGCGAATGGGATGCGCGGAAGGGCGCCGCGTCGCTCGCGTCGGCTTACCGCGCCGCGTCCATGGACGAGGCCATGTTCGCCGGCGATCGGTTCACCCGGCTCGCGCGGCTCCGGACGTTGCTCGCGGAAGGCCGCCTCGACGGCGACCTGCGCTGGCAGGAGCAGGCGCCTGCGTTCACCGCTGCATGATCTTCACGGAGACAGAGCTTCCCGGCGCCTTCGTCATCGACCTCGAGCGACGCGAGGACGACCGCGGCTACTTCGCGAGAGCGTTCTGCCAGAACGAGTTCACCGACCACGGCCTGAAGCCGGTGATCGCCCAGGCGAACGTGGCGTTCAACAAGGTCGCAGGCACGCTGCGCGGGATGCACTTCCAGTTTCCGCCGGCGGCGGAGACGAAGGTCGTCCGCTGCACGCGCGGCGCGATCATCGACATCATCGTCGACCTCAGGCCTGAGAGCCCGACCTACCTCGAGCACGTCGCGGTGAGGCTCGACGAGGAGAACAGCCGGTCGCTCTACGTCCCCGAGCGCTTCGCCCACGGCTACCAGACGCTTGTCGACGGAACCGAGACGAGCTACTACGTGGGCGAGTTCTATACGCCTGACACGGAGGGCGGCCTGCCGGCCGACGACCCGCGTCTTGGCCTGAGTTGGCCGCTGCCGGTGTCGGTAATGTCGGAGAAGGACTCGAACTGGCCGGGCCTCGACGTCTTCGAGCCCGAGCTGCGCAGCCGAATGGAGGTCTCGTCCTGATCATCGTCGACTCAGCGCTAAAGGCACGCGAAGCCGAGGGGCGCCCGATCCGCGTCGGGATCGTCGGCGCCGGGTTCATGGGCCAGGGCCTGACCAATCAGAT
>Ga0247677_1000026_pt1 | contig 11887 bp, 17 predicted proteins | sample CNK18_metaG_FD_182796 | JGI IMG/M metagenome (GOLD analysis project Ga0247677, IMG submission 182796) | Soil microbial communities from Purdue University Martell Research Forest, Indiana, United States - CNK18 | ecosystem: Environmental > Terrestrial > Soil > Temperate forest > Bulk soil... | reverse complement strand
ATAACGTCGATTATTTCCGAGTACGCGATCTCGGTGGTCCATTTGCAACGGATACAGGTATCGCTACATTGGTTCAATCAGTACCTGTTACCTTGACTAATTACACAGGCGATGCAGATGGCATAATCGACATTACAGAAACATCAGCAGTGGCGTTAGACGTGTCTGAGCTGCGCTATCGGTTCCAGGACGCCAACAACTACTGGACTATGTACTTTGACGCCACAGGAGCGTTTAAAGTCGATAGCGTGGTTGCTGGCACACCAACGAACAGGGTAAACGTTGCAGGTGTGATGGTACTCGGTCAGACGCGAACAATGCGCGTGATTTGCGATGGTTCTAAACACAACTTCTACACGTTGAACGGTACAACCTGGACAAAGCAGGGCGCTGAAATCAACGTTGTAACGGTAATGGATGCAGTAACCACTATTCGTCCGGTCAAGGGCGGTAACGATACGATTGCCAACCTGACCAGCTACCCGCGTAGATCGGCACTGTATAACGCGCTGGTGAGTTCATGAAACGATTGTTGGTGTTATGTCTGCTGATAATCCCGCTCTTGTTTAGCGGTCAACCAGTGCCCATCCTGGCAACGCTCAACACAGAGATTAAGTCGGCAGTTGTTTATGATGGTTCGGGTCATCTGTTTTCTCATATGAGAAACTTAACGACTACTGAAGATCTGGAAGCACTTCACGCGATTATCGGCATACCAGGAACATGGGACGGTTATAACAGTCCAACGCCGTTCGATGGGTTTACTTATCCGCTGGGCGGTCACTGGATTAGCATTGTGTCGGTGCAGGCGATAACCGGTCATTGGTTTAATATCTGGGCATGGCAGCAGACCAGCAAACCAGAAACGCTGCTCGTGTTCGTATTCCTGGACAACTCGTATAACTGCGATACTCAGGGATTGCATTGCGGTAATCATAATTTTCAATTCTACTATGTCGATTATGTCGATTGGTTCACAGCGATAAAGGAGTAATATGTGTAGTCCGTATTGTTTGAAGTTTATCGAGGATACACTGACCGAAGCGGAGGCCAAAGGTAAAAGCGTGATCGAATCAGGCGCGCGTGATGTCAATGGATCAGCGCGTACTTTGTTCGATAAATTTGGCCCTGCCAGCTACATCAGCACTGATTTGTTTGAAGGTCGAGGCGTTGATCAGGTTTGCGATGCTGTTGATCTGGTTAAAACATTCGGTGCGTCAAAGTGGGATTGTGTGGTATCAACCGAAGTGCTTGAGCATGTTCGCGACTGGCAAGCGGTAATCAGCAACTATAAGCGGTTGCTAAAGCCCGGCGGATTGATGTGGATTACTACACGATCAAGGGGTTTCGTGTTCCATGAATACCCAGAAGATCACTGGCGCTTTAGTTTGGCCGATATGACGGCGATATTTGCCGACTTCGAGATTGTCAACTTGAATGATGATCCGTTTGAACCGGGCGTGTTTATCAAGGCGCGTCGGCCTAAGAAGTTTAAGGAGTTGACCGCTGATCAGTATGCCGCTATTACTGTGTGGTCAATCGATGCAGAAAGGGCAAGTTACGGCCAATGATAGTATAATATAAGCAACAACGAAGCCGTTCGCGGTGGTACAAACACCCAACGGCACTATGCAATGGAGTGCACAGCCATGAACAGTTTAACACAGTTATCAATATTCGATACAATCGAGATCCCGTTGACCAAAGGTTATGTTGCGACCATAGATATAGTTGACGCCGACTTGGCACAATTTAAATGGTGCACAATGGGTCGTGCATGGCCTTATACTAGGCGTGTAGTCACAGTAAATAAACAAAAGCACCTTTTACTTATGCATCGCATAATATTAGAGCGTATCATTGGCAGGCCTTTGAAAAAAGGTGAATATTCCGATCATATAGATGGAAACATACATAATAATCGGCGGTCGAATTTGAGATTGGCTACCGCTTCACAGAATGGTCAAAATCATAAGATCAGAAAAGACAACAAAACAGGTGTAAAGGGCGTTCGTTTTTGCCGTGGTAGCTATCACGTTACTATAAACTTCGAAAAGAAACGGACTCATCTAGGTTGTTTCAAAACATTGGAAGAGGCTAAAAGGGTGTATGAGGATGCTGCAACTAAATTGCACGGTGCATACAGGAGAATAGAATCATAATAGGCGAAGCTGACCATAGCCCATATACCGGCTGCCCAGGCTGGTTAACGATACCAGAGGAAGATCTGCTTATCGATTACGCACGCAACGTTCCTGAAGGCGGGGTATGCGTAAATATCGGAATTGAATTTGGCCGATCAATGGCAGCGTTGGTTAAATACGCGCCATATACGTTTGTTTATGGCATTGAGTTGAAACTGCTTGACGCTTATGCATCGAACCTGTTACAGGCGAAACTTAACCCGCCTGATCCGATTGTCGGCAGCAGCAACGATCCGGCGACGGTGGCAAAGTTCAAAAAGCTATCAGGAAACAAAGAGATTGACTTCCTGTTCATCGACGGCGATCATAGTATCAACGGATCGGCTAAGGACCTCGAATTATGGGCGCCACTGGTCAAAATTGGCGGTTATATGGCACTTCATGACACGGCCTGTGCAACCAACCTAATGGCCCATCATTTGCATTTCGATGTCAGCCATTCGCTTGCATTGTGGTATCAGCAGCACGGCGCGAACTGGATAGCGGCTAAGATGGTAGACACAATTACCAGCTTTCAGAGGATCAAATGAAACAACATCCAACAACAGGAGAGGTTTTGGTTGTTATTGCGACCATATTAGCTGCAACAGCGATGGTGCTAGCGTTTATGGTATATTCGCTAGTAGAAAAGTTAATCAAATGAGATTTCGTGCTCAGCTATTCACCATATTAGCGCTGATCAGCGTGCTATGGCTATGCGGCGGGTCAACATTGGCCATCCACAGCGCGCAAATCACGGCAAGTAATCCGACAGCGGATATACAATACAAGGGCGCTTATGCTGCGGGCGCAGGCGTAGGCGGGGCAATTGTCGTTACGTTCTTTACGTGTTCAGGCGTGCCGTTGTTGCTGCTATTCCTGTTCTTAGCATGGCGCAATAGGGTTGGCATCGGTATCGAAAAGCGGCATAAGGAAATGTTGCAAGCGATGGAAGGGCGCGAATAAATGCGACGTGTGTACATGCTGCCGACCCCTGCACAAGCCAGCAACGATACCTCAAATAGCATAAATCAGATCGTGCTTCGATTGCGGGATCATCTGCCAGATCACGGATATGAGTTGACTGAAAATCAATCGGATGCAGATTTAATAGCTGGGCACGCTGGGCAAACAAAGCGCGATATTCAGGTTGATGTTGCACACTGCCACGGACTATACCCCACTGCATATAGCCATCTGATCGAGCCGTGGCATCCATCGGCCAATCAATCTGTAATCAACAATATTATGTCGGCACGCGCGGTCACTTGCCCATCCGAATGGGTTGCGGACCTGCTGAGACGTGATCTACACATTCAACCGCATGTTATCCCCTGGGCTATTAACTTCGATGAATGGCCCGTTGGCGACAATGGCGGTTATGTGCTGTGGAATAAAACACGCGTTGATGGGACGTGCGATCCGACGCCGATCCGAGAATTGGCTAAACGCGTACCACAAACGTTATTCATGAGTACGTTCGCTGATAACCCGACGCCAAACCTGCGCGTTATCGGTCGCCAGACTTTCGACAAGATGAAACCGTTGATCCGTAATGCCGCGGTGGGATTATGTACGACAAAAGAAACATTTTGTATCGGCGCCCTCGAATTTATGGCCGCTGGCGTGCCCATCCTCGGTTATCGACACGGCAATATGCCGAACCTGGTCAAGCACGGCATAAACGGCTATCTTGTTGAGAATGGCGACATAGACGGGTTGATCGAAGGGCTTAACTACTGTTTGCGTTATCGTGAGCAGCTCGGCGCCAATGCGCGTGAAGTGGCGCGGATGTTTAGTTGGCAGAACGTGGCGCAAGCCATAGCAGGGGTATACGATTCGCTATTCGATGTGAAGCCGCATAAAAAAGTAAGCGTGATAATTCCGTGTTACAACTATGAGCGATATATTCAAGAATGTATTCGCTCTGTTCGCGATCAGGTCACTGAGTTCGGCGTTGAAATTATTGTTGTTGATGATGGTAGCACAGATCATTCCTATGCCGCGGCGCAAGAGGCGCTTTGTGAAAGCATTGATGGTAGTGAGGATTGCGATGGTAAAGTCATTTATCAAGCCAATAGCGGGGTTGCCAACGCCCGTAACGCTGGCATCAATGCTGCAACGGGTGATTATATTGTGTGCCTCGACGCAGACGACAAACTCGGCGATCCGCGTTTCCTGCAAGTGTTAGCCGATGCACTGGACCAGGATAGAGGACTGGGCATTGCTTTCACTGGTCTGCAAACGATTAACGATAAGGGCGAATTAGGCAATCCGGGCACATGGCCGAACGGATTTAATTGGGAGAGGCAAATTGATGGCGCAAACCAAGTTCCGACTTGCTGTATGTTCAGACGGGAAGCATGGCGCCGATCAGGTGGATATAAAACTCAGTATCAGCCTGCCGAGGACGCCGAACTCTGGACAAGAATCGTTAGCATTGGTTTCCGCGCTAGGCAAGTTGTTGATAGCACTTGGTTTCTCTATCGAATACACGAAGGAAGTCTCTCTGGCGATATTAGGGCCGGAAAGCGCCCGGAACCCGACTGGCGAACTGATAAACCCTGGGTAACTGATAAAGCCTTTCCATTGGCGGCAAACGGCATCGCTCGACCTGTGCGTAATTACGACAATCCAAAAGTGTCGATTATCGTACCCGTGGCCGATTATCATGTCGCCTATTTGTCGCAAGCACTGGACAGCATCGAAAAGCAAACAGAGCGATATCATCAGACAATAGTGGTGAACGACACAGGATCACCCTTGCCAGGGCTTGCACCGTTTCCCTGGGCCAAGGTAATCGACACGCCGGGGCATATCGGTGCAGGGGCAGCGCGTAATCTGGGCGTGAAACATGCAACTGCGCCGTTTATTACGTTCCTCGATGCTGACGATATGCTCATGCCAAAGTTCCTCGAATTGACGCTGAAGAAATATCAGCAAACCGGACGATACATCTATACCGATTGGATGTCACTCAACAAAGACGGCATGATCGAAACGCATGAAACGCCAGAATTTGTTACTGGCGATGTGTTCCGCAAACCAACTCAACATGCAATCAATATATTAATGAAACGATCATGGTTCGATCAGATTGGTGGTTTCAATGAGGAATTGACCAGTTGGGAAGATACTGACCTGTTTTTAAAACTTGGCGTTGCCGAAATTTGTGGCGCTAGAGTTTCCGAACCGCTTTTTATATACCGATATTTGACCGGGAAACGACGCGAACAAGGCGAATTAATCAAATCCGATCTAATTCGTGGTATAAATGAACGATACGGCGAATATGTAAGGGGTGAAAAGATGTGCGGTTGTGTAAACCAAAACCCTGGCAAACTGGCAGCGATTGTAAACCCTGATGGATCTGCACCGACGCCTGACCAATTAGTACGTGTCGTCTATGAAGGCCCGCCCGGTCAGCACTCGGTAGCCGTTGGGAAAAACCAATATGGCTATCGACGCGGTGGCGACACGTTTTATGTCCGGTTGGCTGATGCTATTGCTTATCCGCAGCGCTTTGTACCGATTGCCGAAGTGGTCAACGAAAAGCAAAGCACGCCTGTACCACCTCCACCGCCGATCATCACGCGCGAACCGGTGCAAGCATTATGACAACTGCTGAAACGCTTGCAATTTTGCTAGAAATAGCACAATCAGCAGGGCTTATATGGTATCTAGGACAAACAGCGCCGTATATATCGACATCACGGGGCACCAAGGATTACGATTCGGCAACGATTGGAAACTTTGTAAAAGCAAAGATTTTTCATGTTGTGTTAGTAGATTCCGATACAGATCATCCGAGATTGAAATATCACTTCACTATGGAGGGGCGCGATTTACTTTTCGCGTCATTTAAAGGCTTATGACCCAGTGCGAAATCTGCAATCAACGCGTATCGTATAAAGACGTTTTACGCCTCGGAGATCACTGGTATTGCTTATCTTGCCTTGCGAAAGCGACTGAAGATTCTCATATGAGAAAAGATGAGCCATTGGCGCGCGATGATGAGCAGTTGATTGTGTCGCTGCTCAAAGTTCCTGTTAGCGATAGGGCACAAGCGGCACTTGAAAAGGTGCAAGCCAAGATACATTGGGATCACGATAGGTTTAAGCATGATTGAGTTAATGGCGATATTGTTTACTTTCCGGGCCACATCGTTGATCGTCAAAGAGGAGGGCCCTGGCTCGATATTCGCTAAGTTGCGCAATAAGGCTGGCGTTTATTACGACGTATACAGCCGTTGTATGGGCGAACGATTGGCGGGCGCATTGTGCTGTATCTGGTGTACTTCGGTATGGGTATCTGCACCTGTGGCAATCGCCATCGGTTTATACCGTGGCGACAGTTGGCTTATTGTTGTCGTCGACTGGTTGGCATTCTCGGCAGGTGCGATTATTGTTGATAAGGTGGTACGCAATGTATAAAGCGGATGAAGGGGCAGTAAAAGCAGCAAAAGATTGGCTTTTCGATTCTGAGAACCAAAAAAGCAACGCATATCCACACGTTTATAAATTACTGGCTATTATCAGAGGCATGAACGCTTACATTAACGGTTTAGGTGGTGATGCAATAGAGTCGGGTTATTTTGGCGATCCGATTGTCCCTAAACGTCTTGATGAATGGTATACAAGAGATAGAGTGTCAATGGGTGAACTATCAAAATCGGACGAATACACTGAAGAACTGGCTAAGCTATTGTTTTCCGCTTATTACACAGTTTTAAAGTCAAAATATCCACCTATCCAAGATCCGATTAAAATGTTGATTGCAACGACATTTGACGAGTTGTCAGACAATGATCAAGACGCATGGCGCGCGGTGGCAAGATCCGCACGAGAACACTTTAACGAGGATTAATCATGGCCAGATCTCAGAGCGTGACGTCGCTCAGCATAGATGAATGGGGAATGGTTTTAGGCATAGAACCATACACTCTAAATCAAGTTGGCGCGGGATTTCCTCTTAACTCGTTTAATACGCAAGAGGCTCAGTGTGATACTGTATTCTTTCAGGAGAGTTGGCATCAAAACTTTCTCGGAAGGGAAGAAATCGGATCGGCTATTGAAATGGCGGAGTCGGCTATTGCCCTCCAACTAAAATACTGGCCAGCACCCAGATATTTCGTTTCAGAAGAAGTGCAGTTCCCCCGACCCGCAGAACGTTATCTTTATGGCGCCGGTACAACAAAGCGATTCCAATCTAAAGGCATACAATTGCAATGGGGCAAGATCCAGGGCGCTGGCACGATTATCGCCACTGACCTGGGTGCTCAGGTTGTAAACTACACATCATCGAACAGCGTCAACGGCGCACTAACCCCGCCTATCCTGGACACTTTCACCATATCGTTTGCCACCACAATAACCGATCCGACACAGCTAGCCGTTTATTTCACGCCGTCCGATCGTGATAACGCGCCTTTTGATGACACCTGGCGACTGCGACCGGTGCAGGTAACAATCAGCGGCGGTACAGCGACAATCAAGGGCCATCGGTCATTATGCGTTAAGCCTGAGCTGCAGATGGCCTATACTGCTCAAATCCTTGACGTTACAGTTGCTGGCAACTTCGTGACCAACCTGCAAGCCTATAGTCTGGTATTAGACACCAGTACAACCACCAGCGACCCGGCGCAAGGGCAGGCCGAATGGGAAGGGTATATGAATAGTGCCGGTGTGCTTGTCGATTGCACTAACCCACCTTGCCAGGTCGAAGTATGGCCCGTGTGCATCGGCGATCGCAATTGGGACACAGGCATGGTATATGTCGATTATCTGTTGCAAGGGCAAAACAACCCCAGCCAGTATCGCGAACCGGATCGGGTAGTGTGCAATTACGTAGCCGGTGTGCCGCGTCAAACGAACGGAAGAATGGATCGGACAATGGCAAATATCGTAGCACGATTGGCGACGGCGTTTCTCAGCGTTGAAAAGTGCGGATGCGAGCGTAGTGATTACATCATTCGTCGATGGCGTTCATACCCCGGCGATGGCTTTAGCACGGCGCGAACGGTAACGAATGAAGAAGTGAGCACATGCCCCTGGGAACCAACGAACGGCGGACTGTACGCATGGCACCAGATCCGTGAGCTGCGCGTCGTGCAGGCGGCGGTGACATCATAGCTGTACATCCCGATTACCAAGACAAAATGACCAGGCTCATCAAAGTAGGTTGGCTAAAATTCGATGCATTTGTTTTGGTCGATTCCAAGGCAACACAAGGCGTTTATAGCGGATTTGTTAGAATAGATCGCATTACGCATGTTTCGCCTACCGATAACCCTCCACACTGTTCAATAATTTATTTGGACACTAATGAACGCATAATAGTATGGGGTAGCCCCGATGAAGTGTTAAAAGGATTATTGGAATATGGCAATTAAACGCGATTACAGAGACGAAAGCGGGATAATGCGCCGGGTACTCATACCCAACGAAGATTCTAATCCAGCGGAGGGCGTGCCGTTATCGGTAGATGTTGGACAATTATACCAAGATGTACCGCATGATTTCGTGGTACGCTTGAGTAACGCTCTTTTTGATAGAGGGCTGATTGAGCCAAGTGATTTTTTGCGACCTGGAGGCCACGAATTAACGCGTGATGCCTTTTTGGATTGTGTTCGACAAGATGCTTTGAGCATTATATCGTTAGCAAAATCAATGATAGGGAATTAACTCATGGCCCCAAATGGTACGATCCAAGATCCTCAACTATTAACCGCAGGTCTTGTCCGATTATGGGTACAGCGAGGCGTTGGCAACCCTCAGATACCATATTCGTATCAAGGCACAGCACAAATCAGTAAGACTGATCAAGACCTTGGCAAGATGAAGCCGATTTGGCTGCCAAGCAGCACGCAGAGAAATGTATGGGACATCGTAGATGTAATCGTTGATAGTCCTCAATTGGGTACAGGTGGATTTACTCAACACGGCACTCGTTTGTTGAGTGATATTTGGTACGGTGTTCAAAAAGCAAATTGCTTGATTAACATGAAGGCCATTATCTCAAAATGCGCCCGACCTGATACGCCCGATCAATGGGACTCTCAAATTTTATGGGGTCGCTCACGACTTGAAAAAATCGGGTTGACCGAAATGGACCCGCTTGACGGCAGTAAAAATGCTGTTGTTGACATCGATGGAACAACCGAATGGCAAACAATCACCTATATTTTGCCGATGCAGTTTACCCAGGTTGCCACGGTTATCGCGGTCGCTGAAATCGTTGACGCGTTCTATTATGATCGCGTGGGCTGCGGTGATTGCGGTGTTACGTCAGACGGTTGTCAGGCTGTTTACGCGTTGCAGATTGCCAACGCCGGATCGCCTGGTCTGTCGTCACAGGTGCTTTACGCTACTGACGGCGGTTATACATGGGCCGGGGTCGATATCCCTACCCTTGGCGGTTTGAGCGCTTCACGGTTCGCACCGATGGGCTTGTACTGCATTGTTGTTTCGCCGAACCAGGCAGCGTACCATTACGCGAAGTTTACCGACATCCAGGCAGGTCTTGCCAACTGGACACAGGTTACAACCGGTTTCACTGCTGGTAAGTCGCCACGGTGCATCACAGTACGCGATCCGCTCAACGGCTGGATCGGCGCTCAGGGCGGCGTGATTTACGCTTTGACCGGCGCTGGCAACGCGGTATCAGTGCTGACCGATGGCACACTGTCGGCTCAGGACGTGAACGATTTGCATTATTACGGGCGCACGATTGTTGCGGTTCAAAACAACAACGGCGTTCTGTACAGTCTGAATAACGGGGCAAGCTGGGCAACTGTAACCGGCCCGTTGGTTGGCCAGAACCTATCGTCTGTTTGGTGCCAATCAGCAACCTCCTGGTTTGTCGGCACGGGCAACGGGCAACTGTGGAGCACAATCAACAGCGGAGCAAGTTGGACACGCATCATATTTGACGCCGGGATCAACGTAATCGACGATTTGCAGATGTTCGATGAGAATATCGGTTATATCGCTTGCGAAGTCGGCGGCGCTGCTCGCGTGTACCGAACGGTAGACGGTGGTAACACCTGGCGCTATAGCCCATCAAGTGAAATCGGTCTGCTGCCAGGGGCGCCGGTTCGCGTCGATGTTCTCGCGCCCTGCGGGCCCAACAATTGTTTAGCCGTCGGACGTAAAACCGCCGGCGGTGCAGGTTACATTGCTCTCGCCCGGAATGCCTCGTAACGGGTTAGGTGGTATCCATTCGCTATAAGGTAGCCAGTTATGTTTGCTAATATTGCAAAACGAACAGGCTACCACTAGATTATCGGGCCAATTAGTTCCGCCTCGGGTGATAGGAATAACATGATCAACTTGATACACGCCATTCAATTCTTTGGAACACCAGTAACAACAGCCGTTCTGATTAGTGTATTGTTTGCGTATATCATATACGCTGTGGTGTCCACCAGCTCCCCGAAGCCGAAACTTTCTGGTTCGATTGTGAACCATTTGCACTTCTTTGTTTTTGGGGTTGGCGTGGTATCTTTGCCGCTTTTGCACTTGTCGTTTAGCGTTGTGCTCTTTTCCGTACTGACGGTAATACTCAGTGCGGGGATGATCAGCGCGCCATACCCTGTTTTTCTCATGCTCTTCTTCTTTGTGTTTACGATGATAATCGCGTTTGTAGGCATTTTCGCAATCATGACATTGCCTACGAAGCAAAAATGGATAATGAGTTCTACGAAAAAAATCAGGGGTATTTGGCAACTCTTTGTTGCATACCGAACATATCCTAAAAAGTGGTATAGTATGGGGGCTCATGGGATCTCTACTCCTATGGACAAGTGGACGGGCTGTTATAGCAACCCGTCTATTATTATACCTCAGCTTAATGGAGTGTCACAATGATTGACGCAAAAGCCCGGACCTGGACCTCTCCGAGTACGGGCATTGTTCTTAAACTCACGCCAGTATCATCCGCGCTGGTCAACAAGATCCAATCGGATCGGCGCGGTAAGCCATCAATGCCGCTGGTAACGGTGAACTATGCACGACAAGGCGATCCGCCTCAATATGCACAAGAGCCTAACCCTGAAGATCTGATATACAAGGAGTGCCTCGAGGATTGGCGTAACGGCAATCAGACGCGGATGTCTATGTATGTGTTCGGCATGGGCGTTGATATCGATGTGCCACAATCGTTTATCGATGGCATTGCCGAGTATGATGATACAAAATCGCCTTCTGAACTGCGGTATTTTTATCTAACGGCGATTATCCCTGCTCCTGAATGGGGTGATCTGACGAACGCAATCCTAAGCCAAACAGTGCCCACGGAGGCAGGCATAGCCGACGCTACTGCCGGATTTCCAAGTAACAGCTAATGGAAACGATATCGAAGCGCTGTATCTACCGAAAGCGCCAATTCACATCACGCACGCAGGTTCATTCGAGGAAATAGAGGCGCGCCAAATGGCCGGGTTAAGTCAAGCAGAATATGACACATTACCCGGCGATCCAAGTTGGCTTACCGATGATGGCCCGTCGATTAGCAAGGCGCATGTTATCGCTTTTGCCCGTATGCGCGCGCGTATTGATACCGTTTATTCTGAAGCGGCACGTCGCGCCAATGGTAACAAATAATGACTAGCTTATTTCAACGATGCGAAATAGGCATTAATGGCGTTAATCCGTTGCGTGGCCTTTCGTTTGCCGAATTTCCATATCATCCATTCCATTGGATCG
>Ga0247677_1000025_pt1 | contig 11891 bp, 24 predicted proteins | sample CNK18_metaG_FD_182796 | JGI IMG/M metagenome (GOLD analysis project Ga0247677, IMG submission 182796) | Soil microbial communities from Purdue University Martell Research Forest, Indiana, United States - CNK18 | ecosystem: Environmental > Terrestrial > Soil > Temperate forest > Bulk soil... | reverse complement strand
GCCGCAGGCCAACCACCGTGCAGCTGATCTACACGCGGGATTGCTGACGAACCGTTCCGGCTGAGCTATAATGCCCGGGTGACCCAAGATCTCTGGGAGTGAGGGTTGCGTAGCACAACGTGCGTTTCTTCCTAGACTACGACTTCGAGACGACCCGACTTGACTTCTGGTCAGACTAGGCCCGGCGCACCCCTCGTTCTTTCGTAGGTGCGCCGGTTTTTCGTAGGCGGCGCAGCTCCTCCTCAGGCAGTTCCTCGGCGCCGGCGACCTCATCCCGCGCAGCCGGCAGGGCCTTCACGATCTCGTCCAACTTGACCTGCAGGGCCAGCGTGTCGCGGTTCTGGGTGTGCTGCAGTAGGAAGACCATCAGGAAGGTGACGATGGTCGTTCCGGTGTTGATGATGAGCTGCCAGGTGTCAGAGAACCCGAAGATCGGCCCGGTCAGGCCCCACAGCACGATGATGCCGATCGCCGCGGCGAAGGTCGTGGCTCGGCCGCACTGCTCGGAGGTCCAGCGGGCGACTAGGGCGAATCGTTCCGAGATGTTTTCCATATCCGGGTATATCGCATGAGGCCCGGCATTCCCTGGTGGTTCTGGCCGGCTGCGGCCGCGGTGCTGGCGCTCATCGCCGCATCCGACACCTTCAGGTGGATTACCTACGGCAAGGTGTGGGGGTGGTGGTGAAGCTGGCGCGTGATCTGATCATCCTGTTCGGCATCATGGTGGCGGCCTGCACGGTCGGCATGGCCTGGATCAACCTGACTGTGCCGGGCTTGTGGCCAGCCTGGGTTGAGCCACCGGATTGGTGAGCTGATACTTGCGCCGGGATAACCGAGTGTAGGTGAAGCAACATGCAGGGATGGAAACGAACACTGACCTGGGAGCAGTTGGAGTTTGCTGCCAAGGTCGGATTGCAGCGCAATATACAGTGCCTCAAGGAGGGCCGTTTTCATCGCTATGGCTCGAAGAAGCCAGAGATGGGGTGGACCTGGAATTGCGAGGGTGCCGCTGGTGAGTATCTCGTGGCGCTCGAATTCGGTTTTCCTTGGGATGGCAATCTCGGCAATTTCAGAGCGGATGACGCAGGCCCGTTGCAGGTCCGTACATCACCGAAGCACAACGCGGATCTGCGACTGCATGACAGTGATAAGGATCACAAGGCGTTCGTCCTGGTGACGGGCGTAGCTCCGAACCTGGTTATGCGTGGCTGGCTGTTCGCTCATGAGGGTAAGAAGAACAGATACTGGCGTGATGGCGCCAAAGGTCAGCCGGCTTACTGGATCAAGCAGCGTTACCTGCGACCGATGGAGACCCTTGCCCGCTACCTTGAGAGGACAGTCAATGACAACCGATCTCGCCGCGGCTATGGCACGCTGCTTTCAGCAGATGACTACCGATCGGACTTTCGACGACGAGGACGCGATGTTTCGCGTGGGTGATGTGCGGGCGTTGGCTGAGGCCGCGCAGCAGCCACCGCAACTCCACGGCTGGCAGTTCCAGTCCGACAACGACAGCCCAGGGCTCTACCTGCAATGCAGCTCGCAGGCCCAGCGTGAGGCGATCATGCGGGCGCTGGGCTGGTGGCCGAATATGCCGGAGTATCGCGAGGACACGCCAACGGGGCTATAAGGTCCATGAGCCTGGACCAGGACGCAGTCGCTATCCCAGCCCAGGCCTGGAGGTGTTGATCAGGCGTGTGAGAGACCAACAGCCTTCTGTACCACAGGGGGCAAAAGAGGTGAAGCTATGGGGCAGCCAGTATGGTGTGATGCCGTCGGCTATTTTGCCTCTGCCTTGGTGCTCACCACCTTCTGCCAGAAAAGCATGTATTGGCTGCGGATGACGGCGATCGCCAGCAACTTCGCCTTCATGGCTTACGGCTATTTGGCGCACCTGCCACCGGTGCTGGGACTGCATATCGTTCTGCTGCCGATCAACCTGCTGCGTCTGGCGCAGCTCGCCATTGCCTACTAAGGGGTGCCAATGAAGATCGTCGAGGTGTCCACCAGGGCCAAAACCTACATCGGCCTGACGAAATACATCGTGCGGTTCTCCTGCGAGGCCGGCGATGTCGAGATCAGCTTGCAGGGCGATATAGCGCGCCGGGTGCAGGTGGCGGTTGAGGCGATCCCACCGGAGGCCGAGGCACGACGCATCACCACGGCGCTGGCGATCCTGGCCGATCTCGGCTTCGGGCTGAGCCAATGATCAAGGCCATCGTCATGGGGCCTCGCGAGGGCCGGCAAACGCTGTTCATCGGTCTCAGCCAGGGCAACCTCGACCGCTTCCAGTCCGCGCCGATGGACAACTACATCCTGATCAAGGGCGACGAGGTCGGGCTGAGCCACGATGTGCTGATTTTTCACGGCAAGACCAAGGCTGAGATGATGGCTTTGTTGGAGCAGGGGATCAAACCAGGCGTCACCAAAGTCCACACCAGTCCGAGGTCAAAGAACTGAACACTGCCCTCTACGCCATGTCACCGGAGTATCGCCGGGCGATCGATGAGTTGTTCCAGGTCAAGCAGGCCTACGGCGCGCTGGAGTGCGCCTATCGCAACGCGCTCAACGACCAAAAGCGCCTGCAGGGTGATGTGCTGCATATCATCGGCCAACTACAGGCGATCGTGCGTGACGATCCGGGTATCGGAGGGTCTGGTGGGTTATGACGGATGCTTACAGTGATGATCTAGCGATCTACAAGCGGCTAGCGCCGATGGTTTACCGTGCGATGGTCGGCACTGCGGACGAAGCACTCGCGCATCACTTCTCGAATGTGTTGACTGTCTTCAAACACGCCATGCTGTTTGACTGCCGGCGTTTGCCTCTCGGATTTGTCGAGGACACCGGCGAAGCTGCCTTGGAGGATATGGAGGCTACCGGAGAGCCGTTCGCCTTGCCTTGGGATGAGTGCTACTTCGAGTTTGCTGAAAGTAACTGCGCTGTCGCGTGGGCTATGGATGTACCGATAGAAGACAGACCGAGTGAGACAGTGCGGTCGCCGTTCGTTTTTGGGCTTCACGATCACCCCGAGTTGGATGTGCTGGATCGGTATGCCTCAGTCATGAGCGGATGGACCGCTGGGCATAAACCGAACGGCCAATGCGAGTTGATTGAGTTCAGCGCGGAGCCATCAACCGGTGATACCAATGGTGCGGTGTCGCTCTACTGCAACTATTTGGTTGTGGGCGCCATTGCTCTGTTGAACGATCAGCTGGTCATTGAGACGGAACGGCCTGATCCAAGGCCGTATATCAACGCCAAACGCCGCGCCAAAGGAAAGCTGCCGATCTCTGGCCCGCAACGGCTGCTGACCGTCAATGTGCCGAGGATACGCTATGTGACATCGGGCAACAGTGCAGGGGGCACGCATGCGTCACCAGCGCTGCATTGGCGTCGTGGACATAACCGAATGCTCCCAGGCAAAGGCAACGAGCTGCCGCGCAGCGTGCGGGTGAAACGCTGTCTCGTGGGCGATCCGGCGCGGGGCTACATCAAGCCAAAAGGCTATCGCTTGGTGCCTAACGCCCGTGGCATGGCCGAGAAAATGGCTGAGCTTCAATGAAGCTGCAGGACTATCCAGCCACACAGTGGATCCCGCATAAACCGGAAAGCTGGCCTTTTCGGTTCGGCAAGCTGCGTGCCCCGGTCCTGCTACGGATCTGGACCGGTGCGCGCGATGAGCATTTCAACCCGGTGTATACCCAGCGCCAATTGCCGGTTGGCACGATGGTGAAGATCGTCATGGTGTCCCGTTTCGGCGATGTCGGCATCACCGATGATCTGACGGCGCAGGTTGGTTACCATGCCCGTATCGACCTGGAGTTGCTGGAGCCGTGCTCGACGCTGCTGACGTAGACGAATTCCTCGGCCGACAGCTCGCCGTCGAACGTGAGCTCGGCATGCGCAGCTTCTACGACTTCTACAAGATGGCCTGGGGGATCATGGATCCCGAACCGTTCGTCGACGGCAAGCATATCCGGGTCATCTGTCACCACATGCAGCGAGCCGCCAGGCGTGAGGAGCGGCGGGTGGCCATCTGCATCCCGCCGCGGCACTCCAAGAGCCTGCTGTGCAGCGTCGCCTTTCCGGCATGGGTCTGGACCTGGTGGCAGGCCGCCAAGTTCATCACCTCGTCCTACGGCCTGTCGCTGGCGACGCGTGATGCGGTGGCTACCCGGCGATTGGTCGAAAGCCCCTGGTATCAGGCGCGCTGGCCTGAGACGCGCTTCATGGGCGACCAAAACCAGAAGACATTCTACCAGACCACCGCCGGTGGCCAGCGCTTCGTTGGCTCACCCGGTACCGGCGTCACCGGACAAGGCGCTGACTTCGCGCTGTTCGATGACCCGCACGACATCACCGAGGGCGAGAGCGAGGCTGAGCGCCAGCGGGCGTTGATCTTCTGGTTCGAGACCATGTCGGGGCGGTTCAATAATCCGGCGCGCGGCGTATCGATCGTCATCCAGCAGCGCGTGCATACACTCGATGTCGCCGGCGAGGCGATCCGCCGCGGCTACTACCACGTCGTCCTGCCCGCCAGGTTCGAACGGGATCATCCGCATCGGCACGAGTATGACTGGCGCACCCAGGAAGGCCAGCCGCTCTGGCCAGAGAAGTTCTCCGATGACGTGCTGAGTGGCCTGTGGGCCACGCTGGGCGGCGTCGATGGCTATGCCGTCGCAGGCCAGCAACAGCAGCGCCCGCAGCCGCGCCAGGGCGGTCTGTTCAAACGCCACTGGTTCAAGATCATCGAGGCAATCCCGGCCGGCACGGTCTGGGTGCGCGCCTGGGATCTGGCATCGACCGAGAAGATCGGCAGCGCCGACCCCGACTGGACGGTGGGGATCAAGTTCGGCTTTCACGCCCCGACCAAGACCTTCATCATCGGCAACGTCGTGCGCGATCGGCTCGACCCCGGCGGCACGCTCAGGATGCTCAAGGCGGTGGCGCAGCAGGACGGTCGGCAGGTCGATATCTTCATCCCGCAGGATCCTGGGCAGGCCGGCAAGAGCCAGATCCAGCACTACGTCTCGGAACTCGCCGGCTGGACGGTGAAGTTCACCACCATGACCGGCAGCAAGACCGATCGCGCGTCACCGCTCGCCTCGCAGTGCGAGGTAGGCAACGTGGCGCTGTACAAGGCTGACTGGAATGAGGATTTCCTCGCCGAGATCAGCGCCTTCCCTACCGGCGGCCATGACGACCAGGTAGACGCTGCGGCCAGCGGCTTCAGCTTGTTCGTCACCACCACCACCGGCATTGTCGACTGGGCCTCAACCGAGGCTGAGCGGATCCGACAGGCCAATGCGGATCTGCGCGCCTCGATGGGCTATCGCGTCATCCAGGATTATGTGCCTCAGCCACCCGGTACCGAACCACCAAAACCGTTGCGCTGATAGAGTCCAAGGTCTATCAGCATAGGCGTGCCGACTATACAATTGCCTGGCGGTGGTGTTGCTCTCGTCAAGCTGGCGCGTCCGAAATGCACGGCGTGCCGCAAGCGTGTGGCAACACTGCGGTGTGACTTTCCGGTTGGTAAGACCAAGACCTGCGACCGTGATTTGTGCCGGGGATGCGCTGTCCGCGTTGGGCCAAATCGCGACTACTGCCCGCATCATCCACGACGTAAGGCCTAATCATTGATACCAGCTGGTCTCACCGACTTCGTGATCATTGTTGGCCTGATGATCGCGGTGGTGCTGTTGGCTCTCGGCAACTTCTGCACGTTGATCATGATGTGGCGCCTGCGTGGTCGCTATGAGCGATTTCGCTACGAGGTTGGTCGCAGCTTTGAAGCATTGCAGGAGACCCTCGACAATCACGATATGCGGCTCACTGCGGCAGGCTATCCACCCAGCCAGCAATACGTGAACCAGCGCGTCCATCAATTCCCACCGCAGGACCTCAGACGATGAAATATCACGAACTGCGTTTGCGCATTCCAAGCGACGATTCAATCAAGCTCGACTTAGTGCAGGCCAAGGTGATCGAGATGCTGGACGCGAAAGGCATCGAGGTTATGCCGGCTGTTCCACAGCCGGTGACGGTAGACGAGCCGGGCGAGAGCAACGGCCAGGGCGAGATGTCCCTAGTATCGAGTCGTCGCCGAATCCTGTGGCCTGCTAGCGAGGTGCTGCAGCACGCCGGCAGGGCCTTTGCCCCGCGGGCGCCGCGGCAAAAGGCAAGATAGGGATGTCGGTCCATGCTTCTTATTCTGCTGATCCTCGTGCTGGTGCTTTGCCTGGGTGGCGGCTTCTGGGGCTATCGCGGTGGTTATGTGGGCTACAATCCGCTCGGCCTGGTCTTGCTGATCGTGGTGATCCTGGTCGTCGTCGGGTTGTTCACGTCGTTCCCCTACCGCCACTGGTGAAGGACGCTCATGTTGAACCACGAGGCACACGATCGGGAGGCCGATCGGCTGACCCAGATCTTCAGGCTCATGCAGGAGCAATCGGAAGATCTGGGCTACACCGGCTTCGACCTCGGCCTGCAGTGGTACGACAACCCCTACGTTGGTGAAATTCTCCTATTCCGACGATGGCGGTATGGTTGGGAGCGGCGACGATTGGAAGTAATGAAGGAGCGGAATGAAAAACTGTTCGCATAGTGGATCGAGGCTTTACTTCTAGACGACAGCTCATTCGGCGTTTTGAGCTGACCATCCCTCTCAAGCGCCACCTGGCCGTGATGTATACGCACCCATTGCGACCATGGGAGCTGCATCAGGTCACCGGACAGCCCTATGCGGTCAGCAAGAGCCGCGCGGTGCTGTTCCTACTGAACGCAGGCGGCAGCGGCATCGAGCACATACCCGTCGGCTGCGTTGTCTCAGTGCAAGCAATATCGGGAGTTCAACAGGATGTCCGACCAGCAGGCCCCGCGGGAAACGCGGCCCCTTACCGACTTCCACCCCCGGCTAACGATGAACGAGGCCGACCGGCGCCAGGTACGCAAGGCCGAGATGCGAGAGAAGTATGACGAACGGCTCGGGCAGGCGATCGAGAAGGGCCACTGGGTGCTGATCCGCTCCGACTTCCCGCTGTTTCACCCGATCATTCGGCATATCTGCGGCATGGGGGTGATGCGCTCCAAGGAGTTCATCCATCTCGATGTGTTCGATCTGGACAGCCAGACATTCCTGCAGCGCGGCGTGCCGTGGGATTGGGTGCTGGAGATGTGGTTCTTTGCCAATCGCCCGCCGGCGCATCGGGTCCGCGCGCTAGGCATTCAGTCCTGCCATGGCATCGTGCTGCACGGCGCCGAGCAGTTCATGAAGAAGCTGCGGGCGCAGCACGCCTAAACGGCAGGCCAGCCTTTCCGGGTTCGATCTCCCCGGCGGTGTCAGCCTGCCGCCTCGGTCCCTCGCAAGGAGCAGTCATCATGGCTCTTGATCCATCGACCTTCCAGTACCTGACCCCCACCGCGGATCAGATCCAGCAGATGAACACCGTCCGGTTCTGCTTCAGCGAACTGGCGAAGATGGTCGAGGCCCACGTGCCGGAGGGCACTGACCGCGACCATGCGATCAGGCTGCTTCGCAGCGCGGCGATGTGGTGCAACGTCGCCATCACCCGCGATGACTACGGCAGTCCACGGCAGGCTGCCTCTGCCGCGCCGCGAGCGTGGCCCGACCTCTCCCCAGAGGAGCGGGCCGAGCAGCTGCGGACCAACCCGCCGATCGAGATCCTCGGCGATCCCACGCCAAGGAAATCGGCGTCCTGATCAATTACCTGAAGGTGGTTCGGGAGGCTTTGAATGTCTGATCGCGTAGGGACAATCCACGGGGGCGGACAAGGCTCCCTAGCCCCGCCCAGCCCCGCTGTCGAACCGTCAGCGGCTCTTCCTTGCTGGAAAGAGGAACACTGTCTCCAGGTGTGCCCACCCGGGTTCACGCGCCTCAACTCCTAGGCAGTTCGGCGCGCACACCTTGGCTTACACGGTTCCAGACGAAATAGGTGAACTCATTACACGAGAAGGGACAAACCGATGATCGAGATGCCCGAAAAGGCGGCCGATTTGGCCGAGAAACTGGCCAAATTCGAAGCGAATCCGGGACAATCGGTTTACATTAAGTGGTGGAGGGTTACCGACAGTGACCCAGCGCTGGCGTCACTGGGCGGGGTAACGACCCTGACACCAGGCATCAGCGACGGACGTGGTGAGGGGTTCATCCACCTGTGGGACAACGCACAAAAGCTGCGGAGGACCAGTGTAAGCGAAGGGATGATCCTCGATGTCCATTTCATTGCTGCGGGCGAAGTCGTCGATGACGCCGCCGTCCGACGATTTGTTGCCGGCGACGCCACCACAGAAGAAGAACTCCCGCCCGCCGCATAGGCCCCTCCCCACCCGGTGGGAGAAGCATTTCCTGAATATCGCCCTCTGCTGTGCTCGGATGTCGAAAGACCCGAACACGCAGGTGGGCGCCGTGATCGTCGGGCCGGACAAAGAGATCCGCACCACGGGGTTCAACGGTTTGCCGCGCGGGATCGATGACACCCATGAGCGGCTGCAGGACAAGGTCCGTAAGCTCAAGATCATCGTGCATGCTGAGATGAACGCGATCATGAACGCGGCCCGCGTCGGGATCCCGGTCAAAGGATGCACGATGTTCATCGCCTGTACCGACGACAGCGGGGCGGTATGGGGCGGGCCGCCCTGCACCAGGTGCACGGTGGAGCTGATCCAGAGCGGGATCAGCCATGTGGTGGCCTACCAGATCAAGCAGGTTTCGTCGTGGCTGGAGGACCTGACCTTTGCCCGCGAGTTGCTGCTGGAGAGCGGCGTCGAGTTCAAGGAGGTGCGCTATCGCCCTGGTGGCGTGCCGGCGCCGCCATCGCGGTGAGATCGGTCATGGCTTCCTGCACCAGCGCCAGGGCGTCGAGGGCGATCCGGGCGGCCTGGCGGGTGTTCGGGGTGACGGTGCCCTCGTTCCACAGCTTGGTCAGCTCAGTGATCCACCATGCTCTGTCGTCGCGGGCCAACTCCGTCCAGAACGGCACTGCGGCGAGGATCTCCATGTCCCGCTCGATGTCGTTGACCGTGTAGCGACGGTGCTCACCGACGAAGGTCCAGGTGCGATCCAGGGCACTCCAATGACCGATCTGTTCATAGCCGCGGCCATCGTTGACCTTGATCCAGTAGTGCCCGGTCTCACGGGTCATCCAGACTTTGTTGCGGAGGGGGACTTCAGGCATGTTCATTCCCACTCTTCCAGGCCACACATGCGGGCGATACGCCGCAGGATCCGATCTTGTTTCTCGCTGAGCTCGTCGGAATTGCGGTGTTGGAGGCTGGTGATGAACTCCTCCTCCCAGGGCGAGAGCCGATACCAGTAGATGTCAATCACCTCACGGACGATGTCGCGCCAGTCTCGCTTCTGTGGTGGTGGCAGGTTCAGCACCTGCTCCCAGGATAGATCCCGTTCCTTGAGGATCCGGCAAACGGCTGCGGCTGCACCGAGCACTTCGCCATCAACCGACGAGGCCAGCAGCCGCAGACACGAGGCAAGCCGACGTAGATCGGTTGGGCCAAGAACTGCCATCAAGGAACTCGAGAAACAGAGGGGGCGAGCATGCGCGTGACCATGCAGAATTTCGCGGGGATCAAGAGCACCACCCGCTGGATTGTGCTCTACAGCGGGCCACAGGACGACGACGAATTCAACTTCTGGGCTGCGGTGCAGATCGAGGCGGAAGCGAATTACGAGGCCTACCGGCGGGAGAAGCTGGGCTGGCGTACCCGTATCATCCCTCCCACTCCTGAGGTCTACGATCCGCTGCCGACCTATGCCGAGTGCTGCGAGCGCGTCGCACAGGGCACCGCCAGCGCGGTGCATTGGTTCATCTACGACTACGAGCCGATCTGGTCAGGCCAGGAGGAGTTTCGCCGCCGGCTAGCGACTGCTGTGCGGCAGAGCGGAGGGCGGGTGCCACGCTGTCCCAGCGAGCTCGACTATGATTGACGACGTCGTCACCGAGTGGACCCGGCTCAAGGCGCGCGCCGAGAACATGGCGATCACCGCGCAGGCCGATCCTGAGCTTGCCGGTTCGCTGGGTATCCAACCGGTGTCGATCAGGAGGCCGGGCGCCGCGGCTGATAAGGACCTCGTCGAGGCGCCGATTGCGCCTTGGCTGCGCGCTGCCGCTCAGCGCGTGATCCCGGCGATTTTTGTATGGGAAGTAGTAACGACTGTTGGTGGGGCGGCTTGGCTCGTGCTGAAGGATTACCAGCCACATGATCTGCCAGACGAACCGGCGGGCGATCCATCTGCTCCCCTTCTCGTCGATCCCACACAATCGTAAGCCCGCTCTCGCCGGCGAGGTACAGCTCGATGTGTTTGGCGATCAGCTCCGGGCCGATGTCCAGGATGAATTCGTCCTCCTCCTCCTTGTCAGCCGGCCGCCTCCGCGGCACCGCCTGGGTGGCTTCGGCCCACGGACCCCATAGCAGCATCTGCGCCATCGACTGATCACGCAGGCCGAACAGCCGCTCGATGTCGAGCATGTTGTGATTCGGCAGGTTCTCTTCGTCCTGCCAGCGATAGCTGTCCTTCAGCCGCACGCGGAGCGGCCGCGGGTGCTTCAGGTAGCGCGGCCACAGGAACGCCACCAACCGGCAGGTCGACCAGCAGCCGCAGCGGCGATCCCAGGAGAACCCAGCCGGCCAGGCGTGCGCGCGCAGCACCCTTGCAAGCACGTGTAGCTTCGGCGGGCCGATGTCTGGTCTATCCGTCAGGGATGATCCCTCCGCATCCTGAACGCCACCGCGATCGCGACCATCTCGATTTCGTCAAGACGCTCTGCTGCATGGTTTGTCTGAGGCGGCCTCCCAGCGATCCGCACCATCTGAAGCACATGCAACCCCGCGCCAAGTCCCTGAAGAGCGGAGATCAGTGGACCGTGCCATTGTGTCGCGAGCATCATGAAGCCGTAGAATCGGCCGGAGATGAGCGCCAATGGTGGACCAAAATGGGGATCAATCCGGAGCCGCTGGCAATCGAGCTGTGGGAAATCAGTCAGCGAAGGAAAGGTCTGTCACTCGCTCCGGTCAGGGCGGACCCGTCAGTGGCGTCTCCGGCGTCAAATACCCTTTCCCCAAGCCCCGGCTGATCGACGAGGGCCAACTCCACCGCGGCAACATCGAATCAGTCCTGCATCATCTGCAGGAGCGGGCGCTCGAGGAAATGGGCGATCTGTTCGCCCAACTGCGCCGCACCGCGATAGAACCGGAGAAGCAGGCACCCAGCGATCTCAACGGCTACGTGCTGGTCAAGCGCTGCGATCTGGTGCCGCTGGTGATCTCGGTTTACGGGCCCGACGAGGCCAACAAACGCATGCGTGACCTGATTTATGCCTATCCGCGCCAGGGCGATGATTGACACTCTGGTCCATAATCCTAGACTAAGTAGGCGGCCGGGTTACGCTGAACTCTCGGTCGTAGGTTGCTTGGAGGTGTCGGCGGACGGGTCGGCACCTCCTGCAAAACCCCTTTATCAGGTCTCGTCTCCTTATTGGGGTTCGAGGAAGCCAGTTCCAGCGAGCCTCAAGGACCCCACCGGTGGCAGCACAGCGCCGGTGGGGTTTTCGCGTTCCACCTGCCTGAAAGGAAACCTGTATGGACCCGACCTGGAGCCCCAGGCTGAGCAAGGCGTTCGCCATCACGCCGTCTGACACCGTGCCACTGAACCACGGCCACGGCATCAAGGCAGTCTTGGCGCTCACCGACGGCAACATCACCGTGCTGTTTCAGGAAGATCAGCCCTCAGCGGCGATCACCCTGCCGGTACTGTCGGGAGTGCTTTACCCGTTCAACCTGCGTTTCGTGTACACATCGAGTGTAGCAACGCTGGCAGGATTCCTCTGATATGGCGCGGACCCCGACCGGTT
>Ga0247677_1000024_pt1 | contig 11911 bp, 15 predicted proteins | sample CNK18_metaG_FD_182796 | JGI IMG/M metagenome (GOLD analysis project Ga0247677, IMG submission 182796) | Soil microbial communities from Purdue University Martell Research Forest, Indiana, United States - CNK18 | ecosystem: Environmental > Terrestrial > Soil > Temperate forest > Bulk soil... | reverse complement strand
TCGACACACCTGGGCAGATATGCACAAAGTCACCGATAACACAGTCGTGGTCCACCGAGGCATGGGTGTTGACGATCACGCCTTTGCCTATAGTTGTGCTGTGGCCGACGATAGAGCCTGCCGCCAGGAATGATCCTTTGCCTATCTCGGCACGCATCGCCGCGGCTAAGGGATGAATGATGGATACCAGTCTAGCATCAAACTTCTCGGACTCGGCCTTACGTATCGCTATGTCGCCTATGGCAACATGGATGGCGAACTGGCTGAGATTGTCTGGTAACTGGATGATTTGCCTGCCGTGTTTATAGGTGCCCAACTTCTCAAAACGATCCACCAAGCCGAAGATGAGTTTTGGATTGGCCACCGCTTCAACAACAACCCCGGCGTGTCCACCACTCCCGATAATGATGACTTGATGTGTCATTGCTTGAACACGTCGAACTTGGAGAGGTCGGGGAACAGATCCCGTTGCCCATTATTCAGTCGCTTCTTCGATGTCAGTCTTACTCCAACTCTCCAAGGCCGCGGGCCTTTGTGTGTAATGGAGAGATGTTGTCTGTGTTCATTACTAAGCGGGCGACCGCGAAGCGCGTTTGCTATTTTGAGTTTAGATTCCTCAGTGTGCTTGTGTCCGACCACTGGTCTGCCGCGAAGGGCAAGAGAGAGTCTATGCTTATGTTCATCGGTAAATCTTTTGCCCTTCAGCGCTTTGGAGAGTTTTGCTCTCGTTGCTTCTGAATGTGTTCTGCCGATTGCTTTCGCCCGCAGTTTCGCCTTCGCTTCTTCTGATAATCTCAGCCCGACTGAACCAGAGCCTCCATTGGTTATGTTCAGAAGTGCAACTCCGCGCTCTTTAAACTCTGAGATTATACGGATTTCGTGTGCGTCCAAGGTCGCTTCATCACACGAATCCTCGACGGCAAGGTACACATCAAAAGAGTGGTTATCTGTGCCGTACTTCCTGAATGACAATTCAAGGAATCGTTGGTTTTTTGCTCTGCTGTGACGATAAGTGTTAAACCTCCGTTCTATATCGACTGACTGCCCAATGTAAACCGCGCCAATGGGGGAGCGTATTAGGTAGATGCCTTTCATCGGGTGTAAATCTCAAATCGGGATAAATCTGGATATGGTAAAGAAATATCCGGCATATGTTTTTTGCTACCGTCAATGTTGTAGAACTGGTTCATCAAGAGCAACCCCTGTGCGGCAATCTGCGGCATCATGTAGTAGTTGTGCCCGAGCATGGTGAAGTTGTCCTCGTGATAACTACACTCGTTGCGTCCTGAGTTGCGGGCTTTCTTGAGCCACTGATACATTTCCTCATCATCAAGCAGAACCGCACCACCTTTGCCGAGCTTGAGATGTTTGTAAGCTCCAGTGAATGAAACACACACTAACCTCCCTGGAACGAACATGTCAGCCGTGAACCGAAGGGCGTAATCCCAAATCCGGGTTCCGCCTAACTGGTACGCCCCGGTTAAGGTGTTGTCCTTGCACGGCTCGAACTGCACATGACCGCCAGCCAAAATGATTTCAGCAGGCACTGACATGTAGGTTCTGCATGGGATAAAAACCTTCTGACCTGGGAAAAGCTCCTTCATCAGACATAAGCCGATGGCATTACTCTCACTGTCCACCGCCACGGCATACGGTGCCCCGGTGTAGCGGCACAACTCAGACTCGAACATCTCAGTTACTTTATGTGCCCCTTGTGCGCTCATGGTCGTCGCACCCACATGGCATTTCCGATGATGTGGGCATCCTTCACGTTCATTCCGTGCCGCGCCAAGAACTGGCTCCAGGCAAAGTGAGCGGGACAGCCCCACCACGGATCATCTGTGGCGATGATCCCGCCCGAAGGCACATTGTTCCACGCCCACTCGTATTCAAAGGTCTGACAGTCGTACCCGTGGTCGCTGTCGTGGACAAAGAAATCAATCTTTTCGGTTATCGATGGGAGTACCTTTTGGCTGAAGTCGTTCACCCAAGTGAATCGAGGATGTTTAATCGGGTTATTAATGAAGCCAGCGTGTGGCGTTGGGTCAATAGAATAAAGATGGCCTTTGTTATTATCGTCCAGTGCTTCAAGGATGTACTCCGCTCCCAATCCTTTATAAAGACCCGTCTCAATAACGAACTCCGGTTTCTCGGCGCGGATCAGGTCTGACAACTTGTCCTGGTAGTGCGGACCAACTTCCATCTCAACTCGGCCAAAGGGTGACTTCATGTGAGGTTCAGTTCTTTCTCCCGCAGCTTGACCAGCACGCAAGAGGCGTCGTTACACCCGCACGACACAACGAAGTGATCGCCCCTAGCGACTGCTCCTCCGGGGAAGATCACATTCCTTTTCCAGTGTGCGGGACGGTCTTTGACCTTAACCCCGTCAATCTCCGAGCCGTAAATGATCGGCTTCTTGCTCACGAAACACGCCTTAAAAGGTGGAGTCTTCTGCATCAGGTAAGCGCCCATGAAGTAGCGGTGTGGGCCTGAGAGCCAATCGTTATCCAGTCGAGAGTGGAACAGGCGCAAGAAGTGCGTGCCCATGTCGATAATTGGTCCACCCCTAGCAAGACCGTAGGGCCACTTGACCCCTTCCGACTCGTGCCACTTGCCATTTAACCACACTCTGTGAGTCGGGCTGCACTCGTAGATGATCGCCATTCCTTCACCAGAATCGAAGAACACCCAATTCTTCTCCTGATGTCGCCAGTCGTTTTGTCCAATCTCCGGTTGGAGAGTGTCCAGCAGGTTGCAGTTGGCCAACCGCGCATACCTCACCGCGCACTTGGGATTGGCGATCCACACGCCACCCTTCTCCTCGAACCGTGCGACCACGAATGACACAAAAGTCTCACCCGCCACTTTGAACAGATAGGGATCTTCGGTGCTGGGAGCTGGGATGTGAAATGGGACCGTGCTCACGACCGACCCGTCAATGTCCACTTGAGACAGAGCAATCGAAGTGGCCGGCCTGCCGACCTCGTGATGGTAACGGTAGGCCATTGTGAGCCAACCGTTGTCCTCAAGGATCGTGGGGTTGTAAGCAAACGGCTTTAATTGGTCGAGCTTTAGGGGCAACACCTCCACCTGTTCGCTGACCTTGGGATACCGGGAGTAGTAGCCGCACGAGTTGACGTAGGCGACGGCTAAGGGCTGGTTGTATTGCGTGGCAGTCACGTCACATCAACCGCTCCATGTTTCTTGAACGCAGCCCACAATGCGTGGCGATGGTAGTAATCCTTGGCCATCACGAGGTCCGGTAACTCTGGCAGCACCTTCCTCCAGAAGTCTTTGGTCCCGCTGAACCAATCCACCACTGGCTGGTACGTCCCACCTCTAGTCCGATACGCATAAGCAGGGGTAGTGTCGTTAATGAAGGCGAAAGTCCCACCGGATAGGGCCAACCCTCCGCCATTGGTCTTTTGCAGAGCCATCCGCACACAGTCTTTGAGGTAAGGAAACCCGTCGTAATAGCGCCCGCACATCCCTTGGTGGATCTTAAAGGACTGTTTGTGTGCGTCCTCTACCACTTGTGGAATTTCAAGTGACCGATTAGGGAAATCCGAATATCGGCAGTACCAGACGTGATTGGGACGCCAGGGACTGCCGTTCCACAGCATAGGTTTATCATTGGTAATCGCCAGAACAGGTAGTGTGGGCACGGCACCCGCCAAATGTAGAGGCGCAGAGTCGGTGCATATAAGACACCACGCTCTCTCATAGAGAGCCAGCAAGTCATAGAGCCTCTCAGCCCGAGGTAGAGTGAGTATGTGGAACTGTTTGGACAAACTGAGATCGAGAAGTCCATACAATAGCTCTTTGTACGGGAACGGTGAACTGATCCCCTCAGCGGACACGAGGATGGTCTTTTTGTCCCAGCGCCCTTTCTTTTTCGGCATGTGCTCCTCGACAAGCTTGGCTTCCCGTTCCTTGGATCTGCGGTCGAACACCAATGGTTCCTGGTCATCCCACAAGTCGCGCCACCCACCACGACGCCACATCTCTTTAACAAATGAAGTCATCCGGGTTTTCTGGTCAGGTTCAGGACCGATCAAGTGAAGCGAAGTCACCTTTCCACATGTGGCTTGGGCATACTGGTAGGCTGCTTCAAGCCCGGTGATGTCGTGATTGACGACCAACGGATCGACGTAGCTCACACCTTCCAAGAGTGGCGCGTAGTCCTTGTTCACCACCAAGCGAGGTTTCTCACCTGAGTCAGCCTCACGCTTTAACATCGGCAGCACCGAACAAATATCACCATTTCGTCCAAGTAGGAGGTAGGACTTCACTTCAGGTTAGTGACCTTTCTAAACCACATGTGGATGTCGCCGTTGAGTTTCTTGACCACGATCATTGTCAGGTGCTCATTCTTGACTTGGTGCCACCCGGCATTCAGAACCGAGCGCGGCACACCGATGTCTTTGCACCGACGCACAAACTCTTTCTCTAGTCGTTTCACGTCGTTGGCCGTTCAACTAATCGCCTTTCGATTTCGGCCAGAGCTAATTTGCAGGGGGTGCGCTTGCCGGTTTCGTACTTCCTGTAGGTTGGGTAATCCACGTCCAGCAACGCGGCGGCTTCTTTAAGCGAAAGCTTCTTCCCGCGCCAAAGCTTCAGCCGATCTTTGAAAAGCACGGCGCATTGTTCCGATACGCCACAAACGAATGCAAGACAAAAATGTCCCATTGGGACTATAAGCCAACTCAGAGTGTAAGCGGACTCCTCTCCGCACCCGGCGAGAACCTCGGCCTCGCAACGAAATTCCAGTTCATTTGAAACAACTAACATTTTGATTTTGCTATGCCGCTGAATACATCGCAGTGCGCCCAGTTCAACGACTTCCTGGGCCGACGCCCCTATGACTGGGCCAAGAAAATTAACAAGGATCGCAAGCCACACTCCAACGTTTACCTCGGCATGTACCGCACCGAGACGTACCCGACGTTCTTTGGTACGACGATGCTGCACGAGCGGGTGTATGTGACGCGGGCCAACGATCCCGGTCTGTGGACCCAGTTCACTGCCGATCCCTGTGTGGGCGCACCGTGTAACACCCCACGTCAGAGGATCAGTCATGGCGTAGACCAACTGCGATTTGACCGCTACAAGCGGGAATACCAGACCGACGTGTTCTGTTTGGACCAGTTGAACACGGTCGAGGAAGGGATTCAGAAGATCGCCGCGATTGTCGAGGGTTACAAAGATGTGCCCGAGGATGTGGCCTCGGACTTCCTTCGGCTCCTGACCATCCGTAAAGCAGGCACCTCCGCACAGAGCGCAGGACTGTTTCTGTGTGGAATCAAGGATTCCAGCGGCAACCCGGTATCCATCGACGTGACCGAGAACATGTTCGCCGTCAACTTGAGCGGCGGTGTCGGTGTCACAAGCAACTCACTTTTCGTCAACCTGAATGCCAATGGAGGTCTGACGGCTCTCGGCATCACAAGCACTGCGCTTTTGCAGGCGGCAATGGGCCAGTTGAGCATGGAGTACTTGGCCAACATGCAAGAAGACTTGGCCGGCAACGGTTACCACGACCGCGATTGGCTGATCGACGGCAAGTTCTCAATCACCGTGGACGGGACCACGCAAAGGCGACTCCTCGTGGCCAACCCCGCGTTGACACAGATGTACAGTGCCGCCGACTTCGCCAAGGGTGGTGCCTTTTACAGCTTTGGATTCATGGCCGGGTGCGGCGATTGGCTGTTCAAGAAGGACAACACCCAGATGCGGTTCCAGTTCCGGGGCGACTTGGACGGACTCAATGTCTTGGGTGGCGGTGCCCTCGCCTCCGCAGTCTGGATTCAACAGGTCCAACCCTTCGAGAACGTCGCGGCCACCTACGGCCTCAAGCCTCAGTTCTCAACAGCTTGGAAGAACGCACCGATCCGGATGTATCACGCCTACAACCGAGATGCACGGACAGTGTTCGTGGGCGACATCACTTCGGTAAACGACGAAATGAAGTTCGGCTTGGCTCGCTCCTTTATGGGTCAATGGAAGTGGTACTCACCCGACGTGATCATCACGACTGATCCGAATACCGGAGTCCAATGCACACTGAACAACGACAAACACAATCAAGGGTACTGGGTCGGCGAGTTCGACCTGACAGAGAAGACCGTGTACCCGGAGATTGAGCGCGTCATCTTCGCTTTGGGCGAACCTCAACCGTATGTTCGCGTCCCAACCACTAACACGCCGCCTAGTGGCCCGAGCACGTATCAGTCGCTACTTTCATACAATCAGCTCTGCGGCGAATACACGCCACCGGGATTTCAACTTCCACCGGAGGACTAATTTGGTTGTGGTTGAGTAGGGTGTCTCGTAGGCAACGACGGGGCACCCGCTCTTGAAAGAATACTATGGACTACGGCAACCAAAGCGGTGGGTCGGATAATCCGGGTGGTGGCGACATGCACGAGGAAGGTGCCGAGCACAAGTCGATGGGCAGTCTCTACCTGTCACCCTCAATGTTACCTGAAGGAATGAAGGCCAACCCCGGCGACATACTTGAGTTCAAGGTGGTCGGCACAGATCAGGACGGGGACATCGAAATCACTTACAACACCGGGAAAGACGGCAAAGACGACACCGATTCGTGGGCAGATGACCTGAAGCACGATATGAGCGCCCGAACACCAGAAAGCGAGACACAATGAGCCAAACACTCGAAGCGATTTCAGCACCAGGGGCAACACCGATTGCGAACAACGCCGCGTCGTCAAAGTCCTTCGCCAATGACTACTTCAAGTTGGCGGTGCCAAACCTATCGACCAGGGATCGCAAGACCATCTGGATCTTGGGACTGATCTACGAATTGACCCACAATGGCGGAGCCAACTACAAGTCCAACCACGCGGGACTCATTCAGGATTCCCAAGTGTACTCAGGTGGTATCAGTCTCTTTGACTTGGTGGTTTCTCTGAGTGCGGATGCGTGGAGTGCGGGTCGAGCTGCGGACGCCACACTGACCAACGATTTAGGCGCACTTCTAACCGAAGGGAAGGATTTGCGCCAGAAGTCCGAGGAGGAATTGGACCGGATCATCGCGTTCTTGCGAGCGCAACTGGGTGTATGAGTCATGGCAGTGTGTTTAAAGACACTCGCGAGGCGACCACGTTCTGCCTTTTATGATGTCGGCAACCGTGCCCCTGCTGACTCCATATTTCAAAGCAATGGTTCCGTAGCCGCCCTGCCCATCTCGGTATGCGTCCCTGATTGCCAAAACAAAGCTCGGCACGACTCTCGGTTTGGCGCTTTTCGTGTTGTACCTGCCCTTGATTATCATGTCATAGGCGTTGTCCATCGGGGTTCCCAACCAAAGATGGTGTGGCGCAATACAAGCCGGATTATCTCCACCCGGACAGTCATGGCAAACGCACAGCCCGCGAGGAATTGGACCCCAATGGATAATCCAGCTCGCGCAGTGAGTGCGAATGGTGCGACCCCCGCCCTTTTGGATCTGACCATAACCGCCGCTCCCGATATAGCCTGTCCACAGCCAGCATCCGTTCGGGCTGGATACTTTGTCAATATTCCCCAGAAACCGGCTCAAGAACGTAGGGGAAGTAATTCCTTGAGACGCGAGGTAAGTCGGATCAGTATTGGTTTGCATAGTACTTTATGCCGCGCTCTCGGGTGTTGGTTCACCGCGAGGGCATTTTCATTTTAGGGATATGGCGTGCGATAGTCAAACCCTCGAAGCTCTGCTTAGCACAGACCAGTTACCACAACTATCTGATCGTGATCGGTTAATGTGTCTCGCTGCCGTGTATGGCGCGGTGGCTGGACTCACCGGACAACAGGCTCTTAACCAAGCTTACGCTGATGGGTTCGCTCAACTGAGTGACCGCGACCTGGAGGAGGCGTTCCTAGCCGTCATTTGCTAATCCTATGCCCTGTAACGCAACAGCACTATTAGCCGCAGCAATGTCCGCTGGGTATGCGGGCATGAGCGAGCGTGACCTTCAGATGGCAACACTGGCTTCAGCGTGTGCCGCGGGTGGTGGTATTGGTGGCTCTGGGCAAATCGTCGAGTATTTCACAACTGACCCCAACACGGATGGTGTGCTGCCTGCCAACCAGAACCTGATTGCGTTCGCGGGGAAGGCCGGGAGCACGACTTACACGTGGGATCATGTGAACAAGACCTGGACATGAGATGCCCTGTGACGCCCAAACTTTAATCTCCAACGCCGTAAGTAACGGCTACTCGGGGATGAGTGATCGCGACCTGAAAATGGCTGTGCTCGCTGCGGCGTGTGCTGGGGGTGGTGGAGGTCCGAGTGGTCTTTCGTGCGGGGTCGGCATTCCGGTTGCCGCACCAATCGGAACTTGTGGCTTTTATATCCGGCAACAGGGAGTGAGCACGGCTTTGTACGCTTGGGACGGCGCGGCGTGGCAAGCAGTCGTTGGCACATGAAAACCCTGTTACTACTCCTTTGCCTTGTGTGCTCCGCGGTGGCGCAGCCAGTGCTCCGCAACTCAGCCACCACAAATGCCACAATGAAGTTCCCGGCTCTCACGCCAGCCACAACATCGAACGCACGCATAGTGGGGACCATCAATAACGACGGCACAGTCTATTCAAGTGACGCCATACAGTTCAATCATTCCGGTGGCACGGCACACGTGATCCTGTCGGGTGACATAATCGGTAACGGCTCTGGATTGACCAATCTGCCCGCTGGAGCGGCGCAGTTGTGGACCAATGACAACACGGTCATCAGGGTTGCAAACCAGGCTCTGGACCCTACCAATTTCGGAGCGTTCCAAGTGGAAGTGAACTGGAGCACCACGAATCTATCGCTATATTCACACCTGCTGTCTTATTTGGGGAGCAATTACATCGAGTCACGGGTCGAACTCAGTCCAAATAACAGCGGCCTGTCTTACGACAAGGTTGTTATTGATCAAAGCGAGGCTGGCACCGCTCAAGACCCGTGGTTCTTCTTCAGACTCATGGAACTCAACACTGCCGAACTGTGTGTGTTGGACCCAACCGTAAGCGGATTTAGGTCCGATGCCTGGGGACTGTCCGGGCCGGTGACTGCTTACAAGTTCGACACGTATTACGCGGTTACAAACGGACAAAACATAGCTTCATGGGGCAACGGTGGGACCAACAAGGCTTGGCTCGATTACAACGGAGTGTGGAACGGAAATGGTTCCGGCCTGACAAACATTCCTGGAGTTTGGACCAACGACACACAAGCAGTGGCTGGTCTGAACTCTATTTACCCTGCTGGTGATGGAGGCGGCGACATGTCCCAGACGACCAACGCCTTCAACATCCACCTATTATCATCGGATACCTTGGGGCTGACGCGACAGTTCAACCTTACGGTGTCGAGCAATGCCACCGGAGGTATGAACTTCGTCAACACCAACTTCGACACCACATTTCAAGTGACCTTCGAGGACGGTGTGGTCCTGGCTAACCAATATGTGATCCAAAACACGACCAATCAGATTGTATTCGGGGCCACCAACACCGCTCCGGTTGATGCGGCCACACCCAAGAAATGGATCAGCGTCCAAGTCCAGGGAGAGGCCACCGTTTACCGTCTGCCGCTTTACCAATGAAACGACTCGCACCAATTCTACTCCTGTTGTGGCTTTGCGTCGGTGTGCGAGCCGCCAATGTCGCGTTCACCGACATGGACACCAACGAGTTCACCGCGAACGCCTTCGGCCCACAAGCCCGCGTGACTCTGGCTAACCCGGTCAACGCCTCGAACGTAACCTTCGTGGTGAGCAACCTGTTTGCGACAAACATCTACGTCACCAACGTCTTTGCCACCAACATCACGGTACAGAATATAACCAACACCACGATCTTTAACGGTCGCACGGTGATCACGACAAACCTCTTTGTTTCCAATGCGTTTATAACAAATCTTACGGTGGACCTGATCAGCAACACCACGCTCTTTTCAAGTAATGCGTACATCTCCAACCTGTACGTGACCAACCTGACGGTCCAGTACATCTCGAACATCTTCCAAACCAACGTCAACTTCAACGTCACCAACGTGACGATCAACGAGGCCATCGTCACAAACCTCTACGTGTCGAATGCCTTTGTGACCAACCTGACGGTCCAGAACACCTACATCTCGAACGCCTTCATCACGAATGAGTTCGTGTCCAACAGTTTCATCACCAACCTCTTTTCGAGTAACGCCTTCATCACAAACCTTTTCGTGTCCAATGCGTTCATTACTAATCTGAACGTATCGAACGCCTTTATCACCAACTTGTTCACCTCGAATGCGTTCGTTACCAACCTCTTTGTTTCCAACGCCTTCATCACGAATCTCAGCGTGTCGAATGCGTTTATTACGAACCTGTTCACAAGTAACGCTTTCATCACCAATCTGTTTGTCTCCAATGCGTTCATCACAAACCTTAATGTGTCGAACGCATTCATAACGAACCTGTTCTCGTCGAATGCCTTCATCACTAATCTGTTCACGTCCAACTTCTTCGCCACAAACCTGTTCGTCAGTAATGCGTTTATAACCAACCTCTTTGTCAGCAACTCCTTCGTGACTAACTTGTTCACTAGCAATGCCTTTATCACGAACCTTTTTGTCAGTAACGCCTTCATCACGAACCTGAACGTGAGTAATGCGTTCATCACAAATCTCTTTGTGTCGAACAGCTTCGTGACCAACCTGTTTGTCTCTAACGCCTTCATAACCAACCTGAATGTGAGCAACGCTTTCATAACGAATCTCTTCACGAGTAACGCGTTCATCACCAACTTGTTTGTCTCGAATAGCTTCATCACCAACCTCTTTACCAGCAATGCGTTCATTACGAATCTATTCGTGAGCAACGCTTTTATAACAAACCTGAACGTCTCCAATGCATTCATTACAAACCTCTTTGTCAGCAACAGCTTTATCACCAACCTGTTTAGCTCGAACGCCTTCATAACCAATCTATTCGTGAGCAACGCATTCATCACCAACTTGAATGTGTCCAACGCCTTTATCACGAACCTCTTTAGCTCAAATGCGTTCATAACCAATCTGTTTGTCTCGAACACGTTCACGACGAACCTGTTCACCTCGAACGCCTACATAACTAATCTCTTCGTCTCAAACGCCTTCATAACCAATTTGACGGTGCAGAACTTCACGTCGATCACGACCAACCAGTTTGTTACGAACCTCTACGTGTCGAACCTGTTCGCCACCAACATCACGGTCCAGAACATCACCAACGAGACGCTGATCACCTCAAACATCTACGTGACCAATCTCTTTGTGTCGTCGAACCTATACACCCCACACATCATCGCCTCCGATGTGACCCTAACCAACACTGGAGCCGGGAGACTGATGATCTTCGACGGCGCGAGCAACCTTGTGCTGGACCTGTGGGGGACCAATGGCGGGTATATGGCCCTCATGGATTCCTCTGGGTTAGGCACGCTGTTCAGGGTGGACACCAACAAACTGATCTACCCTTACCCGGTGCTGCTGGATAGCGTGACCGTGACAAACGCGATCACCAACCAGAGCCTGTTGGCATCTCAGTTCGTGGCGACCGACACTGGGAAGAAAGAGGTATCCACTCTAAACGGGAGCAGCCTGACCAACCTGACCTATCAGTACGCGACGAATGCCGTGCCGGGAGCCGCGTCACTCAGCTTCAGCCAAGCTTACTGGACCAACGTGAACAGTGACGTGGTGCTTGCCGCCTTCACGATAACAGGCAATGCGTTCTATGAGACTGGGGTGCTTCTTTGCACGAACAGCGCAGCGGCAGACCATACCGTGACTATGCCCGCGGGTGTTATCGGCCCTCCGGGGAGCGGCACACCTCCAGTGCTCACGGTGACGAACAAACAGAGTGCCCTGATCTTCTTCCAGCACTACGGCCACACCGAGAC
>Ga0247677_1000023_pt1 | contig 13750 bp, 17 predicted proteins | sample CNK18_metaG_FD_182796 | JGI IMG/M metagenome (GOLD analysis project Ga0247677, IMG submission 182796) | Soil microbial communities from Purdue University Martell Research Forest, Indiana, United States - CNK18 | ecosystem: Environmental > Terrestrial > Soil > Temperate forest > Bulk soil... | reverse complement strand
TGAACTTGAAGGCCGTGACGGCTCCGTGTGCTTCCGTCAGGATCGGCGTGAACACCAGATCGACCTTCATTCCAGGACTCCACCCGAGAATATCCCCGATGACCTCCGTCGTCTCCAGGTCCAGCTCCTCGTAGAAGTTGTTGAGAGAGAAGTCGCCCTGGTTGTTGAGCTTGTAGTTGGCGTGGTTCATGGCTGCCTTGACGCTCTCCATGGTGCTCGGGAAGTAGCGCATTGTGCTCATGTCACAGAACCACGTCTTCCCGTCCGGAAGAACCGCTCCGTAGGGGAGAGGCGTCGCGTCCAGCTTCTTCTGGGTGAGGTCCTTGTTGAGCTCGTCAGCCTTCTTGATGCCGAGCTTCTCGAACGCGGCGTCCCGATACTCGTCGAAGTCCTTTGACAGGATGGCGTATCCGGCCGCCAGAGCTGCGAGGCGGCGGGCATGGATCCGGTTCGATGCGATTATGGCTGCGATCGTGAGCGAACCGACTCCGACTGCGGGGAGATAGAACTTCCAGTTCCGAGTGACGATCTCCTTGGTCGTGATCTCTCGATCATCGTTTTCCTCTGTGAGCTCGTCGCGGAGATCCTGAATGTTCGCGGACGTCCGGAAAGTTGCCTTCCCGACTAGCACTGCGGTTCCCACCACGCCGACGACCCCGACTGCGGTGAGGATGGTCGGAGAGCTCGCCTGAATGAGCTTTCCGATATTGCTGGCCTGGATCTTGAGACTCTTCACTTGAAACCTACCTTCTTGAGTTGCGAGTTCATCGCGTACTTGAGTTCGGAACGGATCGCGTACTTGACTGCCAGGAAAGTAACGACTCCCGGAACTCCGTACTTGAGCATCGCGCTACCTGCTGTGTAGCCGATCTTGTATCCCAACTCATGGGATCGAGCGTCCTTAGCCTTCTTATCGGCCTGGTTCACTCTTCTTCCTCGTCTTCCTTGAAGTCTTGCACGAACTGGACGACCTTCGGCGTCGCCAGGGTGATGATGCAGATCCACTGAAGGATCTCGTTGAGCAGGCTCACTTGAAAGCCTTCTTACCAGCCACCGCCAACCCGACGCCCACCGCAGTCGTGGCTGCACCGACGACTGCTAGGCCGATACCCCACATGCTCTGCGACTTGGCAGCCTGGTCGTTGGTCATGCGGAGAACGCTGACGTTCTGGACGACGGGCCGAGCAGCCTTGCGAACGAGCTCGTTGTACTCGTCCAGAGCGATCTTGACGGTGTTCTTGTTCACGACGGTCTTGGTGACCGCCTCGGTCGTGCTGTCCATCAGTTTTCCTTCCCATAGAGCAGCTTCCGCAGCTCAGCTTGATGGGTTGCTTCGACGTGTTCGCGCATCTGATCGCCAACACGGTGCTTCTCCTTGCAGAACGTACATGTACCGAGACGCCGCTTGTAGGCGTTTTTCAACATCGAACAGGACGAATTGTGAAAGGGAACGTCTTCCCCACACGACTCGCAGTGCTTCTCGCCCTCGGGTCGTTCAGCTGTTACGGCCGTGGGCTCCTGCCAATGCTCGGCATGAATATCCATCTTCTTGCTCCATTTCTGTCGACAGAAAAAGAGAAGCTGCGATTTGCAGGTTGTGAAGCTTATCTAGCTTCCTTCTCATTATAGGAACTGTTTTTTCTGCGATTCGAAAAAAGTGAGGAGAGGTACGACGCCCAACTAAAACGTCGTCGTTGGATAGCTGTTCAGTCCGTGCTATCGCGCTGCCCAGGATTCGAACCTGGTCATTAGTGTGTCAGCCTCCCTTTCGGGAGCTCTTCTCATTAGGGGCCATGTAATTCCTGCGACCGAAAAGAGAGAAGAGTATAACGCTGTTTTCCAACTTTCAGAGTCTAACTCGCGTTTCCGCTGTTGGATTCCATGCTACTGAAATCTAGATGCATTTTTGATCGTAACGTTATATCAGCTAGAACTGTTTCTTCTCATTAGAGCCCATGAATATCGTGCGAAAGAGAAAGGCCTAGTTTCAGGCCCCTCTCTATGAATCACTTTGAAGTGGGCGTACGGATCAGGCTCGCGGTGTTGCGGAACTGCCTGATGAGTCCTCTTAGCATCTTGTTTGCGAACGTCAACGGGATGTAGACGAGCGCACCGATGATGGCCAGGAGGAACACGATCAGGATTACGGTTCCGATCAGCGCGAAAATGCTGGGATCCATGGGGTCTCCTTCGATTGTGGGTTTCTATTAGAGGCCATGAATTTCCCGCGAATAAAGACCTAAAGCCCTGGTTGGGGCTTTAGGTGGTGGATCAGACGTCCGTGGTGTCGGGGTCTTCGTCTTCGCTGTACTTGTACGAACCGTTGTTCTCGATGATTTGGCCAGCCACCCACAGGCCCGCACCAACGGCACCGAGGACCAGCGTAGGCAGGAATGCCTTCAGCAGGGCCCCCTTGGTCGGGGTGAGCTTGTAGATGTTGTTGGCCTCGTTCACGGGAACAACCTTGTAGTTGTAGCTGAACATGAGGGTCTCCTAAGTTGTAGGGGTGTCTTATCTACTAGAGGCTGTGAATATCTTGCGAAAGGAAAGAGCCCTTGCGGGCTCGATCCTTCAGTTCTCCTTGTAGATGGACTTGTAGGTCTTGATCTCTCGTTTGACAATCCAAACGGCGTATCCAGCGATCAGGCTTCCGGTGAGGAAACCGTCGATGAACGCCATCGTCTTGCTCTTCCAGAGAATGTCCATTGGTATGGTCCTTTCTAGGGGTCTTCTTATTAGAGCCCCAGAATATCTTGCGAAAGAGAAGAGCCCTTGCGGGCTCGACTCATTAGGCCTCTCTGAGCAGAAGTCCAGGCAGGATTGCGCTGTTGCGTTCGAGCGTGACGATCCACGTGCCGTTGGGCAGGTCTTCGGGAATGCCCTCTCTCGCGAGGTTCCACTTGATGTAGCGGTTCCTCAGAGTGAGCTTCTCGCAGCCTGAGCTCCAGCCGTCGTCGTCTTTCTCGACGCGGAATTCGCGGTTTTGCATTTGGGGTCTCCTTCTTGTTGGGGTCCTATTAGAGGCCCTGATTCTTCTGCGAAAGAAGAGAGCCGAAGCTCTCTCTTTGTTACTCCTTTGGTGGGGTGTATGGTAGTCCAAGCACGAAACGCGCGGTGGCTTCTCGATAATCAAGTCTCTCGAGACAGTTCTCTAGAATTGCTTTGTTTTTTTCTGTTAGATCAGGCATCAACAAAGCCAATTCAATTCTCAGTCTAAGAGCGTTTATCTTTTCGAGACGTTGCCACCAAAACGCGTATTGGCTTTCGGGCATATCAGTCTCCTTGATAGGGGTCTATTAGAGGCCCTGATTCTTCTGCGAAAAATATAGAGGCCCAGAACGGATTGCGTCCTGGGCCCCTACACTTTGAACTTCTATGGCGGCTGCCTGTGCTTAGCGAAGCTTCCCGATTTGGTTCAGCGCTTTCGATCCGATCACGTGTCCGTGTTCGTATCCGACGATGATGAGGATGCCAGCGAGGTTGCCTCCGACGATGAGCCACGTCTCAGGGCTGATTCTGTTCGGAGCGTTCTTGCTCCGCACTGAGTACAGTCCTTCGAGGTTTTTCACCATCTTGGCGGCCTTCTTTGGGTCCTCCTCCATCTGAATATCGAGCTCGTACTGAGCGATCAGACGATCCAGCTGGGTTTCTTCGGGCTTCTTTCTCCAAGACAATTGGGGTCTCCTTCCGTAGGGGTTCATTATAGGCAATGAATCCCTTGCGACCCTTTGGTACTAGGCGGCTTCCTGGTGTTTGACGTTCAAGACCACGTTCTTCTTGTTCTTGAAGGCTGCTGGGTGCTTGTTCAGGTCCGCAGACAGGTAGACCTCCCCGTCCTGCGGGTCCGTGGTGACGACCAGGTCTCCGGCGCCCTCGTACTGCTTGGAGGACGCCGTCAGGAACAGGCCGAGGAACGTCGCGACGACCACTGCGGTCGAGGAGACCTGGACGGAGTAGTCAAAGAAGCTAACCTCCGTCCAGACCTGTGCGAGACCGACGTAAAGCGCGGCGATACCGGGAATCAGTACCTGGACGACGAACTTGAGCTTGTCGTACAGAGCGTTGCTGAGATTCATTGCTTATTTCCCATCCGTTGGTGTCCCAGTGTTACTGAGACAGGCATCCAGTTCCGAGGTTTCGGGAAATGGATTCTCCAGCTGTTTCCTCTTGGTCTTGTCCGCGATCGAGATGAACTTCGTCAGATCCTGGAAGTAGTCCGCTGTTGCATGCTCTCGCTTAGCCTCGCTGAACGGAGGCTGATGCAACAGGATTCCAAGAAGCTTCGAAAAGGACGTCTGTAGATCGACGTTGGAGTTGACCTGGGCTTCGCTGTATGTGGTTCTCTCATTGAGAGCAGAGAGTGCCTTGCTCAAATATATCTTGTTACAGACAGATACTCGAGCAACGAACTCCTGCTGGGATTTGAGGTCGTTTTGTGCCTTTTCGCTGTTGTTGCTTGCTACTTGGCTTGCGAAAGCTGCGTAAACAACCAGAATTAAAACGACGACCAAAGCTGTCTGCTCCACTAAACGCAGTGAAACAGCACCTCTGTCGTTTCCCCCATGATCGCGTCTTTTCACGATCTCGTCCACCTCATCCAACTCCTCCTTGATTTCTCTGAGGGATCGAACGATGTAGCCCAAGATGAACCCGATTGCGCCTCCAAGAAGAAGGAAGCCCAACCGGTCATCAAACGCCATCCCCCTCCTCCTTCTTAGACTTGTCTGACTTGTCTCCGTTTGGGGTTTTTGTTAACGCCTTCTTCTGCGTCAGGACGTATGTAAGTATTGCGCCGACCCCGGTAACGGCGGTGGGATTCTTGCCTATGTCGATGCCCACTTCAGGACCAATAAGCATTAGAATGGCGCCAGCCACGCCGACGAAGAAGAGGACATTGAAATGCCACTCCTTCAACATGCTTCCACGCGTCCTTTCTAGGAAAGCGTCGAAGACAAGGTCGGGTACGCTCGGTATCCATCCTTGTCCTGTGTGCGGATAAACTCGGTGACCCATTTCTTCTCGTGAGCACCAAGACGACCCTGAACCATCACGCGATCGCCCAGCTTGTAGTCCGCACCATACTTGAAGTTGATAAACGGCGAGATTTGGGCGTCCACCGAGTTGATGTGAGCGCCGTCCTGCCTAACCGTCTTCAATCCCTGATCTTCAAGACTTTCCTCGAAGTCGTCCGCCGCAGCCGCCTTTCGGTCAGCGAAATCGGCATCAGACTCGTGATCACCCTGTGTAAGGGTTTCTTTCGATCCACCGTCGACGTAGCCGTCCAGCCGGTTCCATCCAGCATTCGTGCCAGCAACGACATCAGGATCTGTGTAGTAGTGATCTCGCGGATCCCCGTCCACGAAAGCCCCAGTCATGAGGTTCTCGCTTGACATCAACGAGGTCAGTCCATCCAGGTGTCCAGCCTTCCAGCTGAACACAACCCGTCCTGAAATATCCCGACCCTTGTAGAAGTCGAATCGCAGGTCATCGATGTCAGCAACCGAGTCCGTATTGAACGTCCCGTCTGCATCAATGTGAACTACGCGACCCTTGGTGCCATTGGGGCGAATGATGCGAACTCCATAGTTCCCCGAACTGAGGAAAGTTTGCATCTGGTCGTAGACATTCCCGTTCCCTACCTTTCGCGCTTTGTTCGGGCCGTCGCCCGAGGGAGGGATTGAGTCTGTCACAACCACATTCGGCAGCTGGTTAGCGGCAGAATATGACTTTGAGGTCTTGATCCTGTCGTTACCCGTGCCGTTGCAGATGGCGTTCCACACCCAGGTTTCTAAGGCTTGCCTGGTGCTGTACTTCTTCGCCATTGCGATCTTCTTGCCGTACGGAGCGTTCGCCCAGACCCGCCGGAGCAGGATCCAATCGAGCGTACGTCCCTTGACGACGAGTTCGTCCACGCCGTCGTCGTTTGAGTCGATTTCCAGCGAGTCCACCCACATGACCTCGTTGGTGTCACGCAAGGTACACATGCTGCGCTCTGGCATTAGAGCCGATACGCCAGAGACGTTCTGTGTGTGCAACTCGAAGTCGCCGACTGGTTGAAAACGCTCGGTCCAGATGAGACTGTCGGTTTTCCAGTCAAGCTCGATCAATCGACCGAGCTTGTAGGTCTTCCTGCTGAGAGTTACGAGATCCATCACAACCCCGCGTATCTGGGAGTGAAGGTCAGGTTACCCTTCCAGTTCCATTTGGAAGCTCTCGACTTGGGAATGACGAAGTGGTTGTTTCCTGGGTGAAGCTGGATCCACTCAGCCGATGGCTTGAGAATATCCAGCCTGTTCTGAACCTTTCCTCGAGACTTGTTCCAGTGGACATACCTCTGTCCGGGAATGGTCGAGACCGCCAGGACATCACCTTCGTGGAAGACCATGTCAAATTCCATTCCGAAAGCTTGATGCTCCGCCTGCTTGATGAACCACCCATTCATCGTGTCCACGAACTTCACCGCGAACTGGAAACCGGTCTCTGCCGTGCCGAAGTTGTAGACGTTCGGCGCCTTCTCGCTGAGATCGGATGGGTTGTACTTCATAGCAGTGAACGCTCGGAAGGTCGGGTTCAGGCACGTGAAAGTGATCTGAACCGCCGGGTTCGCATCGAAGATGGACGCCTCGAAGTTGCTTACGTAGGCGAACTCGTGGTACATCGGGAAGACTCCCGCGATGAGCTGAATGTCCACCTTAGGGTCGTAGCCCGTGTAGAGCATCGTGTAGAGGTTGTCGCGGAGGAACTTGACCGTCTGGCCCTTCTCCTCGTTGGGGTTCAGCCCAATGAGAACGACAACCTCACGATCCTGAACGGTGACTCCTTGGAACTTGCCCCCGGAGGCAGTGGACGCAATGGCCACATCGCGCCCCGGGGGCTCAAGTCCAGTGATCGACTTCACGTAGTACGGGTCGCTTTGATCCGCGCGACTTACGGCATACGAGTCGTCGTCAATGCCTTCCAACACATGCGAGGTGAAGGGCAAGACGAGATTGTCAAGTCCCTTGATGAGAACCGACGTGATTCTTGGTGCAGATGTCAGTGTTGTCACTTGCCCTTCACCTCCTTGAGTAGTGCGATCTGGGACTTTGTGCCACGGTAAGCCTTGACGTGGTTTACCGGCTTTGGACTGTTGATCGTCTGGTTGAAGTTGTACGTGTCTCCACCGTGATCTGGGCCTCCGGAGCCGTGTCGAGCTGCATGTTCGGCCGCAATGTCCCGAGCCTGATGGCGCGAGGCGTCAATTTTTACAGAATGACTTCCCATTTTGGCTGAAATCTGGCTTGCATCTCGAGACAACTGAGACAGATCTAGAACCGGCGTGACCTTTGGTTGAAGATCGATCAAACCATCAGTGGCCTTACGAGTCTTGTTGAAAGTCATTTTCATTGCTTCCAAGCCTCGGTTAGCCATGTCTGTGGCAGACTTCTCCACCACTCCAGCGTTGGCAGTAATGCCGTTTGCCAGTCCCTGTGCTGTGTGGACACCGATTTCGTGAGTCACCTTTGACGGGGAGTTGATTCCCAGGAACTTTCTGATGGGTCCTGGAATGTGCTTGGCAAGTTCGTGAGCAGCAGACGAAACCTTCTCGACTCCATATGAAAGCAAGCCTCCGGTCAAACCATCCACGAGGTCGAATGCGATCTGTCGGCCGACACGACCAATGGGATCGGCGTACTTGTTGATGGCCTTGTCCAGCCCGTTGAGGAATTCCAGAATCGCCTTGCCTGTGGCGTTGGCGATCCTGACTGAACTCTTGCTTAGCCCCTCGATCAGGCTGACGATGATGTTCGTGCCCTTCTTGATGAACTTCGGAAGGGCCTTTTCGATTGCCGTGAGCATCGCAAGCAGGAACTGGATCATCGCCCTAGCTGCATGTGCTTCGCTGTGGACGACAATGTCGATGATCGCGTTGATCAGCTTCTGGATGAGTCGTTGAGCCTTAGGAATCAGCTTCGTGACCTCCTCTAGAAGGATCTGAAGAAGCTTCCCGATCGCCTTAGCCAGAGGACCAGCGGCCTTCACAATCCCCGTGAGGATCGATACGAAGAACCCACCGATTGCCTCACCGATCATAGGCAACTTCTCGACCATGACGTCGATTCCGTCAGCGATCGATTGGAATGCAGCAGGACCAACAATTGCCAAGATGCCCATAGCCGTGGCGAACGCAAGTACGCCCACACCGGCCAAGAACACAGCACCACCTAGCAGCAACAAAGCCGTACCCAACGCCGCGATTAGCGGAACAGCGGGCGTAAGCAAGACTGCCGCTGCCGCAATGAGCGTCAGAGCCAACACGATCGCGATAAGCGCCTTTGCGATGTTCCCGGCAGAGATCTTGGAGATGATCTCAAGCGACTGAGCAAGCACGATCAATGCCGCAGCAAACACAAGCATCGACAATGCGCCACCCTCGGCAGCACTCAGAACTAGAGCAGCAGCTGCGATAGCTGTAAGAAGCACAACCAAAGCACCAACGGTCTTGAGCAGATCCTTACCGGCGATCTTACTGATCTCAGTCAAAGCACCAGCGAGAATTCGAAGGGCTACAGATGCGACAGTAAGACCGATTGCTCCACTGATTCCGTTCTTGCCGAAAGCCCGCATTGCGAGACCAATGGCAGCAATGACCAAAGCAGCCTTACCGCCGCCATCCGCAATCGTCTTCATGTCTAGAGACTCGTAGAGTTTCATGACGCCCACGAATGCGGTCAACGCAGCAGCCAGAACAACCATCGCTGTAGATGTAGCCAGAATGGTTGCACCACCGCCGGTCTTACCCAGGATGGCAGTAGCCGCAACGATAACTCCAATGACAGCAGCAACGCCCTCTAGGCCCTGCCGCATCGTCTTGGGATCGAGTTGACCCATTATCGCAACGGCTCCAGACAGAATCAAGACCGCCGTAGAGAACGCCACAAGGGCGCCACTCAGAGCAACAATCTGGGCAGTCTGCTTAGCCATCGCCTTGGCGTCGGGCATTTTCTTTCCGCCGCCACCTGTGAGAAGACGCATAGATCCAACTAGAGTCACCATCAAACCGCCAATAGCAGCAAGAGCGACACCCAACTTCTTTGAGTCAACGCTGGCCAACAGAACTGCCGAACCGGCAAGCACAGCCACCGCGATTGCGATATTCATGAGTGCCTTGGCTCGAATCTCGTTCTGCATCGACTTCAGGTTGTTCTTGAACTGGTCAAGAACGCCGCTTGCGCTACCGAAGACCTTCGACAAGTTGTCTGTGAGACCACTGAAGGTAAGCACAAACCGCCTGAACAGCAACACGAGACCAAGGAACAGCCCGGAGTTGACGGTATCGAGAACGTCGCTGTAGCTGATGTTCGCCACCATGTACTTAAGTGCTTGACCCATTCCGATGAAGATCTGCTGTAGCGCGCCGATCATGAATGTTGCGCCGTTCTGAAGACCCTCGACGATTCCGTGGATAATGTTCTCACCGATGGGAACCATAGTCGTAGCCGGGGAGTGGATACCCAGAGTGTCCTTGATCCAGAGGATGATGTTGTTGGCCATGTCGACGATTGCCGTCTTCAACGCGTTAGCGTCCAACCCCTGGATGATTCCGTACAGAATGTTCAGGCCGAACGACTGTGCCTGCTCGCCGATTCTCTTGAAGTAGTCACCAACATAGGCAACAACCGGCGCGAGCTTCTTGAACTGGTCGATCACCAATCCAACCATCGACCACACAAAGTGCATGATCGTGCCTAGGGCTCGGAATTCAGGCTGCAAGTTACGAGTAACGCTCGTCACCTTCACGAGCCAACCCGTGACGTCCGCAAAGCCCTTTGTCATTTTGGCCAGACCGGAGCCTGCCTTGCCTGTCGAAGGCAGCAGAGCCTTGAACAGCTGAATGATCGGGTAGAGCAGATTGCCGATGATCTTGAAGATGTTGCCCACACCAGCCCATAGGTTGGTGAAGCCGTCAAGCTTTCGCCATCCGAGCAGCATCTTGTCGACCGAGCCGAACACGTTGCTCACAGCACCCGTGATTACGTTCGAGACGCTTGTCCACAACTTCGATGCTTCCTTGAAGTTACCGAACAGGTCCTGGAAGATCTTTGCCCATCCAGAACCAATCGATTCCTTGACAACATCGATGAGCTGGGTGAAGGTCTTGACCTTGGTCGCGGCCTCTTGCGCGGTCCTGGCCGTAGCCATGATCGCCTTGATCTGCGACTTCGTGAAGCCCTGAGCCGCCAGATCGGCAGCCGAGAGGTCTCCGGTGAACTGCTGAAGTGTCTTGACGAGAACATCTGAAGTCAGCCAGCCGTTGTGTCCAGGCTTGGACGAAATCGACTCTCGGAAGGACTCTCCACGAAGCTGAAGCTTCTTCATGGGTCCGACCATCTTGATCTGACTTTGCTCGAGCTCGCCCATGCTCACAGCAGTTCGAGCCAACGCTGTCTGGAAGGTCTTACCACCCATGCCTGCGTTTACGACCGAGTTCCAGTCCTGAAGACCGACCTTGCCTGAAGCAATGGCCTGCGACAGCTGGTACATCGCCGTAGAGGCTTGCTGGGAGTTAGATCCAGAAAGGGCTGCGAGGTTCGCGATACCCTTGATGGACGCGGTTGAGGTCTTCAGGTCGACGCCTGCGGCGGTGAACGTTCCGATGTTCTTCGCCATCTCCGAGAAGTTGTAGATTGTCTTATCGGAGTAGTGGTTCAGATCAAGAAGGTACTTGTTGACCGTCTTGACGTTAGCGCCGGTGTTGGCCATGATCGTCTGAACCGAGTTCAGAGTCGTCTCGTATTCCTTGAACCCCTGCTTGATCGGATCCAGGGTGAAGCTCTTTGCGAGACTGAGGCCTGCGTTTACGACCTTGTTTGTGATGTTCGAGATCGCAGTCACTGCAATTGTCGTCATCGTCAACCAGCGCTTGCTCACACTCTGAAGAGCGTTAGCCATCGGGTTCATGTTGAAGTTCTGAACCCCACGGTTGACAGCGTCCAACCCAGCAGACGAGTCCTTGAACTGGAGGGCAGTCTTCAGCTTGTCGATGGAGCCGAGGGACGTCGTGACGCCGGTTTCGAAGGACCGGTTGTCGAACTTCATAGCAACAATCTGATCTTCAATGCTCGAGCTCATGCCGAAGACACCTCCTTCCAAACGTCTTTCTTGATCTGCTCAAATATGGGCTGGATTGACGGGTTGATGTAGTCGCGACCGATCACATACCCGCCATTGCGAGTTCCGTGACCGTACTGAAGAAGAATGGCTACGTTTGCGCCACTCTGATTGTGACGGTTGTGGAATATGATCAGGTATCGACCATCCGTGACTTCCACGGTGTAGTACCAAGATGTCGCCGTCTCTCCGCTATCAACCGGTGTAGCATTCGCCAGAGCCGAAACTCCGCGAGAACCATACCGGTTGAGAACGGACAGAATGTGATCCTGCTTCAACTTGTTGAAGTAGGCAGTGGTCTTCTTGAAGTTGCCTGAAGTCTCAAGCGAAATCATTCCCTTTCCCACTGCCCCTCCTTCACTCAGGTTGGTTTTTCGTGTACTGATCTCCGTTGAACACTCCCTTGATCGTCCAGAACAGAATGAAGATCACAAGGAATATGGCCAGAGAGGGTCGTGCATGGCGATACCAAAGCTCAATGTTGCCTTCGGCAGCCGCCACACACCACAAGAACTGAACTAGCCAAATATCGTGCATCTTGGAAGTCCAGAGATGTTTCCGATCTCGTCTAGCAATCCACAGACTCCACATTGCGAGGAAGCTTAGGAATATGGTCAGAAGACGGAAGACCTGCCCGAAAGTTGTGTAATCGTGCATCACACCTCCCTGTAGCAGAGACTGATCAAATCAGCTCCGCCGACAGCGCCCGTGTCTCCGTTTGTCTGTGTGTCGAACCGAATCAGCGTCTGGTAGCCTGCCGTTATGGCAGCATCCCAATCGTCAATTCCTGGACCAACCGTTGCGATGAAGACCGTTCGGCCTCCGAAGTCGAACATCGAAGCCAGCTCTTGATTGTCGGACCAGAAGGTACTTTCCCATGAGGGATTCTGCTGGTAGATTCCGAAACCAAAGGTGTTTTCTGCATACGTTGCTCGGATTTCGTAAGTCTTCGCCGGATCCAGCACAAACCCAGGCATGTGGAATTGCGCATTCCGAACAGTGCTACCACTGTCGACCTTTGACTGAATTCGACCAGTTCCGGAGTTGTACTGACCCTCCATCTGACCATCTTCAGTCGAAGAGAAGAACACGGCCGTTGACAAATCGAAGCATGTCCAATCAGCCGGAGGATCCGTAGTACCCTCGTCATGACAGTGGATCTGAATTATCGAGTTGTCGATTCCAACCTCCACAGTAGACGTCCCGTGAGTCGCCATTCCAACAAAGGACTTAGCTGACGCAACCGGATCAATGGTCGTAGGTCGAGTGTCGTCGATGATGTAAGAGGATTCGACATCGTCCAATTCTCTGTCGAAAGCGACGATCCGAATTGAATCGACTCCCCATCGAACATGAACTCGATACCACTTGTTGACGTCCACCTTCACATAGGCCCATTCGGTCCCACCTGTTCCGGAATACCACTCCAAATATGGCCCGTCGCTGTACATCTGAAGTTGAACCAAAGCCGGTTCATCATCCAAATGCGACCAAGAGATCAGATCGGTATGGTCATCTCCGCCAGAGACGTTCGCCACCTCGAGAAGCTTGAAGTCCACGTAAACAGAGTTCGAAACAACCTCGTTCTCCGTTCCCGAAGAATATACGTGGTTCTCGATGTAGCCTTCTTCGTCTGGAGCCGTGGTGCGAAGCCACTTGTCAGCATCAGTGTCGTTAAGCATGACCACAGACATCTCGTAGACACGAACTTCCGGAGTTGTGTCCGTGTTGTTGTTTGTTGCACCAACAACATTTAAATATGCACCTGCGGTGAGCGCATCGACAACATCCTGAAGCGGCGAGTCGACCCATGAGTCCATGTAGAGCGGAACCACGTAGTCTACAGGCGTCCCATCCACAACCGTGAGCGAGAAACCCATTCCCTCGTCCGTGCCATCGGAGAATCCGCCAATGGTGGTGTCTCCTGTGTCATCCGTGGAAATATGAACCTGCATGTCTGCATCCAAAGTATCCGGATCGTCAGGGTTCACTCCTCCCGAGATAGATGCTCGAATATGAAGCTCGAGCGTTGCTCCTTCTACGTAACCAACCAGCGGTGGAAGCCCGACGGTGTAACCTAGGTCGCCATCAGCCGAAGTGATGTAGGTCGCATCGTCGTCATCAGAGAGGAGAACCCCGCTGGTGCCGACCTCCGAAGCAGCCGAATCGTTGGCAGCGAAAGCTCCCACCGCTGGAAGCTCTATGATGTCAAGTCCGTTGTTGATCACACCCAAGATGATTTTGTCGTGCAACGGCACAGACGTGTCGTTCACATCAACCAATTGACCATGCGCGTATGCTTCGAAATCTTCAACGATTACGTCACACCCAAAGTCAGGATCGGGAGTATCTCCGTCGCCTCCTCCACCACCGGGAGGAGCTCCAGTAAGAGCTCCTAGTTCCCAGCACTTCGGAAGCACGCCGGAGTAGAGCTGTGCTTCGAGAAGCGACAGATCACCCTCTCTCGAGTCGAACGAGAAATATGAGTGACGACCACAAGCCGGAGTTGACGTTAGAGTCAAAGTCCGAAGATCCATCTGCGTGTTGTCGGAAAGAGTCTGGTAAGTGCGACCCGATGGCTGAACGAGACAGTTGTAAG
>Ga0247677_1000022_pt1 | contig 13872 bp, 32 predicted proteins | sample CNK18_metaG_FD_182796 | JGI IMG/M metagenome (GOLD analysis project Ga0247677, IMG submission 182796) | Soil microbial communities from Purdue University Martell Research Forest, Indiana, United States - CNK18 | ecosystem: Environmental > Terrestrial > Soil > Temperate forest > Bulk soil... | reverse complement strand
CACGACTTCGCCCACGCGGTCGCCTGCGCACTCGGAGAACGTAGGGACCAGGGTCGTGACCCTCTCGACACCCTGCTCAACTGGTTCATGGTCTGTGCCGCCGCGCACTACCGAGCGACCGTCTCGCTGAAGCAGATCTGCTGGCCCGGATGAAAGTCCGGTAGGGGGAGGGCAGCGACCCTCTCTTAGCTGGAAATCGTCTCTCTACACACGGGATAAGAATCTAAGGAGAGAGACGTCTATGGCGGAAGCTCTCAGTATGGATAGAGTCGTGTCAACCTCCAAGCGAAGCGGGATGAAGCTCTTCATCCCGGTGGAGCTCGTAGCAGAGGCCGACGGCAGCATCCGAGTGTATCTGTGCAAAAGACAGGTCTACTGGAGCATTCCGGCGGGCGAGGCCAAGGCCTTCCTGGAAGGCGCCACTGTCACCACTGCACTCCAAACCCTTCAGAGGAGATCAGCGTTCATGATGCGAGCGGACTACTACCGCTGTCCCAACACCAACCAGATCGTGGCAACCGGAGTCGGCGAGGACAAGATCCTCTGCCCCTGCGGAAAGGCGAAGGCCAAGACGGACAAGGTGGTGGGGAAGAAGGTGACCCACCTGACGAAGGGGCTCGTGACGGCCACCGAGGCGGAGTACATGACGCAGCTCATGGCACGCGCCGTCTAACACGGAAAAGGGAGGACTCCAGCCCCTCCCCACACAACGTCACGGCCCTCGGAAACTCCCGTGACCGGTGCCGTGGGGAGGGGAGGTCGCTGGCCCTCTCTCTTAGAGCAAATTCTACTCTTGGTACGCCATAAGCCAGTGGCCCCCAACTACCTCTTGGGCCTCTAGGAGAATGGCATGACCACCAACCGCTACTTCGTCGGCGCACTGCTCCTCGCTTCGGCTCTCGTGATCGCCACCGGCTGTGGCGGCTCGCAGGCCGAGAAGGTCACCCCTCCCACCCCCATCTCGAACACCACCTCTAGCCGCGACAACTACAGCATGCTCTACCTGCCTCCGCAGACGGATGCGCAGATGACGCAAGCGCAGAACGTCGCCGACACGCTGCGAGGGGTGCTGGGGCTCTCCGATCAGCAGATGACGGACTGCCTCTCCCGCGTGACGGTCCACCAGCAGACGGACTGCGCTGGGCTTGGCCAGTACTGCCAGCCGCAGTACGCGGCGAACACGACTGCCTCTCCCAAGACGGCGGATCTGACGGTCGGGATGTACAACGACTGCATCTACGACATCGAGTACGGCATGACGCTAGGCAACTGGCTCTTCGTCTGCCAGACGGATGCTGGCAGCGCAGGCAACTGGCCGAGCGCGATGACCGTCTCCTCGGCGCTGAAGCTCATCCCGACGCTCTGCCACAAGGGGCTGTAGAAGATCGGCAAGCGGAGAACGCCGAGGGGGATAAGAGAGAGTGGAAGGAAGTGCGATCCACTCTCTCTTAGTTCGATGCAAAAGGAAGGAGGTACCCGTCATAAGCCTGTGAGCTCAAGACAGCTCGACACTCGTTCAAGAGAGGTCGAATGAACGTATTCATATGCGGAGCGGTGCAGGACATCCTCAGCGAGTTCAGCGCCAAGCTGGCCGCTTGCGGGGCCACCGTCATAGGTACTCAGGAGGTGTGCAAGACAGACTTCACCATCCCCAAGGACACAGAGGCCGTCGTCATCGGGATCGACCAGAACGGGCACGGCTCGTGGGGCAAGGTCGTCTCGGTCTGCAAAGCGAGGGGGTTGCCCTACGCGACCGGCCACCTCAGGAAGTGGTCTCACATCTACCCCCACCTGCTCCAGGTGGGGATCATCAAGGAGCAGCCAGACATGGCCACAGCGTCGCAGGCGGCAGCCGCCAAGACTGCCCCCACCCCGGCGGTGCAGGTGAAGACGAACGAGAAGGAGATGGAGGCCGATATCGGCGCCACCCTTCTCCAGCTCGCCGAGGAGCTGAAGGGCAAGGTGAAGGTCGGCGTCATCCACTTCAACGACGGCCGCATCAGAGGCGAGTTCGAGTACATGGCGAAACTCACCATCGACCTGTAGCCGGGTCGAGAAATGAGTTGCGGGGGAGAGGGGCGGGGAAACCGCCCCTCTTTCTTAGTCATAAGCTCCTGAGCAGAACAACTGCTCTTCCAACGCAGTCTCGGGAGAACTCAATGAGCGAGAACATCGCGCAGGGTCGGGTGGTGGTGAACGCGTTCGTGACGCGCCAGACGAAGAACTCGCCGTTCAGCTACTACGACGGCAGCATCCACGACGTGGCGCGCATGGCGGAGACCGCGCTCGCCAGTGGGCGGTCGACGATGGGCTACCGGGACGGCGTGCTCCTCGTCCCGGCCGATCCCTCCGGCTTCTACTGCGGCGTGGTCGAGGTGACCGAGGAGTCGCGACTCGTCGCCACCTTCGAGGCGCGCAAGGAGGGCGAGGAGAAGCACGTCATCGTCCGGGCGACGGGCACGAAGCTCCCGGCCGAGGTGGTGGAGCTCGTCCTCTACCGGCGCGACGTGTTGGAGGAGAACGAGCGCTCCCCGGCGATCCTCAACAGCGCCGATCCGGCACAGGTGAGGTACGCCGGTTGGGAGCTCATCAGCATCAACGCCCGGCCCACGATGGCCCCGGAGCCGATGCACCCGCTCGCCATGGCGCGGAACTTCCTCGGCAAGGGAGGGGGTACTCCCGCCACCTACACGGCGGAGGAGTTCGCCAAGGCGATCTGGTACTGGTCGAAGCGGGCCATGGTGAACAGCGTGGGATAGAGCCATGGCGAACCTCTCGATGTCGAGCGTCTACGAAGAGCGTGTGAACTGGTGGAATCGGGTGCGCGAACTCCAGAAGCGAGGGGCGGCGACGCACGCTGGCGCGCCGCGCCAGGAGAAGCAGCATCCACCGGGAGAAGAGCTCACCGTCGAGCTGCCGCTCTCGAAGACGTAGCTACTGACGAAGAAGCGGGGAAAACTGGAGGGGCCGGTCTTCGGATCGGTCCCTCCTTTCTTTTCTGGAGGCCTATGGGCACCGTCCATCCGTTGTTCCCTGGGCAGTCGGAACGCATCCAACGCGCTCTCGTTACCATCATCCGGCTCACCAAGGAGCTGGAGGATATGCGGGAGAAGCTGGTCTCGCAGTGGCCGGCGCACGAGCAGTGGGTGGACATCGCCATAACTAGGCGTGCGCTCGCACTCACCCGCTACAGTGACTTCTTGAAGAAGGGTAACGAAGTAGCCGCCTACGAGGAGCTGCACTCGCTGCGTTCCGTGCTCTACGGAACGCTCCAAGAGCTCCAGAGGGTCGCTGCCTCAACGGGATAAGTTCTCCCGCCCGTTTTGAGGCGGCGGGGGGCCTGGTATCGTACCGGGCCCTTTTTACTCCAAGTTCCTCTCTCCCAGAGGCATAAGCTCTTGAGGCCAATTCACGCCTCTGGGAGAAAAAGGGATGTTCGAGATCTCGAACAGCGTCTTCTTCCGCTGCCCGAAGACGCGGTACGTGGCCATCGCCATGGCCGGCGACGATAAGGTGTGGTGCCATCGCTGCCGGACGACGCACCTGCTGGAGGAGATGGAGCGGGCCACCGCAGCGGACATGGAAGCGCAGATGAAGCAGTTCCTCACCAAGTAGGGAGCCCGTCATGACGGACAAGGACCCGAAGACCATCACGCCGCTGCCGAAGGAGAAGAAGGACGAGGAGCCGGCTCCGAAGGGCATCATCGACCGTATCTACAACTGGCTGTCCGAGCTCATCGTCGCCAAGGAAGAGACATGAAGAACTTCTACGAAGCCATGAGGACCGCCGTCACCACTGTCACCGAGGTCATCCAGGAGTCGACCGCGTCGGTGGTGGAGGCGGCACCCCGTTTCACCGAGTCGGTGCGCCGGCACCGCGAGGAGATGAAGAAGGGGTGGGAGGAGTCGGGGATCACGGAGGCGGTGGACCACCTCGTCACGGCGATGCACGAGTGCAAGGTGGCGCTCCGCCACGTGGGCAAGCACTTCGTGGAGACGGTGGACAAGGAGTCTTCGACGCCGGCGTCGAAGAACTGACATGTCCAAGGTCGCGAAGCAGCGCACAAAGCAGGAGCTCCTGGAGTACTACCGCTGGAAACTCGTAGGAGCTGTAGCGGAGATGGGGGTTATCATGGCTCTCATCGAAGAGACGGTTGCCGAGATCGCTGCGGAGGCGAGCCATGGAGCTCTACCGGTACCCGAGGACGCTCACCAGGAAGAAGCGCCGCGCTGCTGAAGACAAGAAGAGGCAGCGCAAGCTGCGCTGGCGGTACCGGGTCTGGAAGGGAGGCTTCGTCCTCTCGCCTCCCGAGTACCGACAGTAGCAGTAGGGGCTCCGGCCTCTCACTTAGAGCAAATACCCTCTCTGGCTCGTCATAAGCCGATGAAGCCAAACGAAGCTCTTGGGAGGGGTCCATGAAGAAGCTCATCCTCGTCGTCTTCCTCGCCGCCTGTTCCACCGCCTCGAAGCCGAACGGAACCATCCAGCCGCAGGAGCCGACGCCAACGGAGCCGACGCCCGTGGTGTCGCTTCCACCGGGCGTTCCGACACCTCCTGCCCCGACCCCCAACCCCACTCCCGTTCCGCCAGCTCCGACGCCTGGGCCGGGTCCTACTCGTCGAGCGGTGAAGGCGCTCCTCGGGCCGTCGACCGGCATCTACTCGTCGACGGCGACTGTCTCGGCTCCTGCCGACGGAAGCTGGTCGCCGTACACGGCGGGCGGCCGGCTCCAGGTCCTCCAGACCACTATGGTCGGCGCGGACGGCTCGACGTTCTCGGCGATCTCCGGGTTCTACGACTCCACGATGCAGGTGCAGTGCTCGCTCGTGGCGGTGGGGGCGGTGAAGTACTGCCTGCCGGCTGATCGGACGATGGTGCTCAGGCAGACGTCGCACATCCTCGGCTCCACGAACAGCGACTGCTCGAACCCGAAGCTCCTGGTCTTCGTGCAGGGGTCGAAGCCGGCGCCGATGCTGGTCGTGAACGATGAGCAGAGCGACGTCCACCTCTTCGACGTGGTGGGTGCGCCGCATCCGCAGGCCGAGGTCTACGCGGCTGATCGGTATGGCTGCTGGCAGGTGGGGCTCGCGGACGGCATGATCGGCTACGAAGTCGGCAGCGACGCAGTCGAGTCGCAGTGGGTCGACTTCCAGTAGTCGGCATCGCTGTGCGAAGAAGAGAGAGGAGGAAGACGTCTCCCCCTCTTCTTTAGCGTCCCGACCAAAAAATGAGTAGTTCGGCCGAAAATGAGTAGTTCGACCTCAAAATGAGTAGTTCGGACCGAAAACGAACGCTTCGCAAATCTCCCACGGTCGTTGGGATAAGAGATGGGAGCGAAATCTCGCTCCTTCTTGGTCGACTTCGACCCGGGAGAACTGACTTGGCCAATCCGACGAATCAGGCACTTGCCCGCAGGGAGGAACCCTATCAGCCTCTGTCGTTCGCTGGACTCCGTGGCTCGGACATCGAGAAGCGACTCCTCGACGTTCACCCCTTCGACCACTCGCTGCGGCACAATGGCGGCGGTCGTTTCACCTTCGTGAAGGAGAAGAACCTCTTCTCTGGCGAGTTCGGCTGGAAGCCGAAGGAGATCGCCAACTTCGATCCCGTTGCGCCGGCCATGGTGCTCCACGATCTGTGGGAGCATGCGCCGTTCTCCCCGGCCACGATCATCGAGGAGTTCCAGGCTGTCGGTGCTGCCTTCCATCTGCGCATGGAGGGCGGCTACTTCCAGAAGATCGGCAAGAGGGCTTCGGACGTGCTGCCGAACGCGTTCGGCATGCTCTACTACCACGCGCAGGTGCTGTCTGATCGGCCGACGACGCCTTGCCCGCTCGTCAACGTGGCCGTCCAGCCGCTCGCCAACATCGAGACCGAGATGGAGATGATCCGGCTCATCGGCAACGCGCGGGAGTTCGTGAAGGGCAACACGGTCCTCAACCCTCGGATGAAGGAGATCGAGGCGTCCATGCAGTGGGCGCTCTACTGGATGCGCGTCGGGTATCGCAAGGCGCAGCTCCGGTTCCAGGGACTCGATACCCGTCGACTCTCGGAGATCTACTTCCGCACCCACCAGAAGCTGGAGGAGCTGATCAAGCTCGATGCGCCGGACGTGGAGGTGAAGATCACCACCAACGCGCAGCACTACTCGGTCGACGTCGAGTACTCCAGGAACTTCAACTTCAACAACTAACCGCTCCAGGGAGGAGCATGCGCTGGGATCAGAAGCTCTCGAAGGAGGAGCTCACTCTCTACAAGCGGGCGCTGGATGACGTGAAGTCCATCGAAACCCTCCTCTACGACACCATCAAGTTCGCAGCGGACATCAAGATGGGTCCAGAGCGAATCAAGGCGTTGGGGGAGATCTTGGAGAAGGCGCAGTCGCTCCTCTACTCCATCGATGGCGACATCAAACATCAAACCGAGAAAGGGTAGGTGATGGAGTCGATCTTCTTGAAGGGAGTCGAAGCGAAGGCGAAGGAGACGCCGTTCGGTGCGGAGCTGGCCGGGGCGGAAAAGGCTGGGGTTCCCGTCCCCCAGATCTTGTACCTCTTCGCCTTCAAGCCGAACCTCACGAAGCACCTCCAGGCGTTCACCCAGGAGCTGATGCGCGGGCCGTCCGATCTGTCGCCGGGGATGCGGGAGCTCATCGCCGCCAAGACGTCGCAGGGGAACGACTGCCTCTTCTGAACGGGTTCGCACGCTGCGGTCGCAGCGGAACTGCTCGCCGATCCGTACAAGGTCAGCATGGTTCTCTCCGGGGAGAACCACAACTACTTCACCGATGCGGAACGTTCGCTCTTCAACTTCATCCGCAAGGTGTCGCACCACTCGCACCTCCTCACCGAAGCCGATCTGGAGTGCGTGAAGAAGCACTGGTCTGAGGAGGCGATCTACACGGCCATCACCGTGTGTTCCCTCTTCAACTTCTACAACCGATGGTGTGACGGGAACGGAGTCCATCCCCTCTCACCGGCCGGGTACGCCGACTCGGGGAAGCGGTTGGCGGAGAACGGGTACATCCTCCCGTTGGAGCCGAGCCGTGCAGAGTGACATTCGGAGGAAGCTCGTCGGGCTCCTCGATGCCGTCTACCTGGTCGAGCCGCATACCTGCGGAGTCGCTCCGCTCGGAGAGAACGCAGCTCGGCGTCGGTTGCCGGAAACACGTCAGTCCACCGGATCCGATCACTCCTGACGCCTCGGACGTCCCGCCCTGCATCCAGCAGGGGAACTACGAGTGCTTGGCGTGCATGCTGGCCGTCTCTCTTCGCCGGTTCAAGCTGAGTAGGTAGCAGGGGGAGGAGAGTGCTGCGGGGCACTCTCCTCTCACTTAGCTAGAATCCCCACTAAACGCGTTCTTAAGGTGATGCGTTTAGCAAATCGAGAGCTTCTCCCGGCATAAGCCTCTGAGCAGAGTTCCAACCCCTCTGCTCTTGGGAGAACACTATGCCTGAAGCCTACGGTGCGTTGTTGGTGATCGAGACTTGCTTCGGCTTCCTCTCGATGGCCGGCCCGACCACACTCCAGCTCAAGTCGGGGATGGAGGTCCACTTCACCAAGATGCCGGGGGTGAGGACGATCAGGTACGAGAAGAAGGAGCACGCGGAGCTGGCCGTCCGGCTGCTCTTGACCTCCTGGCCCGCGCACGTGCTGAACGCCAGGGTCATCCCGATCAGCCAGGCGGTGGAGGAGTGTCTCAAGGCCGGCTAGTGCTGCCGGCGTACCTGGATGAGGGGGAGCGAAGGATGCGCTTCGCTTCTTAGGTCTTGGTATGTACCCGTTTAAGCGTTTCTAAGCTGGTCTTCGAAGTACTCCCCCCTAAATTTTTAGCCCAGGTTGCTACAAGGACGTTTTTGAGCACCCCCCACCCCTCCCCCAGGATTTCTGGTCGACGTGCTTGGCTCTGGGACTGAAAACTACTGGTTCTCTAGAATCCCCCCAAGATTTGGGTACCAGTCGTTCCAGGGGCTGAAAAGTAGGTCTTCATACAACTCCCCCAAGAATTTGGGTACCCCTGTCCCCCCTCTAGCCGAGAGAATCACCTCTCACTTAGCCCTAGCGCTAGGCGAGGAACATGTTCTTCGAGAGATGCGCTCTGCATCGAGCTGCGCATGTCCTCGACAAGAAGTCGACTCAGCCGTGAGCACCACTGGCGCGACTCATAGGTAGAGCTGACACGTACAGCGCAGTGGTGGGTCGATCCGCTCCGTGGTGAACGTATACTCGCTCTCCTCTCTGCTCATCTCCCTGTCATCCATCATGTGCGAGGACTGTCTGACGCAATTCTGCTCCCTATGCGCGTTCCTAAGCTGACGCGTTTAGTGATGCGCTCTGTGCGTCCTGCGCGCGTAGAGCGCGGAACATGCTCGGCATTTCCGCCATGTCCGTGGGCATAAGAAGATGTAGAGCAGGTATGCTCACTAAACGCGTTCGTAAGCTGAGGTTCGAAGTGCCACATCGGTTGGATGAGCTAGCTGGAGCGGTTGCGCGGTTGGATGAGCGAGTGAACTGCGATGAGCCGACACTCAACCTCTCAGCCCAATGGGGGATATGGAGTCGAGAGCTGGTCTTCGACTCTGATGACGTGGTGCGTTGCGTCTACGCGCGCCTCGACCGACGCGGCTCCATCAAGCTGTTCTTCGACGACAACGGACCGACCCGAATGGAGATGGAGCTGACCGACGACGTGAACGAAGCTGCGGAGCGCATCGTGCGCTTCATGAACGAGGACACATGAGCAAGCGACTGATGGAAATGGTGGAACGCACCATCCGGGTGTGGGGCGGGCTGTCGTCCTCCCCGGAGATGTTCTTCGAAGTGCTCTCCGTCGGCGACTCCGGTCGTCGGGGAGTGTTCGCTGGAGTCGAGAACGGCAAGGCGACGCTCTTCCTTGGCGAGGACCGAATCCGGATGGACGTCGAGATCGTCGAGACCCTGGCCGAGCGCGGCGAGGAGAAGTACTACCGCGTGCTCATGCCGAAGCGGACGCCGCCTGCTCCCGGCCCCTTGGATCACCTGCACTCGTGAAGTGATCGATGACCGCGAATGAAGAGGCGAACTGTTTCTTCTTCCTGGTTGGACTCATGCGGACGTTGGAGACGCGCAGCAACGCGCTAGGAGGCTTGATATACGACAACATCTCGCGTGCCACGTTCGAATACTACGCAGGTGGCTGGTGGTCGATTGATGGGGACGGGCCGCCTCCGCGCAGACCATCGCTCAAGACGCTGACGGCGCTAGCAGAGGCTTGTCAGTTGGATCTTCCTGAACTCTTGCGTCGGGTGAAAGAAGAAGGGGACGAATACCGAGGACGGAAGAAGCCTGACCTACCTGACGTCGAAGGCTATCCGGTGTGAGGTGCTGATGCCTGACGTGATGGTCATGAAGGGAACGAAGCTGCGCGTCCGCCGCTTCGTTATCCCATCGCTGCGCTTCTCGCTGGCGGGGACGCAGATGAAGTTCGCTGCCAAGCAGGAAGAGTTCGACTGTGTGGTGCTCCACGTGCGCGGCGATCATCCCACCGAACCGAAGCTGATCGAGCTCATCGTGAAGCGTGAAGACACGGGAAAGGAAGACACGGTGACGCCGAGCGAGGTGATCGGCGTGTATCCTCCGGACAAAGACTCCGTCGTCTGAGGGATAAGAGTCTGAGCAGAGAATTCACTCTGCTCGTGCTTGAGAGTTCAAAGCTCTCAAGGAGGCAGTGCCATGGTTGTGTCTCCTGACGAATTCGGCCACGAGAAGGCCTATGACGTCATGAAGTACATCATCGACCACGCGTGGGCGAATCGCCGCACGATCTACTACAAGGACATCGCTGACAACGTCCTCATGAGTGGCTCGGACGGCATCGACGTGCGCTTCCCGCTCGGCGCCATCATCGAGTTCTTGAAGCTGCACGGGCTGCCGCACCTGAACGAGCTCGTGGTGAACAAGAACACCAAGCGCCCGGGGAGCTGGGCCTTCGACGACGCCGACAGCGAGGCCGAGCAGCGCTGGCAGCGCCACATCGCCGAGATCTACGCGTTCAACTGGCGCAGGCTGAAGTTCAGGAAGTAGCCGTGTCCGAGCGCCCGGGGCGAGAGCTCTGGGCGCTCCTTCTTGGAGCTCTCTTCATGAACTTCTGGGTCGATGCTGCCACTTGTGGCGTGTTCTTGCACATCGTGAGCTGGATCGGACGAGTGATCTTGCCTCGTGGCGATCTCGTCGAATGGGTGAAGAACAGAGATGGCTTCCCCTATCACCTAGCGCTCATGATCTTCACGCTCGTCCTCATCCGCGAAACCTTCGGTCACATCATCATGTGGGCGGCGCTCTTCATCGACATCTCTCTCCTCACTACTCGCATCGGTTGCGAGCTCCTCTACGAGAAGTGGAAGGAACAACATGGCGGACGACATTCCTGACGGATTCCGACCCAACTCACCCGAGCAGCAGGCGAAGATCAACGACATCTCGCTGCGCGTCTTCAAGGAGCTGAAGGACGAAGTGGCTGCATTCGCTGTGGTTTTCGCCATGCCGGACGGCACGCTGATGACCTGCCTGGCGGGCGACCTCACGAACATCCACGCCATGGCCAGGCTCTTCGCTCATGGCCCGGACAACATGCGCATCACCTTGGAGAGAGCGCTCCAGGGCAAGGGAATGACGCGCATCGTGCTCACCGACGAAGGAGGCTAGAGACATGCTGGCGGTGCAGATTCCACCCGAGACGAGCCTCGCAGCACGCGCATTCCTCTTCGGCTGGTCGCAGTGCATGCAGGCCATGGTCGTGATGACCGAAGCAGACAAGAAGTTCATCGAGCACATCTTCAAGGACATCATCGAGCCGGAGGCGCACTGCCCGGAGATGAAGGCGCTCGATGCGGCGTTCATGACCTACCTCTTGCACAAGTGCGACTCGCCTGAAGGCGTAGGCGCCGAGGCACCGAAGGGAGAGGCGTGATGGCCGAGACGCTGAGTGAGCCAAGGGAGTTCAGCATCGACGGCATGCTCTTCCCGATGGAGAACGGCCATCCAGTCCTCATCGAGATCGACACCGAAGGCGATGATCGCTTCCTGCCCGTCTTCCCTGAGGTCGCTGAGCTCGAAGCGTTCATGTCCACGCTCCCCGAGATCCACCACTACCGGGTGAAGCAGATCGACGACCAGTTCGAGTTCATCGATTCCCTACCGATGATGATCGGCAAGGGGCGGCTGCGCGTGGCGGTGAACCTGCGACGCATGGACGATACCGGAAAGCTGCGCTGGACCGAGATTCAGCGCGGCAACGCGTGAGGTGCGTATGGCGGACGTGCCTGATCGGCTGATGAAGTTCGTCTCCGAAGAGCGCAAGAAGAACTGGGTGAAGCAGCTTACCGAGCTGCCTCAACGCCCCACTCGCCCGCCCGTCAAACCTGATCCCAAGCACGACAGCAAGATCCTCGCCCTCGGCATCTTCGAGTACGCCAACCGCTGGGCCTGCATCATGGAGAACGGGCTCGCTCAGGGGAAGCGTGTCTCTGATGTGGCCAAGGAGGCGCGTGATGAAGCCGATCCTCCAGGCACCTGGGAGGTGACGCTCTTCCAGCACAACTACGCCGTCTCGATGCTGTGGCACGACTGGTTCGAGGGCAACGCACTCGCGCTGTGGTGGAACGTGGCTATCCTCGGCGTCACTGAGGGCATGAAGGCGCTACGCGAAGGCCGGCTCATCAACACCGCGATGATGAGCACGGCCATGGGCCAGGGCATGATCATCATGCCGTACCGCCAAGCCCAGCGAATGGGCTTCGCGCCGTAGGAGGTGCAACAGACAACACACTCACGCACTCACCCTGGTTGGGAGTATCGATGTCAGCAACGAAGTCGTATGTCCCTGCGCTGCTCAAGGGGACGAAGAAGACGCTTCAACAGATCGAAGAGCAGGGCATGAAGGGCATCGGCAAGGCCAAGGCATTCAACAGGCTGCACAAGCCGGTCTGCGCGTTCGGCTGGGTGGTGTTCCACGCCGGCCTCCTGCCTCAGGTCGAAGAGATGATGAAGGCGAAGGAGGAGAGCTGGAACGAGGGCGTCGCCGACAACTTCGACATCCTCCGAGCACTCGATCTCATGACGGCCAAGAGCAGTGCCATCAAGGCCGCGCTGGAGCACGTCACCAACAAGAACGACGATGACAAGCGGATCACCGCCGAAGTCGTCGATGCGCTGAAGGAGCTGGAGGTCGCGCTCAAGCAGTACAAGCAGTAGCCGGGTCGCTCCCCCTCACGCGAGGGGGAGCTCGCCCTCCTCTCCAACTCTTAGCTCTGCGAAGGGATAAGAGTGATGGAGAGGAAGTTCATCCTCGTACAGCTTGAATACGAGGCGAAGACTAGGAGGTCGCTGTGTCGAAGAGCCGCACTCTTGCCAAGCGCCGTGATCGACGGAAGGCCAAGGCTTCAGGTTGGAAGCGGGCCGGGAAGACGAATCCGTCGATCATCGGCCACGGAGTGCGCGGCTCTCCTGGTGGCCCGCGCTTCCTCGCCAAGCGAGAACAGGTAAACCCTCAACCAGAACGAAAGGAGAAGAAGAGCAAGGAGCGAGCGACGAAGAACGCCGTCCTGTCGGTCATGGCGGACGTCGCTTCACAGGTGACCGCAACCAGGCAGGCGTTCTCCGTCAAGGTCTCTGTCCCGAAGGAGATGCTGACGGAGGTTCGCAGTGACCATGAAGGAACTGTCGATTCGTCAGAAGCTGTTGAGACTGGCTGAATCGGCAGAGGAGCTGGCTCAGCGCATCCGCTCAAGGCAGGTGCGTCTCTCCGATACTGAGACGATCCATGCCTTCATCGACGGCCATCCGGTCCACGCTGTTGCGGTTGTGATCCGGGTGGCCGAGTTGGAGGAGAGCATCACGATGACTCAGGGCGAGGACCTGCGCAGGTTGTTCTCGCAGGATTGTCCCATGGAGGGTGGTGGGGTCGGCACGAACAAGGAGGTGCTCGACAAGGACGGCAAATTGTCAGGTGAGCTGGACAGGCTCGCCTCCTCGCTGCGCAAGGCAGTGCAGGAACGAGAGTGGAAGGGCTCGGTATGATGAAGACGTCGTTCGAGTTCGATGAGCCGTCGGACTTCGCGGAGTTCTTGAAAGACCGCAACGCCGGGAGAAGCCAGGAACGCTGCGCTAATCCAGTGTTCTACCATCCGCGCGCCGACTCATCGGCGCCGGAGGGTAGGATCTCGTTCGAGTACCTGATGCCCAACATCGACCTGCTCATCACGGTCGATGTGGGGAACGAGACGGCGGCAGCGAAGCTCACCGAGGAGCTCAAAACGCTCGGTCTCATGGTCTTCAAGGGAGACGTGACGTTCATCTACTGAGAACGCCTTCTGCGGAGATCGAGCGAGTTGCCTGTGAACGCAGGCCCTCGCTCTTTTTAGGCTCTAGCCAAAACACAGAGTGGAAGAGGGATAAGACACTGAGCAGGTATCAAGCTCAAGGAGTTCTTGTGTTCGACACCTACCCTGCGCTGTCTGTGGCTCTCTTGGCCTTCGCCTTCACCATCGTCTCGGCAGTATTCAGCCACTTCGTCGTGCGGCCGAGTCGATTCACCTTCTGGGCGGTGTTGAGCAGCATCGTCTTGCTGCTCACCTCTGCCACGTTGTTCTCAGGACCGATGCCCGTTCTCGGGCTCCCCACTCTCATCGTGTCAGTAGTCGTTCTTTCCTACACCCGTTACAAGATCATGGGCACCTGGAGGTGATCATGAGCCGTGAAGAGTTGGCAGCTCGCATCTTCTTGCGACTGCTCGACGACCAGCTCGCCAAGCGCTTTGATGCTACCGACCTGAACGATGACCGAAAAGTGATCCTGATGCGCCTCTCTCTGGCCGCATACGAGATCGCTGATCTACA
>Ga0247677_1000021_pt1 | contig 13959 bp, 23 predicted proteins | sample CNK18_metaG_FD_182796 | JGI IMG/M metagenome (GOLD analysis project Ga0247677, IMG submission 182796) | Soil microbial communities from Purdue University Martell Research Forest, Indiana, United States - CNK18 | ecosystem: Environmental > Terrestrial > Soil > Temperate forest > Bulk soil... | reverse complement strand
TGACGCCAAATGACTGTAGCACCACCCCTGCCATATCGCAGTAATACATCTTCTCGGAGGCTGGGAGTTTATCCCACGTATAGCCCCTGTACATGATCGGGTGCCGGTTCTTCGGGTCAGTGTCGCTAGCACTGACCTGTCGGAAGTCAAACAGTTCCTTTGCGGCTTTGGTGATATCCGCTTTGGTAGCCTGTACGGTAGGGATGGGTATCATTCCTGCTTCCTTTCAGCTAGGCGTCCACGCTGGATTGGCGAATGCCTGCTCCAGCCATTCCAGTTGGGCTTCGTTAGCATCCTGCGCGCGTTGTATGCCAAGCACTGCCAACACCTTCTTGACGCCTGCCACGCCATTGGTTGGACTGCCGCCCTTGGAGTAGCTGTCCATCAGCTTCACCACGTTCTCAAGGCGCGGGTTGGCGCTAGGCGCGGACATGGGCGGTGGCGGGGGTGTGGCCGGTCCCGGCATGGCGGGCATGGCGTTGGGCTGGGGAAGAGCCGTGGGGCGAGGCATCGGCGGCATGGCGGGGGCGGTAGCGTTTCCACCAGAAAGCGCCTGTCCCGGTCCCTGCGAGGCAATGACGCCAACCGAGACAAGAGCCTTGACGGCTCGTTCCAAATCTTCGGCTGTGGCTAGGTTAATGGTAAGCTGCATACTAGTTAATCCTTTATGGTCATGGTTTCTGGTTGCAAGTCCTAGGTAACAAGGTTTAGGCCCGGTGTCAACACCGGATGTGATAACATTGGTGATCCTTCTATATCTGCTATTGAACGCGTTTTCTGGATAATCAGGTCATTGACCTTTTCGTCAAACGTGTTGGCTAACGTGACAAATCTGACAAAGCACGGAAGCATCTGACCTATTCGGTGGATACGTTTGACAGCCTGTGCATTTCCTGCGGGGGTCCAATCGCTTTCAAGCATATCCAGACGCCGAGAAGCGAACAGATCGCTACCAAGACCAGCAGACTTGATATTGCCAAGAAAGACAGTACACGTTGGGTCTTCCTGAAATTGTCGTATGGACCTATCGGCTTGCCTGTCAGAAACAGTCCCATTGACCAGTACACAGCTAATGTTCCTCTTCCTGAGAAAATTGTAGATAAACACCAACGCGTCAACGTGTATGCCCATGACCACGTGCTTCTCGTTGCCGGTTATCCGTAGGTCATCCAGTAGCATGTGCGCGTAGGGTGCCGCCTTAGCTTCACCCAGCAAACGCCTTAGCGTCATAATATGCTGGGCTTCAAGGAAACTCAGACCACCGTGGTTGATTGCGTGGACAATGGCGTGGCTCAGCGTGGGGTATTGCCGTAACAGATCGGTAATAGCCTTCGTGTCGCCATCCACGATGATCGGGTCTAGCCTGATACTTGGGAGTTGAAAGCCCACGTCGGCCAATGTGCGCTGAACACGATGGTCGTTGATCAGGTTAGTCAAGTCGGCTTGCGCCTCTGGCTTGACTGTCTGTCGGGAGCCATACTGAGACAGGTCGCTGTAGAAATACTTCTTGATAAACGTACCTTGCGGCAGGGTGGTTGCCCGACATAGCTTTAGAAATGTGTAGATATCCAGTGGATCATTTGCCATCGGCGTGCCAGATACATGCCAAATATGCTCAGCAAAATTGACAAGTCCACCAGAACCATCAAACTCAGGACCGAGTATGGCCTTCGTACGCGCTGCCTCAGAGTTTTTAACATAGTGCGCCTCGTCCATTGCCACGAAGTCAATAGGCTCGCCACTCATGTAGATCGACTTCGCCCACTTGGTGGCCTGTTCGTAGCTTGTCACTAGGATGTGGTATCTACCACGTTGCCACGCTATAAAATCATGTACGCTGCGGCCTTCCGTGATACGGTAGCCACGCGTTGCCCACTTGTGAAACTGATGTACGGTGTTCCTGCGAAGCTTGGCAGGCACGATCATGATACCACGCTGGGCTTTGATCATGTCAGCCGCGCGGATCACCTGTGCGGTCTTACCAAGTCCCATAGCATCATGCAGACCAGCACGCTCGCGGCCAGCCAGAAAAGCCACTCCATCGGACTGGTACGGATATATGGGCTGAAACTTGCTAGGCTGTATCTGCGCCATTATATATTATTCTTCTCCCTATAGTCGGCTATGATAATCTGTTCCGATATAGCCAGACCACTGATAAGGGCAAAACGCTGTTCGCTGTCCCAAGCGTACGCAATATTTAGGCCACCGTCTCGTCCAATGACTACGGTAGCTATAGCTCTCGCACCGGGTACAGTCTGTGCTAGCTTATCAAGTACACGCTGTATGCCGTTATCCGAAGTTTCGCGTTTGTCGATTGTCATACTATCACCCCTACTAAGAACGTTTCACCGTAGTACCCTAACATGGCTGCTTCAGCCCTGTCAACTAGCCTGCCACCCTTTGGCCCACGAAACCCGTCGCGGTGGTCTGGAAACAACTCGTCAGCCCTACGCATTATGGCTTCCCCGGTCGTGTCCTTTGTCTTACCCGGAACCCGTAATAACTTCTTCCACGTACTCGGAGGTATCTCTTCAATCGGAAGCTTAGCTGCTATACAAGCCATACGAACAAGTCCTACACACAGGCCCATGACGAACATTCCACGATCACCCGGCCGCTCCCATATCTGTTCAATCACCACCCGGTCAGCCCCTTTGATCTTGGCTAGCTCAAAGTAGTTCAAGAGCGCCACGTCATCAACGCGATTGCGCTTTGTCTTGTTGACCGTGGTCGTGTACACAGGCATGTTCTCTAGGTGGAGTATGCGCCGCGCGTGATCGTAATACGCCATCGCACCACCCAGCCCGCAGTCAACCCCTATGGTGGTCACGTTCTACCTTAGTGTGCTTCCACGCCAACCAAGCCAGCATAATGCGTGGATCACGTACTAGCTCTCGGAACTCTTCATATGTGGCTTTACGTAGTTCTGACGTGCCTAGGAAGAACGAGAACTTTCCACACTCGATACACATCGAAGTGTCACCGGCTTCCGGCTTTGCCCCTTCTTCAAACACGTCACCAGCCGCAGTTAAAGTGTGGTTACACCACGGGCAGTTGATCGGCTTACGAAAGGTAAATACGTTATCGTCTATGGTGCTCAATTAATATCTCCCCTTTTGTCTCGCAGCATATTACGGTCACGTGGTAGCGTTGGTCCGCCTCTTCACGTCCACAAAACGACTGTATTACGTCCAAACCTTTGACACGTGCTTTCTTTATGACACGTTCCATAGCTGCGAAGATTACGTCTTGTATGTTCGGAGGCCAATCCTGTAGCTGGCCTTCCATGTAGCCGGTCACGTCAGCGTGTAGCTCAAAGATTTTAAGCGCCTTCGCCTTGACGGTGAACTCAGCTACACCAAGTCCTACACTATCATCCTGTTCGGGTTCCATGCTATCCCCTCTGTTCGCACGTTGAACGCGTCATCCAATGTCTGAGGCTTACCAAAGTACCCTACCAGTATCTGATACGTGGTCAACGACCACCCTTTGGGTATCACTGCCCACGGTGTGCTGGCTGGCAACGTGTTGGTGACTTGAACTGCTTCTGCCTCTGTTGTCACAACGCGTATGCCTTGTGTTGGGTCAGGATTGTTGACCTGTATTGCCACGCCATATTGTCGTGCTATCGCCATGGCCATAGTCAGATTAGGCGCTAACAGCACCATTGGTACTTCCACGTCGCGCGTCAGATACGTGGTCGGATCATCCATCAGCTTTGTCATGGGAGCGGCTCCGCGATTGCGTTATCTATGGCACTTGGGTTGTACGCAATAAGGTGGTCGCCCTTGTACACTATCAACCACCCTTGCATCAAGTCTATCTCAACTTGGGTCATCACAATGGTCGGTGGCGTGCCGGTAAAATCAAGGGTCAGTTTCTTTGATCCTTCACCCGGTATCGCATCACCGGGATAGGCTACACCTTTGGGGCTAACGACTATCTTCTGGACGGCAGGGTTGCCCCATGACAGCGCGGTGCGCTTGTCCAGCACTTCGTCCAGCAAGACCACCCATCCGGCTCCAAATATCACCGTGTCGAATGATGCAGTTAGGATCAGCGTGGTCCCTTGCACATTCGAGACTATGACATCCTTGACTACCCCAGCCATGTCACTTCCCCATCGCCTTGTTCACCCGCATGACATGCTCACGCTGGTCTAATCGTAGTTTACGATCTAGCTCGTCCTTGACTGCCAGCAAGCCAGCAATGCGTTCGTTCACGTATACGTGCAACTGCATCCAAAATGGGTCAACCACCGAGGACGACATTTTGGCTCTTGGCCCATGTCGGTCCAACACGTCGGCCATGTTTACGTGTAACGCATCAGCCAGTAGCCACGCTGGCATGTCCAGCGCAAGCTGTATGCGCGTCATGAAGTCATCGTCTGAGCGAGGGGCGGACGTAATTATACGTTTTCCTGCGGCCTTGCCCCCCGTCGAAACCCTTCTCTTTGTTCGTCCTAGGTCGGTCATAGGTTGGCCTTGGGTCTTCGTTCACAACGGGTTCGCAGCTTGGTATGTCGCCTTCTTTCTCGTCAGTCTGCCACGACCTGTGGCAGACTGAACAATGTATCATGTCGCCCATCTGTGTCGTATGCGGATGCTCGTACCACTGTCTCATTGATCGTTCTCCCACAGCATCCACAGCACACGCCATCCAGTTTACAACATGGGTACTGGCAGTGCTTTAGCCCAGTCTGTCCAACGCGTCCATCAGGCCCTTGATGTGTACGCCCAACATCTGCACCACGGCTTCGCGGCGGGATTTCTCTGGCACACACCACCCTTTGCCTTTCATCACGTTGGCCAATGTCGGTCGGGACAATCCCAGCATCCCAGCCAAATCCTCGTCGCGTATGCCCGCATGTTCTTTGATCAGGCGTAACGTCTCGGGGAGGATCGTGCCTTCGGGCGCTTGCTCGGTGTTCTTGACCCTTCTTCCGCCGCGCCCTGTGTTCGTAGCCGGTCCTGCCCCCACGTTGACCGTGGGCGGCGGTGGCGGGGGCGGCGGTGGGGGATTAGCCCCTTGGAGGTTTGGACGCTGTGGCGGGGGCGGCGGGGGCGGCGGCACGTGGCCAACGCGTTGTAGGTTTGCGGGAAGGTCTGGCCCAAGGTCTGGCTCACCCGTTGCACCGTTACCCGCAGTTGACGCGTCAGGCACGCCTTCAAGGTCTGCGTAGGTCTTCGTCTCGTCCAAAGTTTCGCCAAGTTCGATGGCGCTCTGCCACCACGCCAACGCGTTGGACGCTTGGCTGCGTGCTTGACGTAGTACCCACGCATCCTGAAGGGTGATCCCAAGTCGCTGCGCTGCGCCCAATGCCAGCCCATCGTCATCGTCGGAAACCATATCCAAGTTGTCAGCCAACTGCTTGGGGTCAGGGAAACTCAACATGATCCTGTTCAACACGCCTGCTACTGCCATTGGGGGGTACTCCGTTTGTGGTTTCGGGTCAGGCGCGACTTCGCCGCCGTACTTTTCCAAGTCTTCGGCAACAATGCCCACGCCTGCTAAAATTTGGTTATCTGTACGTTGCCAAGTCAGTTGCTTCCACACTTCGTTCGCAAAACTTTTGGCTAGCTTCTCGTCCTCGCCTTCCACCCACATGCGGGCGTCAGTGCTAACAAAATTCAGCCAACTTGCTGACAACACGTTGGCGAAGCTTTCAAACAGGTCGAGCAAGCCATCGTCGTGACCGTCGTCCCAGTCGTCGTGGCTCCCGCGCGGTCCGTTGGCCTTCACGTAGGCCGCATACCAATGCTGAATGTCGGGCAGGATAAGTGCCGTCGCCTCGTCCAATAGAACCCGCTTCGATATCTGTACCAACAAGCTGGCTGCGCCTTGCGCGGACTTCAGCCTAGTCTTCTGCCATGTCGGGTCTTCCAACAAAAGGGGCAGGATGTGGTTGCGACCACCCGTCAATAGGGCGAGGCTTAACGACATCAGGGAACCTTCCTGTTGTCTACAAGAACTGGTTCTGGCTCTGTGGAACCATCCCGAAAAGGTGTTGATACCGCATTCAGACAGTTGTCGATAAGGACTAGCATAACCCCGTCCACATTGACCTGAACGATACTTGGATCAGTCAATACTAGCTGGACATTGGTGGCTGTGCGTAAATGCGTTGCTGCACCTTCCATCGTGTTCTTGGTGCGCTCGACTACTTCCGCCATCGTGTCGGCTATAATACCCACGTGTTGCTCCTGTAGTAGATTAACTAGCGCGTCGATCAGCCTGATGGCATACGGCGCTCTTGGGTCTATGGCTGGCTTTAGTATCCGCTCAACCTGTTGCCGTAGTGACATCGTAGTCTCCAAATAAGTGGCGGGATGGCTGATTGGCAACCATCCCGCCTTCAGGTCAGCTTTCACCTTTGACGCCTAGGGGATAAGCTGTTGGGCTGGACTGACCTGATACGCTTGTACGCAACACGTACGCTACGAAGCTAGTTAAGCCGCCTTCCGCGTCAACTTGGGCGCACCCGGCTCAATGCGGTAGACCATCACGCCCCACTCGCCCGTCTCCGGGTCTTGCGTCTTGCGGAACGTATAGTCATGGGTAGCGCCGTGAGCCTTGCGAATACGCCGCGACACACTGGTGAAGCGATTGACCAGCTTGCCGGTCGAATCCTTCGCCGCCTTCGTCCGCTCGTCAGGGTCCGTGATCGTGTCGGGAACCTCAGTCGGGACAAAGAAAGACGCGTACTGAACTGGCGCACCCTTGCCCTTGCCCGGTGCGGGCGCGGGCATGTCAATCATCAGTTTCTGGTACACGTTCTCGCCGCCGCCAACCCGCCCACGTCCACGTGCGCTGTCGGGGATTTGCGTGGTAAACTTGATCTTGGGAAGCTGGATGCCAACTGCACCACCGTTAGTTCCTACGTCCGTCATTTCGATTAACTCCTGTGTTCGTTGTCTGTCTTGTGACCACCCTGATGTATGGTGGTTTGATTGGCCTGTCAACCTACCCTGTCGATTATTTCTCTCCTCCTTGGTAACACGTTTGACAGAGTGTGTCAATGTCATTGACGTATCTGTCAAACGCGTTTGTAGCTTGGAAAACCTAAGCCGCGTGCTGGGTTTTCAGGTCTTCGTCGATCCGGTCCACCGCCATCCTGAGAGCAACGATCTTGGTGGCGAACGAAGCCTTCGCCATTGCCTGCTCGCTCAGCCGCATGTTGCGTTTGCGATCAATGCCCCGCATGGACGTAGCCAGCATACGCACCAGTTCCATAAGGGCCACGCGTTGTTCGTTCAGGTTCAGTTCAATTTCATACTTGTGTGTCATCCACCTACTCCACCTTCCATGCCTTCCAACTCTTCGGCGTGGTCCATCGTCAACTCGTCGGGAACGGTCACGGTGTCCACTTCCGTCACGTCCAGCCCCTCCCAACTGTTCTTCCACTCTTGGTATTCGGAGCCGCTGTCACCCTCCTGCCACTTCTCCGACTTGTCATCGAAGTAGTATTCCATGTCGCTAACCAGTTCGTCACGGAAGCTTTCCACTTCACCAACGATCTCGTTGTACTGGGCGATCTTGCCGTTCAGATCGTCGCTAATGAACGATGCCATCTGTTCGTATGTGGCCTGCACATCCGCCTTGGCTTCGTTCAGCCGCTTGACCAGATCGTCCCTCTTAGCCTCTTGGGCCTTCGTAAGTCTGTTCACTTGGTCTTCCTTTCATCTACGCACAGGCAGTGCCAATCACCCCTGTGTTCGTACAGGATCATGTCATACCATAAGCCTGTCGTCAAGAGCTTTGTTTCCAAAAACCACACATCAAGCCCTTTTAATTCACGTGCGGCCACCACGTCGAAATACTCATACAACGCGTCAATTAGTTGTGTGTGGTCAAGAGGTTTGGCCTTTGTGCGCTTGACCGGATGAAATGCCAACGTGTTGACAGCTTGTAGCTGGCGGGCTTTTACCCAGTCGGGATTAGCGTTAGCCTCAGACCAGTACCGTTCCCAGTCCTGTTTTCCCGAGCCTGCTATCTTGTTCTCAACCAACTTGGGTTTGCTCGCCCAGTACCGCCGCCAGTCATCCAAGGGATCGCTTGTCATCGGTTATCTCAAATAGCTGTGTGAGACGTACCTCAACCATCAACGCGTTTTCACAGCATATGACCATCCATGCGGCCATGAAGTCAGCCGCTTCCTGTATCGTGTCGGCGCGTTTAGCCGACATCCTCCATAGGCTTTCCCCCGGAAAGCGCATTTCAAATGTCCACGCCATCGGCGTCACTCCGTTCTATCCGGTACTTGGCTTCGATCCCAGCCGACAGGAAGCTTGACCACACGCCGCTGGCTGTCAGCTTCCAATAGAGCCGTTCGTACTCCGCTGGTTTGAACTCGGCTATGGCTTGGTGCGCGTCATCAAGCGTGGCGAACACGTCGGGCCAATACCGATACCCATCATCATCAACACGGTAGTGGCCCACGCGATACACTACGGTCATCATCACCGTTTCCTTTCCTCGCCTTCCAGCCACAGGGTTTCCCCTGTATTCCGATACGCGTCAAAGATATCCCTGACGTGTTCCAGATATGTTTCCCACAAATAACGGTCATCCCTGAACCGCAGGTTCGTGGTCGTCTGGTAGTCCCTGCCATGGGGCGCAGCACGCCCCAAAGCTTGGATCAAACTCTCGGCTGCACTCGACACGTCGAATGCCTGTTTGATCAGTTCCTCACGTGATGTCCCGTTCAAATTCACAACGGGTTTGACATATGTTTTCATAGCCATGTTAGATATCATCCTTTCCATATCGCTTAGCCGTTGCCCACGCAACTTGTGGAAAATTCTCGCTATCGTGTCGCTCATAACGAAACTTGTTCTCATAGGCAAAACACGCCAGACACAAGATCAAATTCCCGCCGCCACCGAGAGGGTACACGCGGACTTCGCCCACGTCGAAACGGCAATGGCTGCCGTCGCAGTTATCATTGTGTGCCATTAGCCAATATCCTCCGCACGTGTTATGCGAATGGCTTCCTTCGCCGCGCCATAGTGGCCATTGAACCACAGGTTAGCCGCGTCCACTAAACCCTTCGCGATAGCGAATTTATTGTCCTGCATTGCGCTAACCAATTGCGTACGCAGATACGATTGAATTGCGCTTTTCGGCACTGATTTGTTGCCGTGGCTTTCCATCAGATCATAGATGTAAGCCAATTCGTCATCCTTCCAAGCCATTGTCATCCCCTTTTCCAATCGCCCATGTGTTCGTAGTCAATCGCTACTGTCATTTACCTATACCCGGTTTCTATCATTGTCAATAGGCCCGGTTACAAATTTTCCAAATGCCCACGCAACCCGCGGTGTACGCAACCCGAGCGAGTGCAACCGACCATATGCGTGATATGATGATATGTTACATGGTAGTTTTATCGACATAACTTGTTGCTCACGCATATCTGTCAAACTTGTTTCCCACGCGTGCCTATCGAACGCGTTCAACACGCGTGGCGCGTCAGCCAGCCAGCCAGCCAGCCAGCCAGCACCAGCCAGTGGCCACTGACCACTGGCAAGCGACAGCCAGCCAGCCAGCATCAGCCAGCCTGACAGCGTGTCAGCACTCAGCCTTGGATATGGATCAGCCAGCCTGACAGCGTGTCAGGCTGGCTGAGTGTCAATCCAGTGCCGACAGGTACCCAAGAATGAACGCGACAGCCAAGCAAGCCAGCATGGCAAGCGTGATAAGCGGAAACAGCATGTTATTCCCCTAGGTTCAGGCCAAACTGGCCAACAGCGAGCCCCATTGGCACGCTTTTCGAGGCTGGCTGGTCAGATGTACCAGCCAGCCCGGAAAAGCGTTAGGCGGGCTTGCCAGCCCGCCTAACGTCGATTTCGCTTATGAAGTGTACAAGCAAAGCTTCTCGCCAAATGGCGGCTTAAGCCTGTCAGTGGCAGGCTGGCTGTCAGTGATAGCCCATAGGCAAGGTATCTCTGGATCAATGCCCCACGCTGATGTCTGACCATCTGTCACGAAGACGATTGCAGCATAATCGTCTTCACTGTCGGCAATGTGTTGCATCACGGCATTAAAGTTTGTGCCGCCGCCATTATAAGAACGGACTTTGACGGTATCACCGGCCATATAGCTGTCGATATCCTTCACGCGAGTGTCAGTGTAGATAACGTCGATTGCATCGCACGCCAGTTCATCCAGTGCTGCCTGTCCTTCGATCAATGCCTGTTCATTCTTGGCAGTGTCCATTGATCCAGAACAATCGACAATCCAAGCAATCTTGCTTGGCCTGACAACACGTTCGCCCGGTAACACCAGCCCGCGCGACAGCCCGCGCCTTGAAAACTTCGCCCATGTCCTATGACGCGAGCCTAGATTATCGATGAACGCACGCAAGGGCTGACGCCAATCCATAACACTTGGCGCGTTGATTGAGGCTGTTACTGCCACCAGTTCTGTGGGGATATCCCCACCAGCCAAATAGCCTGACTTGCGTGCCGCGCCTAACGCTTGTGCCGTCTTCGCTCGCCACTGGTCGTTAAACTCTGCCATCTGTTCAGCGTCGAATGGCTGGCCAGCATCATCAGATGGCTGGATCATGTTTCCAGATGAACCGGGCTGGTGGCGTTCTGGCTTGCCTTGTCGCTTATCGTCTTCGTTCTCGCGTGAGACGATATTGCAAATCTGTTCAGCACTCAGGCCATCAAAGCGAAAATCACAGAGACAATCTGTTGGCAGCTTAAACCCTGCCTTCGTGAGACAGATATTGATCTCATGATCTCCGCCAATGTTGGCGATGTCGTTTGGCCAGTTTTTCAGACGTTCAAAGTGCCGCCAAGCTGGATGGCTGATCTCGTGAGCAATGACTGCAATGCATTCGTCTTCGCTGATGGTCATCACATAGGCAGGATTATAGAAAACGCGTTTGCCATCTGTCGCCATTCTATCGACGGTATCAGTGGCGACAAAACCCATGGTCAAACCAAGGACAGCCCAAAAACGCGTTCTTGGATTGTCAAAACATTTGCGTGCCGCGCGTTTCATACGCTTGGCTGGATCAGTGATATGGTCCCAAATCACGGTAGTTTTCCTTTCCTCTGTTCTAGTCGCCAATCGACTAGGCGATTGACCAGCCCGAAGGCTGGTCAACTAGCCTAAGCGACTAAGCGTCAATATCAGCCTTTGATTGGCTGATCATGAACTGAACGTGTTCGCGTGTCGCTTCCAAGTGCTGGTCATTAGCAATGGCGTCTGACCAGAATGCTGCCTGATACATCTGATCCAGCCTCTTAACGTAAGTGGCAATGGTCGCAATGTTGGCGAGGCTGGCCATGCTGGCAAGGCCAACATTCAACACGTAAATAACGCTTTCCTCGCGTGGCACTGGTGCGTTCGCTGGATCAGTCAGAATAGCGTTCAGATCAGGCATAAGCCGGAAAGTGGCCAAGTGTTTCATGATCGCATCAGCACTGTCAGTGCCAAGGTTATAGGCAAGCTGGCGATGCAAGGCACTGTCCTTAAGCCCCATGCTGAAATAGGGCGAACAGGCAGTGATAGACCTAGGTGTGGGGAAAGGCACTGGATCAGCACTGTTGGCAGGATAGCAGTGCAAAGCTTGCTCACCAATTTTCTGTTGATCGCACCAGCCAATGAACGAAGTCAGTTCAGGCGCAACGCCAATTGCCTTAGCGTGCGCCAGCCATGCCTTCACACTCAGGCCAAGGTAGATAATGGCGATACGATTAGCTGACGCACGCGAGAACGCACCAGCGGCGGCACGATCAGACTTCGTGTTGCCAGTGCCGATAATCCGCCAGCCAGCCGGAAACTTGTAGTTTGGCAATTCGTGTTCCAGCACCAGCCTATCCAGCATGGCCTGAACGCCAATTGGTGCGTTAGTCCATTCATCCAGATAGAGAACACCTACGGGACCGTCTCTGTTCTCGCGTGGCAGCCATTCTGGCACGCAATTGATGACCGTTCGCGTGGCAGCATCAGGCATAGGCACTGTCACGTCTGTTGGGTCAAGATTGGCGGCACGCTGATCAATGATTGGCAGTTCATTGGTGGTCAGGAATGCCTGAACGTGAGGCAGGCCATTCGCCAACAGCCAATTGCGGTAAAGCTTGCTGGCCTGCCTGCCAATTTCAGTTTTGCCAATTCCTACCTTGCCAACAATCAGGACAGTGCGCCCAATGATTAGATTGGTGGTCACGTCTTCGATTGCCTGAACAGTGGTTACTTCTAGCATGATCATTTCCCCTTGTTTCTAGTCGCCAATCGACTAGGCGATTGACCAGCCATTTGCGGCTGGTCAATTGGCCTAATTGACTGATCAGGCCATGAACAGTGAGACAGCCTCAATCATGTCCTTGGCCTTGGCTGTCACGTCAGCCCGCAACGCGTTATCCAAGCGAAGTGCCTCTGGTGCCACGATCAACGCTTTCATGTCTTCGATCAGCGTCTGAACGCGTGCGTCACCAGTGAAGTTTAAGCCGGGAAGTGCCGCCACCAGATCAGCAACATTCGTCACAAGGCTGTCGCGAAATATGCCTCTGTCCTTGCCTGTTTTCTCAGGCTGGAACTCAGACAAGCCATTCGCCATTGTCGATACCACTTCGTGAACGCGTTCGAACATGTCCACTGTCGCATTCGCAAAACGCGTTTTGTTCGTGGCTTCGATATCGGCACGAATGCGTGCCACTTCGCTGTCGCCAATATCGACGCGAAAGTCAGCCTCATTGGGTATCTCAAAGATTTCTGAGTGCCACGCAAACTTGGCTGCAATTCGATCAGCGGCTGGATAGTCGCGAAGGCTGAACAACTGGCCAAGTGCCGAATATTCGGCAGCAGCACTGTCGCGAATGGCTGGATAGGAACGCACGAACGCATTCACCAGTGGCCAGAAACGCTTCTCGTTTTCTTCGATCATGTCGCGATAGGGACGGTAATTCATGGCACTCAGAATGCGTGCGCCATTCTCTGTCCAAGGGCTGGTCAGTGCCTTGTGTTTCTCACGCACGCTTGTGACCAGCTTGTTAATGCCATCCAGTTCCTCACACTTCACCAGCTTCTTGGACACGTGCGCCAGCTTGCTGTTGGCCTTGTTTGTATCGGTCAGTTCAGCGGACTTGGCCTTGTCCACTTTGCGGGCTGTCCACTGGCTGACGTTGAATGAAGCCAGCATGGCAACAGAATGAATGTGAGACATGATTTATTCCCCTAGGTTCGCGAGGCGGATTACCCCGTGGCAAGAAAATGGCATTTGACCAGCATGATTGCAATAGAGAAAACGCGTTAGGCAGTGAATTGAACGCGGCGCACGCGTAGCAAGGATTATGCCAAACAATGTAACCAAGGAAAGCTAGCATTGACAATTTATGAATTGACGCCAAAAATTGGTTGTAGTGTGGTAAAATGCTCGGATAATTTAGACGGTAGCTCATTGATATTGTTATGAAATTACTAACTAACATTTCAGTTGAAACGCTTCAAAAACCAATACTTGTTCATCTGGTGGCCACAATGTCGTTTTTCGGCAGAGACAAGCCATTCTTACAATAGTGTAAACACTCGCCAGCCTATTAACTTAAACGGGAAAAACGCGTGTTTCATGCAACAAAAACCAATCACTGATAGGACATAAGACTAGGACATTAGCAGAGGCTTCGATCTGGCCAATCTAGAGCAAATGTCAATTGATAGGCTGGAACCACTAGACCACGATTTTTGGTTTTATACTGTTTTTACTGAAATGATGCTTTGAATGCCACAATATAACTGTTGCCTAGTAGCGAAAAACATTGCAGTGAGCATCAGCGAACGGCACGCAGTGCCAATGTTTTTCCGCTATCGGCAATTTCATGAGGCAGTGCCTATGCGAGCCTAAGCTTACCTTATGCCGCCTTTCAGCCTCTCAGCCTCTCAATCTCGCCAATCGTGAGAGTGGTCAAACAGCTATCAGCCTATCAGCCTATCCATATTTCG
>Ga0247677_1000020_pt1 | contig 14189 bp, 10 predicted proteins | sample CNK18_metaG_FD_182796 | JGI IMG/M metagenome (GOLD analysis project Ga0247677, IMG submission 182796) | Soil microbial communities from Purdue University Martell Research Forest, Indiana, United States - CNK18 | ecosystem: Environmental > Terrestrial > Soil > Temperate forest > Bulk soil... | reverse complement strand
GCCTCGACCGACAACGTCGGCACCACCGGTTACACGGTCTACGTCAACGGCACTGCGAGCTCGGCTGCGTCGGCGACCTCCCGGACGGTCTCGGGCCTCAGCTGCGGCAGCACCTACACGGTCGGCGTCGACGCCTACGACGCCGCCGGCAACCATTCCGCGCAGACGAGCACGACGATGTCGACCAGCGCGTGCCCCGACACGACAGCGCCCTCGACGCCGACGAATCTGACCAAGACCGGCTCGACGCAGACCTCGCTGGCCCTCTCCTGGAGCGCGTCGACCGACAACGTCGGCGTGACCGGCTACACGCTGTACGTGAACGGCGCACAGGTCGGGACGACGACGGGTACGAGCATGAGCGCCGCGGGACTCACCTGTGGCACGACGTACACCGTGGCCGTCGACGCCTTCGACGCGGCAGGGAACCACAGCGGAAAGGCATCGATGAGCGCTTCGACGGCGGCCTGCAGCGACACGACGGCGCCCTCGACGCCCACGAATCTCCAACGAAGCAGCTCGACGCTGACGTCGATGGCGCTCTCCTGGAGCGCGTCGACCGACAACGTCGGCGTGACCGGCTACACGCTGTACGTGAACGGCGCACAGGTCGGGACGACGACGGGTACGAGCATGAGCGCCACGGGCCTCGCGTGCAGCACAACGTACACCGTCTCCGTCGACGCCTTCGACGCGGCCGGGAACCACAGCGCGAACGCGTCGATCAGCACGTCGACGGCGGCCTGCGCCGACACGGCGCCGCCCTCGACCCCCACAGGGCTCAGCACGAGCGCGGTCGGCCAGAGCTCGATCACGCTCTCATGGACGGCCTCGACCGACAACGTCGGCGTGACCGGCTACCGGCTCTACCTGGGTGGCAGCCAGGTGGGGACCTCGAGCTCGACCAGCTACGTCTTCAGCGGCCTTTCCTGCGGGACGAGCTACACGCTCGGCGTCGCCGCGGTCGATGCCGCCGGCAACGTCTCCGGCACGGCCACGCTCTCGGCCACGGCGGCAGCCTGCTCGCCGCCTCCGTCCGGCTCGTGCACGACGACGATCAGCTCCGGCCTCGCGACTGCGATCCAGAACGCCGCCGCCGGCGCAACGATCTGTCTGAACGGCGGCAGCTACGGCAGTCTCAACCTGACGAACGTGCGCAAGTCGGCGGACGTGACGGTCGAGCCGGTCTCAGGCACGAGCGCCACCATCGGCGCGGTCACGCTTCAGAACTCGAGCCATCTTCACTTCACCGGCGCGAATGGCTCGCTCACGGTCGGCAGCTCGACCCTCGATTCAACCAACACCCTGCCGAACTGCTCCGACCACATCACCTTCGACCACCTGCGCTTCCTCGGCTTCGGGATCTTCCCGCGCTGCGCCTCAATGGCGATCCTGGTCGACCACGCCAATATGGACAACCTCTTGCCCGCGCAGGGAGGGGAGGGGCGGATCAACGTCCAGGCGCTGAACGAGGGCCCGGCCGCCGACCAGGGCATCACGATTTCGAACAGCACCTTCAACGGCCCTACTTCGGGCTGGGCAAGCGCGACCTCCAACTGTGCAAAGGGCATCCAGATCCTCGGTGGTGCGTACGGCGTTCGGGTGATCGGCGACGAGTTCGCGCGCGAGCCCGATCAGGGCACGTGCGATCCGGTCAACGGCATCCACATCGGCGGCGTCCAGATCTACGGTGGCACGCACACCTATCTCCAAGGCAACTACTTCCACGACAACGGGAGCTCGGCTGGGGGTCTTGCCATGGGCGACGGCGACTACACCACCGCCGAGGACAACGTGTGGGTCTGCAGCTGCGTCTACCCGTGGTCGATCCAAGCATTTGCAACGCAGGGTTCGATCTTTCGGCACAACACCTTCGCGGGCGGTGGCGGTATCCACTTCCAGTACCAGTCGGGATATCCCGCCAACAACATCATCCGCGACAACGTCTTCACCGACCCGAGCAACGGCATCACCGACAGTTCGGGCGCGAACTGGGGCACCCAGGATCACAACCTCAACAGCGGTCTCTCGGGCTCCGGCAACATCACCGGCCTGCCCGTCTGGACTGGCGGGTCGAGCCCGACCAGCTACGCCGGCTACCACCTTGCCGCCGGCTCGCCCGGCAAGGGTGCTGCCTCGGACGGGCTCGACATGGGCATCCGCTGATCGCGGGACGTCTGTCAGACCGTCGCTGCTGAAGCGCGGCCGTGGTCGGGCCCTTGGGCCCCTCGTGAGCCGCTCACCGTGTGCTCGCCGTCGTGCGCCGGCGCGCACGCGCCGGGATCCTGCTCGCGAACGGAGCGGCTCGATCGCGACTCTCGGTGAGCAATCGTCGGACGGCTCCGCGAACCGGCCAGCCGGGGCGGGTCGTGGCGGCAGACGGCGTCGCCGTGAGAGTCGCGGTGAGTTCGCCGGCGTCGACCTCAACCGACTCTCCCCAGGCGATCTCGCGGAGACCACCGGCGTCCCGTAGCTCGAGGCCGAGCGTCGTCCCGGAGGCCTCTCCGTCGACCCAGCCGAAGCGGCCGCGAGAGACACCTTCCGGAACCGTGACGCGCGCCTGCTGCGAGTGCAGCGTGAACTCCATGTTCTCCCCGAACCGATAGGCCGAGAAGACCTCTGCCGCGATCGTGCCCAGCGACCGCCAGGAGCTGACGCCGAGGGCGCGAACCTCGTCTGCGCGATCGGCGAGCAGGTCGAGGCCGTCCTTCAGATCCGTGTGGTGGGCATAGAGAACGATCGGCTGGCCGAGGAACGCGCGGAAGGGCATGTCGTCGCGATCGCTCGCGACGACGTGGAGCCGGGGGATGACCGGCAGCCCCGCGATTCGGTCGAGTGGGTGCCAGCCGAAGAGCGGCGAGGACACGGCGGCCTCGGCCAGCCACCAGTACGGCCACTCGGCGCAGATCGCGTCGAATCCCGCCCGCAGGCACCCTTCGAGCATCGCGACGGAGCACGCGCCGTGCGGGGGAACCATGACGGGACCGATCTCCGCTCCCGCCCTCCGAACCGCGCTCGATCGCTCGAGCGCCTGAGCTGCCAGCGCCGCTGCCTGGTCGGGATCGTCGACGCGACCAAGCTCGTGGTGCGTGTGGTTGTTCCCGTGAACCGCGAACGACACGCGAGATTCGCCCTCTCGCAGGAAACGGGCTGTCGCCCTGTGGATGTACCACTGGTCGAGGGGGATCGTCGCCGCCGTGACGCGGTAGTCGTGGGCTTCGGCATGAGCGGCGAGCTCGCGGTAGTCGAGGTATCCGTAGGACCACCAGTGCAGGTTCGGGTCGTCGAAGACGAAGCACGCCGTCGACTCCGGCTGCTCCCACGACGCGGCGACCGAGAGCGCCTGCAAGAAGTGAGCCAGGGGCAACAGCCCCATGAAGCGACCGGCGGTCAGGTGCTCACGAAGCGTCCCGCCGGCCCCGAGCTCTTCAGGCCACGCGGCCGCGACGAACTGGCCGTCGCGCACCATCCAGACCGGTCCTGTCTGCGACGTCGCGAGGACCGTGCCCCAGTCGTCGTAGGTGCTCGGAAGTCCCTGTCCTGCCGACGAGTCGGTGAGGGTGCGGCCACGGAAAGGTCTGGGTACCGAGCTTGAGTCGGCGAACGCGATTGCGGCGAATGGCTGATCGGTCTGGACCTCACCGAGAAGCGTCAGCGTCGGCCCACTCGCCGGCTCGGACCTTACGGCCCGGGTGGCGAAGACGATGGCGGCGTCCGCGTTTCCGCTGCCGACTTGGAATTTGACCGGGAAGGCCGCTTCGAGCGCGGCGAACAGCTGCGGCCGTCGCTCGTACGCCTCGCGCGGCGACACCTCGACGCGAATGGGGGAGTCGGAGGTCACCAGGCGTAGTCGATTACGAGATCTGGTTTTGGGGCGGCGCCTCCGGCACTCGGAACACCGAGGCGAAACGGGTCTGCCAGTCGGGTCGCTTGCGATCGAGCGGCTCCAAGCCCCACCATTCGAATGGCCAGTCAGCGCGCACCAGCGGGTCACCGTCGTGGATCTCCGCCAGAAGCTCCACCTCGGGCTCCCAGCCAAGATCCAGCGCGACCTTCGTCCGGACGTTCAGATCGACGCCGGAGACGAACACGTACGAATCCGGCTTCACGAGCCCCGCAATGTTCCGCAGGCATCGCTCTGCTGCCGACGGATCCATGTGGCAGAGGAAGTTGTTCGCAACGACGAAGTCGGCTGCGCCGAGCTCGTCGACGAGTCCGGGGTCGGAAGCGTCTCCGAGTCGCCAGGCGACGCCTTCCCGCAACCACGGCTTGACGCGCGCCTGTTCACCCTCCCAGTCGAACATCTCGCGCCGCTCCGCGTCGGTCAACGGCTGGAAGATCGAGGCGTGCACGGCTTCCGAGGTCTGAGGGCCGTACGCCCCCTGCTCTGCGATTGCGAGGACTTCCGGTGAGATGTCGACCGCGTCCACAGCAATCTCGAGGTCGGGGCGGTCGCGGCGAAGCGTCCAGAGGATCGAGTAGACCTCCACTCCGACGCTGCAGCCGAGGATCGCCATCTTCAGCGTTGACCCTCGCCGTTTGACGGCGAGTCTGCGCATCAGCTCGAGCGCCGGACGGTTGCGGAGAAACAACGTGCCGAAGTACATCTCGCGGTCGGCATTCCGGCAGGCAAGGATGTGCAGCCACCGCCCGTAGGCCTGGACGAAGCGCAGGTCACGGATGCGAATCGGAAGGCGTGTCCAGACCCGCCGGTTCGCCTTCAGAAAAGCCTTCTCGAGCGACCGTGCTCTCACGCCTTGGCTCTCATCCCCCGACGTCACTCCGCCCGTGACCATTGCGTCGTGCATCTAGGTTCGTCCGCCCCTGGCCAACTGACGCCGGTCGTAGACCCCGTCCAGCGCCGCCACGGCTTGGCGGCCCGTTTCGGCGCTGACGTTCCTCATCCCGCCGCCGTCTCGGTCTCGACGAACCGGAGTTCGCCGAGCTCTTCACGGAAAAGGAGCTCGTATTGCTCGTCCAGGGCCGATCGTGACTCGTCGACGTGCTGCCGAATCGTGCTCTCGAGCTCGTCGGAATGCTGCACCAGTGCCTCGAACTTCGCGATCAGTCGATCGGGGCTGATTCCGTTGATATCGAGGCAATAGTCCGACAATCCCATCTCGCTCATCAATGACGAACACTTGTGGTGAAACGAAATGGCCACCACGGGCCTGCCGACCAGAAGGCTCATGAGCACGTTGTGAAAGCGCGTCGCGATCACGAAATCGGTCCCGCCGAGATGCGAAAGGAACTCCTGTGGCGACGCGATCGAGCGGTGGACGAGGCGCTCATCGACGTCGGCCGTGCGCCGACGCAACGCGGCTTTGACATCGGCGATGGTCGTGGTGTCTACAGCTGCGTCTCCAACCAAGAACTCGATGTTGTAGTCGCGATCTAGCAGCCAGTCCGCAAACACAACGAGTGATCGAACATACCGTTCGTACGTGCCGCCAACGGCGTCACCTTTGCTGTACTTCTCGGAGTAGGCCATCAAGCCAAGAGCGACAGTCGGTCGTCCTTCGCGCGCAATCACCGGCGCGGACGATCCCGGTGACGGCAAGCCAAACACGAGATCCGGATATATGCGGTCGCCACTTACGCGAAGGCCTAAGCCCTCAACAACCTCCTTGCTCGGGACGTCCCGATACGACCGGTAGTCAGCAAACGCAAGCGACGCTTTCACGAGTAATCGGCCTTTTGGAGTTTCGACTGGCCCCACCCCGACGCTCACGAACATCACCTTGCAACGACGGAGCCGCGCGACGAGTGACCACCTGAACAGGCCATACGGCCCCCAGCCCGAAAGCTCAAAGGCGTCTGTGAGCAGCCCCGTGCCGGGGACGATAAACATCTCCGTGCCGCTGAGGATCCTCCAGGCCCTCCGGTACTCTCCGATCTCCTCGCCCAGCCCGAGGAACAGCATCCCGAGGCGCTTGGGCAACGAAAGCCGGCGATCCCAGATTCGTCGCGATCTTGCTGTGTGCGGTACACCGTTGATCGCATGGGCTGCGACAACGTCTTCAGGGCCCGTGCAAATGCAGCACAGCTCACAATCCGGAAAGGCGGCGCGGAGGCGCGAGACCATCGCTAAAAGCGTGGCCTCGTTTCCTAAGTTCGCCGATCCGAAGTGACCAAAAAGGCAGATCTTCGTAGGCTTGTGTTTCGTCATGTCAGCTTCTGGTTCCGCGCTACTACTCACGCAGGCGGACTTGGATCAGACGGCAGCGGTCCAACATCACCCGACAGCGCTTTCCACAGATCTCCGAAAGTGAGTGCGTTCGGTCTACGGAATAACCACACCGGGATGTTTTGTACGAAAACTACGAGGCGGTAAAGCCATACATTTACGGATGGTTCGGTTTCCTCGAGCATCCGAATGAGGGAACCAAGGTACTGCCTCTTTCCAGCAGCGCCGAGCTTGCGCGTCGACGCGTGCGAGTGGTGAACGACCTTTGCGGCAGGCGTAACCCAGAGCGTCAGGCCCCGGTCCGCGAACGAGCGCGCCAGCTGGACGTCGTTGAAGAAGATCGGGTACCGCTCGTCGAAGACGTGATCTTCGGGGAGACACGAGCGCCGCAGAAGCAGGCAGCTCGCCGAAGGCTGAGGCACCGGGCGCGGCTGGGAGAAATCGTCGTCGAGCATCCGGTAGTGGCGGAGCCGCCGCTTGCTGCCCGGCAGGAGCCTGCTGGCGACGGCACCACCGTTGGCCAACGTCATCTTGAAGGTTGGGAACCTGAAGTGAAACGGCTGCGGTGACCCGTCGAGGTTCAGGTACAGGGGGCCGACCGCAGCGGCAGAGGGGTTGTCCTGGAGAAAGTCGGTGAGGGAGCTGAGCGCAGTCGGCGTGAGGTCGACGTCGGAATTGAGCAGGAGAACGAACTCTCCGCTCGAGTGCCGGTACGCCTGGTTGACGGCGGCTGCATAGCCGAGGTTTCGCTCGTTGCGGATGAGCGTGATCCCGGTCTGGCGGCTGAGCGCATCACCGGAGCCGTCGACCGAGCCGTTGTCGACGACGACGACCTCGTAGGAGGGGCCACTTGCGTCCTTCGGCAGCGACGCCAGGCACTCCAGCACGAGCTCGCGGGTGTTCCAGTTGACGATCAGGATGGAGACCAGGAAGTCGCTCATCGTGCGACCGGCAGTCGATGGGTCGGGATCGCCTGGCTCGGCGGCTCGCCGAACGGCGGACTCTCGAGACCGATCATCACCCGGAGCGCCGCGCGAGCTGCGTTGCGGCGGCCGCTGTTCGATGCATCGAGGACGGGCGCGACGGCTCGAGCTGCGTAGCCAAACCCGAGCGCCGCGGCGTAGACGCGACGGTGCACGGGCGAGAAGTGCTTCCGTGCATGCTGCATTCGGGTGTACGCGTCCTGTGCCCACATCTTGGGCCGCATGCCGGCCTTGCCTGCGTGATGGACGATCGTCATCGCGGGCAAGTGGCACACCTTCCAGCCGGCGCGCTTCATCCGCAGACAGAGATCGGGCTCCTCGCTGTAGATGAAGAAGCGTTCATCCATGAAGCCGGCGCTGTCGAGCGCCTCCCGCCTCGCGAGCATGAACGAGCCCGAAGTCCAATCGCACTCGATCACCTGGGTGTACCGGTCGAGGTCGAGGTCGCGCTCACAGAGCATCTGCGCGCGAAACGGCAGTCGCTCCGAGCCGAGCGCCTGACCGAGCGCACGCAGCGCATTCGGGAAATACCTGACCGTCGGGTAGACGTCGCCTTCCGGGGTCAACTGGATGACGCCTGCAAGCCCGACGTCGGGATGCTCGTCGAGATGGCGGACCAGCGCCTCGAACGTCCCGGCCCGGATCTCCGTGTCCGGGTTGAGGAACAGAACGTACCGCGCATCGGTCGTCTCGAGTCCGCGGTTGTTGGCGTGAGCGAAGCCGCGGTTCACACAGGAGACCACGCGCGCCTCTGGGAATTCTTCCGTCACGAGCTCCGCGGTTCCGTCCGTCGAGCCGTTGTCGGCGACGACCACGTCGAGCGAGCACGCTCCGCCATGCTCGAAGACGCTGCTGAGGCAGGCTCGTAGCCATTGCGCTTCGTTCGTCGAAACCACGATCACCGCAAGGTCGTCCACAGTCGATCCCACCTCTACCGAGTCAGCGAGCGAGTACCTCGGCCCGAGCGCCTGACGCCGGACTCGTCGCGATCTTTAGGAAGGCGGCTGACAACCCGAGCACGATCCAGAAGATGAAGGCGGCCTGGGTGAAGCTGAAAGCGTCGAACGTGAGCATGCCGACCGCGAAGCTCGTGACGGAAGCGCAAAGCGCGGCGAACAACCAGCTGTCGCCTACCTCCTCTGCCGTCCGGGACGCCCGGAACAGCTTCCGGCTGGCTCTGACGATCAGCCAGATCCACGCTCCGAGGCCGACGAACCCGACGTCGAGAACGTTGTTCAGCCACTGGTCGTCGAGAATCGGGGCGTTTCGATCGGGCGAGTCGAACCCCGTGATTCTCGTTCCGTAGCCCTCGCCGAAGACAGGCTTCTGGCTCGCTTCGTTCAGCATCGGCTTGATCAGTCGAATGCGGCCGCCCGCGAGCAGTGGGTTGTAGTCGGCCTCGAACTTCGACTGCTGCGCTATCAGCCCGCCCTTGGGGAAGAACGCGTCCTTCAGGCTTCCGATCGTTCCCGGCACAGCGAGGTGAACGACGGCGAGCGCCGGGATGAGGGCGGGCCACAGCCTGATCGTCTCGGCCGGCTTGAGACACAGGAAGACGATCACCTCGACCGTGAGCATGACGATTGCCGTTCGAGACCCACTCGCAAATGCTCCGACCAGCAGCAGCACGGCTGCCAGCCACCACCGCCGGCTCGAAACGCGCGCGAAATAGACAGCGAAAGGAAGGATGACGACGAGTGCTGCACCGAGCGCAATGGGCTGCTGCGAAGAGCCGTAGACGCGAAGATTGCCCCCGAGCGTGAGGTACCCAATCGGTCCTTCGAAGGTCAGAAACGGCAGGATGCTGTGCAGGTGGTCGAACACGTTGTAGTGGGTTCGTTGCTCAAAGACAGAGAAAGCGCCGACCACCGCTCCGCAGATCGTCAGAAGCTTGAGCAGAAAATCCGCATCGACGCGTTTGCGAATCGTCGTAGCCGTCAGGTAGTAGACGAGGACGAAGCTGAGAAAGAAGGTTATTGACTTCACGACCTGGGATCCCCACTCTCCAACCCGGCTTGGGTTGGTGACCTCGGATCCGAGCACACACGCGAGGATGAGCAGCAACGGCGGGTCGAACGCGGTGCTGGTGAGCTTGACGTGCGAGTCGACGAGCAGCGACGCGATCCAGATCAGCAAGCAGAGCGCGACGACGACTCGATAGAGCTCGAGGTCGAACGGGAGGCTCCCCGGAAGCTTGTAGCGGCTGATCGGAACGAACATCACGACGAGCACGATCAACGCGATCAGTCGCTGCCAGCCGATGACGGCGCGCCGGCTCGCTGCGGCGAGCCCGGCGATCGCCGTGAGCGGCGCCAGGACTTTCACGCCGTGGCCGCTCACGACCGCCACCGAGAGCAGCGCGAGCGCTCCCGTGACGAAGATCACCGCGGAGTCTTGGCGGGATGCGCCGAGCAGCGCGCGCATGACCTAGGCCGTGTGCTTCGTGCTGGCCCGGAATGCAGGTGCTGCCGGTGCAACGGCGCGCACGCGCGGCCTGAGGTTCTCGAGGAGGAACGCGAGACCGAACGTGGCGATCGCGACGGCGAGGAAGACGACGACCGCGAGCGTCTTCTTGCGGGGCTGGACGACGACCGGGACGGTCGCGCCCTGCATGCTCTTGAGAGTGATCCGCTGATTCGCCGGGATCTTCCCTAGTTGCTCCTGACGGTTCACGTACTCGATGAGCGCACGCTTTCCGTACTCGACCGCCGAGACGGCATCGCCGGCCGAGTGCGCGCGACCCGACAGCGCGATCACCGGGAGGGTCGCGCCCTGGATCGTCGGCACGACCGGAGCCGCGGTGATGGTCCAGCTCTTCGGCGCTCCGTCCTCACGCATGATCCGCTTGACCTCGTCACTGTTGGCGAACTGGGAGTACAGGTCGGTCAGACCCGAGAGATTCACGTACTGCGGCGGTGTCGAGGTGCCGGAGCCGGGAACCAGCGTCCGACCCCAGGGGAACCCGGGCGAGTCGAGCAGAAGCGAAGCTTGGCTCTGCCACACTTGGGGCTTGCGGTAGCTGACCCCGTTGCCCGTCATCCGCACGAGCGAGAGGGCGGCGAGAGCGACTGCCAGGACCAGTCCCGTGACAACGAGCGGCCAGAAGCGCCGCAAAACTCGTCCGTATAGCGCGAGATCCATGAGCTCTAGTGAGGCGTCTTCAGCCCGTCGTTCGCAGCGAGAAAGGCGACGACCGCCTCGGTCCGGTTGTGGACTTCGAGCTTTCGGTAGATCGACGCAAGGTGGAACTTCACCGCGTGGACGGTGACGCTCAGGCGTCCGGCGATCTGGCGGTTCGTCATACCTTCTGTCATCAGTTCCATAACTTGCGCCTCACGCGGCGAGAGCGGAGTCGATGGACGGGGCCGGTCGTACACTCAATGACCGTAGAACGCCGACCCCGGAGCAGCTACGGGCCGAACGAACAGAAGCCTCCGAGGTCGCCTAGCCAGCTGGCTAGGTGGTGAGTCCGCGTCGCGAGTCCGGGGGCCGCCCGGCGGGGGCTAGCCAATCGATCAGGCGCGCTCGGCCGTATCCCATCGACCGGGTATCGCCCCGATGCCGCGCCTGGGCTACGGTGGAACCTCCGTGTGCGGGATTTGTGGAGTCGTGCAGGTCCGCGGTGAGACGCGTGCCGCTGTCGACCTGGCAACGCTGCGCTCGATGACGTCGACGATGCGGCATCGGGGTCCCGACGACGCCGGCTATCACGTCGACGATCGAGTCGCCATCGGCGTGCGGCGGCTGAGCATCATCGACGTCGTCGACGGTCACCAGCCGTTCGCGAACGAACGTGGCAACGTCGTCGCCGCACAGAACGGCGAGCTCTACAACCACGAGGCGATTCGACGTGGGCTCGAGCGGGACGGCCACGTCTTCACCTCCCGGTGCGACACGGAGATCCTCCCCCACCTCTACGAGGCCGAGGGCGACGACATGGCGCAATCGCTGCTCGGGATGTTCGCGTTCGCGGTCTGGGACGCGGAACGTCAACGGGCGCTGATCGCCCGCGATCGCCTCGGAAAGAAGCCGCTCTACTACGCGGAAGTCGGCGACGTCCTCGTCTTCGGCTCGGAGCTGAAGGCCGTCCTCGCGAGTGGCCTCGTCCCGACCGACCTCGATCTCGAGGCGCTCGAGCTCCTGCTGGCGCTCGGCTTCGTCCCCGGTCCGCGGACGCTGCTTCGCTACGTGAGGAAGCTCCTCCCCGGTCATCAGCTCGTCGTCGAGCAGGATCGCGTGAAGGTCGAGCAGTACTGGCGGTACCCGCGCCCCGACGCCGACACGAGCAGGTCGGAGTCGGAATGGGGGGAGGAGCTCATCGACCTCCTGCGCGACGCCGTCCGGATCCGCCTCATGAGCGACGTTCCCCTCGGCGCGATGCTGAGCGGAGGTCTCGACTCGAGCCTCATCGTCGCGCTGATGGGCCAGGAGAGCACTCGGCCCGTGCAGACGTTCTCGGTCGGCTTCTCGGGCACACCGGACAACGAGCTTCCCGTGGCGCGCGAGACGGCTCGCGCGCTCGGGGCGGAACACCACGAGCTCGAGCTCTCGCTCGACGATCCGGTGGATCTCGAGGGACTGATCTGGTCGCTCGACGAGCCTGTCGCCGACCTGTCAGCGATCGGCTTCATGGCGCTCTCGGAGCTCACTGCACGTCACGTGACCGTCGCGCTGTCAGGGCAGGGCGCGGACGAACTGCTCGCCGGCTACGACCGCTACCGCCAGGTCGCGGCCATCGAGCGCTGGAGCCGGGCTCCGGCATCGGTGCGCCGCGTCGTCGGCGCGGCGGCGGCTCTAGGCCCGGCTCGCATTCGTCGAGGAGCAGCCGCCGCTGCAGCCGACGACCCCGTCGTCGCCGGCGCGATCGCGAGGTCGGAGTGGCTGGAGACCGTACGTTCGCGTTCGGCGCGCGGCGGGCTCGAGCAGGTTCACCCGTCGGTTGTCGAGGCGGCGCTGGCCGAACGCGTCGACAGCGCGCCTCGTCACGGCCTGGCCCGCACGCTCGTCCTGGACGCGCAGCTGAGCCTCGTCGACGACATGCTCCACTACTTCGACCGGACCTCGATGGCGAGCTCCCTCGAAGTGCGCGTCCCGTTTCTCGACCACCGCCTCGTCGAGCTGTGCGCGCAGATGCCCGTATCGCTCAAGCTGTCCGGGGGCACGACCAAGGCAATTCTGCGGTCGGCCGCCCGGGGACTCGTTCCGGAGACAGTCCTCGACCGCCCGAAGGTCGGCTTCTTCAGCAGCGCGGTCGGGCACTGGTTCGACCGCCAGATCGGCGGTGAGATCGTCGACCGGCTCCTCGACCCGTCGGCGCGCTTCGCCGCCTACGTGGATCAGAAAGAGGTCGAGCAACTGCTTCGCCGCAGGGGGAGCTATCGGAGCTCCAAGCTGCTCCTCACGTTGCTGATGCTCGAGGTCTGGCTGGGCAGCTACCTCCCGCGGGCCGCCGCGGTTCGGCCGACCGCAGAGTGCGCGGCCTGACGATGGCGACCGAGCTCGCCTACGCGCTCGTCACGCCGCTCCGGGACGAGGCAGAGAACCTCCGGCGGTTGTCGGTGGCGATCGACCGGCAGACGCAGCTGCCAGTGGCGTGGGTCATCGTCGACAACGGCTCCACGGACGCGACCGTCGAGGTCGCGAGCACGCTCGCTCGAACGCGTCCCTGGATCCGCGTGATCTCCGTTCCAGCAGAGGACGGGGCCCCGAAGCCCGGGGCGCCGATCGTGCGCGCCTTCCACGCCGGCTTGAAGCAGCTCGACTCGTTCCCCTCGGTCATCGTCAAGCTCGATGCCGACACGTCGATGGAACCGGACCATTTCGAGCGTCTGCTCGCCGCGTTCGCCGCGGAACCTCGGCTCGGCATCGCGAGCGGCACGTGTCTCGAACTGCAGGACGGAAGGTGGGAACCCGTCGCAGTCGCCCTCGGACACGTCCGTGGCGCGGTGCGAGCCTATCGGCGGGAGTGCCTCGAAGAGGTTCTGCCGCTCGAGGAGCGTGTCGGCTGGGACGGTATCGACGGATTCAAGGCCAATCTTCGCGGTTGGACGACGCGCATGCTCCCCGAGCTGAGCTTCTACCACCATCGGCCGGTCGGAAGGCGTGACGGCGCCCCCGCGGCGCGGTGGCAGGCACAGGGCGAGGCCGCGTACTACATGGGCTACCGCTTCTCCTACCTGCTGCTCCGCTCGTTGTACCGAGCGCGGCGCCAGCCATGGGCATTGACGATGAGCACGAGTTACCTCGCCGCTGCGATCCGCCGCGAGCCGCGATGTCGGGATGCGGACGTTCGCAACTACGTGCGTCGAAAGCAGCGGCTTCGGACGGTCGCGCTCGAGCGGGCCGGCCGTAGGAACGGAACCGTTGAGCCAGCCTGAGAAGCGCGCGGCGCCGACCAAGCGTCTGCGCTAGACGACTGCCTTGGCGACCGGCGCGCTCATGGTCTGGTCCGATGCGGGGGTCACTGCGCCTCTGCGCGAGCGCTTCGATCGGGCCGCCGCCGAGTTCCCCGAGCGCGTGCGGCAGATGGACGAACTCCAGCACGAAGACGAGCACTGTCTGCTTCGGCTCTGGAGCGCGTCCCACGCGCGCCCGGAGCACGTCCAGCGCAGCGATCGACCGCCGGGGCTGCTGGCGTTCGTCGGCAATCCCACCGTCGTCGGCGAATCCGCGGCCAGCTGGCCGGCGCTGCTGCAGGACGCCCTGAATCGTGGCGCGCTTGGGGTCGAGACCGTGTGGCCGCCGTTCTGCGCGTTCCTCCGCGACCAGGCCGCGGACGCGTTGACGATCGTAGCCGACCGCAGCGCCCTGCTGCACCTCTATCTCCGCGAGGATCCGGGCGGGACCGTCTGGGCCAGCACGTCCGCCTTCGCGCTGGCGTCACTCGGAGCCGACTTCGATCTCGAGGCGGCGACGGAGTGGGCGACCGCGGGACACTTCATCACCGGGCGGACGTTCTTCCGGGGAATTCGCCAGCTCGACTGCGGCGAGGTCGTTCACCTCCGGCCGGGCGCGGCTCC
>Ga0247677_1000019_pt1 | contig 14302 bp, 15 predicted proteins | sample CNK18_metaG_FD_182796 | JGI IMG/M metagenome (GOLD analysis project Ga0247677, IMG submission 182796) | Soil microbial communities from Purdue University Martell Research Forest, Indiana, United States - CNK18 | ecosystem: Environmental > Terrestrial > Soil > Temperate forest > Bulk soil... | reverse complement strand
GAGGCGGATTATGACCCCTGCACAGCTAAGTGAGATAATCACCAAACGGCTGGCGCTGGACGTGCCGAACACGCCACAATCGGTATTTGACCGTGAGCAAACGATAACCAGCGACCCGGCAGTGATGGCAGCGTTTGACGCATGGCGGGAGGCTGAGACGGAAGTTGATCGTGCGAACCATAATCAATGGCTCATAAAGCTTTCTCTCTGCGATGACAGTGCTATGGTCAGAGCCAATGAAGCAGTGCGCAAGGCTTATGACCAGTCATTCAAAGCACAAACCGATTACTGGCGTGCCAGGGGTGATGTGATTGCGAGGTTGAAGCTATGAGCGAACAAATTCAAATATCAACTGAAGCGTTGGAAATCTTAAAAATCGCACAAGGCTATCGTCTCGGTAAGTGGATGGACGGTAATATCTACGAAAGTGAGGGGGTTTTTCGGATGGCTAAGCATGTAGGTGATATCACTGTTCCCGTTCGCGAATTGTTACAATCCGGGTTATTGGAATTCAGTAACATTTCATTGGATACCATGCCCCCATTATATCCGTTGTATATTACCGATCTGGGATATAGCTATCTCGAGGCTCATCAATGACCGACGAATTGAACATCGAAGAACAGATCGCGATAAACAACGCGCGAACGCCGGGAACGTGGCGAAGGGATGAAAAAAACTTCGATTTTGTAAACGCAAATGGTGATGGTGCGATATGTTCCGCTGGTTATGATGCATTTTGGTGTAATGAATCTGACGAATCGTTTATCATTGCGGCAAGCGCGAATTATGGCGTGTTGCTGGCGATGGTCCAACGGCAAGAACTGTTGATCCGTAACCTTGACGGACTCCTGAAGTGGTACGAGAAGCGATATCCGCAACCATCGCCATTGCTTACTGATTTGGAGTAATCTAATGACTGACCCAACGCCAAAGCAGATCGCAGTCGGGTGCAGGTTCTTTAACGGCATCCATCACAATCATTGTGAAGCCGGGATAGCATACGCGCAATTCCTGGGCAAGAACTACGATATGTTCCCGTGTCATCCAAAGCCCAATGGCAGATTAACTGGCGCATGTTCACATTTCGAGTTTCAGACAATGGAGGAAATCGAGCAGCACGACAAGGAAACCGCTCAGGCGATTGCCGAGTTCTTTACATCGCTGGCGGATAACAAGTGCCCGCACTGTGGCGCGAAGATTGAGCGCAAAAAGCAAGTAGGGCGATGTGTTTACAGTGAAAGTTGTGGGCATAGGTTGTATCAGGGAAAGCTCAAGAAAGGCGAATAGTCTACCGTAGACTACAGACCACCTTAACCGGTGGTCTTTTGTTTGTTGACACGATAGGCCGATTTTGTGTACACTGTATGAAGGTCGAAAACTACCAGTATTGGCGGGGTCTGCCTTGAACCGGTTTAAACGCGAGGCAAGATAGACCAACAGCAAATGGCCAGCAATGGCGAATAGGGAGGCCCTCTGAGAACCCCGTGGGCCATTTAACGGTCATGGTATGGAGTAACCCCCTCGGTGCAATGCACTGCCAAATCAAAGCGTAGTCAGCAGCAATGCCGACGTGATGCAATGCACGGATCAACCAAATGCTATATGCACGGCGGCTCAACGCCCAAGGGCATAGCGTTGCCACAATTCAAGACAGGCCGTTATAGCAAGTATCTACCGGCGAACCTCCTGGAGAAGTACAATCAATCGGTAGATGACCCTGACCTGCTCAACATGCGGCACGAAATCGCATTATGTGACGCCAGGTTATCAGAGCTGCTTAAACGCAGTGACACGGGCGAAGCTGGTCGATTATGGGCACAAGCGCAAAACGCCAATGACCAGCTACAGAAAGCAATGGATGATGAGAACTACGGCGCGGTTGCTCTCCAATGCCGCATACTTGATAGGCTGATAGGTGAGGGCATGACCGATTACGAAGCATGGCACGAGATCGGCCAGTTACTTGAACAACGGCGCCGGCTAGCCGAATCAGAACAAAAGCGATTAGTTGCCATGCAGCAGACAATCACCAGTGAGGAGGCCATGACGCTTGTTATGGCATTAACACAATCGGTAAAGCGATATGTATCAGACCCCGCAACGCTTAACGCCATTCAGACCGACTTTATTCAATTTACTAGCCGAAACAATCGCGAACGGGTTAACGCCTGAAACGCTGGATTACAACGATCCTTACTACGACCTATCGGCAGTCGATTGGATACAACACGAATTCTATGTGCCTGAACTGGATGGGCCGATCGTGCTGTATCCTCACCAGATTGCAGCGCTGAATGAAGCGTTGTCAGTTGATGAGAATGGCCTGCTCAAGTATGATCTGGTGCTATGGAGTGACATAAAGAAAAGCGCCAAATCAACCATTGCTGGCGCGGTGGTACTGTGGCGTTGTGTGCATACCAAGAAGGGTAAGTTTCGCATAGTTGCCAATGACCTGAAACAGGCCGCCAGTCGTGTATTCGAGGCCATTACGATATGCCTGGACCTTAACCCACGATTAGGTGAGCAGTTCACGCGTACCAAATATCAATTGACGCATATCCCAACCGGATCCACTATTGAGGCCGTACCAGTTGACCCCAAGGGCGAGGCAGGTGGCGGCGATGATATGGTAGAGTTTACCGAACTGCATAGCGCCGATAATGATGCGGCTCGTAAGATGTGGACTGAAACGACGCTATCCCCGCTCAAGTTCGGCAAGTCGCAGAGATGGATTGATACTTATGCGGGATTCAGTGGTGAAAGTCCGATACTTGAGCCGTTGTATACCGAGCTGGTGCAGGAGCAGAACTGCATACACGGCACGTCATACCCGTTCTATGCCAGCGGGCGCGCGTTCTGTATGTGGAATAGTACGCCGCGATTGCCCTGGCAAACCGAAGAATATTACAGCAGCGAAGCGCGCACTTTGCTGCCGAATGAATATCGACGCGTTCATAAGAATGAATGGACATCGAGCGTACAGAGCTTCGTTCAGATAGAATGGTGGGATGCGTGCCAGGTCGATAATCTACCGCCGATCGGCAATAATGAAGTTGTTATCAGTCTTGACGCTGCTGTGAGTAACGATTGCTTTGCTATGGTGGTACTCAGTCGACAAGGGGATAACACGGTGCTGCGATATGCTCGCAAATGGTCGCCAGTGAATGGCAAGATACTGTACAGAAGCCCAGACGCGGGTACAGGACCAGATAAAGACACCGAATACCCTGAAGGCATGTTGCGCCACATCTGCGAACGGTATAATGTGGTGATTGTGGTGTACGATGAATTTCAGTTGCATTCGTTCTGCAGCGCATTGGCAATCGAGGGTATAGCAGCGTTTCAGGTATTCAAGCAGGATAGTCCGCGATTAGTTGCTGACAAATTGTTGTATGATTGCATCAGAGATCGGCGCATACTGCACAATGGCGACTTTGGTGATATGCGCGAACATATCGCTAACGCAAATAGTACTGCAGAAGACAAGGACAAGTTGCGGATTATTAAACGCTCCCAAGACAAAAAGATCGATTTGTGCGTGGCACTTAGCATGTGTAATGAGAGGGCTTTACGCTATCTTCCTGAATAAATACGGTATAATTGGTGTAATGAATATGCCGATCACGGTGCGATCAACACCTATCGGCTCTATGCAATGGGGTGCACAGCTATGGATAGTATATCACAATCTGCCGGGGTTTATGTGATAACCAATACAGTTAACGATAAAATATATATTGGCAGTACAACGAATTTGAGATTGCGTTGGCAGCAACATAGTTCAGATCTACGATTAAAACGGCATCGCAATAGTCATTTACAACGTGCCTATAATAAATATGGAGCCGATGCATTCAGATTTGATGTTTTAGAATATGTTATGCCTTTGTTTGTACATACTCGCGAACAATATTGGTTGAACAAACTAAAACCGTTTGGCGAACGCGGATACAATATTGCACGCAACACAGAGGCATCTGGATTCGGTTTGAAGCGCTCCGCTGAAACTCGTGCCAAAATAAGTGCATCAAAAATAGGAAATCAAAACAGAACAGGAATGCACCATACTGCGGAAGCCAAAGAAAAAAACAGATTGGCGCATATAGGGAATATAGTTTTACCTGAAACACGCGAAAAAATTAGGGCTGGTAATATAGGGAAGCATCTATCGGCAGAAAGTATTGCCAAGAGAGTCGCAAAGCGTGCGCGTGAATGGATAGTTACATCGCCAGACGGAAATGAAACCAGAATTGTAAATCTAAGTGAATTTTGTCGGGAACGTAAATTAAGCGCTTCGCTTATGGTGGCAGTATCAAAAGGTAAGCGTAGTCACCATAAAGGCTGGAAGTGCCGACGATACATCCCTGAATGATATGCCGCAAAATGGACGCGCCTTTGCCAAGAATAATCGACAGTACGCCTATGACAAAATCTTTGCAGTCGCCACGTATTGTGTAGCGTATGCCATCGAGCATCCTCCTGGCAACAGTCCAACGTTGAGAGAGATTGCTGAGCACTTTGATATACATACCAGCTTAGCAGCGCGTTATGTCGAAAATATGCTAAAGTTTGGAATTGCTGAGCGCATTGACGGTAAATTAGTGATTATCGGCTCTCAGTGTTTACCCCCGCAATGGTATATCGACAATCTCAATCCCCCATTAAGCGAAACTAACCAGATAGACCGCGCACGCCGAAATCATCACATTATCAGGGAGCCGCTCAAGCGAAAAGTGTAGTTAACTATCCACTAACGCTTTTATTTGATCGCGTTTACCCTAAGGTCAGGAGTGCGCTAAATTGCCACAAGATTCGACTATTGAAAATTTAGTTTTAAATGACCTGGCCAAAGAGAGCGTTCAGGCGCGTGCTCGTAGTTCGCCCTGGGACAGTGCCAGCGCGCCGGGTATCGGCCCTGGGATGGATGGCGCATGGTTCGGTGGCAGTCCATTATTGCTTGGGTTGGCACAGCAGGCAGATGAGATCCGCCCGTGGTCTTATTACCCGATGTTACGCGATAAGCAATTGCGCGATTTCTGGAAACGGGAAAGTATATTAGCCGGAGCAGTGTACTCATTCAGCGCACGTATATCAGCGCTGCCAGCCAAGATTGATGGGCCGCCGCGCAACAAAACCAAGTCATCAGAAATGATGCACGCGCTCGACCTGCAAAAGCTGGTTATCGATATGCTTACTACCGATAACGGTTTCTTCATTGAGCGCGTTGGCCCTGGCAAAGCCGACAAACCACTTAACCCGAAGATGGTTAGTTACTTATCAGTGATGGATAGTGCCCAGGTCTGGCGAACGTTCGATCCTGAGTACCCAGCCATCTATGTAAACCCATACACAGGCGCTTACCACAAGATGCATTATTCGCGCATCATTAGCGGTAGCAGTTGCCCGCAGCCGGACGAGTTGGCACGCGGGATTGGCTTTTGTGCTGTTAGTCGTGCTTTGCGTTATGCCCAGATTGCACGCGATATTGAGATTTACAAGCACGAGAAAGTCGGTGGACGGTTTACCCGTGCCATCGGTCTTATATCAGGCATAACGAACAAGCAATTCAAATCTAATTTATCTGATGCCGCTGAATTGAATGACGCAATGGGTTATACCCGTTATGCTGGCATACCGTGGTTCGCATCAGCCATCGATGGAGAGATTAAAGCATCGATTGTCGATTTGGCACACCTGCCAGACGGCTTCGACGCTGAAAAGGACACAGAGACATACGTCAAGGCGTTGGCGCTGGCCTTCGGTACTGATGTCCGTGAGTTCTGGCCGGGGCAAGGTGGAGGGGCAAGCAAGGCTGATGCTACAGTCCAGCACGAAAAGGCACGCGGCAAGGGTATCGCCGATGTCACCTCGACAATTGAGCGCTCATTGAATTGGGGCGTGTTCGATGCGTTGGATTGCAAGTTAGAGTTCGATTACACCGATGACGCTGAGCAGATGGCAACGGCTCAGTACCATTTCCAGGTGATTACCAATGTCGCCACAATGCAGCAAGCTGGAAATATCTCAGCAGCACAAGGTACGGCATTGCTGGTCAATATGGGTGTTATCGACCCTGAGATAATCGATAGTGTGATGGAAGCCGAAAGCGCCGAACCTGCCGACACTGAATCGCCATACACCGAAGAACAAGCGCCAATGCAGCAGGCGCCAACTGTACCACAGCAACCGCCGCAATTGGCCAAGCCGCCAGCCGCAGGACCAAATACCATCGGCACACCTCCGGGCGGTATCAAACCCCCGCCAGCGAAACTAGGGCAAGCACCTGCATCACCCGGTAAGCCTAAGCCGGGATTGCCGCAGGTGCCAAAAGCCAAGCCGTTAACGCCGAGAATGGCAACCAGCGACATGCGACCGGCGAAAAAAGAATTGGAGGGCGATCTTGTTAGCGGTAAAAAAAAAGCTAACGACGCTCCTGCGCACTTTCACGCAGCGACCAACGCGTATCAGGAAAAGCTCAAGGGTTTAATGAGCAAGTTCTTCGCACAGGGCACGCCATCCAGTGAGAGCGAATTAAATACGCGATTGGTGCAGCTCATCCAGGGCTATATGAGTTTATCGGGCGATGGATTAGACGAAGCTTTTAAGACGGGTTTCGACCACGTAGCGCAAGGCCATAAGCCATCGGCCAAAGGGTTGAAATCGGTAACGGCAATCAAGAAACGTGGCAACAAATACTTCGATGGATTGATCGGCGATCTTAAAGATGCAGTAATGACTGAGATGCAAGACGGCAAGAAAGAACGTGGTTACAAGGGCTTTGCCGATTTAGCAGCCGGGTTTATCAATCGCATTGGCCAATATGCTGGCGACTTCTGGAATGCGCTCATGAACGGGATGGGCGATGTTTTCAGCCAGAACAATCAAGAAGTCGAGTGGCAACTTGATCAAGCATCAGCGCATTGTGACGTATGCCCAGACAAAGCCGGGGTTTATAAGTCGTGGGATGATATGGTTAGGCAAGTGGGAACACCTGGAGATGGTAGCACGCCATGCCTCGGCAATTGCCGCTGTAATGTGATTGGAGCGTTACCAGAATGAGCTTCAGAGCGCTGTTAGTTGGTGATCCGACATCGATGTTTAAGGCAGTTGGCGAAGGGCTGTTAATGGATGCCGTTAACGAGATATTGCCTGATTTGCGCGACGACTGGGAATCGACCGTTTCGACGTGGGTTAACCCTCCTGTGTTCAATACGGCAAATGCCCACTATGAAGGATCGGACATCGTTGGAAGTGTCTATACCGAATCCGCCATAATGGGATATGTCAATGACGGCACAATTCCGCACTTAATCGTGCCTGTCAAAGCTAAGGCGTTAAGATTTTTTTCTGCATATGCCGCCAAGACATCTCCTGGTGTCATTGGATCACAGGCAGGTGGAAGTAGCGGTAATCCTGTTTTCTCTCAAGGCGTTATGCATCCCGGTAGCGCTGGAAGAAACTTTGATCAAGCTATTGCTGATAAGCGTCAATCCGATTTCGAATCAATTATTGGTCGTTTGATTGGTCAGGCGGCAAAGTCTTAACATGATCGAAGTACTCGTTAACCCGTTTCAATATCGCATTGGCCTTGCGTTGTCCAAACTTTCGGACAAGCCAACTAATTGGATCGTGGTTGTGCTTGCTGTTATTGCAACCATTTACGCCGTGACACAATGGAATAATGTTGCCAATAGTCGTGCCACCGCCCCGGGTAACGGGTATCCAGTGATCGAGCGCAACGCTATTCCAGAAACCAGCAGAGCGCCCACAAATCGCGCAGCAGTTATCCCAATACGTTCGGCAATAACGAATTTCCGAAGTAGTGAGAGTAGCTGGCAGCGATCGCTTGCGGGCACGATAACGCTGTTTTTTTGCTTTTACTGCGTTTGGATTGTTTTGGCTCCAGCGTCTACTTCGTTCCTTGAGATCTTCACTATGCAGTTGCCGATATTTCCGTTTCTTTTCTGCATAGCCTTTTTCTCGAATGCTGATTTGTTCACGGTGAGTTTTGCCATAAATCCGGCTTTTCTCATTTCTCTCCTGTTTGTGTTTTGCATGACTTCGTCTGGCAGATTCAAGATGATTTTCAGGGTGCGATTTTATGCTTTGTACCGACATTTGATTGGTACATTGCTTGCAAAGCGACATCCACGTATTACGGTCTTTTCGCCAATAGAAATCAGAAAAGGCTTTCCATTGATGACAGTGCGTGCATCCTTTGCCGGATATAGGTTGGTAGATCATATAGAAGTTTTCCTCTGTGGCCTTGTGTTAGGAGATGTAGGAAAAGGCACACGAGGCTTGCCGTTCAAACGGGTAATTAGTCCGTTCTATTCCTACACACTCAATTATACCTCGAAAGTAGGTGAATTGTGTCCGGCTATATAGTGAGAAAGGTCAATAATAAGCATCAGGTACACAAGCGGTCAGACAGTGGTCAGCCAGTTGGTCCTCCGCTGGGCAAACATCGAACGCGTTCAGGTGCAGTTGATCATATGCGGCAGTTGTACAGCAACGACGATCGCAATATGAAATCAGCGCGACCAACTGACCCCGATGATTATGCCGTTGTGCCTGATCCGAAGTCGCCCTCGACCTGGAAAATGCCTATCCACAACAGAGAGCATTTAGGTCTGGCAATCGCAGCGATGGGCAGCAGTGCCACAGCGCCACATGGCCACGCGGCAAAGCTAACGGACGCTGAGCGCAAGCAGGCGGTATCGCGCATCAGGGCAAAGATCGGCAAGCTGGCCAACGATGACGCCGATGCATCTGATTTGCGCGATAGGCTTGAGGGTAAGAAATATTGGGGCGACGGTGATGCATACCCCGATATGGACGGGCGCCCTTATGCCTCGACCTATGGCGATGACGGTGACGATTATGTTGGCGATGTTTTAACTCCAAAGTTTGATCCTGATGATCCTAGGGTTCAATATTCTGCTATGGGAGGTGGTAAATCAGGGGCTTGCGCCACTTGTGCTTTTTTCGACGCTGATGATTCGGCGTGTCGATTGGTCTGTGGCGACATTGTACCGACCGGCTGGTGTGATTTGTGGTTACGCGAATTAACGCCAGATGAGGAAGATGACCAGACGGCTATGCCGGTTCGGATGGTCGAAAGCAAAGAGATAGACGAGGGTGAAACCTATGTGATTAACAAACGCGGATTTATGGATATGGTCAAATCGGCCATCAAACAGCTATTTGGCCCTGATGACGCCGATAAGCCGATGAGCGGCTTTAAGTTGTTTGGCGACAATAACGAATACTGGGTTGCGTTCTACTCGAACAATGCTCAGGACCGTGATGGCGAATGGTTTAGCGAAAAATCACACGACGATTTCATTGCTCGCGCAGATCGTGGCGAAGTGCCAATGCCCTATCTTGATTTTTGGCATAGCAAAGCATACCACGGGCAAGCCCAATGGTTAGGGCGTGAAGGACACGTCGTTATCGCCGTCGGCACGTTTGATGACAGCGAACTGGCTCAAGAGATGAAAGAGTACTACGCCAGTGCTCAGCCAGACGAATTATTGACATCGTTCGGGTATTTCTACCCGCGATCAGCGCTTGTAGATCATGTTTATCATGCATACAACGCTTTTGAAGTTTCACCATTGCCTGCTGAAGTAGCGGCAAATCTGCATACGGGCTTTACCAGCCTAGAGGATTTCAAGGAAATAGAAACTATGGACGCAAAGAAACAACAGGCATTAGCGCGGTTGGTAGGGCCGAAAGCAGCTCAATTAATCGCCAGTGCCGGTGAACAGCGCTCAAAGGAACTGGATACGGTTGAAACCAGTTTCAAGGCAACAGTCAACCCACTCGAAGCACGGCTCGACGCAATGGCAGAGGCCATCGGATTATTGGCATCGGCAAAAGATGCCAAGTCTAATCCCGGCGTAACGCCTAAGACTGGCAAGCAGGGTCAGCCAACGACTGAGGAAGCTCAGGATGATGAGCCTGCCGATGACGTTGACGAGGAGGATCTGGACAACATCGGATCGCCCAAGTCAATCGACCGTACTGCGGCAAAGCAGATCGCACGGCTTGAAAAGCAAGTCAAGCAGTTAACGCGTATGCTCAAGGCCAAAGCATCAGATCCTGATGACGACGAGGATGACGACACTGACGCGGAAGATGACACCGATGACGATATGCCACCGGCTAAGAAGTCACGTCGTGTGTCAAGCAGCGAAAAGGCCCTGCGCCAAATTGCCAATGGTTACAAATCGACCACTGACGCGATTACCGCTGTAGCCACGGCTGTACAGGCCATTCAAGCGGCGCAAAACAAGCAGGCGAATAGCATTAATGCGCTGGCTCAAGAGATCTACAATCCGACCCCGGCCAGTCGTTCGCCATACACCGTTGTGCCGCCGAGTGATCCAGCAATGGATGCTCTTGAAAAGGCAATGCACAATCCAAACGGGCAAGGCATGGCGCCCAATGGCCAGCAACAGCAATACAGTGCTGATCAACTGATGCAGACATTCGGATTGCCAACAACGTTTACCAACGGCAATCATAGGAGTTAACCATGTTCGCAAAACAGAAGAAATTCAACCCCTGGGACCCGTTCGACAATCCGTATAATGTGGCGAAGAAAAACGCCAAGTATATCCCGTTGTCATTTGGCCAAAAGGGACTCGCTGTAACCGATGACGATATCGAAGTAGGGTATCGTAACAATCCGACCGGACAAGGCGCTGCACCCGTCGGCCCGTATGCCCACGGTAACGGCGGTCTGTTCTCTGTCCCTGGTCAACAACCGCAAGTCTTTAGCGCGATGACTTTGCCAATGCAAGGTTTGCTCGATGACTTGCCGGTTATTTGGGATGGCTTGGGCCAGGAGTTTGATGGCGGTGATCAGGGTTATGGTGGTTTCAGTAGTCCGTTACATACCTATATCACGGGCATCACTACCGGAAGTCTCGATAACGTTTCCAATCAGCCGACTGCTCAGTGTGCCGTAGGTCCTGAAGCTGGGTTGCTCAAGGCCTGCACCGTGACAATGCCTTACGGCAAGTATCGCGGTTCAATGTCGCTCAACTTGGAGAAGATCGCGACGTTGCGTGATCGAGCCGACCCAACATACCTGCAATTGATGAATATGGCGCCCACGCAACAGAACTTGATCCCTGGCATGACCAACCAGGGCGGCAGCAACATTCTACTCAACGAGTTCAACAAGCGCGCGTTCTTGCTTGGCCAAGGGTTTAAGAAATTGTTTGCATCGCAGACTTATGCGGGCAATCCGGCAAACTCGGCTGGTAGCGATAACTCGTTGCAAATCGAAGGGTTTGATCTCCAAATCAACAAGGGGAACCATCGCGACGTATTCAGCAATAACATTTGTACTGCGCTGGATAGTTACCTTGACGATATGGGATCGGCTATCATCACACTTGGTAACAACGGCAGCATCCTCTATCAACGCATTGATATGATGGTCCGCGCCTGCTGGTGGAATGCATCCCGTCAAGGGTTGTTACCAGTAAATTGGAAGTTCGTCATGCATCCCAACGTATTCGATGAATTGGTCAAGATTTGGCCTGTTCAAGAATACACGGAAGCATTAACGGCAATCGGCGCTTTTGCCAACGGTCGCGTTGTGATCGATGGTAAGGAAACGATTGATCTCCGTAACTCGATGCGGCAAGGGTCATGGTTGCCAGTTCGTGGCGTCCCGTATCAGGTGATCCAAGACGACACGATAACCGAGACGAATGTCACGAATAACAACAAGCTGAACGCTGGGCAGTATGCCAGCGGTATCTACTTCATTCCGTATACTGTGCTCGGCACAATGCCGATCAGCTACATTCAGCCCTTTAACTGGGCGAATGGGATCATGGATGACGTAGTACAGCAAGGCCGACTGATGCACACATTCACGACCGATGGCGGATTGTTCCGCTGGTATGTGTCGTATACCGGTCCGTGTGCACAATGGGACGTGGTTTGCCGGTTCCGCGTTCGGACACACATGCCACAGTTGGCAGGGCGTATTCAGAACGTTGGTTATCAGCCGATCGCTCACGTCAACAGCTGGGATAACAACAGCGCGTACTTCGTTAACGGAGGCCGCACGACTGGTCCTACTGGCCAGACGAGCTACTACACCGACTGGTCGAGCACACCGACCATTATCGCCTAATTTGGCAATACCCCGGATCATCAAACCGAGGTACAATCTTTTCTTACTCAAATGTGAAGCCGGACACTCGTTCGGCTTTTTTATTGCGTTTTGCGATTTTGTGCTATAGTAATTGTTAAGTCTCCGCAGCTCAAGCGAGCGATTTGAATGACGCGATGTGCGGCCTAATGAGGCAGCTCCCATCAAGTAGGTTGTTGGTTAGAACCCAACCGGAGACTTTCGATACTTTAGGAGAAAACATGAACGCCCGAGCGCTATATAAAAATGCTTATCGAATGATTCGACGCGACATTAATAGATATTATGGTGCAAAGTCGCAACTCGCGTTTATTGTTTCAATTGGTATGTATTCAAAGAGCGACAGGCGTGCGTTTTTAGCAGCTGAGACAAGTTACAATAACCGTTTAGCAATTGATCGTCTTGGGACTATGTTTACCAGTCCAGAGAAGATCCTTAACCGTCGAGAACAACTGAAACAATTTTACGGTGCCCCGCATTTTACAGTAGCAATGGATTATGGTAAATGGCTCGTAAAAGAGGAATTATGACCGACTGGCCTAATGTGGATATAATTGTCATAACCTACGATAGACTTGACGAGATATTGTCAACTGTCGAATCGCTTGAGACATATCTGCAATATGACAAGAGCAAATTACATTACATTATTGCCGATGACAATACTCCTGGCGATTACTTGACACGGATGTTTAACACGTCGTTGTTTATGAACCTTGAAAGCGTTAGATCGGCGCCATCATCTCCAAATCTCGGATGGGGCGGTAATGCGAATCGGGCCATGAAGTACAGTGCTTGGCTCGGTATCTCTGATTACATGCTATTCCTTGAGGATGATCGCCCACTTCGCGCGCCATTAAACCTATATAACGTAATGGCCCTGATGGAAGTAAAACAGGAGATCGGCCTATTGCGACTTGCTGGTACTTCTGGATTACCTTATGTGTACCACCAACTTGAAGCCGATGTTTCGGAGTGGTTGCCAGAATACCGCGAGGGCATGAGCCTGCCAGGTAAAATGAATTATTGCTTGCTAGGCAGTGGTAGCCCGACGTTATGGTTATACTCAAATCAACCGCATCTTAAGCGCCGTAGTTTTCACGAGAAATTCTACGGATTCTACCCTGAAGGACTTCGTTTGGGCGCCACAGAAGAAACGTTTTGTCATACGGTGGTCGATTTGATGCGGGCGAATATCAACAGTTATCCCGCTATTGCAGTCCAGCCCGATTTCATGATACCTCGATTTGACCACATCGGACGCAGCTATCAACACACCGAATTAGACATTGAAAGGATTAAGGCATAATGCCCTCGATAAACATCGGCAATACCTCACAGCAGCGCGTTGTAAACTTCAGTGGCTCATTGAATAGCAACGGCAACAACAACGTTATCCCGGCGCCTGGTGCAGGCTATGAGATCGTAATCTCAATGTACTGCATTCAGAACACAACCACCACGCCCACGACGTTCAAGCTGCAGACCGCCGGATCGCCATTTCTGACCGTATTAGCTCAAAACCAGGGCGACGGCGTTTGTGTGCAGAAACCGGCCAATCGTGAAATACGCTGCGGTAACAATAACGCCGTTACGCTGAACCTTAGCGGGGCCAATGCTCATAACTGCAATATCGACTACTGGATTGATACGGCAATATAATGTTAGACGGCGATTCAGGGTCAGGCGTATTAAAGCGATTGTTTGGCGGTAGTCTAATCCATAACATCATTACGTATTTATTGCGTGATGAGTTTATCACGGCACAAGGCGCACCGTTAACCAGTCCGCGAACGTGTGAACCAGGACCAGGACAATTAACGATTACCGATGCATCAAACACATTAAGCATTAGTGGTGGTGAAATCGTACCGAGTGCAGCCGCGTCAGGCAATGGTCGCCCTCTAATTTGTGGCGCCAGTGGATACAGCCGAAAGTCAGGCCGTGCGCTCATCATTCGAGTTAAATCTAACTCTGCTTTCGGTTCGGACGCTAACAAGACAATATCGCCTGAGATGGGCTGGGCCAACAATGCAACATTAACTGGCGGAGGCAACTTATACGGGTTGGTGTTTCGGTCAGCCAACGGCGCATTTGCGTTTGCCGATCTTGATGTTA
>Ga0247677_1000017_pt1 | contig 16204 bp, 35 predicted proteins | sample CNK18_metaG_FD_182796 | JGI IMG/M metagenome (GOLD analysis project Ga0247677, IMG submission 182796) | Soil microbial communities from Purdue University Martell Research Forest, Indiana, United States - CNK18 | ecosystem: Environmental > Terrestrial > Soil > Temperate forest > Bulk soil... | reverse complement strand
CGCGAAGAAGCAAGCGGGAGGGCGCGGCCGGTACTCCGCCCGGCCGACGCCCTCCCTCCGCTCGTCCCCGCCGCGTCCCGCGAGCTGCTCGAGGTCGCCCTCGAGGTCGCACTGCGGGTGGCTACAACTCGGGGGTTCCGCAGGGGATCGAGACCTCGCCACCCTACCCGTCGACCGCCGGCGCGACAACCCCTTGCTTCCACGGCGGCGCGGTCGCAAGGTGTGCCCATGAGCAACGAGACCACCCGCAGCTACCTCGTCGAGATCCTCGACCGCGAGACCGGCGAGCTCCTCGATTACGCGCAGGTCGACGCGCGCTCGGCGGACGAGGCCGAGCGCCTCGCCGTCGTCACCTACATGGACTCGGCGACCCTGACCACGGGCGACGCGATCCTCGACGAGAGGATGGCCGTCTGATGGCGACCTGGGAGCAGATGTGCGCCGAGCGGCGCGCGCGGATGGAGGCCGACGGGTTCCCCGTCGGCGCCCGCGTCCGCGCGCTCGTGCCTGCGCATCCCGCGATCCCCGAGTCGTGCCGCTTCGAGACGGGCGACGTCGGGACGGTCATCCTGAACATGGCGCACGGGCCCGAGAAGGTCTCGGTCGTGTTCGACGGGCCGAGCAGGATCCCGCACGGCCTCGACCGCGCGAGCCTCCGCCTCGTCGACGCGCACATCGTCCGCGTCGTCGCGAAGGACGAGGGCGACTTCTACGCGATCACGACCCTGTCGCAGGCCGACCTCGACGCTCGCGCGTCGGGGCGCGTCGGGATCCCGTTCGATCCGCACCGCGTCCGCGCCCACGGGAGCCTCGCCGACGCGCAGGCGCTCGCCCGCGAGCATGACGCCGAGTTGGTCGTCGAGTGATGCGCCGCGCGGTCTGCACGATCACGAGCGACTACTGGGGCCTCCGCGAGGGCGACGAGGCGGAGATCGTCCGGACGTACTGGCGGAACGGCGAGCATCACCACCGCCTCCGCCGCGCCGACGGGACGACGTTCGAGTCGCCCGCGATCTTCTGGAACGACGAGGCCGAGTAGGGCTTGCTTCCTGCGCGGATGCGCGCAAGCTGTGTCCATGAGCACCGCGACCGAGACCCAGATCCTCCGCGAACTCCGCGCCTGTCCCGACGGCGTCGAGTACGGCGACTACATCATCCAGCGCGTCGGCGAGACCTTCGAGATCCTCCACCTCGACGACCTGGTCTACCGCACGCACGACGCCTCCGACGCCGCGTCCGAGTTGGTCTGCCTCCTCGCCGAGTAGTCCGCATCCCCTGACCTGCTCGACCGACGGCCCGCTACGGCGGGCCGTTCGCGTTGCTCGTCGTTCGCGAGAACGCGCGCAGGAGGCCGACGTGGAGCGCCGCTCGCGCCTGCTCGGCGAGGGAGAGGTACGGGAGCAGGTCGAGGCTCCGCGCGTCGTACGCGGCGTGGCAGGCGCCGCAGAGCGGCACCACGTCGTCGGGGTGCACGAAGATCGTCCCGTCCTCCCGCTCCGCGTCGTACCGCCTGCCGACGACGTGCGCGGCCTCGAGGCGCCCCGCCTTCCGGCACACGCGGCACCGCGCCTCGCCGCGTACCTTCCCGAGCGCGAGCGTCCAGTCGCGGCGGATCACCGACGCACGAGCTCGTACCGCGCGACGCCGTCGACGTCCCCGTCCGCGAGGGCGTACGTCGTCTCGGAGATCGACGCGACGTCCCACCCGACGACCGCGCGAGCTGCCGCGAACGTGAGCGCCGGCGGCGCCTCGACGACCTCGAGGCGGTACGCGCCGCCGTCGTACGGGCCGCCGAAGAACTCGGCGATCACTCGACACCGGCCAGCACGTCGAGCGCGACGATCTCCGCGACGACCTGCTCGCGGTCGGGCTCCTCGTCGCGATACCCGGGCGCGCCGCGGCGGAGCCACTCCTCGAACGTGATGTAGCCGCTCGTCGCCGGGTGCGGCGCGGCGTCCGCCTGCTCCCGCACCGCGTGGTTCACAGCTCGCCGGATGCTCGCGCTCGTCGGCGTCTCGCCCGCGTCGGCGAGGCGGATCAGCGCCTGCGTCACCAGGCCGCCGTCGAGGTCGGCGAGCTGCGCGAACCACTCCGCCGTGTCCGTCTCGTCGATCCCGATCCACCGATCCCGCACGACCTCCGCGATCGACGCCCACTCCTCCGCGTTCACGAGTCGCTCCTCTCTCCGAGCCTGCGGAGGCCCGACTCGAGCCGCGCCTGCCGGCGACGGCGCTCGACGATCTGCGGGAGGCTCTCGCCCGTCTCCCGCCGGTGCCGGATCATCGCCGCGGCCGCGCGGCGGAACCGCTCGTCGCGCTCCGGCGCGAGGTTCCGGACGAACGACCCGTCGGCGTCCTCGCCGCCGGTCGGCGTCAGGCACCAGCCCTGCCACGACCCCGCGGCCTGCTCGACGGCCGCGCCGATGATCGGATCCGACCACTCGGGCCTCCGGTACGACCCGTATCGGTGCACCGCCCGGTCGACCTCGGCGAGCCACTCGTTCGCGATCAGGGCCGGGTCGTTCGCGACGCCAGAGCGGCGCGCCTGCCACGCCTCGCGGATCTCCGGCCACGACGGCGGGAACGGCCGCGCCTGCCGAGCGACGTCCTGCACGACCACGAGCGCCTCCTCGAGCGGCACGTCGGCGAACAGGGCGCCGGTCACGAACCGCGCCTGCGCCTCGTCGAGCGGATCGACGAGACGGCTCGGCCAGAGCGCGCCGATCGCGCCGTGCAACTCGACAAGCTCGGACGGCTTCACTCGCCCTGCGCCCGGAGTCGCTCGGCGAGCGCGGCCGTGGCGACGCGGGTATCAGCGACGACAGTCGGCCGCTCGGTGCACTCGAGCCACACGCGGAGCCATCGTTGCCGGAGCGTCGGCACGCTCAAGATGTTGCGAGCCCAGAACCGGTGGCCGGCGGGCGATCCGAGCCACTCGACAACGCGGCGTACGTCGTCGAGGGCGACGCGATCGCGGTCGAGGAGGAGCCGAGCTGCCTCTCGCCACTTCTGCGTGACCTGCGGCGGGCGGTGCCGCGTCCCCTCCTGCATCCGCTTCACGTGCTCAAGCACGAGCTCGCAGACCTCGGCGACGTCGGCCCGACTCTCCGGGGGGGTTTGGTTCCTAACGGTTCCCTTCTTAGCGGACGCGCGAGGAGGGATTCCTTCTACTCTAGCCGCGGGATTCCCTCTACTCTCGCCTACTTCGATCGGGCGTTGAGTAGCGGGATTCCCTCTACTCTTGACGGGCTCTCCGGGGATCCGGCTGAGGAAGATCCCGCCGTCCACGGAGAACGCCTCCGCCTCGGCGTCCGACTCGGGGAACAGCAGGTACGTGCTCGGCTTCGTTCCCCTCCGGTGAACGGCGACGAAGCCGTGCTGGATCAGGGCCGCGAACAACTCGGAGAGGCGCCGCTCGCCGACGCCCATGATCTCGCCGAGGCGGGCGTGGCCGGGCCACGCCACACCGTCAGGGTTCGAGTGGTCGGCGAGAACCATCAGCAGTGTTCGCTCGGCGTACGACAACTGTGGGGTGTCGTACAGCGCCCGCGTCAGCATGGCGATGGACATCAGCGTCTCCTTGGTCGGGGGCCGATCGGGGAGGCCACCGATCCTAGCGCCCCCAGCCGGAGAGCGCCACGGATCGGTGAGTTTTCCCCAGACCTATCCCCACACGTTGGGGACTACTCGACCAGCCGGAGCTGCAACTCGGGTCGTTCCCAGTCCGCCGGTCGGATCGTCAGGAGCGTCCCCGCGAGGCGCGGCGAGAGCACGTACCGCTTCGTGTGCAGGAGGTTCACGATCACCGCGTCGTCGTCGAACGCCAGGCCCTTGAGCGCGTCGAACGCGGCCTTCTCGACGTTGTCGACGTCCGGGCGTACCGTCGGGAACCGGGCTCGTGCGCCCTCCGCCGACAGCGACTCGCCGTCCGCGAGCAGGTGGTACTTCGGCCGCAGGCGCCGCTCCTCGAGCTCGACGGTGATCGGGCCGGCGACGTACGGCCGGTCGTCCGTCGAGAGCCACACGCCGCGCCACGCGGCCTCCGCGCTCGAGGTCGCGTCGTTCGGGTACACGCTCGCGAAGATCCGGTCGCGCCACACGGCGCCCTTCGGCAGGCCCTCCCGGGCGCCGCGCCGCTCCGCGATCCGGACGTCCGGCTGGTGCCGGTAGACCGGCGGGCCCTCGAGCCACAGGCGGATCACGCCTCCCTGACCTCTCGCCACCACTCGAACGCGATCGGGCCGATCGCGAGGGCGCCGCGCGACAGGTACGCCGCCTCGGTGCCCCACAGGCACACGAACGCGAGCCCAGCCGGGTTGCTCCGGTCGAGCTCGTCGCCCAGCCAGTACCGGCCGAACGCGAACCGCTGCCCCTCGAGGCTCCCGTCGTACGGGCGGCTCGGCGCGTAGCAGACGCCCTCGATCTCGATCAGCCCGTCGCGTACCTCGCGGATCGCGAAGTCGTGCTCCGCCGGCACCGTCACCCACGGCAGGAACCTGCCCTTCGCATCCCGAGCCTCGACGGCGCCCGAACCGCCGCAGGTCGAGCACTCGTACGCCTCGCCGTCGCCGTCGGCGCGGACGCCGTAGCCGCCGCACCACGAGCACGGCTCCGTCTGCGGCTTCTTGTACGCCGCGGTCATCGGATCTTCACCGGCCGCGACCGCTTCGGGACGTGCACCTGGCACGCCCGGATCCGCTCGACGACGTCCGGCAGCGACCGGTCGATCAGGCGGTTCAGCGCCGCGACGTGCACCTCGCGGACGAGCGGCGCAACCTCCTCGAGATCGGCGGCCGAGATCGCGCCCTCCGCCTCGAGCGTCGACAGCACCGTCACGAGGTCGAGCTTGTTCCACGTCACCTCGTCGCGGTCGCTCGGCATCGACACGCGCCCGCCGGCGAGCGTCCACTTGCGGCGCGCGTCGGCGCGGTCGCGGAGCCACTGCGAGACCTCTCCGTCGAGCATCGAGAGCTCCGTCCCGGCGAGGCGCAGGAACTCGAGGAAGTCGATCACGACGTCGTCGGGCGAGTCGGGCGTGACGGCCTCGCCGGTGCGGGGGTTGACGAGCTCGCCCGTCAGGGCGCGCGGGACGATATCCGTGTTGCTGTTCACGGCTGCTCTCCGATCGTTGCGATGACCTCGTCGGTCTCGGTGCTCCGGATCCGGTACACGGCGTTGCGGCCGTACATGCTGGTGAGCGCGAACGACGCGAGGATCGAGTGCGCGTACGGCTCGTCGCTCGTGGCCGCGACCTCGCGCCACTCCTTGATCGCCGACGTCGCGTGCCTCTGCCCGTACCGCTCGATCACGTAGGCGAGCATCACCGGCCCGTCCCGAGTTGCAGGCGCCCGCCGTCGCGGAGCACCGGGATCAGCGTCTCGCCGACGGTCGTCCCGTCCGGAGCCTCGATGAACGATAGGAACACGTCCTCGAACCGGACGAGCCCGAACTCGGCGGCCTTCAGCGTCGCCTCGAGGTAGTGCGCGATCCCGCGCCACGCCTGCCGGTCGCGCTGCTCCTGATCGAACCGGTAGCCGCCTCGAGCGCCCCGCTCGGGCGGGAGCGGGTTCACGCGGATCCGGACGACCATCTTCACGAGCTCGTTGTCGGCCTCGCGCAGGATCGGCCACACGAACCGGCAGAACAGGGCGCGCGGCTCGTCCCACGTCTCGTCGAACGACACGCCGAGCGCGCCGGCGCTCTGGAGCGCGCGGCGGATCTGACCCTGCGACCGCTCGACCGACACCGACGTGTCTTCGTACGGGGTCGGGTTGCGGCTAGGCATCCGAGCCGTCCGGGATCTCGTCGGCGAGTGGCTGCGTCTCGAGCCACGCGAGCAGGCCGTCGAGCACCGCGCCCGCCGTGTTCTCGCCCGCCGCCATCTGATCGATCAGGTCGAACACGAGCTCGACCTCGAACCGCGACAGGTCGGTCGTCGACGTCAGGATCTCCGCCCGCTCGTTCCGGACGGCGTACCGGGCGAGGTCGAGCACGAGCAGCTCGCCGCTCGAGATCACCGGCAACTGCCGCGCGAGCGTCTGGAGGCGCCGCACCTGACCGGCGGTCACCTTCCGATCGTCCCGCTCCTCGGCCTCGGGAGGCGCGCTCGCGGGCGGCGCCGGGGCGGGCGCGGCAGGCTCGGGCGCCGGCGCCGCGGCGGGAGGCGCCGCGGGAGCGGCCTCCCGCGGCGGATCAGGGTCGCGGCCCTTCTGGATCCACTCGATCAGGTCGGCCGCGAACTCCTCGCCCGGCTCCGGGTAGAGGTTGTCGGTGATCGCCTTCGCTCGCGACTTCGTGATCGCGAGCACGTGGTCGGTGTCGAGCTCGCCCGCGATGTCGAACTCGTACTCGATCCCGTCGGCCTGCTCCGGCTTCAACCCGAGCTTGCGGATCTTCGTCTTGCCGCGCTCGTCCTTCTCGATCTCGTACGCCTGCTTCGATCGCATCGTGACGATCACGTGCATCGGCGCGCCGACCATCGCCTCGATCAGGTCGCGCTGGAGCGGGCGCGTCTCGCGCCACCCGCCGAACGAGTCGCCGCGGTTCGCCTTCGCGTGGCGGTCGACCTTGTCGAGCACGCCGCCGGTGCCGCCCCAGGCGTGCGACAGGGAGTCGATCAGGAGCACCGAGTACTGGCGCGTGGCCGCGGCGGCCTTGATCGCCTCGATGTAGAACCGCGGGTCGTACGCGCTCATGGGCAGGACGTCGAACGCGAACTCGTCCGCGTACTTCGACGCGGAGCCGTGCTCGGTGTCGACGACGGCGAGGCGGAGCGGCGTCGACGCGGCGAGGATCGTGCCGATCCGGAGGCCGGTGTACGTCTTGCCGGAGCCGCTCGGCCCGGACAGCGCGAGGCGGAGCAGCGTCCGCTTCCTCGTCGCCGGTGTGAACTGCGGGCCGGTCGGTGCGGCGCTCACGGCGAGCGCCTCGAGGTCGTCGTCGCGTGCGCCGCGACGTACTCCTCATACGCCCGCCGGCGGTGCCACGTGATCGGCTGGCCGCCCTCCTTCGCGAGCCTCCGCAGCTCGCGATCGATCCGCTCGGGCACGCGGATCCGGGGTAGCTCGCGCTCGGCCTCAGCCATGCGCGCCTCCTTGGTCGGGGGTGGGATGGTATGGGTACGTGCGCGGTAGAGGATACCCGTACTTGAACCCATCCGCCACCCGAGGCAACGTGTGCCCATGATCACCTACGTCGTCCGCTACTGCCTCCGCGACTCGAGCGGGAACCTGCTCGCCGCGACCCACCGGCGCGTCCACGCGAAGTCGCTCGCCGCCGCGAAGAAGATCGCGCGCGAGCACCTCCCGAACGGGCACGACCTGTCGTCGGTGTCCGAGGCGGGCCCGCTCGACAAGCAGCCGTGGATCGGGCAGAACCCGTACGCCGATCGGCAGAGCCAGTACGTCGTGCGGGGCGAGGGATGAGGAGCGCGAGACCGCGCTCCGTGCGGCCTCGCGCCCGTCAACGTCCGACCAAGGACGCGCCCATCATCGCACAACGACGCGGCGACGACTCGGGGCTTGCTTCCTGCGAGGGCTGCCTGCAAGGTGTGCACATGCCGACCAACGACCTCACCACTCTCCGCGCCTGGGCTAAGAAGAACGGCCTCGACATGCGCGAGAAGGCCTTCGACCGGACGGAGCAGGGCGTCCGGTTCAGCGTCACCGACGAGAACGGCTACGTCGCCGAACTCTGGATCGTCGACGCGCGGCTCGTCGAAGCCGCGACCATGCACGGCGCGTACGACGGCGAGGACTTCCTCGCCATGATCAGCTAGCACCACCCCGACCAAGGAGCAGACGATGACCACCACGATCACCCGCGAGAAGCACGCCGCGGTCACGCGCGACGTCGAGCAGGCCCTCGCCAGCGTCTTCGAGAAGCACGGCCTCGACCTGCGGATCAAGGGCGGGACGTACGGCCCGAGCTACGCGATCAAGATCGAGGGGATCCTGCGCGCCGAGGACGACGGCGCGGCGTTCAACCCGAACTCGCCCGAGGCGCAGTACCTCGCCCAGTTCGCCGAGGTGTACGGCCTCCCCGCCGACGCGCTCGGGCGCGAGTTCACGAGCCGCGGGCGACGGTTCGTCGTCACGGGCCTGAACACGAGGGCGCGGCGGATGCCGATCCAGGCGAAGTGCCTCGACGACGACCGCAACTACAAGTTCGAGGCGGAGGCCGTCGCGCGCGCGCTCTCCGCCTAGCCGTAGGCCGCTCGACCTGGGAGGTCGCTACCGCTCGATGGGTGGCGACCTCCCGTCGTTGTACCCTATGGTGGGACGGCGACGGTACTCCGACCGCCGCGACCAAGGAGACCGCACGATGGCTACCCCGCTCGATCAGGCACTCCGAGAGGCGCTCGCGGCGCGGCAGGCCCGCGCGGCGCGCGGCGACCTCGTCCGCACGGGTCAGGCGCTCGTGACGCTCCGGAACCCCGAGGGCTTGCACCTCGTGTACCGCCTCCGCAAGCGCGAGGCGTGGGTCGATCGGCGCGGCGTCGAGCGTCCCGCCGAGGGGTACTGGCTCGACTGCCGCGAGGCGGGCCACGACTGGGTCGCCGTCGGGATCGCGTCGCAGAACGGCACGATCTCGAGGACGGCGCGGTCGACCGACGACCGCGCGATCCGGTACGGCGCCGCGATCCTGCTCCGCGCGCTCGTCGAGGATACCCGCACGATCACGACCGCCGCCGGCAGGGTCTACACCCTGCACGTCGAGGATCGCTGCGCACGCTGCGGCGAGGAGTTGACCGACCCGCTCTCGATCGAGGACGGGATCGGCCCGACCTGCTACCGGAACGAGCACGGCCATCCGAGGCCGACGCTCCGGCAGCGCGAGGCCGCCGCGAAGGCGACCTCGGCGTAACCTGGGAGGCGGGCGCCGTCGGGGGCGCCCGCCTCCCCTCACCCGACCAAGGAGACCCGATGCCCCCACCGTGCAGTCCTGACTGCGCCGAGTTCGAGACGACGTGCCGAGGCGCGTCGTGCCCGTACCGGCCTGACCGTCCGGGCGACCTCACGACGCGGATCCTCGCCGATCCCGGCTGGACGCGGCTCGTCGTCTGCGCCGCCGTCGCGTCGCTCGAGGCGTCCGACCCGAGCGCCCTGCTCCACTCGATCCTCTCGACCAGCCCGACCAAGGAGATCTGATGCCGCACCACGACCTGACCGCCCACCAGGCGCTCGACGCGATCGCCGCGTCCGCGCGCGAGCTGGCGAAGGCGCACAAGAGCCTGACCGAGTTCGTGCACGGCCCGGAGGCGACGCGCGTCGCGCGCGTGCTCGAGTTCGAGGTCGCCGAGATGAACGCGAACGTGAGCCTGCTCCGCAAGGCGCTCGGCGATCAGAAGGCCGAGGAGCGCGCCGAGCAGCGCAGCGCGGCCCTGCTCGGCACCCCCGTGCCCACCCCCGTCGGCGCGTCCGATGGCTAGGGCGTACCATCGCCGCACGCCGGTCGAGCGCGCCTGCGAGAACGTCGCGGCCGCGCTCCGCCGACTCGCCCGCGAGCTCGAGCGCGGGCGCCGCGACGTCCGCGTCGCACCCGCCGTCCCCCCGAGAAGGAGCACGAGATGACGATCGTTGACGAGAACGTCCGGCGGCTCGCCGCGGGACTCGACGCCGGTGTCCGCGCCGGCGCGCAGGAGGCGAGGTGGATCGACCGCGGCGCGTTCGTCGTCGCGGTCGCGTTCCTCGTCGTCGCGGTCGCGCTCGGCCTCGTCTGGACGGGCACCGCCCGGACGGCGCCGCGCACGACGCACCCGAACATCGCCGACGCGATCCTGCGGGCGGAGGCGCCGATCATCCGCCACAACCGGCACCTCCGCGGCGTCATGACCGCGCGCTGCGAGCTGAACCTGCACCGCTGCATCGTCCGCGCCTACAGCCTCCGGACGAGTCGGCTCCGGCTCGTGCTGCACCTGTCGTACCGCCGCGTCCGCGCGCACCGCTCGGTGATGTTCGAGGACTACACCGGGTGGACGGAGTACCGTGGCCACACGGAGAAGATCGAGACGGTGCCGTGATGCTCCGGACGATCCTCCGCGTCGGCCTCGCCGTCGCCCTGTTCCTGATCACCGCCGCGCCGCGGTACATCGGAGGGTAGGGATGCCGACCTACATCGGGCCGGACGGCCAGCGGATCGGAGCGACGTACCGCGTCGTCCGGTTCCACTTCGACGAGAACCACCCTGACCATCGCCGCGAGATCGCGTCGGGCCTGACGCTCGAGGAGGCGCAGGCCCACTGCAAGCGCGACGACACGAAGGGCGACGGGTGGTTCGACGGGTACGACGAGGAGTCGCCGTGACCGAGCAGACGCTCGAGGTCGCGGCGCTCGCGTCGCGGTACGTGCGCGGCCTCCAGGCGATCAGCGCGATGCGCGGCGAGGCCGTCCCCGTGCTCGTCCGGAACGTCGTCGAGCACCTCTCCCCGCGCGGCGTGCGGCTCTACTTCGGGCCGGAGCCGCTCGGCCTCTACATGCTGATCCTCGAGAGCGACGACGCCCAGTTCGCCCGCGAGACGTGGGTGTGCGTCGAGCAGGGCGAGCTCGAGGGCTTCACCGTTCCGCTCCCGCCTCGCGACGGGATCTTCCTCGACGGGCTCGTCGATGCCTGACCCGATCCAGTGCCGCGCGCGGCTCCGGCAGGACTGCGCCCACAACGACGAGGCGGCGACCGAGCGGCGCGTCGCGTCGGTCGGGAACGGGTGGCGGCAGGACGGGACGTACGAACGGGCGACGGACACGATCGTGTGCGACCCGTGCTACGTGCGGCTCGAGCCGATCCTCCGCGCGCTCCCCGTCGATCACCACGGCCGCGAGCCCGTCAACGCGGCGATCCAGGTCTACCGGGCAGCCCTGCCCGCCTAGCGTCGGCCCTCCTCGGGCAGACGACGGCCCCGCCGGATCCTTGGCCGGCGGGGCCGTTCTACGTCCCTGACCGGCGAGCCCGCGCGCGCCCCCGACGCGGAGCGGGCCCGCCGGCGAAGGCACCCTATACGGCGTAGGCCCGCGCCTGCACGATCCGCCGGTAGTTCCACGGCCTGACCTCGGGCCCCGCGTCGCGGCCGTGCGAGACGACGACGTCGCAGAGCACGAGGTGCCCGGTCGAGCTGCGGCGCTTCCGGATCGACTCGAGGTCGGGGATCGCGAGGTGCGGGTTCCAGATGATGTCGCCGACGAACAGCGTCGTGTGCGTCGGGTCGGATCCCTCGTCGGCGTAGAAGATCGCCGTCCGGCCGCGCTTGTAGAGACGACAACTCGTGATCGAGTGGTGCCGAGCTCCGTGCTGGATCATCGTGCCGGTGTAGCCGGCCTCCCACCGCTGGCCGTTCACGACGTCGACGCCGAGCGATCCGCGCATGTGGTGCCGGCCGGTCGCGATCCACCACGTGACGGCGGCGGAGCAGTCTGCGGCCGGCGGGAGCCGCGGGAACCAGATCCCGCGGTCGAGGCCGCTCCACCGCTCGGGGCCCTGCGTGTAGTCGGTCTCGGCCTGCCGCTCGGCGTGGTGCTTCGCTACCGCTCTGATGTAGTCGGCGACGGCGTCAGTCGTCGGCATCGTCGACCTCCTGCCCGGGCTCGAGCTCGTCGGCGTCGCCCGGGTCGGGCTGCTCCTCCGGCTCGACGTCGGCGGTCTGCCGAGTCGCCTCGCGGTCGTCGTGGTCTCCGTGGTCTGCCTGCGTCACGTCGCGCCTCCTGTGGTGACGACTGGGGTCTCTGCGATCCGGACGTCCGCGGCGGCCGTCACCTGTGCCGCCGCGACCTTCGACCGGCCGTGACGGATGATCGCGTCGACGGCCGGCAGGATGATCAGCAGCGCGGTGCCGCCCTGCACGAGCGCGTCGCGCAGGGAGTCGGACACGTCGAGCCCGAACGCCGCGGCGACCGACGCGATGAACCCGACGATCGCGGTGATCTGCGCCGGTGTGATGTCCGGCGTCTTGAACGGCGTCCGCGTCGTGCCGTCCACGGGGGTGGGGTTTGCAGCCATACGCGCGAGTCTACCCCTCACGGCCGGCACGTGAACGTGCCGTTCCCGTTGTCGGTGCACGTCAGCGTCGCGGGGAACACCGCGTCGGCGCCCGGCGGGCCGGGCGGGCCCTGCGGCCCGGGGTCGCCCTGCGGGCCGGGCGGGCCGGTAGCTCCGTCCGCGCCGGCCGGGCCGCGATCACCGGGGGGCCCGGCCGGGCCGGGCGCGCCGGTATCGCCGGTCGGGCCGGGAGGCCCGGTCGGGCCGGTCGGGCCGAGCGCGCCGGCGTCGCCCATCGGGCCGCTCGGCCCCGCCGGGCCGGTCGGGCCACGCAGGCCGGGGATCCCGACGCCGGGCGGGCCGGGCGTCCCCGCCTGACCGGGCGCGCCGGGACGGCCGGGCGCGCCGTTCTGCACGCCGAGGCACCGGCCGACCTGCGCCGGCGTCGGCTTCGTCAGGCACCGCACGACGGTCGTCGCCTGCTGCTGCGACTCGATCGCTCGCAGACCGGCGACCTGCGCCTTCGCGTCGGCCGCGTCGGCCTGTGCTCGAGCTGCGGACGCCTCCACGTTCGCGACGGCCGCGAGCCGCCGGTTCTGACGGCCGACCGTCTGCGCCGAGTCCAGCGCGATCAGGAACGACAACCCGGTCAGGATCGCGAGTGCGGCGAGCGCGACGGTCAGGAACACGACGCGGCGCGTCTGCCGGCGGAGCAGGATCGTCGTGCCGTCGAGCGCGCGGGCGAGATCCTGCGAGGCGTCCGCCTGGATCACCTCGAGCTCGCGGTGGTGCTCAGCCATCGGTCGGCCTCCCGTCCCGGTTCAGGAGCCGCTCGAGCTGCTCGTTCTCGCGACGCAGCCGGTCGCTCGCCTCCGTGCAGTCCTTCAGCGCCTGCAGCAACTCGGCGCTCCGCTGCCGCTCGACCGCCCGCTCGTCGCGGCGCGAGGCGCGCTCGTCCGCGAGCTCCTCGAGGAGGTGCGCGAACTCCTCACGCATCGCCTTGTTCGCCTCGTTCATCGTCTCGACCGCCGCGGACGCGCCGTCGATCGCGGCGCCCGAGTCCTGCCGCTGCCACCGCATCAGGCCGAGCAGCACTCCGCCGCCGAGGAGCACGCTCGCGGTCGGTGCCCACTGCGCTACGTCCGGCATCGTCCGCCACGACCTCCTCTCCCCCGATCCTCCCGGATCCTACTGGCCACGACGGCGCCTCGGAGGCCGTCTCCCGCGTCCTGGCGGTGCGGGGGCGAGGAGACGGCCTCGAGGCGCGCGGCGCGCTACGCGGCCGGGGAGCCCGCGTCGTTCGCCTCGAGCGCCGCGATCAGGTCGGCCTTCCGCGCGTCGCTCGGCGCGTCGACGCCGCGATGGTCGAGCTCGGCGCGGAGCGCCTCGACGGTGTTCCCGTCGTACGGCGCGAGCAGGCCCGGCAGCGGCGAGCTCGTGTCGGCCGTCTGTGCGGCGTGCTGCGGCGCGTCCGGGATCGGCCCGACCGTCACGCCGTCCTCCTCGCCGGCGGCGACGTCCGCGGCGCCGTCCTCCGCCGGTGCGACCGGGGGCCGCAGCTCGCCGGGGAACTCGAGCGGATCGACCGGCGCGAGCAGGCCCGTCTCGATGTAGCCGCGGATGAACGGGTTGTCCGTCTCGACCTCGATCACCTGTCCCGGCTGGACACTCACGCCGGCCGCGTCGGGCGGCAGGTGCACCTTCGCCTCGACCTGGATCCTCGCCATCGTCTCCTCCTCTAGATCGGCTTGTGCAGGTACGCCCACAGGTTCAGGACGTACGGGTGCGCGCTCGACGCGCCGGGCGCCGTCACGAACGCGCCGGCGTTGAACGCGCGAACTCCGAACGTGAACGAGTCGCCGCGATCCATCTTCCACAGACCCGAGCAGGCGAGGTGGCCGCCGAACGTCCACGGGTACTTCGCGTACATCGGGCCCTGCGCGCTCGGCGCGCCCTGCGGCTTGCAGACCGACGCGATCGGGTACGTGTCCGACAGGCCCGCCTGCGTGATCTTGTACCCCGTCTTCGCGAGGATCGCGATCTGGAGGAACGTCGCCTGGCCGCTCGAGTTGAGGCCCGTCGGGTCGCCGCAGTGCAGCGACGCGCCGCACCGCCACGCGCCCGGCACCCAGACGCGGACGGCGCCGGCGGCGACGTCGAGGATCTCCGGCGACGTGTCGTCGATCCCGTCGGTGTCGAACAACTCGGTCTGTACCGGCACCGTCTGGAACGTCGCCGCGGCGCCCGTCTGCGTGATCTGCATGATCGCCTGACCACCGGCCAGGCCGCCGCTCGCAGGCACCGAGTACGACTGCGCGACCGCCGGCTCCTTCTGGTACGCGAACATGCCGGGCCAGCCCTGCCCGCGCGGCTTGAGTTGGAACGCCGAGTTGAACGGCTGCTGCGTCGCGTTGTCGCCCATCGTCGCGGTGTCGCCCGACACGACGGCGAGCAGGTTCTTCGTGGTCGGGACGATGATCGGGTCGGCGCGGAGCGCGCCGCCGGCGTAGCTCAACCGGATGGTCTGTGTCACTCCGACGGGCATCTCACATCTCCATCAGAAGGTTCAGCATGAACTCGGCGCCGTACGCGAACGCGTTCTGCGCGTCGGCCTCCGTCAGGAGCGCGCCGCCGGTGTCCTGTTGCGCGACGACGGGCGGCGCGACAGCGAAGTTGCCGACCGTCAACGGGATGATCCCGTCGAACATCACGACGTGCTGGTTCTGGTTGAACGTCGACGCGCTCCCGTTGTGCCAGTTCACCGCCGGGTACTGTGTGCCGCTCGTCGTTGGGATCAGGAACAACGCGCGGAACGTGCCGGCGGCGCTCGCGGCCCACGCGAGGCTCGCGGTCACGTGGTACAGACCGGCGACGACGACCGGCGGGGCGGTCTCCGAGAACCGCCCGGCGGTCACGTTCCACGCCTGCTGCTGGCCGCCGCTCGCGATGCTGATCTGCGTGCCGAACAGGCGCCCGTAGTCGCGGCTCCGACAGTCGGCGAGGAGACCGCTCGGCGTCTGCTGGATCGCGTTGTTCGCGTCGCCCGACACGACGATGTTCGCCTCGAGGACGCCCGCGTCGAGATCCCACGTCACCGTCACGGTGTCCTTCACGCACGGCAGGAACGCCATCGTCACACGCTCGCGATCTGCACGACCGCGAAGGTCTGCGTCATGAAGTTGACGTTGTTGGTCGCGATCGTCGCCTGCGTGCTCGTGTTCAGCGTGTTGGCCGGCGCGGCGACGGCGGCCTGCGCGACGACGCGCACCTCGAGGAAGTCGCCGGTCTTCAGCTCGACGAGGTTCGGGCCGATCATGTACGTCCCCGTCATCACCTCGCCGCCGACGCCGGTGCCGAGACCGAGCGGCGATGCGAGCGCGCCAGGGTCGGCCGCGGGGGACAGGACGCTGTTGTGGTCGATCGCGACCGGGTCGAGCTCGTCGCCGTTCCTCGAGATCCACGAGAAGAACGCGAACGCGGAGTACGTGCCGGCGCTCTTGAACCGGCCGTGCGCACTGACGAGGTAGCGCCCGTCGCGCTGGATCGTCAGGCGCGTGTTCGCGACCGTCGGGTCCCACATCTTCGCGCCGACCATCGCGGGCGCGTTGTCGACGATCGCGGTGTTGTACACGATCAGGCTCGTCGTCGGCGTCGCGGCGTTGCCGTAGATCGGGAGCGACTGGCCGCCCGAGATCCCGTACTGGACGACGCACGCGCCGACCGGCTGGAACTCCTTCACGTACAGGCCGTTCGACCTGACCTCGAGCGCGTTGCCGGGCGCGCCCGAGTTCTGCACGTCCGCTCGGAGCTTGCGGTCGGAGTCGACCTCGAGCCCGAGCGCGCTGTCCGGGTTCAGCAGTGGCCGCGTCATACGGGAGAGCCTACCTGTCTGATCACGGGAAGTAGCCTCGGATCCACTCGAGCCAGAACCGGATCGGCGTCCACGTGATCGGCGTCGTCGCGGAGCGGTGCAGCGCCGACAGGCGGAACCGCGTGCCGGCGCGGTACGCCTGCATCCCGAGCGCGAGCGACGTGACCGCGTCGGCGCTGTTGGCCGCGGCCTTCACGTCCGCGTAGTGGGCGGAGTACGACGCGCCGCCGTTCGTGGAGATGTTGATGTTCATCACGCGGGCGGTGTTGTCCGCGACGGCCTGCCAGTTCGAGTACGCCGCGATCCGCCAGATCCCGTCGACCGGCACGACGAGCGCGCCGCTCGCGTCGTCGTACGTCTGCGAGAA